>Ga0315298_1000020_pt1 | contig 327492 bp, 272 predicted proteins | sample WHS_1_MG_FD_203077 | JGI IMG/M metagenome (GOLD analysis project Ga0315298, IMG submission 203077) | Extremophilic microbial mat communities from Washburn Hot Springs, YNP, Wyoming, USA - WHS_1_MG | ecosystem: Environmental > Aquatic > Thermal springs > Hot (42-90C) | place: USA: Wyoming... | reverse complement strand
AGCTAAATAACTCCGGTTGATCCTTCTTAATCCCCATCATGGCTCTTTCCGCTCCTTTATTTTCTTGGAATTAAACAATCTAATCATATTATACTATGACAACCCTATTTGGGCAACACGCCCTTTAGACCTGACCCCTGCACTTCCCTCCATAGACCTTAAAAAACTGTCCCTCATAAAAATCAGAGTATTGTAACGGTATTTTTAAGGATAATATCTACCCCCACTATTGAGACCATAAGACCCACCTCCTCCCCAGATAATAAGCTCGGTTCCGGTCCAGACGGCAGAGCAATCGCTCTCCCTTCCTGAAGGCGCATTGTTAGTAGTGGTTGGTGTCCAAGAATCGGTAATAGGGTTATACTTTCCGCCAGTAGAAAGCCACCACTCACCATCATCACCACCCCAGACAATCATTTCTGTTCCGGTCCAGACAGCGGTGTGATTCCTCCTCGCTGACGGCGCATTAGTAGTAGAGATTGGGGCCCAAGAATTGGTAACGGGGTTATACCTTCCGCCAGTATTAAAATAATTAGGATACTTATATCCTCCCCAGACAATCATTTCGGTTCCGGTCCAGACCGCGGTATGCCCGCTCCTTCCGGTAGGAGCATTGGTAGTAGTGGTTGAGGTCCAGGAATCGGTAACGGGGTTATACCTTCCGCCAGTATTATAATTATTACCCCATACATCATTATTTCCCCCCCAGACAATCATCTCTGTTCCGGTCCAGACAGCGGTGTGATTCCTCCTCGCTGACGGTGCATTAGTAGTAGAGATTGGGGCCCAAGAATTGGTAACGGGGTTATACCTTCCGCCAGTATCTAAATAAAGCGAATTACCTTGATTATATCCACCCCAGACAATCATTTCTGTTCCAGTCCAGATCGCCCGGTGGTCTACTCTTTCCATAGGCGCATTGTTAGTAGAGATAATGGTCCATGAATCCTTAGCAGGATTATATATTCCGCCGGTTTTTTCATCACCACCGTCACTTTCTCCTCCCCAGACAATCATCTTAGTTCCAGTCCAGACCGCGGTATGCCCTCTCCTTGCGGTAGGAGCATTGGTAGTAGTGGTTGAGGTCCAGGAATCGGTAACGGGGTTATATCTGAATCCAGTATTTAATAGAGGAAACACCCAGTCTTCCTCTCCACCCCAGACAATCATCTCTGTTCCGGTCCAGACACTGGAGTGTCCATAGGTTCCCCACGGCGCTCCGCTAATCGGAAGCCATACATCGGAGAGGTCAATTGTCCAGTTATATTTTGCTGGCGATGGGTCCCAGACTCCATTTTTTCCAGCTTTGACCTTAAAAGTATGAGTTCCTTCTCTTAATCCTTGGTAAGTTTTAGGAGATTTGCACTTCTTCCATGGTTTAGCATCCAGCTTGCACTTAAAAACGCAAGGAGGGGATGTGCATTTAAACGCAAAAGTTGCATCCGGGTAATCAGTAACCAAAGACGGTTTAAGAGTGATCTTGGTATTGAGCGCGATTTGCTCGCTCAAAATCTCCTCATCCTTGTCCAGACCAATCTCATTCCTTGCGCTATCCTGGCCCTGCCCACATCCTGCAAGAACCAGAATAAACACAATAATCCCCCATAAAAGTCCATTCCTCTTTTTCATTTTCCTCCTCCTTGCTTTTTTATTGGATTTTTACTAGGAAAATTTGGATAGACGGTTAAACACGAGTTCAGGGCTTTTGCCTTTGTCAAGAATAAAGCAGGCAAGAAATAGCGTTCTTTGCGAGCTTTGCGGTGAGAATAGACTACCAGAGAGAGAGAGAGAGAGAGAGTTAAGAGAGTTATGTGCGCCTAAAGCCATGCCTCTACTCCTTATTTTACTCAAATAATAGCATATTTTAAAAATTTGTCAAGCAAAAAATGTAGAGGAGCCTGGACATCGTTACAGGGGAGGGGCAGGAAAAGAGAAGATTCCCAGATTTCCGTAGGAAATCTGCCTGAGCCCAATTCCAGTTGCCCTCTGACCAACAAACCAGGCTGGCAATTCAAACTCCCAGACCTAAAACTGACCAAACCTCTTGCCCAGCAAGCCTTTCATAAAATCTTCCGCACTCTGGGAATCTCCAGCTTAAATGTCTTAAGGTAAATAGTTAAGCCAGGATATTAAAATGAAGGGAAAAATCAGGAGGAAAGCAATGAGCCAGGTTAAAGAATCCAAAAAACCAGAAATCAAAAAACAAATTGTTCTGTTCCTGCCTTACCTCCTGGATAAACTCGTGCCAATCTATCTCTTCCTCCCTTTCGCTCATAAAATCAACCCCCTTAAATCCCCTACTCAACCCCTTTTGCCTGGTAATGATGTCTGGCGCATTACAAAAAGAAATTTAAGCAATGAAGCTTTAACCTCATACCTGCCCTGTGAATATAGGCAAGGCGCCTGCGATCTTATCCGGCTTTCCGAGTAGAACCACAATATCGTTTTCGTAAAGTATAGCATCTGGCTCCGGGTTATAATTGATCTGATTATCCCTCCGGATAGCTAGCACGGTCACGCCATATTTTTTTCTAAGCTCTACCTGCGCCAGAGATTTGCCTGCAATTGGCGCGTTTTTCCCGATCCGGAAGTTTCGCAATTCCAAATCCGCGAGCGGTAGCTTTAAATCCGAAATAGAAAGCTGTTCCTTTGCAAGAGAGCGAAACATTTCATAATTATCCGCCCGGATTTCGTAGATGAATTTTTCAATCTCATTATCCGGGATCAGATACTTTCTCAGCACGCGTGCAAAAATTTCAACTGCAGTCTCAAATTCCTCTGGGACAACCTCATCCGCGGCCAGTTGATACAAAGGCTTCATCTCCTGAACATAGCGCGTGCGCGCAATAATATGAATCCGGGAGTTTAGCCTTCTGAGATTTGCGCAAATTCTACGCGTGGCAACAGGGTCTGAAATCGCAATAACCGCTACCCTGGCGGTTTTGACCCCAGCGTGAATCAGAACAGCATCCTGAGTAGCGTCTCCATAAAATATGTTTTCCCCTTTAGCCTTTTCCTGACGGACGGTCTCAGGATTCATCTCTATAATCACATATTTTATCCCTGCAATACGCGCGGCGCGAGTGACATTCCTGCCATTCACTCCGTAGCCAATAGCAATCAGATGGTCTTTGAGAGAAGCTCGCTCTGGTTCGGATATCCCGGACAGGGGATAAAATCCACGGCTCATTTTTTTCGGCACTGGTACTTTTCCTAGCCAGTCTGCGAGCTTGGGAGAAAGCTCAATTATCCAGGGAGTTAAAATCATTGTGATAATGGATATAGCTAAAAAATACTGATATGCCTCTCCGGAAAAGAGTTGATAGGACAATCCTGCTCCTGCGAGTATAAAAGAGAACTCTCCGACCTGGCTTAAAGCAAGCCCGGTGAGCGCAGATGTTCTAAATGGAAATCCTATCATTAAGACCGACAGGCTTGCTAGAATAAATTTAAGCATAAGCACAAGAAAAGCGAAGAGAATGACCCAGACGGGATGCTGAATCAAGAAGTTAAGGTCTAAAAGCATTCCTACTGAGATGAAGAAGAAGCTGGTGAACACATCACGGAATGGGTAGATATTTGAAAGCGCCTGATAAGAGTACTCGGATTCGGAGATGATGAGTCCAGCGAGAAAGGCGCCCAGAGCAAGGGATAAACCCAGGCTAGAGGTGAGCCATGCAACCGCAAGGCAGACCAGAACAATGCTGAGCATAAAAAGCTCCGGGCTCTTGGTCCTGGCGATTTGAAAGAGCAGACGAGGAATCAGCCATTGAGCGCTGATGATCACGAGCAGGATTATTCCAATAGCTTTTGCCAGAAGTATGAGTAAAGATTTTCCAATAGCGCCTTCTCCGCCAGCAAGAACAGGGATGATAAGCATCATAGGCACCACCATCACATCCTGAAATATCAGGATAGCCAGCGCGCTTGAGCCGTGCGGGCTTTCTATCTGTGCCTTATCCTGCAATGTCCGGAGCACAATGGCTGTGCTTGAGAGAGAGAACAAGAATCCGAGAAAAATTGCAGTCCTGAATCCAAATCCCAGACGGAGGGCAATGAAAAACATAGCAAGGATAGTTAGCCCGATCTGTAGAGAACCTCCGAGGATGGCGGTGCGCTTTAGACGGGAGAGCCGTTTAAAGGAAAACTCCATTCCAATGGTAAATAGTAGAAAAACCACTCCGATTTCAGCCAGGGTCTCCACATCAGAAGTTGCCTGAATCAGATGGAACCCGCTGGGACCTGCAATCACTCCTGTAATCAGGAATCCGACAATGCTCGGAATACGCAGGCGTGAGCAGACCAAAAGCACTGCAGTAGCCAGCGCCAGAATAATCACGATATTGCTTAATAATGGTAATTGCATTTTTAAGCCCAATTCTTTTTTAGCAAAATTAGCTATTAAGGTCAAAAGGCTCGGAGTTCGGAATTCTGGGCAGGTAATTTCACGAATCCACAATTCAGAATGCCGGGTTAGTTGATTTTCTGGCAATTGGAAAGTAATATGAGCAGGACAGATAGATAGTAAATTTTCCGCCTTAGCTCTTCTGGAGCGATGGCGGACTGGTTTAGGAAGGAGCTAAGATGTTAAGCTGGTTCAGGAAACACGCTAAATCCAGAGCGGCAAAGGCGCTCTATGTGATTTTAGCTATCACTTTTTTTGGCGGTTTTGGAATCCTGTCTGTTGACTGGTGGCGCGGGAGGCAGGGGAACCAAACCACGGAGCCGATTGCAGTTGTGGCTGGCGAGGAGTTGAGTGCGCGGGAATTTATTCGGAACTATGAGCGCGCCAAGCGCAACTGGTATCAGCAGATGAGCCGTTTTTACGGGGAGGTTCCAGAAGAGCTTCTGGACACAAATACGCTTAAGCAGGATGTTCTGGACGAGATGGTCAATCGGGTTTTATTACAGCAGGAAGCGAAGAAGCTGGGGATTAAGATAAGCGCTTCAGAGGTGAACACACAAATCAGTCAGATTCCTTATTTCCATGACCAGAGCGGTGCATTCAGCCCTCAGGTGTATAAACGCGTCTTGAACAGTTTGCAGATCACTGAGGATGAGTTTGAGTCTGAGGTAAAGCAACAGCTATTGATTAACCGTGTGACCAGCCTGATCGTGGCGCCGGTGAGTGTTAGCGAGGATGAGGTCAAGGCGTATTATGAGAAGAGCTATGAGGAGGTCAATCTGGAGTTTTTTGAGATGGACTCTGAAGCTCGCTATGCTCAACTCAAGCCTGAAGAAAAAGAGATTGAGCAATACTATCAATCACACATTTCTGAATTTGACTGGCAAGAGGTGAGAAAGATCTCATATTTCAGATTTCCAGTTTCAGATTTTGAAAAAGCGGTTCAGGTAACTGAGGCTGACATTAATGACTATTATGAGAAGAGCAAAGACCGCTACATTAGCAAACCTGAGCAGGGGCATTTCCGGCATATTTTAGTCAAAACCCCTGAAAACGCTTCGCAGGATGAGCTTAACAAGGCACGGGATAAAGCAGAGAAAATTGCGGGACAGATTCTGGCAGGAGAGGATTTTGCTGAGCTGGCTAAAAAGTATTCAGATGACCCAGGGTCTGCGGTCAAAGGCGGAGACCTTGGCTGGTCTGAGCGTGGGAGTCTTGTGCCAGAATTTGAGAATACCGGCTACTCTCTTCCCATTGGAGGAGTAAGCGAGCCTGTGAAATCAAGGTATGGGTTTCATATTATTCAACTTCTGGAGCTTAAGCCTGCGGAATATAAGCCGCTTTCGGATGTCAAGGATGAGATCAAGAAAGAGTTGATTCGTCTCAAGGCGCGTGATATGGCGCGCGAAAAAGCGGACCAGGTTTTGAAAGACTGTCTGGCAAAGGGAATGAAAGACGCGGCTAAGAAACACGGTATTCAGCTTAAAGAAAGTGAGTATTTCAAAAAAGGCGAGAGTGGTCTTGACGGTATTCCAGACAGCAAAGATATTACGCTGGAAGCCTTTTTTATGGAGCAAGGACAGGTGAGTGAGGTTTTTTCAGGACTGGATGACCTTTATATTTTTGAGGTGATAGAGATCAAGGAGCCTCATCAGGCGACATTAGAGGAGGCAAAGCCGAAGATCATCAGAAAGCTGACCCCGGAGCTTAAGCTGGCAAGGACAAAGGAGGATGCGAGGAAAGACCTGGATGAGCTGAGGAAAGGCGTGGCTTTATCTGTTCTGGCAAATAAGGAAAAAGCAGAGGTTCAGGAAACCGACTGGTTTCAGCGAGGGTCTCAGTCTATTCCCAAGCTGGGGTCAGGGGAAGAGTTGACTAAACTGGTTTTTAATTTAACAGAAAAGGAGCCTGTTCCTGAGGATGTTTATGCGTCAGGCGTAAAGGTTTATGTTTTCAAGCTCAAAGGGGTTAAGCCAGCGGATATGGCGAAATTTGAAGAAGAGAGGAACAAGGTTCAGGACACATTACTTCGGAAGAAACAGCAGGAGACTTTTGACAGGTATCTGGAGAATCTGAAAAAGGGCAAGGTTGAGATTAAAGAGGATGTTTATAAACAGATTGAATAATCAGGTTTTCTGTGATAAACAGGGAAATGTTCACAGCTTAAGAGTTCATCGTTAGATTGGCTTCGCGAATAGATTTTTTTCCAACCATCGCATCTTCAACTTATCATCCTGAGTTCAGGCTTTAGTTTAAGCCTGAGAAGTGCCCGGACAATTGTGTAAAAGGTAGTAAACCAAGGGGGTGAAAAGATTGAAGAGCATAAAGATTTTACAGGAAGGGACAGGAGAACTTGTTGGATGGCATGACCCGGATGAAAATCGGGAGTGGGTTCTGACTCACAAATCCCGGGAGCTCAAAGACAAGCGGATGAGCGTAAAGGATGCGGTAGAAAAATTTGTCCAGGATGGGAGTTTTATAGCAAGCGGAGGCTTTGGCCATATTCGGGTCTCAATGGCGATTATTTATGAGATCATCCGGCAGAAAAAACAGCATTTGACAATGGCTGGTAAGACAGCTGTGCACGACCTGGACATCCTGATCGGCTCTGGCGTTGTTGACCGTGTAGAGGTGGCGTATTGTTTTGGACATGAGCTTCGTGGTTTATCTCCTGCAGGGAGACGCGCTGTGGAGAGCGGAAAATGCAAAGTGGTTGGTGAGACAAGTAATGCCGGGTATCAGTGGCGGTTTCTTGCTGGAATGATGGGTTTGCCTTTTATTCCAACGCGCAATCTGCTAGGAACAGATACACTTAAACATAGTTCTGCAAAAGTTATTGAGGACCCGTTCAGTGGTAAGCCTATATGTCTGGTTCCGGCGGCGTATCCTGATGTGGCTTTCATACATACTCATCGCTGTGATATGTATGGAAACGCGCAAATAGACGGCATCATAATTGAGGACTTTGAGCTCGCGAGATGCGCTCGGAGGCTGATAATTACCACTGAGGAAATCATTGACAATGAGAAAATTCGCAACGAACCATGGAAGACAACGATTCCGTTTTTTTATGTGGACGCAGTGGTTGAAGTTCCTTTTGGGTCTCATCCCTGCCAGATGCCATATAAGTATTTCTTTGACGAAGACCATATTGGCGAATGGCTGAAAATGAGCAAGTCTGAACAAGGAGCTAAAGAGTATTTTGATAAATATGTGTTTAGTGTAAAGGATTTTGAGGAATACCTGGAGTTATGCGGTGGTGTTCGGATGTTGAACAGGCTTAAACGGGTGGAACATCTTCGGGAGCAAATGACCGCTCCCTGGTTGAAAAGGAGTGAGTAGGATGAGTAAGGAGATCAAATATACGGAATCTGAATTACTGGCTTGCGCCGCGTCCCGCATTCTGGAAAACAAGAAATCGGTTTTTGTTGGAACCGGATTGCCGATGATTGCGGCAATGCTTGCGCAGAAGACTCATGCTCCGGATTTATTTATCATTTTTGAAGCTGGAGGTTTAGGACCACAGATGCCTGTGCTTCCCATCTCTGTCGGAGATTCGCGCACATTTCACAGAGCGATTGCCGCTTCTTCTATGCACGATGTTATGAGCGCATCTCAGTCAGGTTATGTTGACTATGGATTTCTTGGCGCGGCTCAGATTGACCCTTATGGCAATATAAACACCACAATGATTGGTCCCTATGAAGAGCATAGAACCCGTCTGCCAGGCTCTGGAGGTGCAAACGATGTAGGTTCCTTCTCACAGCGCACCATAATCATTATGAGGCAGGACAAACGGAAATTTGTGGAAAAAGTGGATTTTATAACCACTCCCGGATACTTAACAGGACCCGGCGCTAGAGAAAAGGCTGGGCTTCCTAAAAATACCGGACCCTATCGGGTAATTACACAGCTCGGAATATATGGATTTGACCCTGAAACCAAGCGGATGATTCTTCTCTCGCTACACGAAGGCGTAACACTGGAGCAATGCAAGGAGCAGAGCAGTTTTGAATTTGCGGTTTCTGAGCGGATTGAAACAACAGCGCCCCCAACTGAAGAGGAAATCCGTATCCTTCATAAAGAGATTGATCCAGTGGGAATTGTCCTTAAAAAGTAATTTACTAACAGCGTTTTTCTCAATTGAATTGTGAGCCAGTATCTCTGGTTCGCACAAATAGCAATTTGACTTTTCCGTTCCTATCTGGCTACACTTTCATATAAGCAACTAAACAACTGAAGGAGGCAATAAAATGGGAGAAATAATCTGGAAGCCTTATGGGGATTATCTGACTAAAAGCAACATCAAGCGGTTTATGGACAAGCACGGGATAAAGAGCTATGAGGAATTGATCAAGCGCTCAACCTCGGATGTGGAATGGTTCTGGGACGCGTGTCTAAAAGACCTTGGAGTGGAATGGTTCAGTCCCTATTCCAAAGTTATGGACCAGAGCAAGGGGTTTCCGTGGACTAAATGGTTTATCGGCGGAAAAATCAACATCGCTCATAACTGCCTGGACCGTCACATTCGGGACGGAAAAGGGGGAAAAATTTGTATCATCTGGGAGGGAGATGACGGCGCTGTTAGAAGGCTGACATATCAGGAGGTTTATGAAAAGTCCAATCAGGTGGCGAATGCGCTAAAAGAAATGGGGATTAAGAAAGGGGACACAGCTGGGATTTATATGCCTATGACGCCTGAGATAGTTATTGCGATGATGGCTTGCTTTAAGATAGGCGTGGTAGTTGTTCCAATCTTCTCCGGGTTCGGAAGTATGGCGGTTGGGGTAAGATTGCAGGATGCAGAGGCAAAGGTTTTATTCACTGCTGATGGCGGGATGAGAAGAGGCAAACAAATCCTGACCAAGCCAGAGGCGGATAAGGCTCTGGAGATGGTGCCAAGCATTCAGAAGGTTGTGGTGATGAGAAGGCTTGGGCTTGAAGTCCCAATGAAACCCGGACGGGATGTTTACTGGGATGATTTTGTCAAGGACAAAAGCACAAAATTTGAAACCGCGAAACTTGATGCGGAGGACTACTCGCTGATCATTTACACTTCCGGCACCACAGGCAAGCCCAAGGGAACAGTGCACACCCACGCAGGCGCTCTGGCGCAGATGGCAAAAGAGGTTGGATATTATTTTGACACAAAGCCAGAGGATAATTTTTTCTGGTTCACGGACATTGGCTGGATGATGGGACCCTGGGAGGTGATCGGCGTGCAGTTTTTTGGAGGGACATATCTTTTCTTTGAAGGGGTTCCTGTCTATCCCAATCCAGACCGGGTCTGGAAGCTGATTGAGGACTATAAAATTAGTATCTTCGGGTTCAGCCCCACTGCGGTTCGCCTCCTGATGACTTATGAAGAAGACTGGGTGAATAAGCACGACCTTTCATCGCTTCGGATACTGGGTTCAACTGGCGAGCCATGGGACCCGAATTCCTATATGTGGTATTTTGAAAAGGTAGGGAAGAAGCGCTGTCCCATCATCAACATCTCTGGCGGAACAGAGATAGTGGGATGTCTCTTAAGTCCTCTTCCGATCACGGAGCTTAAGCCGTGCACCTTGCGCGGTCCGGGCTTGGGAATGGATATTGATGTGTTTGACGATGACGGCAAGCCCATTCGTGGAGGCATAGGACATCTTGTGTGCAAAAAGCCAGCGCCATCTATGACCAAAGGATTTCTCAAAGACCCGCAGAGATACCTTGAGACATATTTCTCAAAATGGGGACAAAACATCTGGTATCACGGAGACTGGGCTTTGGTTGATGAGGATGGGTTCTGGTTTTTGCACGGAAGAAGTGATGACACGATCAAGGTTGCGGGAAAACGCACAGGACCAGCGGAGGTTGAGTCAGCGCTAAATGAGCATCCAGCGGTTCAGGAATCAGCAACTATAGGTGTTCCAGATGAGCTAAAAGGCGAGGCAGTGGTATGCTTTGTGGTGCTCAAGCCAGGGAATGAGCCGAGCGAAAAGCTCCGGGAGGAGCTCAAGCAACAGGTGGTCAAACATCTTGGCAAAACCCTTTTGCCCAAAGAATTAAAATTTGTCAAAGCGCTTCCTAAAACACGCTCTGCCAAGATCGTGCGCGGCGCCATCCGGAGAAAATATCTTGGAAAAGATGTCGGGGATATATCAACTGTTGAGAATCCAGAGGCAATTGAGGAAATCATCAGAGCCATTTAGAAGCTTTTAAAAAATTTGCTTCCAGGCTGATTCCAGAGAATTGAGCGCGCGTGTTAACCTCGGGGTTTCAAAATCACCAACGCGTCCAGAGCCTTGGCGCCTTTGCCTTTAGGAAGAACCATTACTGGATTTAAGTCCATCTCCACAATTCTATCGCGATGGTCATAAGCTATCCTGCTCACCCTGAGCATAATCTCAACCAGCTGGTCAATATCTGCGGCAGGCTTTCCGCGAAAACCCTTTAGCAGGCGTTTTGCTTTTAACTCCTCAATCATCTGATAGGCGTCAAGCCTGCGGATGGGCACAAGCCTCATAGCCACATCCTCAAGCGCCTCTACAAAAATTCCTCCTAATGCCAGCACCATCACAGGACCGAAAATCGGGTCACGGCTCACTCCTACCATGACCTCCACTCCTCCAGAAACCATCTCTGAGATAAGCATTCCGCTGATCCTGGCATCCGGCTTATAGGCTTTAACATTTTTCATAATCTCCTCATACGCAGACCGGACCTCGGATTCGTCTCTGAGATTGAGCTTCACAGCCTTTGCCTCTGTTTTATGAAGAATATCCGGCGAATCTATCTTCATCGCAACAGGAAAGCCAATTTCTTTTGCCAGACTAACCGCATCATCCTGGCTCTGCGCAAGCTTCTCATTGGGAACTGAAATTCCGTAAATCTCCAGAAGCTTTTTTGATTCCTTCTCACTCAATGCGCCAGAAAAATTCTTCAAATAGTATTCCCCGGCTTTAGTGATGTCCTCAGTCGCAAGCTCGTAAAATTCCTGGTCCTCTGCCTCTTTTCTCCTTGCCAGAAAAACCTGATATTCAGCCATCTTCTTCACCGCCATCACTGCTTTTTCAGGAATGCCAAAGCTGGCAATGCCATACTTTTTATAAAGCTCTGGCACGCTTGAAGGGTCAAACGCAACTGGCACTATGGGCTTGCCCCAGGCTTTCATCGTGTTATTGATATAGGTGGCAAACGCCTCGTCAGTCCAGGCTTTGCCCTCTTTAAGATTGATCCCACCGCTCTTTTCGCTTTTTCCAACTGCGCTTACCTTTTTGGATTCTTTAAGCGCCTCCCGATACCCTTTCATAATAGACCAGAAAAAACGCGGACTCTTAAGCCCGTAAAAACCCACCAGAGAATCCATAGCTTTGGTTATGCGCGAAAAGAAGCTGGTTCTGCCTATTTTTACTCCCAGTAGCGAGCCCAGCGTAATGATAATGTCAAAATTAGGATCACGCGCGAGCGCGTCCAGAATATCAAAATGCGCCTTTCGCTGGACTATTCCAACCATATCCACTGGATTGCCGTGACTCCAGAACTTTGGCAGAATCTGGTCTATCCTATCCATAGTGGCGCTTGAGAGGGGAGGAAGCTCTAATCCTTCCTTTGCGCAGGCATCTGTTGTAACAACTCCCCATCCTCCTCCCAGAGTCATAATCCCGACTCGCTTGCCTTTTGGCAGTGGAAAACTTCCAAAACAGCGCGCCAGGTCTATCAATTCCTCTGTATTCTGCGCCTCAATTATCCCTGCTTGTTTTGCCATTGCCTGATATACCCGATAGGATGTTGCAACCGCGCCTGAATGGCTTGCCGCGGCTTTACTACCCTGCTCCGTGACTCCTACCTTTAATGCAATGATCGGCTTGGTCCTGCTTACCCTGCTTGCAACTTCAAAGAACCTTTCGCCATAATCTATTCCTTCAAGATAAAGCAAAATCACCTTTGTCATCGGGTCTTTGCCAAAATAGTCCAGAAGCAGGTCGCAGGTGGCTTGCCCCTCATTTCCGGAGCAGATATATCTGCAGATCCCAAGTCCGCCTCGCTCTGCCCAGCCAAGGATCTGAACCCCAAGATTACCGCTCTGGCTTAAAGCGCTAATATGTCCTGCTGGAGGCATTACAACAGCGCCAATAGCGTAAAGCTTGTTAGGTGGACTACAAATGCCCATTGTGTTCGGTCCTGCCATTAAAATCCCAGCCTCATTTGCAATTCCAACAAGCCTATCCTCAAGCTTACGCCCCTCAGACCCAAGCTCAGAAAAACCAGAGCTTATTACAACTGCGCTCTTTACGCCTTTTTTGCCAGCTTGCTCCATCACACCCGGCACATGGCTGGCAGGAACAGTTACAATCATCAGGTCAACCGGCTCAGGCAAATCCAAAACGCTCGGAACCGCTCTTTGCCCCTGAACATATTTCTCTCGCGGATTAACATAATACATCCTGCCCTTATAGCCGCCGGTCACGATGTTTATGGGCATAATAAATCCCCATTTTCCAGGAACATTGCTTGCGCCAATTATCGCAATGCTCTCAGGCTCAAACATATTGGTAAATCTATCCAGACTCACTGCCATTTATCTTACTCCTTATCAAGAATTTAATTTTTTGCAAAAGAATTCAATCCTGGTCAGCATCAATCATTGCCGCGGCTCCTAGCGCAATTGCGTCTCCTCCAAGAGCGCTCTTCACAACCTTTACTGCCCGTGCGCTGTATTCTACTGAATGAGTTTTTACAAACCTCCGAATAACAGGCACCAGGCTAGGATTACCTTCAATCACCCCTCCGCCAAGAACCAGAATGTTAGGATTAAACACGCTCACAAGATTCGCGCATAGAACACACAAACTCGCAACAGCATCTTCCCATACCATCTTTGCGTATTTATCCCCTTTCCTCGCCGCATCCGCAATAGTCCTGGTATTGATCCTTGAAATGTCTCCTTTAACCATCCGCAAAACTAGCTTGCTTTTGCCTTCTTTAACTAGCTTCCGCATCCGATTTTCCATAGGCATCCCGCCACCATAAGCCTCATGACATCCCCTTCTTCCACAATCGCACAAAAGCCCATTCTCACGAAAAATCAGATGCCCAACCTCGCCAGCTGTCCCGGTCGCGCCCTCTACCAGTTTTCCATTGCATACAATCCCTCCTCCAATGCCAGACCCGGGAAAAACCGCAACCAGATGCTGGATCCCCTTTCCCTTGCCAGCCCCATAAACAAACTCCCCCCAAGCCGCCGCGTTCACATCATTCACCATCCGAATTTTCATTCCCAGACGCTTGCTGAATTTTTTCCCAAACTCAACCTTAAACCACTTCAAATTAGGAGAAATGTCTATATACCCGGTTTTAGTATCCATAAACCCTGCACATCCACAGCCCACTCCAAGGATCTGGCTCTTCTGCAATCCTTCTTCTGCAATCAGCTTTTCAATAGAATCCCCAGCCCGGTTAATGATAGGGTCCGGACTTCCAAAGCTGTCTGTTAAAATTTTCTCTCTCCTGAGAATCTTCCCAGCTGGAGAAATCAATAAAATTTTCGTCTTGGTCGCGCCAATATCCAATCCAATTCTATACATCCCTTGTCCTCCTCATCTTCACTTCGTTTTTGAGGGTCCGGTCATACCCCCGGAAATAATAATCTTGAACGCATCCTGAACATTCATTTCCAGTTCCTTTATGCATCTTTCAGGAACTACCAGCAAATAACCATTAGTAGGATTCGGAGTGGTCGGGATAAATACATTCACCATCTTCTCCCCCGTGGCTCTGTCAAAAACCTCTCCGCTATCCCCGCTCAAAAGACCAATTACCCAGCTATCCTTATTAGGCCATTCTATTAGCGCCACTCTTGAAAACTTTTTACCCCTGTCACTCAGGATGCTGTTGAGCAATTCACGCGTGGAATTATACACAAACCCCGCGCCTGGAATTCGCTCAAAAAATTTCTCGCTCGCGCTCATCAGCCGTTTGAGAAAAATGGTTTTCGCTAAAGCGCCTGTCAGAAGAATAAGCCCTAAAGTGATAATCAATCCCAGAATAAAATCCACGGTTCCAAGTCCGAACTCGTAAAGTTTATATAGGATTGCCGGCTCTTTAGGAAATGGAACATAAGCATTGATCAAGCCTGGAATAATCCCGAATCTGAGAATCTTTGCAATCCATTTAACGAGCCAGAAAATTACAACTATGGTCACCACTGCCGGAACCAGAATCAAAAATCCGGTCAGAAAGTATCTTTGAAAAACATCTTTGAGCCTTCTAAACATCGCATTTGAATTTAACAAAAGGATTCCAAGCCGTCAACCTGAATTCTGGATTCGGAATTCGGAATCCAGAATTCCCCGACAAGACATCCTTCGCGATAATTGCAAACCCTAAAGATACCGCAATTGACAGACGCCTGTTAAATATGCTATGTAAGCACCATAGATTGCAGAAAGGAGAAAACCAATGAAAAAATTTTTACTATCCTTGCTCTTTCTCATCAGCCTGCTCTGGACATTGCCAGATTTAGCTGGAGAGCCAGAAGGAATTAATATGAAAGGTCTTGACCCGGACCAGATTGCCGCGCTGGCAAAGCAGGGAAGCCTGCTGATTGTTAAACTCAAGCCAGATGGGGGTTTGAAGGAGGTTGTTTCTGCGGCTGTGGTGAATGCCCCTGCAGACAAGGTCTGGGACACACTTGCTGATTTTGAGAGTTATCCAAAGTTTATGCCTCAGACAACTAAAATGCGGGTCATATCAAAGCCAGCTGAAAATCAATTCATCACAGAGCAGACCATCACTGTTGAGATTTATGTTCTCAAGGTCAATCTCACTTATCAGCATCTTCAGAAGCTGGAGCCAAAAAGAAAAATACGCTTCTCTTATTTATCTGGAGACCTTCCAGGAACCTTTGGCGCATGGGATTTAGTGGAGGTTCCCGGGAAAAATCAAACCATCATCTTCTACACACTTTATTCCAATCTTACATCCCTTCCCTGGCCCATTGGTCCTATTATGAAAAGCCAGCCGGATTTCTTGACCTCGGTCAATGTCTCTACAGGCTCAATGGTGGTCAAGGCTGTAAAGGAAGAGGTGGAGAAAAGACAGGAATCGTGCAGGTAATCCAATGATAAGCTGATAAAAACAGATTCCTTTTCAACTAAACATCCTTCCTAAAACCGCATCAGTGAGGAAAAACATTCCAAAATAAAGCATTGCCAGTCCGCAAATGATAAAAAGCGTAATTTGTAATTTCCTGCCAAAAAATCTCCCTCCCTGAAAGCTCAGCCAGCTTAAAAATTGTAGCCATGCAAGGTCGCAAAACCAGTGAACCAGAGCAAATGACACCACTCCAATAGCTCCAAAATTCATCGCCTGAACCGTTAGACTTGCCCCAATTGTTGCCCACCAGAGCAAAAAATACGGATTGCCTATGCTTAATAAAATTCCGCCCAGAAATGGATTTATCTCTCGTTCCTCACTTGTAATTCTTGCCCTCCGGGAATTAATCAGCATCTCTATTCCCATCCAGATCAAAACCGCTCCGCCGAGAATTCCTATCCCTGTCCTGACTATCTGCTTCTGAAATAAAATTCCCACCCCCAGATAGATAAGCCCGATAAGCGGAAATTCAACTACTCCATGGCCAAGCGCAACCAGAGAACCAGCGCGCCAGTGCCTTGACCCTTTAACCACAGTGATCGCAGTGATGGGACCAGGCATCAATACCCCGCTCAGGCTGATTAAAACCACTGAACCTAAAAATAATAAAAAACCAGTCATTCAATTCTTAATCATCCGTGCGAGCCTATCTGCAACCAAATTCATCATAGCTTCAGCCCCAAGCCTATCTTCTCTATCTTTTCATCAGTAATATGGTCATAGCAGGTAAGAGCTCCACGGAAAAGGTCTTTAAAACCAAAGCCATAATAAAGCCTTAACGCCTGTTTGTTTCTGGAAGTGGTGACAAGATGCACTCCCGGGACCTGATGCCTCCGCAGATACATTAGATAGGAAAGCATCAATGCCTTGCCTATGCCTTTTCCGCGATACTCTGGAGGAGCTATATTGGTATGAAGATGAGCAGGATATTCTGTGTTCATCATCTTCCTCGGCTCATTAAACTCGCCTCTAATACTACTCAGAAAAACACGATACAAATATCTTAAATTCTTCATCTTGAAAAATATCCCATCCACAAACGCTCTCTTCAAAATCCTTGGTTGAATCTCCCTCTTGAAAATCTCCTCCTGCCTCGCACTATCCAGGCATCCCAGCAAATAACCCACCACTTTTCCTTCAACCTCTGCCACAAACGCGCTCTCCGGCTCATAATCAGTCCAGTAAAGAGTCCACATATCCGCAAAAACTTCCCTGCCTTCAAAATAAGCCTCAACAGGCTCTCCCATAAATCCGGTCTCGCAACAAATCCACCGAACAGCCTCCCGGTCTCGCGCCTCATAATTCCTGACCTGGAATTCCATATTAAGCCCTCTTCTCTATGAGTACTGCCCTTACAATTTTCCGAGATGGCTTCTGTCCCGCAAGCTCCTGTATATGCTCATGACACGCGAAATCCAGCAGAAGCTCTTGCGGAAAATCCCTGTAAATACCGCGTATATGCCTGCCAGTGTCAAACTCCACGAACGGGCATAGACCAGCTTGCTTAAACAGCTCCGGCTGTGCCACACCAGCAGAAACCATATATTTACCGACCCAGCCGTTCTCAAACAAAAACCTGAGCTCTTTCTCCAGACTCCTGCTCTCATTATACATCATCGGATGAACTTCCATAAGAATCTTACAGGGCGCAGGGCAATGTGCGAGCCAGTCCCGTCCGCCCTTAAGCACCTCTACCTCTCCTCCCTCTATGTCCATCTTGAGCAAATGCGGGAAGCCTGTGCCAGAGCTTTCTGCAAAAGCAGGCAGGGTGAAAACCGGCACATTCTCAAAACCCGTGCCAGTGGAAGAATGAGCCCGAAGAGACCCGAGATTGGAATGAGACGAAATATGAAATTGTCCCTCCCCATTGTAGTCAGAGATAGCGCAGGGAAAAATTTTTGCATTTGCAAAATTATGGGAGATGTTTTTATGAAGAAGGCTGGCTGTCTTCTGCTGAGGCTCTATCGCAATGATTATGTATTTTTCACTCGGTAATTTTCTTTTGAGCACCTGGTCAATGATCAGGGTGTTAAGTCCAAGATTTGCCCCAATATCATAAATCACAAGACGCTCTTTCCGACCCGCAAAAATCTCTGCCAGCTCCTCAACCTCAGAGCGAAGAATCCAGTTAAAATCAGGCTCGCGCTCCGGTCCCAATTCCTTGCCTCTTTTCAGCTTCTCAGCGCGTTTAATCAGAAATTGAGAAATCCCCTGGTCAGAAGAGTCCACAAACATTTCAAATTGCTCCAGCTTGACAAGTTGTTCCCCTTTGCGTTTCCTGCTGAAAAAAAACAAATTCAGCGCTCCTTTTCAAGAAAAATAGAGCGGACAATTTTCCGCGATGGCTTCTTCCCCGGAATTTCCTGAATATGCTCATAGCAAGCGAATTCAAGAACATGCTCCTTGCTAAAATCGCGATAAATCCCGCGCGAATGGTTTTTGGTATGGAACTCCTTAAACGGCTGAAGCCCTGCCTGCTTGAATTTATCCGGCTGAACCACTCCAGCAGAAACCATATATTTACACATCCAGCCGTTCTCAAAAAGAAAACGCAGTTCTGTTTCCAGACTGCGCTCCTTACTGTATGACCCTGGATGAACCTCCATAATCATCCTGCACGGAGCCTTGCATCCAGCAAAAAATTCCCGCGCGCCTCTTAAAACCTCAACCTCTCCACCCTCAACATCTATTTTCAAAAAATGCGGATTCCCGGTCTCAAATAGCTTTGCAAAGCCGGGAAGAGAATAAACCTGCACCTGATATGTTCCTGCATCAGTCAATTCATTCTTGATCAGGGCTCCAAGATTTGAATGACTTGATCGGTAAAATACAGATGAACCGTTGAAATCAGAAATAGCGCAATCAAAAGCCTGAGCGCGCGCATTATTATGAGTGATATTTTTCTTTAGAAAATAGATGTTCACCGGATCTGGCTCTATGGCGTAAATGAAATAGTTATTTCTTGAAAGCAGGCTCTTTGCTATATGGTTCATCTTCAAGGTGGATAATCCGATATTTGCGCCAAGATTATAAATCACCAGCCTCTCATCCCTGTCTGCAAAAATCTGGCATAATTCTGAAAGCTCCTTCCGAATTATCCAGTGAAACTCTGGCTCTCGCTCAGGTCCTGGGTCATCTCCTTTAGCCAGCTTTTCCGCACGCTTAAGCAAGCCACGATGCAGACCCCTGCCAGTAGGGTCAACCCACATCTCAAAATCCTCCAGCTTGATTAGCCGCTCGCTGGACCCTCTCGCCAGATTCCATCTTCTAAAAAAACGCATTATTTTTGACTATACTTACTCCCTCTCTTTTGTCAAAGCCACAGGCACTCAACCAAGCCTTTATCCCTGCTCATTCCGCACGAGAAAAGAGAAAAAAACCAGACTCGCTTACATATTGCGGAATCAGATTTGTGATGAGATTTAATTTTGATTAAGAGGTGATAAAATCAGCTTGATGAAAGAAAAAACCAGACTAGATAAATTGATGGTTGAACTGGGCTTGGCAGAGAATCCGAGCAAGGCTCAAGGGATGATCCGGCTGGGCAGGGTCTTGGTTGATGGAAAAGAGGTGAACAAGCCAGGCGCGCAGATAAGAAGGGAAACCAGGATTGAGATAAAGGAGGGATTAAAGTATGTGAGCAGAGGAGGGCTCAAGCTAGAATCCGCGATTCAAGCCTTTCAGATACAGGTTGCAGACAAGGTCTGCCTGGATGTGGGCGCAAGCACAGGCGGATTCACGGATTGTCTTCTGCAATTTGGAGCGAAAAAGGTTTATAGCCTTGATGTGGGCAAGGGATTGATTGACCAGAAACTCCGCAATGACACGCGAGTGATAGTAATTGAAAAATTCAATGCGCGCTATCTCTCCCCTCAAATTATTCCAGAGCCCATACAGCTTGCGACTGTTGATGTATCTTTTATCTCCCTCACATTGGTACTTCCTGCGCTTAAAACCGTTCTAGCAAAAGACGCGGAAGTGCTGGCAATGGTCAAGCCCCAGTTTGAGTTGGAACCAAAGCTCGTGAAAAAAGGGGTTGTGCGTGAGCCTGAATTGCAGTTGCAGGCTGTTGAGAAAATCGCGAATTTTGCTCAAAGCCTTGGTTTTAACATCCTGGGTCAGACTAAAGCGGGGTTAAAGGGTCCCAAAGGCAATCAGGAGTATTTTCTCTGGATGAAAGTCTGAAAACTATGTTTGAGATGCGCATTATTCATTCTCGCATCTTATCATCTTGCGCAAACCATCATTTTGCGTCATCATCTTAAATCAATGACGCGAAAAATAACAAAGCATATTCCCACAATCGCGATTGTAGGCAGACCAAATACTGGCAAGAGCACGCTCTTCAACCGGCTTGCCCGGAAAAGAATTGCGATTATGGATGACCTTCCAGGCGTGACACGGGACAGGCTTTATGCAGAGATAGACCATAATGGAATGACCTATCATCTGATTGACACTGCTGGCTGGATACCTGAAGCACAAGGAGAGCTTTATGAGAACCTCAGGGCGCAACTGGAGATAGCAGTGATAGAAGCAGATGTCATCATATTTTTACTGGATGGCAAAGAGGGATTAAATCCTGCTGACAAGATGATTCTGGAGCAGTTGCGTCGGATGAAAAAACCTGTGTTCTATGCAGTCAACAAAATTGATAATGAGCGTCAGGAAAAATTTGCTTATGAGTTTTATGAATTAGGCGCTGAAAAAATTTTCCCTATCTCTGCCCTGCACGGAAGAGGAGTGGCTGAGATGATGGATGCGATCGTGGACGCTGTGCCCGGAGCAAAGGCAGATGAAGAAGATCAGGAGGAAACGCCTATTCCGAGAATTGCAGTGATTGGAAGACCAAATGTGGGAAAATCCAGCCTGATTAACAGATTGCTTGGCGAGGAAAGACTTCTGGTCACATCTGAGCCAGGAACTACACGCGACACAGTTGACACAGAGCTTGAGCATCTTGGCAAAAAATATATTTTCATTGACACCGCAGGAGTGCGCAGAAAATCCCGGATTGACCAGAAGCTGGAGCGGATAAGCTCGCTCCGGGCAATTCATACCATTGAGCGCGCTGATATAGTTTTATTGATGCTTGACCCCGCAGAAGGACCAACTGACCAGGACTCAAAACTTGCTGGCATTGTGCTAAGGCGTGGAAAAGCCTGTATTGTCCTGATCAATAAATGGGATTTAGTGCCAAAACCGGATGTGTCCCTTGAGGAGATCAAAAAAGCAGTGACAACAGTTCTATGGCACATATCCTTTTCCCCAGTATTACCTATTTCCGCCAAAACAGGCTTTGGCATAAATAAACTCTTCCCCACTATTGATGATGTTTTTATCCAGTATCAGCGAAAGGTATCAACAAGTGAATTGAACCGTGCTCTTGGCACAGCAATGAAGCAGACCCAGCTTCCGCATCATCATGGTCAGCCATTGAGAATATATTACGCCACTCAAACCAAAACCTGTCCCCCAACATTCCTCTTCTTCGCAAATTATCCTGAAATAATCAAAGAGCCATTCCGCAGATTCCTCCAAGCAAGGCTCTCAAGAGAACTCCAATTCTTTGGAACGCCATTGGTCTTGCAATTCCGCGCTAGAAAAAAGAAATAAACGCTAATTTTTTATAAACTTAAACCTCTTGGTTTGTGATTTATATGTTTCTCAATTTATGATTTTCGCTCCAGATTCTAGGTATTTATTCTTTCGCATCAGAAACATATAAAAGCCTGGTTTGAGAATTAGGGACTTGATGGACGGTCTGGAGAACGAACGGGCTATGAGGAAGCGCTGGGAGAAGAAATACTGGAGTCATCAGGCTCACCCCTCCCTGAATGTCCTGATAAATCTCGTCAACCATAATATATTTCACATTCCGCTCCTTGAGATAGCGCCAGAACTCCTGATTATTCTCGGTTGCTGGAAATAAGGTTGCCTTGCGCTCCGAAACCAGAGCCACAAGATACGGATCAATAGCGGCAATGATTGCGTCTTTTTCAGTATTGCTTTTAATCCAGAGCAACATCTGGGCAAACGCGTCTCGCTCCCGGGTTAAGGGTATCAGAGTAAAATGCCGTGAAACCTGATAATGCCTGACCTTACTTGCGCGCTGGATGGACTGAATAATCTTCAAGTCATTCCGCACAAAACCCAGTCCAGCTAGTCCCAGGAGCAAAAATGCCAGGAAAACAATGGCGAAATAGAAACCTTTTTTCCGCTTCATTCTTTCCGCCAGAAAAAAAATCCCGGTAATAATCCAGAAGACCAGGAGTCCGGACAAAGGTGAAAGAAATCTTGAGTCTGTAAATGGCCAGAGAATGATTTGCGCCAGATATAAAATACCGCAGGCGTTAATCAGGACATATTTTCTGAACCCGCTTACCAATCCGAGCAAGCTGAGCAGGACCAAAATAGCTCCGGGCAAATTACTTCTCTCAAGAGCCACCTGACTGGAAAGCGCATTCATATAAAATCCGAGATTGCCCTGAACGCGCTTTGCTAGACCGCTCAGGCTGATCCTTTGCGTCCCCTCCCAGAGTGGTGGCTGAAGGTCGTTCATTCCCTGCTCCAGAGAGCCAGGCTCTGAGTCCATAAAAATAAAATTAAAATAGCCCATCTGGCTTTGGGTCTTGACCAGCTCGTTCCGGACAGCCCATCCGAAAAAAATCGCAGATGAAATCGCCAAGATGACCAGGGATTGAGCCAGTTGTTGCTTTGACTTTTTTATTAACAGATCAACAATGACAACAATTAGAAACCCTAGGATCATCGCTAGCGCCGAGGTCCTGAGAAGACAGCTTAATCCAAGCAGGATTCCGATGAGGATGCTTTTCAAAAGAGAAAGTTTTTCTTCCCCAGCTTTGACCAGAAGAAATAGAGAAAGATAACTTAAAGCCAGATATGGTATTTCAGACGCGACCTTTTGCATCATAGAAAAGTTCAAAGGCATAAGCAGGCTCAAAAAAATTATCGCCATAGATTTTTTCCAGTCTGCGGTTAGCTTATGGAAAAGCAAATATCCAGAAAGGCTGGCGATGGCGAGACAGAGCAGGAAAAACATTTTGATCGCAAGAATATCCATTCCAAAAAAAGCATAAATTGGCACAAGCATTAACGAGAGCAGAGGCGGAATCTTGATGTGAGGCTCTGGGCAGGGAAGATGATATTCCCAGTAGCGATGGTGCTCAGCAAGGGATTGCGTCATCACAAGATAATGCGCAGAACCTCCCTCAAATAAATAAAAGTGCGAATCAACCTCCAGCGCATAAATAGACCAGAGACTTAAAAAGGCAATGGCTATAACAATATGTTTTCTTTTCAATCCCAACCCGCCTGGTCTCCTGAGTTAAATTCTAATATAATTTTCTTCTGTCCGATAGTCCCGGACCTTGCCTTCTCAATAATATCTGAATTTTTCAGACACTAATTCCGCGTTCTGATTAAATTTTGCCCGGGCGTGGAAAGCCAAGCCATAATTACTCATCCGGATGTCCCATCCACTGATTTTTGTCCCTGAGTCTTGTTCCGAGAGCTTGAAAAAAAGGAATTCACTAAAGCCATAAAGCGCTTTAAATAAAGGGCTTTTTTCCAGAAAAGGAGACAGCTTCTCAGCAGGAACACTGACAAAAATGGAAATTGGTCCGGGACCGAAAATCAAGGATAATCTCATCCGATAGATTTTGTTCTGGCTTTTCCTGAGCAAAAGCCAGTTAAACGGATTAAGTGGAAACGGACTCGCATAGAGATGAGATTGAGCAGTCTCCGGAGATTTTTCCAGAAAGAACTTTCTGCCACGGATCAGAGCCAGGATTTTCATTACAGACAGGAAAAGCAAATATATGCAAACTGCAAAAAGCGAGATGCGTGCTGGAAAAGCTGGCGGGAGCTGGATAAATCTGTCTAAAATCGCTGGCAAAAGCAAAATGTCAAGCCATGGGTCCAGAAAGAACAGAATTCCAAAGTTGAAAAATTTTTGCCGAAATGGGAAGAAAAAAGGAACACCATAAACAGTGAGAAAATCCAGAAAGATATGGCTGAGCAGACCAAGCCAGACCCCAGCATAGAGCTGGCTGAAATTCAACCCGTGCAAAAAAAATTTTCCAATCAGAAGAAGTGGAAGGCTGAGAATAAAAAGCCCGGGCAGGGAATGAGATTCTTTCCGGTGATGTATGAAGTATTTTGCAAGACTCTTGAACCGATAGAGCATATCAATATCCGGGGCAACTCCAGCAAGGACAATAATAAATTGAGCTTCTCTTGTGTGCGGAATAATCTCGGCTCGGCTGAGCGCGGAGCTAAACAGAATATGAGTAAGCGGGTCCATTAAAAAATACTCATCAATAAGCCCAGTATGCCAGCGAGAATAAAGCTGAAGTCAATCATCAACTCCGCGCGCAAGCCTTGAATAACCGCTCTTCTGGTAAATAAAGGCACACAGAGCCATAACCAGAGTAATCCTGTGGCTAAGCCTAACGCCTGGAGATGAGAGCTATTATAAAGAAGGAAATATATAATAAGCGTCAAGACCGCGAGAGAAAGAAGTAGATGAATCAGGATCCGGCTCCGGTCTGCACCCAGCAGAGTAGGAATGGTCTCCTTGCCAGCAAGCCTGTCTGCTTGAAGGTCTCGGAAGTCCTGAATAATGCTCCTTGCGAGCACCATTAAAAAAATCAGTGCAAAGATCAGCCACACCTTGAGACTGAAATGCGCTCCAGGAGCAATCGGTAAAAGCACAATCATAACTGACCAGGCAAGGGCGCTGAAAAGGTCTTTGGACGCAGGGATGTCCATCAAAGAGCGGAAGCGAAAAATACCGCGTTTAGTTTGCGGCCGGAATTGAGCCTGATACAGCAGACTCAGAATGCTCAAACCTGCGTAGAAGAGCAAAGCCCAGGGGTTGATCAAAAAAGCGAACACTGCGCCAGAGACCAAGCCAAACAGGCTGAGATAAACAAGTGGACCACGATGCCTTATAAAAAATTTTCCACGCGCTGGCTCAATCACCTCAAGCAGACGCGGGCTAGAAAGCACATTAAAATTATGGATAGAAAAAATATAGAAAAAATTTGCAAAACACGCATAGGGATTGAGCTTGTCTGAAAGCAGAATCCCGACCAGGGCAGTGAGCAAAGCCCCTCCTAAGCCAAGATAAAAATTCAGGATTCCAATAAACCTGAGAAGTTGATAAAACACCCGGAGTGGAAACCACCGTGTCATCAGGCTCCTTCTATGAAGCTCCTCATACACCCTCCGGATCATCCAGTTGGGCGTGCTGGCTCCAGCTGTCAAGCCAACTTTATCCACATTCAACAAGGCTTCAAAATCCAGCTCGTCCTCTGATTCAACCAGATATGCTGGCAAGCCTGAAGATTGAACAAGCTTTTGCAAGCGCCGTGTATTCGCGCTCTCCTTGCCACCCACTATCACAAAGGCTTGGGCTTCTTTTGCCAGCTCAGAAACCTCAGCCTGTCTCCGCTCCGTGGAATCGCAAATAGTGTTTATTATCCGAACCCTTTCCGTGTCCAGCTCGCAATATCTTTTCTTCACAGCCTCAGCAGTCTCTTCAAATTTCTTCTGACTCTGAGTGGTCTGCGCAACCAACAGGACAGAATTCGCCTCTGGCAATTGTGGAATTTCATCAGGTCCCTGAACAACTCTGGCATTACTTCCGGCAAATCCCAATATACCCTCAACCTCTGAATGCCCGGGGTCTCCAAGAATAATTATAAGCGCACCCTGCTCAGCGTATTGCTCCACGAGCCTGTGCACACGCGCTACCCGTGGACAGGTTGCGTCTATAATCCTCAATCTCTTTTCCTCAAGACCCCTCCGAATACTGGGACTGACTCCGTGAGAACGGATTACAACCGTGCCCTTCTGGATTTCCGAAAGCCTCTGGACAGGAATCACACCTCGCTGTCTCAAAAGCTCCACTACCTGCGGATTATGGATCAATGGACCAATGGTATAAATAGGCTCGTGCGTCTCTTCCACTAGCTCAAGCACCATATTAACCGCGCGCCTTACTCCCATACAAAAGCCAGCGGTCTCAGCCACGATGATCTTTTTCAAACACAGCTCCTTTTGACGCTAGTTGAGGCTTACAGCTTCCGTGAGAATTCCTTGAGCCAGGTCCGGAACCTTACGCCCAGCTCCGGATGCTTGAGCGCATAATGAATAGTAGCCTGCAAATAGCCCAGCTTGTCCCCTGCGTCAAACCGCTCGCCCTGAAAAATGCACCCATACACTCTTCCCTTCCGAGCCAGTCTGGCGATTGCGTCTGTGATCTGGATTTCTCCAAGCGCCCCGGGTTTGGTCTCTTCCAGCGCTTCAAATATCTCCGGCGTGAAAAGATAGCGCGCAACGATCCCAAGATCACTTGGAGCCTCCTCTGGCTTTGGTTTTTCCACGCAATCCAGCACCTGAACAATGTTTTTTTCCACAGGCTTGAAAACAATCATTCCATATTTATCAATCAACTCTGGCGGAGTCTTAATCAAGGCAACTACAGAGCATTGATACTTGTTATAAACATCAATCAACTGCTTCGCACACGGATTGCCAGGGCTATCAACCATATCGTCCGGGAGCATCCCCAGAAACGGCTCGTCTCCAATCAGATTTCGCGCGCAATAAAAAGCGTGTCCAAGTCCAAGAGGCTCGTGCTGACGCACAGACACAACCTCCACTTTTTGCCATAACTCCTGACAGGTTTTAAGCAACGCCTTTTTCCCGCGCTTCTCAAGCAAATCCTCAAGCTCATAAGCCTTGTCAAAATGGTCCTCCATCGCACCCTTGCCCCTGGCAGTCACAAGAATTATCTGCTCTACCCCGCTCTCAATAGCCTCCTCTACAATGTACTGGATCACTGGCTTGTCCACCACAGAGACCATCTCTTTCGGTATAGCTTTGCTTGCAGGAAGGAATCGCGTGCCCAGTCCCGCGGCTGGAAAAACCGCTTTTCTCACTTTACTCTTCAAAACCAAGCCTCCTTTTTTAACCTAAATCCTCTCCAGAACTTTTCCATCCACCCAGCCCACCATTCCAGGCGGAATTTCTATCTGACAATACCCGCTTCTGCATTCCCGGATGAGAACCTTGGTCCCAACCACTGGTTCAAACAATACCGGAAAATTATCTCCGGGACCGCTCTTTGCCTGAACACCTGAAGTCATTACGACCCCTGCTGGCTCATTTTCAAACCTGAAGCGAAATCCGAATCCAGTGCCAGTTAATAGTATTCCTATGATGAAAAAAATTATCAAACCGAGAAAAATTTTACGCAAACTCTGATTAGAGATTATGATAAAAATAGAGAGACTGAGCCAGAATGCCCAGATGAAAACACTGAGGACCATTCCCCATTGTTTTGCTGAGCCTGAATCCCGTATTCTGCGCAGGAACTCATTAAAGCCCTGTTTTTCTTTAAGGCTAGGGCTTATCTCTCCGGATCTCTCAATCAGCTCAACATTAGCCCGGACATCCGGGTCCCGGGGATTAAGCCTTTCTGCCCTGTGCCAGTTCAAAGATGCTCTACCCGTGTCCCCAGCCCTGTAATAAGCATTCCCCAGATTGTAATATAGATTACTATTGCGAACGCCCGTGGCAAGAGCCTGCTCATACAAGGAGATCGCTTTTTGGAATTCTCCCCGGTTATATGCGTCATTGCCCTGTTCATAAAGCGCAACCAGCGCATCATCCGCAAAAGCAGGGACCGAGAATGTCATAAGCATAAGTAACAGATAAATTCTTTTCATTTTGCACTCTTCTCTATCGCCTGAACCAGCTTCTCGCTTCTCTGGAGCATCTCCAGAGGCTCAGCATCCATTTTGCCAGCATATTGCGCCTGAGCGAGCTTTTGAAGCAATTCCAAAAATTCCCGACTAATTTCTTCGGGAATTTTTTCTTTAGCCATAATCTCCCTCATATCCTCTTCCAGAAGCCCCCAGGGGCTTTGATTAAATCTATCACCAAAATACTCCAGAAGGGAATGCCTGAGCGAGGATGCAAATTGGTCATAGCTTTGAGTAAGGCTCAAGCTATGCGCCTTTTTCAATTGCTTTCGGAACCTCTTAAAAGCCCTTTGTTTTCGCGCAAATCCGCGGTCAGATAATAACCTACTCTGATATGCCCTATACCAGAATGCAAGCCCCATAAGAACAAGACCGAGCAGATGGCTCAACCAGAACCAGCTTTTTGCAAACACCCCTGCGCTCTGGTCCGGAAACTCTTTTAAGCCCAGCTTGAGGTATCGTATGTCAGTCTGGATTTTTGTTCCGGAAGGTTTTATGGATGCCTGACCTGCTGGAGGAGCTATGGACCCGGGATAGACCTTGATCTTTAAACTCGGGCTTTGAGCAAGCTGATACCTGCCAGATTTGGGTTCAAAATATCTGAAGCCTATTTCCGGAATCTGAAACTCGCCCTCCTGGCGTGCCACGAGCACATAATTGAACCGCTTATGAGAGACCAGTCTTCCCGCGGAAATCTCTTTCTCCAGCTTGACCTCTGGAGGATAAACCTCAAAGCTGGCTGGAAAATCAAATTTTGGCTCCAGAATATAATCCGGATTGCCGTTTCCAGTTATCTCCAATTCCAAATTGATACTCTCTCCAACCCTTGCCTCTGAGCGTGATAAGCGTGCTGTAAGAGAAAATTGTCCCACAGCACCGCTGAAATCCGTAGGCGCATCAGGGGGCAATGGTTTCACAATCACTGCAACAGGCTCTGACCTGAGCGGGTATTCCTCCAGAATAGGCATTCCGAAAAAATCTCGCTGACCAGTGGAGCGCTCGTATCTCAGCTCAAGCGCTCCGATGCTGAGCTTCCCGGAATTGAGAGGAAACAACGCCATGCTTCGGATAAATGCCGCGTTCCATTGCTCTCCACGAAGGGTCTTGCTTACTGGAGAAAGTTGAGAAGCGCTTTCCATCTCCAGAGCATTGAAATCCGCAAGCGCTGGGTTCATTCCCAGGCGTAAATTATATGGTTGCTCCTGATAGTATAAATACCAGGATGCTAGTATCTGCTCGCCCTGATAGTATTCTGCGCGGTCAAGCTCCAGCTTTAAATAAGGGTCAGTTGGAGGCGCCCATTCTTTGGACTCTATCGGACTTTGCTCCGAAAGAGCCTTTGCCTCTGTTATTTCCACCTGAATTGGATTGGTGTAATAAACCTGTCCTCTGGAATGAAATGACATTCTAGGGATGGTGAACATACCAGGTTTAACAGCGACCAGAATATATTGCATTGTCCAGCTAACTCTTTTGGTCATTTTTCCATTTATGATGCTCATTTCAGTTCGCACACTCGGTCCCCTCTGTCCTTCAATCTGAAAATACGGACTCAGTCTCGGAAGTTCTACCCCAGCCCCGAGTTCAATATCCTCTCCTTCAAGGGAGACCGTTAGAACCGCCCTTGCTCCAACCTGAAGCCTGGTCTGGTCTAATTGCGCAAAAAAGATAGGATGAGATTGAGCTGAACCTTGAGAGAAGAGTCCCCAGGCGAGCAGGAAAAATCCAGCCAATACAGGAATCTTATAAAAATTTTTAGGTGCTCTGCTCATTGCTTTACCAGTCTTTGCCAGAAGGGGAACTGATCCCTTGCGCCTCCATCATTTTTTTCAATTCCTGTTTTTCCTGCTCAGAGAGCGACTTGAGGATTCGTTCCGCTTCCTCTTTGGTCAACTCCCTTTGCTGTCCAGCCTGTCCCTGTTTCTGCTGTTCTTTTTCTTTATCAGACTGAGATTGCTGTTGTTGCTGATCCTGTTTCTTCTGTTCTTCCTTGCTTTGCTGTTTCTGCTGTTGATTGCCCTGTGGCTGAGGTTGCGGAGGAGGAGGCTGTTGCATCTGCAATTTGATATGCCTTCTCACAACCTCAAGATTATGCTTGGCGTCCTGGTCTTTTGGGTCTAGCATAAGCGCCTTTTGATAGCTTTCCGCAGATTTTTTCAACTGCTCAATGTCTCTTTTAGCAATGCCTATCCGAAAATAGGAATTGCCCATATTGTAATAAATTTTTTCCTTCAGAGCCGTATCTGCAGATGGAAGAGCTTGCTCAAATTCCTTTAGAGCATCCTCGTATTTCTCCTGTTTATACAGGCTATCGCCAAGGTTATAATGAATTTGAGCTTCAGACTTGCCCCTTGCCACGCTCAATGCCTCTGTGTATTTGCCAAAAGCATCCTGATATTTGCCCTGATGCCATAGTTGATTGCCTTCCTGGACCTTTTCATAAACCTCTCCGCCAAGCGCCAGAGAAAATCCCGCAATAAAAATCAAAAGCATCACTGCTAATTCTTTTCTCATCTCTTCCGCTCCGGAATCAATATAGATATAAATAATAGAATCATTCCAGCGCCTAGAAAATACTGGAATCTATCTTCATATTCAACCTGAAGCTGTTCTCCCAGCTTCTTCCGCTCCATCTGCTTAATCTGTTGATAGAATTTCTCAACCTCCAGCTCTCCCCCTACAGAATGATAATACTTTCCTTCTGTCGCCAGCGCAATTTGTTTAAGCGTGTCCTCATCCAGCCTGCTCTCTATATATTTGCCACTTTCATCTCGCTTGTATTCCAGATTTCCAGACTCGTCCATTACTGGAATAGGCGCTCCTTCTGTGCCGCCGATACCAACCGTGTAAATTACAGCGCCCTGCTTTTTTGCTTCCTCCGCAGATTTAACAGGGTCTCTGCCCATCTCCCTGCAATGGTCCTCGCCATCTGTAAGCAACAAAATTACTTTAAACTTCTGCTCCTCCTTCTGAAAATTCTCCAGCGCCGCGCTGATGGCGTCTGCAAGGCAGGTTCCAGGCTCAGGAACAATATCCGTGGTGATGCTTTCCAGAAATAGTTGCGCGGCCGCATAATCAAGAGTCAATGGGCATAGCGTAAAAGCTGTTCCTGCAAATGCCACCACTCCTATCCTGTCTCCCTGCAGAATATCAATCAGCTTGCCAAGCTCGTATTTTGCTTTTTCCAGCCGATTTGGTTTAATGTCCTGCGCAAGCATGCTCTTGCTAGTGTCTATGGCAATAACTATGTCCAATCCTTTTTGCTCAATCCTGGTGACTTTAGCTCCCCATTGGGGCCTTGCTAGAGCAAAAACCGCAAGCAAAATTCCCATCAAAATCAAAACGCGCCTGAGCAAACGCATCCGCGCGCTTAAAGTTAAACCAATTTTCTGCATCAACTCAGGGCTAATAAAATTTTTAAGCGCACGCTTTCGTCTCCAGTCCGCAATAAGCCAGAAACAGACCAAAGCTGGCAGAATCAACCATAAATATAGATATTCCGGACTCGCAAAGCGCATTACGGAATCCTCCGGAAATAGCTTTCTGAGAGAATCAGAGAGACCAGAATCAGAGCTATGCCAATGAGCGCCCAGGGAAAAAATCTCTCCGAATAACGATAATATCTTTTCACTTCCACCTTGCTCTTTTCCATCTTGTCAATTTCCGAGAAAACCTTTTCCAGAGCCTGCGGGTCAACTGCCCGGAAATACTTCCCGCCTGTAACCTCTGCAATCTGTTGCATCATTGACTCATCAACTTTCGGCATTGACACCACATATCTGGTTCCGAAGATCAAATCATCAACAGGCACAAGTGAGCCTCCGGGCTGATAAATCCCTATCGGGTAAAGTTTTACCTTGAAAGCCCTGGCGATTTCAGCGGCTTGGACCGGGTCTATTCCGCGGTTGTTCTCGCCATCTGTCACAAGAATAATCACCTTGCTCTTGGCTTTTGAATTTCGGACCCGCTCAGTGGCTACCGCAATAGCGTTCCCGATTGCAGTGCCATCGTGTTCCCTCCGGCAGAAAGTCACACGGTCAACAAAGTTCAGGAGAATCTGATGGTCAGTTGTCAGCGGAGAATGAGTGAAAGCAATGGCGCTGAAAACCACAAGCCCGATCCTGTCATAAGGTCTCTTCATAATAAATTCTTTAACCACATTCTTTGCGACCTCCAGACGGTTCTTGGGCTCAAAGTCGCGGGAGCGCATAGACCAGGATGTGTCCAGAGCAATAATGATGTCAACGCCTTCTCCAGAAATCTCCTCACGCTTCTCTCCGTATTGTGGACGCGCGAGCGCAATGCTGAAAACAGAAAGCGCAAGCGCAAATAGCCAGACTGGAAGGTCAGCGAGCCTTGCTCTTGTGGTTTTTGGCAAGTCAGCAAGCGGAGACAGGTCTGAGAATTTCAGCCTTGCTCTTGCAGGTCTGAACCGGTAATAAAGGAATAATAGCGCAGGACCAGAAAGCACTGCGAATAAAAGCCATGGATTAGCGAACCTGAACATCAGCCTGCTCCCTGTATAGCTTGCTTTTCTTCAACTGGCTTTGCAGGACGCGTAAGCTCAATGATGCGTTTAGCTTTTGGAAGAATTTCATAACGAGCCTTTGGTTCAGGCTCGTATCTTGCGAATTTGACCAGATCACATTCTTCCAGAAATTCCTTCACCATTTGATAAGCATAATGGTCCAGCCATTTATCTTTCAGGGATTGGAGTATCTCCTCAGTGGTGAACTCCAGAGCATAAATCTGAAACCTCAGCCCGAGATACCGGCGGAGTATCTCGCTCATCTTAGTGTAATAGCGGTCCAGATCTCCTTTTTCAAGAAGATTGAGCGCTATAAGCTCATTGAGTTCTTTAAGCGCAAGCTCCTCTGGCTCTGGCAAAGGCAAAGGCTCCACAATCTTCGGCTTTCTCAGCCAGCGCAACCCATAAATCGCTCCGATCAAAACCGCAATGAGTCCAAATAAAATCGCTCCTGCAATAACCAGCAGTTTATATTCAAAAGGCACTTTTACAGGAGGCTTCATATCCTTGATCTCCATATCCTCGGGGCTTGAGACCGGAACGACATTTATCTTGGTCTCCTCGGTCAAAATCACCTTCACAATCTGCTTATCCTTCTGGATAAACACAGGAACCGGCGGAATAGAAAGCTCCTCAGTAACATAAGCTGTTATCTGAAAGTTGAACCTCCTTGTCATCCTGTCAGGTTTAGTCTCCGGCTCTGGAAAATCATATTTCCTGATCAGGAATTGCCCGAGCTGGGCGCCGGGCGGAGGGATGGACACGGAATATCCTTTTGGAAATTCTATCTCCATTTGATAATTGATAATCTCACCAACAGTGATCACGGTTTTATCAACTCTGGATTTGACCCTTACCTCTCCGGTGAAGAAAGCAGGCGTCTGAGAGGGAACCTGAAAAGCAGTGGCTCCTGTTTGCGGAGCAGGCTGAATAACAGGGCTTGCTGTTGCTCCGCTCATAATGCCCGGATTTTTGCTTTGAGCCCATAATGAGCCAGCAATCAGCAAAAGCGGGATTAAGCTATTATTTAGAGCCAAACGCTTCAGCATTGATATACAATCCTCGCTTTTGAGCCTGCGTCTTGAACCAATCCGCACGGAGCTCATTAACTTTTTTATCCATCAGTTTAGATTCAATTACTTTTCTTACATCATCCAGGGGCTTGACCCTGCCAGAAGAGTCCTTGAACTCCGCCTGGTTTTGAGCGTAATAATCCCTGATCTCCTGCTCTGTAATTTTTGCCTCGCTCATTATCTTTTTCCGAAAATAAATCTCGGCAAAATATCTTTCCTTTATACGCTCAAGTTCCGCTCGTGCGGTTTCATCCAGAAGATTCTCATCAACTGCACATTGATACAAAAGCCTGGTAAATAAATACTGGTCAAGATATTTTCGCAAACCATCTGCGCCAGAAAATTCCCTCTGAACAGGCTCAGGCTCCGCAGAAAGCGCCTTTCGCAGTTCAGCCATTGTTATCTGTCTCTCCCCAATTCTTGCGACAACTGTTGAGCCAGCACTGCTTTCCGGAACCAGCGCGGTCATCTCATTCAGCAGAGCATTAGCCGAGTCCTCTTTGCCAAGTTTTTTCAAAGAATCAACCAGCCTTGAGCCTGATTCCGCGTCTTTGGAAAAATCCTTGCCCAGAAGTTTTGCGTTAAGATAACTCTCAACAGCGCAGGAATAATCCAAGAGCTTTTCATAACAAATGTCTCCTGCCTGAAGCCACAAACTAATTGCTTTTGTTCCTTCAGAATGCTCCGCGGCTTTCTGATACTCCTCCGCGGCTAATTTCCATAGAGCATTTGCTGAATATATCCCGGCACGGTGCAGATGAATCTCTGCCTGGTCAATCTTTTTTTCCGGCTTTAAGATCAGCCATAGCAAAAGACCAAGCGTTATCAGGCTGAGCAAAAAATTTAAAAGAAAGATAATCAGCGCAATTTTTCCCCATTTGAGCATCGCTTTTATGTCCATCACTTGCCTCTCATTAAACCTTTAAGCTCTTAAACTTTTTTACCTTGCCGCCCTCCGCTCCCTCTCTTTGAAAAATTTTACCAATGCGCTCTCATAGTTTTCTCCAGTGTAAATATGTATGGCGTCAACTTCTGCCTGGCGAAAGGTCTCGGATTGTTTTCTTCGCTTGCCTGTGAACGCGGATGAAAAATGTTCGCGCACCAGAGGGTCAGCGCTATCCAACAGCAAAGTGTTCCCACTCTCTACATCCTCCAGCTCCAGAAGCCCGATTGAAGGAATCTCTTTTTCGCGCGGGTCATTCAGACTTATCGCAATCAAATCATATCTTTTCCTGGCTACCTTCAGCTTCTCCTCATAGCCCTCAGCAAGAAAATCGCTGATTAAAAATACAACAGCTTTTCTGCGCTGAACCCGGAAAAGAAAATCCAGAGCGAGCGTAAGGTCTGTTGCCTTTCGCTCTGGCTTAAAGGAAAGGATTTCGCGGATCAAACGAAGCCCGTTCTGAGTGCCTTTTCTCGGTGGCAAATATCTTTCAATCCTGTCCGTGAAGATGATCAAACCCACGCGGTCATTGTTCTTGATCGCGGAAAAGGCGAACAATGCTGAAAGCTCCGTGGCTAGCTCCGCCTTCATTTTGTCCACACTACCAAACTTAAGCGAACTGCTTGCGTCAACCATTATGATCACGGTAAGCTCTCGCTCCTCCGCAAACACCTTGACAAAAGGCGAGCCAAACCGCGCAGTGACATTCCAGTCAATGGTTCTGACCTCGTCTCCAGGATAGTATTCGCGGACCTCCAGAAATTCTATTCCCCTGCCCTTGAATACGCTATGATACTCCCCTGCAAAAACCTCGTTCACTGCCTTACGCGTGGATATTTCTATCCGTCTCACGCGTTTAAGCAGTTCCCGAAGATATTCCGGTTCCTGGTCCGCTTGATTGGACTCAGGCTCAGGGGACTTCAATTTTGTCAAAAATCCTTTTAACCACTTCATCGCTTGTAATTTCCTCTGCTTCCGCCTCATAGCTCAGAAGAATCCTGTGCCGTAGAACATCCGGTCCAATGGCTTTGATGTCCTCTGGAGTCACATATCCACGATGCCTTAAGAACGCATGCGCCCTGCTTGCCAGATTCAGATATATGCTCGCGCGTGGAGATGCTCCCCAGGAGATCAATCCCTCCAGGTCCTTCAAACCATATTCTGCGGGACTCCTGCTCGCAAAAACAATGTTAACTATGTAATCCTTGATCTTCGGGTCTATGTAAATCTGATTGATAACATCCCTTGTCCTTAAAAGCTCTTCCGCACTGATAACCGAGCTTGCGCTCGGAACAGAGTTTCCTGTCATCCTGTCCATAATCTCCTTTTCCTCTTCCTTCCTCGGATAGCTGATCAATACCTTGAGCATAAACCGGTCAACCTGCGCCTCTGGAAGAGGATATGTTCCCTCGTGCTCTATCGGGTTCTGGGTCGCAAGCACAAGAAAAGGCTCCTCCAGACGATATGTGTTGTCTCCAATCGTGACCTGGCGCTCCTGCATCGCCTCCAATAGCGCGCTTTGAACCTTTGCAGGTGCCCGGTTGATCTCATCCGCTAAAATCAGGTTATTAAAGATAGGTCCTTTTTTCGGAATGAAATTTCCAGTCCTCTGGTCATAGATCAATGTTCCAATGATGTCCGCAGGAAGAAGGTCTGGAGTGAACTGTATGCGCTGGAATTTTACCCTGATGCAATCGCAGAAGGTCTTAATTGTCAGGGTTTTTGCCAGACCAGGAACTCCTTCCAGAAGGATATGCCCCTTGCACAAAAGCCCGATCAGAATCCGCTCCATCATCCTTCGCTGTCCCACAATCACCTTTGAGACTTCTCCCAGGAGCTTGTCCACAAACTGGCTCTCTTTTTCAACAATTGCCTGAATTCTATCCATCTCGCTCATTTGTTTCCTCCAACTATCTCCATCTTTTTAAATTCAATAACTCTCCGAACCGCCTGATAACAGCGGTCCATCTCCGCGCTTTTAGGCTCATAACCCGCGAATTTTACCCGGTCGGAAAATTTCAGAAAAAAATCCAGCTCAGATGCGAGTTCTGCCGCAGTTGCACGAGAAACTTCTTCAACCAGCCTCTCTCTGGCTGACCAGCGGATACTATATTTCTCTTCCAGATATCTCCGAAGCGCCTGCTCCAGACCAAGGAAATAATCCGGATACCGACCAGCTATCCTGTATTGGTCAGCATTTTTCAAAACCTCAAGCGCCTTCTCCTCTGCGGTTTTTTCAACTGGAAGCGCATCCTGCTCAGCTTTTCTCTTTTTTCTTGCGCGCAAGACCATTGCTACTGAAAAGCCAACTGCAATGAGCAGGATAGCCAGAAGCGAAAGCCGAAAATATAATGTTCCAACAACCTCTGCCAGATGAATTCTTTTTTTCCCGACTTGGAGAGGGAAGGGCGGAGCGCTGATTTTAAACCATTGCTGGGTTCCGCGACACCGATATTCAAAGTCCGCTTGCGAAATGCTTAAACTGCCTTGCTCTTCTGGGACATACTTAAACCTGTAAATTCTTTTCACACTCTCCTTCTCGGGCTTTGCATAATTTTCCGATTCAAACTCTGAGCCAACTGCCTTGAGCTTTTCTCCGCCTGGAATCAATGGCAATTTGAATTCCAGCTCGCAGGTTTCTTTAGTTTTTTCCCAGCTAAGCTCAATCAGATAATCAAAGACCTCATCCTGATAAATTTTTTCCTGCTCAAGCCGGGCAGACAGCTTGAGCTGAGGCATATTCGCAGGAGGGGCTGTGACAGGAGCAGGCTGAGGCTCACCTTGAGGAGGAGTCTGCACAGTATTGGATGGCTCTGGAAGCTTGAGAGAAGGCACTGGCAGTTGTTGCGCAAGAGCTGTGCCTGAAACAAGCGCCAGCCATACTATAAACCCCTGAATTCTTAAAATCATTTTCTCTCAAACCCTCTGAAATTCTCATTAGATTATAAGCCGGATCCAGTTTTGCGCAAACCGATCCGGCTGTATATATTTGACTATTTTTTCTGAAGAATGTTCCTGAACAAAAAAATAAAAGCGCACTTGATAAACTGCTCGCTTGAAAGCAAACTAAAAAATTATTTATGCCCTTACCAAGCTTTCAACTCTTTTCGCTCGCATCCCCCAGATATTTAAGCAGAATGTCCCTGTGAGCCTTGAGAGCCTTCAGGTAAATTTTTCCAGGCTTCCTCTCATTGTCCAGCTTGAACCTGAAACTCAGCATCCGTAAATGCCGGAGCTGTTCCCGCGCATCATCATCTAACAAGCCCAGCCGTTGAAAGTCTTCCTCTGGCAAAACCAGCTTCACCCTGCATCCGCATCTGAACGCTCCAAAAATCCGACAACTCTTCGGATCAAACCTCAGACCCTCCAATTGATACTCCTCTTCACATTCCTGACAGATCATAATATACCCCCTAATTGTATTTTCTATTTTTAGCCACAATTTTTAGTATTTGTCAAGTCATTAACCGGTTTATTTTCATATTTACCATTTATCAAGATTATATTCCGATATTTTTATAACTGCAAAAATGTGGGTTTTTTGAAAAGAGCGGGAAAAAATATGGGATTCAGGTTTCGTTATCTTTGTTCAGGCAGTTGTTTTTTTGCTGAAAAGGCGCTAATCTATAAGGAGGTAAATTCTATGCGGCCGTGGCTCAGTGGATAGAGCAGCGGACTTCTAATCCGCAGGTCGCAGGTTCAAATCCTGCCGGCCGCACCAGTGAAGAGAGCAATCATTCCCTTTATTTTATTTTTCGCAGGTTGCATAAGAATTCATCTTTGCGGGTTTAATTTACTTCCCAGCTTTTGAGTGAGCTTTGCATAAAATTCTGGCACAAACCCGGCACACTGATGTTAGATAGATAACAATTATCAAAAGCGAGGGGATAGGGAATTTTTTCGCTAAAAGCGTGAATGAGCTTGAGTTGAATTTTAGTTTTATTTAATGTTAACTATTATAAAGGAGAGAGCCTGGTGTTTTGGGTTATGTCAGATTTAAGGTTAAAGCTAAAGTCTTTAAGTCAAGCTAATCATTTTTCTTTACAGGTGAATTCTTTAGCAACTCAACTAAAAGGAGCGGCAAAATGAAGGCTGTAAAATGGGGAGTAGTTGGTTTTGGAGAGCAAGCGCGGAAGAGAATGATTCCTGCATTAAAGCGGATCAAAGATATAGAACTCAGCGCGGTATGTTGTTCTGGTCCGGAAAGCGCGGAGTTAGCGGAGAATGAGCTAGGTGTCAAGTGCTATGGCAAGCTGAGCGAGTTCCTTTCTGACCCAGAAATTCAGGTGGTTTATATCGCGACTCCTCATCATTTACATACCCCTCAGGCATACAAGGCAATAGAAGCTGGCAAGAATGTTCTGGTGGAAAAGCCTATAGCGTTATCAGTTGATGGCGCTCACAAGCTCACAGAGGCGGCGCGTCGTAAAAATCTCATTCTGGGAACATGCTTTCCTTTAAGGCATCATCCGTGTTTGAGGGGGATTCAGGAAGAGATAAGAAGCGGGTTAATTGGAGAGCTTATTCAGGCGTATGTATATTTAAGTCGGGGGAAAATTCAGGAAAAGGACTGGTGGAAGGACCAGTTTCATTCTGGTCCGATGTGTTTAATGGACTTAGGACTATATGGCATAGACCTGTTGCTCTGGCTGGCTGGTAAAAGGGCGCTGGAGGTTTTTGCGTTTGGTAAAGGAGGGCAGAGCGATACGGAGCTTAACACATCGGTAGTGGTTAGCCTAAATTTTGAAGGTGATGGCATCGGAGTGGTGAGCGCTAATAACCTTATTCAAGGACAGGCCAATCTGATTGTAATTCAGGGGACTAAAGAGCAGATAACGATAGAAATAAACTGGCCTGAGGGAGACAGCGTTTTCAAGTTGAGGCGGAATAAGAATGGGGTTGTTCAGGAGAGCTGGTATGAGCCTTTGGATTTGTATCAGGTTTTGGTGGATAATTTTAATCAAGCGGTTCAGGGGATTGGTAGCTATTCGCCCTGTTGTGAGGAAAGCTATTCTGTGGTAGAAGCTAGTTGTGCGGCGATAGAGTCTATGAAGAGTGGGAGGACTATAAAGGCAGGTGAAATTCAGCGAGTGAAAGCTCCTGCGCCTAAATATAAAGAATAAGGGAGGTTAATAATGTTTAAGGAGTGGTTTGATTTTTCCGGCAAGGTAGTTTTGATTACCGGAGCGAGCAGAGGGATAGGCGAGGCGGTTGCGAATGCTTTTTGCGAGCTGGGTGCTTTTGTTGTTCTGGCGAGCAGGAAGCAGGAAGCGCTGGATAAGGTTTGCGAGGGTCTTAAGGATAAGGCTGGTAAAGCCTGCGCCATAGCCTGTCATGTAGGCAAGGAGGAGGACCGGAAGAAGCTGGTTGATGATGTGATCCAGCGGTTTGGCAAGATAGATGTTCTCATAAACAATGCGGCGACCAATCCAATTTTTGGTCCTGCACTGAATGCGGACGAGAGCGCCTGGGATAAAATTTTTGAGGTGAATCTAAAGGGACCCTTTTTCCTATCAAAGCTGGTTGCGGGAAAAATGGCGGAAAAGGGTGGAGGCGTAATCGTGAATATAGCTTCTGTGGCAGGGATTAAGCCGATGATGGGACTAGGGGTGTATAGCATTTCCAAAGCAGGATTGTTGATGCTGACCAAGGTTCTGGCGGCTGAGCTTGGAGACAAGGGGATCAGGGTCAATGCAGTAGCTCCTGGAGTCATCAAGACCAGGTTCTCAGAGGCTCTGTGGAAAAACGATTTTATCCGGAAGGTGGTTGAGCAGTCCAGCGCTCTTGGAAGGATTGGGGAGCCAGAGGATGTTGTGGGCGCAGTGGTTTTTCTTGCCAGCCCTGCGGCGAAATATATCACGGCTCAGATGATTGTGGTTGATGGCGGAACCGGTTTAAAGGGAGCTTAGTATTTTGCAGAAGAAAATTTTGCCTGCTCTGCTTTTAGTTTTGAGTCTGCTTTTATGTTTTATGAGCTGGTTCTTTGCGTTGGCTCAAAACCAGGAGCATAAAGTTTTAGTTGAGCTTAAGGAGCTGAAAAGCCCGTTTATTGTGTTCACCATCGGGGTGCGGGATAATCGTGTTGTTCATCGCGCAATCACTAATCGCATAACTCATCACACCAACTACCTGGAGGGTGAGGAATTTATTTTATTTTTCCAAAATCAAAAAACGCTCTCATCTGATTTTATTCTTGACAGGGCAGAAACTCTTGCTGGGCAATTAAGCTATTACCTTAAAAACCCGTCTGCTGGACTTAGCGCCAGACTGGATTTCAAGCTCTCAGATTCAGGCGCTGTTGTTGAAAAGAGATTATTTCTCAAGTCTGAACGCGGGAAAAAAATTGTCCAAAAAATATGCCTGATAGATTTCCGTGTAGGAAGGACTGGCGAGTTCACAGTTTTTCCCGGTGCTGGTCAGCCTGCATATAAAGGGAACCTTTTCTTTGCAATTGCGTATCCACTTTCGGAAGTAAAAGCCTCGGGACTTGACCTCAGCATCTGCTATGAGCCTCACCAATTGATTGATTCCAACGGCTATCTCTCTCATACTGCGATTATTGGAGTTTCTGAGCCTGCGCAGACACAAAAATGGTTTATGAAATATGTTGATGAGTTCAGACACCGAAAAGCAGAGCCTTATATTCTTTATAACTCCTGGTATGACCTTCCAGGAACAGTGAACGAAGAGGGGCTTATTCGGGCGATTCAGGGGATCAAATCCCATCTGACAGACCCTTATGGGATTAAGCTGGACGCAGTGGTGATTGATGATGGCTGGGACAATTATCAAAAGCTATGGCAATTTGACTCGCAGAAATTTCCGCAGGGAATTGAGCCGGTAAAATTAGCCGCGGAACTCATCGGAGCAAAGCCCGGGATGTGGTTCAGCCCCGCAGGAGGTTATGCGGAGCGGAAATATAAACGCATTACAGGAACTCTGGGACAGGGCTATGAAAAAAATTGGCTCTCCTTGAATCTGGTAAGAAACGGATTTTGTCCTGCAGGGGAGAAATATCATCAGGAGTTTAAAAAACGCATTATGGAGATGACTGCTGATGGGGTAGCTTATTTTAAGCTGGACAATATAGGGACTACCTGCTTTGTGCCCTGGCATAAGCATCCAGCTGGAAAAGCTTCTAAAGTAGCAATAACAGACGCGCTAATAGATGTTATGAAGGAATCGCATCGGCTCAATCCGGAGGCGTATTTTAACATCACGGTTGGGTCATGGCTTTCTCCATTCTGGCTTCAGGATGCGGATTGTGTCTGGATGGGAGGAATGGATTACGGCTTTTCTGGTCCAGGGTCTCAGCGTGAGAAGAATATCACTTATAAGGACCAGAATCTTTATCGTATTTTTCAGGAGCAAAATCTTCAGTTCCCGTTCAATGGGATAATGACTCACGGTGTAATCAAGGGCAGGCATCAATTCCCGGAGACCGGTCCTGTTGAGGAGTTTGAAAGAGATGTGATTATGTATCTTGCCAGAGGGGTCTCTATGTGGGAGTTATACCTTTCGCCGGATATTCTGACGGAGCAGGAGTGGAGTGCTCTTGCCAGATGGATACTCTGGGCAAAACAGAACTGGAATATCCTTAAAAACACCCGGATGGTTTTAGGTGACCCGAATAAACTGGAGATATATGGATACCTGCATCAAACTGATGAGCAGGCTTTGCTTATTATGCGCAATCCCTCAGATAAGGTTCAAACGCTCTCAATTTCTCCGGACCAGCTTGGATTGCCTGAGATGAGCGAGGTCATCCAGGAATATCCCTCATCAGAGAATTTCAATTTTCAGGATTTACCCATCAGGCTTGAGTTAAAGCCGTTTGAGGTTAAAATCCTGAGATTCCATGTTTAGCTTTGCCAGAGCATAGTCAGAAAACTTGTCTGGAAAATTCTTTACAAAAAATCAAGAGCGGGTTAAAATAGCGATAATTTTAGGCGTCGGAATCAGAATTACAGATGATAGAGCGCATAAAAAGATTATCAGTCGTTATTCTGATGTATTTTTAGCCAGTTGAATGATTTTTGAGGAGGAATAGAAATGGCGGAACGGGTTGGGATTGTGGCAGTGGCTCAGACCAGGTTTGAGTCGCATAAATGGAATCAGCGGTTTCAGGAGATGGTCTGGGAGGTTGTGAAGAGTGTTCGGGACCAGACCGGGTTAAGCTTTGGCAAGGGACAGATAGATAATGCAGTTACCTGCTCGGATGATTTCTTTGATTGCAGGACCATCTCGGATGCGCCAATAGGGGACCTTGTTGGTGCGCATTATGGTTCTGAGGAAAAGGCTTCTCAGGATGGGATTCAAGCGCTTTTCTATGCCGCGGCTTGTGTTGCGTCTGGTCATTCTGAGATCACGATTGTCGTGGGACATTGCAAGGAGAGCCAAGCTGAAAGCAGGAATATGATCACTCATTGCGCGTTTGACCCTATTTTTTCTCGCCAGGTTGGTCTGGACTATCTTAATGCCGCGGCGCTTCAAGCCAGAATGTATTATGAATGCTTTGGAGTTCCTAAAGAAGCGCCAGCAATGGCAGTTGTAAGAGACCGCAAGCACGGGAAACTGAATCCGTATGCTCAAATTCAGAATGAGGTTTCGGTTGAGGAAGTCCTTAATTCAAAAATGGTCTGCGACCCATTGAGGGAGATGGAGATTTACCCTGTAAGCGATGGCGCTGTTGCTTTTATTGTTGCGAGGGAAAGCAGGGCAAAGAAGTTATGCAAGAAGCCTGTCTGGATTTTAGGCGCAGGCAATTGCTATGACGCATATTTTCTGGGCGACCGCAAGCTCTGGAATAGCGCGAGCTTGAAGCTGGCTGGGAAACGCGCTTATGATATGGCAGGGATCAAGAACCCAAAAAAGGAGCTTGATCTTCTGGAATTGAGCGCAGGATACTCTTATGAGGAACTGCTTTTCCTGGAAGCGCTTGGCATCTGCAATCCTGGCAAGGCTGGCGCTTATGTAATGAGCGGAGCAACTGACTTAGGCAGAGAGCTTCCGGTCAATACCTCTGGAGGTAAGCTTTGCGGGAGTCCTATAATGATCAGCGGAATGGCGCGTGCGGCTGAATGTGTAATCCAGTTAAGAGGAGAGGCTGGACAAAGGCAGGTTGAAGGCGCAAAGACCGCGCTTGCGCACGGGACAACTGGACCAGCTGGTCAGCACCATTGCGTAATGATCTTGAGTAATAGATAAGGAGGATGAAATGAAGAATCGTGCTGTTGCAATTGTCGGGATTGGACAGAGCAAGCATCGCGGACATCGTCCGGATGTTAATCAAGCTGAGCTGGTCAGAGAGGCTGTAGAGGATGCGCTTCGTGATTCCGGGCTTTCGCTTGGAGATATTGATTGTGTTGTGCACGGCAATATGGAGCTATTTGAGGGGGTTCATCAGCCGGATATGTGGCATACGCTCGGAGATGGCGCTTATCTCAAGAGCGGTTTTCGGATCACGACTGGCGGAACAACAGGCGCGACTATAGCCTGCGCCGCGGATAATCTGGTTGCAAGCGGATTTTACGATGTTGTAATGGCAGTGGGATTTGAGAAGCAGGAAGAGGGACACACAACCACTGGAATCACTAATATGGCAGACCCGCTCTGGATGCGTGAGATTCAGACCGGAGCTATTACCGGGTCCACTGGACTGGAATGGGTGAACGAGTTCGGGGAGCGAGCTGAATGGGCCGCGGCTAAACTTCGGGTCTTAATGGCGGACAATGCCAGACGCAATCCAAAGGCGCATCTCAGGATAAATATCACGGAGCAGGATGTGATGAACTCGCGTCTGCTTGCGTATCCGCTAAGGCTTCTGCATATGTGCCCGGAGTCTAATGGGGCATGCGCAGTGATTTTCGCATCAGAGGAAAAGGCAAAGAGATTTCCGCAAAAGCCTGTCTGGGTCTGGGACCATATCACGGTTCATCGGGAGGAGACATTTTACAGAGGAGGTCTTCGGAAATCTCCCCTCACGCAGGAGGTTTCTGCGAGAAGATTATTTGAGAAGGTCGGGATCAAGAATCCGCTCAAAGAGATTGGCGTGTTTGAGATGTATGACCCGAGTAGCTGGTGGCTTCTGGACTGGATTGGGAATTTTTTGCTTCTTGACCGCAAGACAGTGCTTGAGATGGTTGAGCGGAATGCGTTTGCGATTGAAGGTGAATTCCCGCTCAATCCGAGCGGAGGAGTGGTAAGCACGAATCCGATTGGGGCAACTGCGTTGATCAGGGTTGCGGAAGCTGGCTTGCAGATTCGTGGAGACGCTGGCGAGCATCAGGTCCCAAGGCAGATTGATGTTGCAATGGCAAGCGGTTTTGGAGGAACTTTCTGGACAGTGCTGATGCTTTTGAAGAAAAGTCTGGATGGAGCAAAGGAATTAAAAATTGCGGTTTCCAAAAAGCCTGCGCGCAAGGCAAAAGAAAAAAGCAAGAAAGGAAAAAATATGAAGGTAAAAATTAAAGGCAAAAAAGCAAAGCCTGCAAAAATTAAGGTGAAGAAGGGAAAGAAGCGGAGATAACTGAAGCGTTTTAAGGCCGCGTGTGCTGAGGAGAGAGTCCGCATCACGAATTTGCGGCTGAACGCGCTTGCAGATTGAAGCAAGGAGGATAAGATGGGAGAAGACAAGAAACAGGAATTGATAGAGGTAACCGAGCTGGTTAGCATTCCACATAAATTCTCCACAGGGCCAGTGATGGGAAGATTCCTTTCTGAAATCCGGGACAATAAACGGATTGTGGCGAACAAATGCCCAAAATGCGGACGAATTCAACTACCGCCAAGGATCGTGTGTGCGGAGTGTCATTGCCAGGTGGACGAATGGGTGGAGCTTGCCCCAAGAGGGGAGATTCGGAGCTATGATGTGACTTTTGTTCCAACATTAAATCCGCTCACTGGCAAGATGAGAGAGGTGCCTTATACAACTGCAAGCATTCTTCTGGACGGAGGAGACGAGACCCTGATGCATTTTCTGGATGTGACTGACCCGAAAAAGCTGAGAGTTGGGATGAGGTGCGAGGCTGTGTTTGCTCCGGACGGAGAACGACAGGGAAGAGTGACAGATATAATTTATTTCCGGGTGATTCCGGAATGAGCGTAAAAATTTACTGGTGCGCAGGCAAAAGCGCCTGAGCCACAAAGGAGCGAAAATGAAAGAGCAGGACAAATGGTGCTATGAGGTTCCGGGGAAACTAGAGGTTCCGTATAGGTATTATGCTGGGGAGTTTTGTTCAAAGTTTCTGACCACTTTGCGTGACCAGAAGAAAATTCTTGGAGCTAAATGCCCCAAATGTAAAAAGGTGTTTATTCCGCCCCGGAGTAATTGCGAGCAATGCTTTGTGAGAATTCAGGAATGGGTGGAGCTTGGGCTAATAGGCAAGGTGACCAGCTTCACAGTGGTGAGATATAAAGAGCCGTATCTTCCGCTTGAACCGCCTTTTGTGCTCGCATTGATCAGGCTTAAAGGCGCAGACTCTGATCTCACACATCTTATAAGCGAGATTGAACCGGAGAAGGTGAGAATCGGGATGGAGGTTGAGCCAGTGTTTCGTGAGGAGAGAAAAGGGAGCATACTGGATATAAGATATTTTAAGCCAGTATAAAGCTCAATTTGACAAGCGCAATTTTTTGCGCATAAGTGAAACTATGAACCTATCCTTGGAGACTAAACCTTCATTTTAAAGAGTTTATCCGAACCTGTACTCCCTTGTTCAGAATTCTTGCTGGGGAAACCATTTATTTCAGTTCAGTGATAACAACACCAAAAAGGAGATATTTTCGGGAACCAATAAGCAGGATGGCATATATAAACTAATTCTTAAGCCCCGCGCAAATTACACGGTTACGGTTTCCGCGAAAGGTTATCAAGTATATTCGGAAAATTTTGTTGTTCCTGCTGACCCGGATTGCAAAGGGATTGAAAAGAATATATTGATTTCGCCTGTCAAACACGATAAGCCCTTACCATCCGAATTTCTAAAACTCAACCTTGATGATTGGCTTAAGAGCAAACGCGAACACAAACATCAGGATAATCATTGGCAATACCCAGTAAGTTTTCCAGCCGAGGAAATTGAAGTCCGCTTCAGGATAGTTTATTTCAATTTTTTCAATCTGGCTTTGAGGATTGAGAGTAATCAATGATGGGTGCCAGAAATTGGAAGAGAAACCATTAGCAATAATCGGGCTGAATCTGGGATTTTCTGAAGAATCTGTTTTAACCACCACTTCCACTGGAGGATTATCAGCAACCTTAATTTTAACAGGTTCTCTGGTCTTTGCATTAACCTTTAGCCGAAAATCTGTTTCACGGAATTTATCTTGCTCCTGAATTCGTAGAACAGGCGCATCCATCTCAAGACCATCTGGAAGCTCCAGCTTAACCGAATTCATCCAGTCTGGAGCTTGAGCGGAAATTTTGACTTTAAGCAGGAATGTCTCTCCAGGTTCAAATGCGCGGTAATGATAGCGATGCTCCATATTGATGAGAATCACAAGCACAGGCAGGAACATAATCACCAGAGGCACCAAAGCGTATCCCAGATATTTAGCGCCATTTGCGAAAATCCCAGCTTGCGCTTTCAGAATCAAGACCGGGTCATCAATATAAAGCCAGACCTCTACAAAATGCGCCTTTATCTTTTCCTTTGCCTTCTTTATACCCTTCTGGCTGGATGTGTATTTATAAACCACAAGCGCAAAAGCTGTTACCACAAGCGTGGCAAACACCATCCCCCAAACCGGCGCCAGTTTAGCAAAAGGCGCAAACATCAGGTCAATTATTTTATGTATCTCTATCAAAATGCTTTTCCCCTTACCGTGCGAGCCAATTTATCGCGTTTCTGTGCACAGGCGCTCTTGCCAGCACACAAATTTATGAAATGTAACCAAGCCCCTTCAGCTTCTTCTTTATCTCTTCCTCTGAATCCGCACCCTCCAGCTTGGAGATCTCCTTCTCAAGAGCGTATTCCACAAATTCATCAACTGAAGAGTACCCTGCCATCTCTGCAAATTTCTTCACGCGCTCATAAAGCTCCTTTTTAATCTTTATCTTCTCTCCTCCAAACATTTTTTCCTCCTATTCCGCTCTTAATGTGCAAGGGACTTTAGTCCCGAAAAATTCTGACCGCAGAGACTCTTCCCTGCGCATCCTTAAAAGACCGGCTCTCCCTCAATATCTCCCGGAACTTTTATCCCGAACTCTTTTAATACGCTCGGACCGATGTCCCATATTCCTGGCTCTGACTTAGCAATTTTTTTATTCGCCAGTACCGATGCTGGGACCTCGCTTGGGTCTATGCAATGGTCTCCACTCCAGGGGTCTTTATTATCCACGACCAATTCTTTTGGATACTCCCCAAGGGTTGTGTCCCAGCTAGCGCGATAGCCCCTGCGATAACCAATAATAATATCCGGAGAGACTGTTCCCACAAATTTTCCCTTCAAAACATCCTTAGTAATATAAGCTGTCTTGATCGGATGCTCTCCGGTCGCAGGGTCAACCACAGCCTCCAGCTTCCGCTTAAGCTCCTTCAAAAGCCAATCTGTTTGCTCCGGCTTAACAATCCCTGTCCCTTCTCTGCCCTCCATATTCAGATACAATCCATTTATGCCCAAGCCATAAGCTCTAGTCCTTCCCCAGTCAACATTGTCAAAATACTCGGTTTTCTCGCGCTTATCCGGGTCAATAAGATATGCATAACCATTGTCTAAAAGCCAGGAATTAACATTAAAGCAACGATTAAACCCGGCAAAACCATGATCCGAGATAACTACCAAAGTTGTGTCCTGGTCAATTTTTTCTAGCGCCAAACCAAGAGCATGGTCCATCTGTTGATATAGCTTTTCAAGCGGATTCCCAAGACCACTTTTCAGAGCATCCTGATGAAGAGGGTTCTTCTCGTCAATAAATCTGAAGAACATATGTTGCCCAAGGTCTAGCGTGGAAAAATAGAAAAATAAAAATCCACTCTTAAACCTGTCCAGATGCCAGCGATACGCCCTGAACCAGTCCGCGCCTACCATCTGGCTCTGTGTCCAGTATTCCTGATCATTCAGAACCCCATAAGTCCTTGCCTTGGTGTCCTCTGAAATGCCCTGCGTGTAGAAAAATCCTAAATCGCGGGTAAGCTCAGCTCCATACTCAGCAGGATTAAAAATCGGGAGAGCAGGGTTCTTCGGATCAATATTGACTGGAGAAACATATAGCTTAAAATCCGGCTTGAGCTCCTTTAAATAAAACTTGCAGATGCCGTAAAGTTTTTTCGTGTGTGGGATCAATTCAAATTTCAACTGAACCCAGTTGCTCCATTCTCCAACCTTGAGAAAAATCTCCTTACCCTGAATCACTATTTTTGCCACAGAGTTCTCAGGGTCAACATAAACCTTGAAAGGTATCTTCAGCTTTTCATAATTATAAATTTTTCTCTCATCATATTCTTCATAAGGCTTATCCGGGTCTAACCGGAAGGTGTTGCTGGGTCCATAAATGAAGTTCTCAGCTACGCCGTTTTTAACAAAGGTCGGATACGCCTCTCCGCCAGTGAATTCCTTTGCGTTTTCCGGAGGGTTGTCAGTGTAATAAGAAAAAGTGCCATAAGTGCCGAGAATGTCCGGCGTGCCCATTCCAGAAAGCTCATTGGCTTTTCCGCTAAAAGGCGGGAAATTGCTTGGAGCGCGGAAGATAGTTGAAGAGATTCCCGCATCAGTGAGGTAGTTCCAGAACGGAGTTCCGCTGACAAGATTTTTTATATCCCCGCCTTTGAACGGAATCATCCATTTTCCAAGTCGGAGCTTTCCGCGTTTTGGCTCATAGGTTCTGCTGGTTGACAGATAGAGGTCTGCTGGAAAGCCTTTGGGATCGCGATGAATAAAGTCAAATATGCCGTGCTTTCCGGGGTTGTTCCCTGTAATAAAGCTCGCCCAGGCAACCGGGCTTTGCGGAGGGAGAGTGGTTTTTAGTGATTTAAAATCTCCGCCAGATGAAAGCAATTTTTGAAAATTAGGCATCTTGCCCTGCGTTAAAAACATCTGAAGAAGCCCAGGGTCCATTCCATCAATCCCTAGCACCAAAACCCTCTTTCGTAAGCCAGATTTTTTTGTACAGGAAATCATTGGACCGGATAGCGCAAGCCCTGCTCCTGCTAGAGCGCTTGCCTTTACAAAATCTCTTCTTTTCATTGTTTTCTCACCTCCGTTAATTCCTCGTCTGACAAAAGCGGTTTGCCGTCCATATAAGAAGGTGGCTTTATGTCAAATGCGCGAAGTATGGTAGGAGCTATGTCGCCGATCCAGGCTTGACTCTGATTGAGCTTCACGCTTGAAAAAAGCACCCCTGGAACTAACTCCGGGTCTATGCAATGGTCTCCACTCCAGGATTTGGTGTTGTCTGAAAAAATTTTATCATTTACCGCTCCAAGGGTTCCATCCCAGTCCATCCGATAACCCTCATTATATCCTATAATAACATCTGGCGCGTTCTCCAGATAAGGTCCCGCTAAACTCTCATAAGCATCATACGCTTTCCTTATAGCAACCTCTCCAGTGTCCGGGTCTTTTAATCCAGTCAGCTTTTCGCAAAGCTCCTTCCGAAGAGCCCCTGCCTCTGAGGGCTCAACTATGCCGTTTTTCTCTCTGCCCTTCAGGTTCAAATAAATGCCTGAAAGCCCCAGCGCATACGCCCGCGTCTTGCTCCAGTCAACATCCTTGAACATCTCCGCGCTTCCATTGCTATCCTTGCAAACCATGTATCCGTTTTTCCAGAGCCAGGAGTTTAAATTTATTCCTCGCCGAAAACTCTTAAATCCATGGTCGCTCATCACAAAAAGCAAATCCTTGTTCCCTAACACTTTCAGGGTTTTTCCTAAAAGCTCATCTGCCCGGATATAGACCTTCTCAATCGCGTCCCTGTATTTTTGCGCCTCTGCGCTGTTGTAAAGAGGATGCTTTGGGTCAAGACACCGGAAAAAAGTATGCTGAATCCTGTCAGTGTGGTCAAACACAATCGCAAGAACACCTTTACGCACCCTGCGCAAACAGTGAAAAAACATCCTCTCTCGCTCTTCATAAAAATCCCAGGTCTGCTTCAAAAACGCATCCTCATCCAGAACACGCTCGTTCAATGCCCAGGTGTCTTCAGCCAGACCAAGAGTAGAATAAGGTCCAAGGAGTTTTGCCAGATAGGTTGAATAAAATCTCGGATGAGAAACTGGCATAACTGGATTTTCTGGGTCAAGATTTATCGGAGTAAGATATAACTCTGGCGTGTCCCCTCCCTTTAACAACATAAACCTTGCCAGACCTGAAACATTCACCCCAGGAGCAACCCTGAACTTAAGCTGAACCCAATCCGTGTATTGCCTTTCAACAAGATTGAGCCTCTCGCCAGGAAGAATCAATATATAACCATCTTTGCCATTTGGTCTGAGTTCAAAATTTATCCGGAGCTCCTCTTTATCTTTGCTCAGAGTATTTTCCGGTCCTGGAATAAATCCCTTCCATCCTCCATTGCATTTTTCCAGCGTCAGCTCCAATCCGCCAGTATGCTTCCCTCCTCCACTTCTTGCGCGCCAATAAGTAAAGCTCCCCTGACTGCCCCGTAAATCAGGCACACACATCGCAGATAATTGCGCGCCATAAAACTTCTCAGGCGGAAAGGTTATTGGCACGCGTATGATATGGCTGAAAATCCAGTGGTCTCCAAGAATCTTCCAGAACGCCTGGCTCTTGCGCAAAAGCTGAATCGTGGGTTTTTGAAGCGGGATGATATATTTCCCAATTTTCAAAGTCTTCTCAGGATTCCGAATTTTTGTGGAGCTTAGAACCGGAAGATAAGAGTTCCGGTCCGGAGTCAAGAAGTCAAAGATATTGTGCTTGCCCGGATTTACGCCAGTGGCAAAACAACTCCAGGCAACTGGACTCATTGCTGGTAAAGAGGTTTTGAGTCTGAGAAAACTTCCCTGCTCCGCAAGTTTCTTAAAATTAGGCAACTTGCCTTCGGACATAAATTTCTCGCACAGCAAAGGGTCCAAGCCATCCAAGCCCAGCACAATCACGCGCTTAAAAAATGGCTTATTCCCCTGCTTTTTGACCTGAATCAGCCTGACCACAAACCGGACAGGAAAAATCAGCACTGCCAGAAACGCCGCAACGATTGCGAAGAAGAACACCATAAAAGACCCCAGGATAGCAAATCCCGCGCCCGGACCTATGTATGCGTTTGCAGGCAGAGCCAGTGCCAAAGATAAAATAGCTAAACCTAGAATCCGCTTTTTAGACATTAGATATGTTATTATAATTGCCCAAACCCGTTTCTCAAGTTTAGCGGATTTTTCCTATTTTCTGAAGCCGAGATCAGCGAGGATTCAAACTTTTCAAATCCGGGCTCTTTTTCCAGGAAGACCAGAAGCGCATAAGAGTCCAGAACCATTTTCAGATTCAAGCTCCTTTTCTCTTATCCTGAGCGCGCTCCTTTTGCAGGGCTTTAGATAATTTGCCCTTGGTGGGCAGAATTCCCGCCAGGCGCTTAATATAATCCAGACCAAGAACCCTGAGCACCAAGATGAAGTGAACCTGAATTTCATAAGTCTTTGGTCATTATAACCTTGCTGATCTTGAATCCCTGTTTCTTCCAGAAATTTATAACAATCTGATTATCCAGATAAGCGTTAAAATAAACTATATCTACTTTATGCTGTCTTAAAAACTCAAGCGCTTGCTCCGAAAAACGCCGATAAATACCCTGACCCTGATATTCCGGAAGAACATAACTGTTTGCCAGATAGCCTGCCCTGATTTTTTCAAATGTAGGCGGAACCTCAACCCGGGGCTCAAGCCAGTTCAACATAGTCTTAAGAGCCTTACGCGCTAACCGCAATGGATGAAGTTTTTTCCAGAATCCCTCTAATTCCGAAGGCATAATTTGGAGCAACTGGTCTCCGTAGAAGATATTAACCTGGAAAAATCCCACAATCCGCTCCTGGTCCACAGCCACGAAAAATTTATGTCTCCCGTTAAGGAGCATAATTCTAAGCAAGCGTTCTGGCTCAAATTTAGGGTCAAGTTTTAAGCGGGGGTCATACTTTGCCTGATCCAAAAATAGTGCTTGATAAAGTTTGCCAAGAGCTTGGGAGTCATCCACATTTGCAGTCCGAATAATGATCCTGGAGTCCATTTTAGCCTCTGTTTGCTTTCAATGCTCTCACGCTTTTTTATTCTGGAAACGAGAATTTTTTTTCATACTGGAGCTCATTGGATGTCGCCTGCTGTATCTTGAATGCTGGAATCATCTTAATTCCCCTGGCAGGTCTTAGCGTTTTTCTCAATCCTTTTTTTCAGGGCATTGATATTGAGCAAAGACTGACTTGCCATAATCCCGTGTTCAAGCGTAGGTTGTTTGCTAAGCGCATATCTTGGAATCCTGCCCATGGCACGAAGGTCCGCTGTGGTGCCTGTAAAAACCAGGGTTCTGGAGCCAGCCGGAATAAATTTCCAGAATCCGCGCGCACCCGCACTCATTTCCCCCTTAGAGTTCCACCGCACCGACTCCTGAGGGGTCAGAACAAACTCCGCATCATAATTATAAGCGTATTCTAGAAATCCAAGATTGGTAACAACTTCCCAGTGATACATTGGACCATTGCGTCCCGCGCCCAGATATTCAACCTTTTTAGTCCCTGGCGCAAACTCAGGATATCGCAAAAAATCGGTAACCGTCATCCATGCCTTGTTCTGGGGAGCGTCCACCAAAGCCCCTGCAGTGACATAAACCGTGGGACCATCCTCCAAAACAAGAAGCCTGCCCTTTTGTAAAAACCTGTCCATTGTGGCTGGGTCTTCTGCCAGAACATCAAATACCGGACGAGGCTTTACTACTGGCGGTAAAACTCCACCCGAGGCTTTAAACCTTTTTTCGGTTTCAGCCTTTACTGCCCTGGTCACCATAATTGAAGCACTGATATTAGTCGTAATTTCTAGCAAAGGATCCTGAGCATAAATCTTCTTCAGGAGTGCGCTACGCGGTTCCGAATAGTTAGAATAAAAAGCCATAGTGCGCTTGCCGTCCGAACTCGGGATCAATTCCCAGAAGCCTATATTGCGGTCAAACTCTCCCCAGGCAAAAGACCAGTCAGTGCGATATGGCGGACGGTCGTAATGATACACGCCATAATCCACTCCGTAGCGAAGGAAAAACATATCCACTTTGAGATGAAAGCTGACGCGCTTGAAGTTTTCCGCAAATTTTTCCACCTCCGCGGAGTGTGTAAAAGGCACAAAGTCCTTATAATGAGTAAAGTCGCTAACAACAGCAAAGACCTGTTCTACAGGCGCATTGATCAATATACCCCCTACGCTCAACCAAGGCACCATCAGCGGATGGTCGTAAAAAATCAACACCTGACCAACTTCCAGCAAGTGCTCAAGCGTTTTGGGATCAGCTCCCTCAGGCATAATATGCTGATTGTATGTGATCTTCATCATCTCCTTTATTTCAGCTTCAGTCTTAGGAGGGGGAACAACCTTGCCCTGAGCAAAAAGCCTTGAAGCGATTAAAACCATCCCCACAAGCCAGAGCCATTTTTTTCTGAAACTTATTCTCATTTCTCTCCCCTTTTGGTTTAATGACTCCTCAATTCCTATCAATCCTTGCCTTCTTCTATAATTCAAGGCGCAAATTTAATCCGCTCTAATGACCGATGCTACTCTAGCCCCATCTCCTTGATCGCCTTTACAATCTCCCCTCCTGCAAGCTCATATCTGAATTCCTCTGCAAATTGACACCCTGCCTTCTTGCCAATCGCACCGCAATACATCTTAACCATCAAATCAATAACCCCGCGATAATTGTTCCTGTCCAGGCTCGCTGTGGTTTTTGGCGCAACATTGTTTGCAACAAGCGAGAGCTTCATCTCATCAATAGTCAGCTTCATCTGAGAATCGTGCGCGCAGAGCGCATCTATTTTCTTATCTATAAAATCAGTGATGTCAATATAAGTGTTCGCGTGCACATTCGCCTTGGCAAAATAATAAGCCTCAGCTACCAGATGCGGTTTCAAGCCCTTTTTGAAATGCTCCGGATAAAACTTCGGATTCTGCGAAAAGCCGATCGCCTCAACAGCCGCTTGTGCAACCATTTGATGGTCCGGATGTGGTTCAAACGGCGCCCAGGGGTCAAAAGTAAACACTATCCTAGGTCTGTAAGTCCGTATAAGCCTGATAAATTGCTCGCGTAATCTGTTCAGCGGATAGTCCCGAAGCATCCCATCAGGATACCGCAAAAAGATAACATCCTTCTTGCCAAGAATTCTCGCCGCGGCTAAAGCCTCTGCCTCACTATCCTTGATCAACTGTTTTGATGGAATGTCAAAGCTACCTCTCTGATTGTCCGTGGCAATAACCTCAAACACCTCCCAGCCCTCACTTGCAAACTTCGCAATCGTGCCTCCAGCAAGAAACTCCGTGTCATCCGCATGCGCAACCAACAGCAGAATCACCTTGTCCGAAGTGGGCATAATTTTTTTCGCCTCTCCTCTTCTCTTACTTCTCCTCCCTGTCATTTCTTCCTCCTAATAAAAAACTTTTTCCTTTCTGTGCGGGCGACTTTAGTCGCAATCAAGTCAACAAAGTCTTCTCCAGCAGAAATTTCGCCGCAAGCGGAACCTCCAACTTGGGATTCTTTCCCTCATACTCTATGCTCAAATAACCCTCATATCTTGCCGCATTCAAAATTTTAAAAATTTTGTCATAGTCCTGCTTCTTGTCTCTGCCGTTTTCGTCAACCTCATAAAACTTCGCATGAACAACCATTGCGTAAATCATTGCCCTTTCCAGAGCCGGATAGCCATTAACCTCTGCTGTGTCAACCAGATAATCGCCAGTGTCCAGACAAATCCTGAGCCAGTCCGAGCCAACCTCGTTCAGAATCCGAAACAAATCATCAACCGTTCTTGTAAATCCCAGATGATTATGATTCTCCAAAACCAAAATCACCCCAGCTTCCTCTGCCTTTGACGCCAGCCGTTTGAAGCTTTGAATCATCTCCTGCCAGAGCCTGGCTTTCTCGGATTCATATTGAGAAGGATTATGCTGTCCAGGCCAGCCTGCAAAAACCCTCAACATCCTCGCTCCAAACCAGCGCGCAATTGAAATCCATCTCTCAACCAGCTTCTCGCTCTCCAGCCTTTGATTCGGGTCAGGATTACCAAAATCATTGCTCACTGAACAGAGTGGAACCTCAAGACCAAGATCCGTAATCAACTTCTTCAGGCTTGTCACATACTCCTTGCTCAAATTTGGAAAATGAATATCCAGAAGCTCCACACCGTCCAAGCCAAGCTCCTTACAATGCTTTACCCAGGCAATCTGGTCCATCTCTCTGGATTGAAAAACCGGATGATAACTCCAGGAACTCATACAAACCTTCATATAAGTCCTCTCCTCTATGGTTCAACTTATCCCAAAGCCCGAAAAAAATCAACATTGCGCGCTCCATCCTGTCTCTCTTGCAAGGGACGCAGTCCCTTGACAAGGGTCATAGACCCTTGACCCACTTTTTAAAAAAGCACTTGTGTCCCTGATTCGGTGCAGGTGAAAACCTGCAAGGGACGCAGTCCCTTGACCCACTTTTTAAAAAAAGACAGGATAGCCTGTTCGGGCTCACCGAACAAGCAGGGTCCTAACCCTGCACCCAAGGGTCAGAGCTTGAAACCTTGCCCCCCTGCAACCCTGAAACCGTCGTAACCCTGCCTGGCTATTAAATTGTCAAAGAGCAATTCTATCAATGCCGGGGGCTGGTAATTAGCAGGTTTGCAAATATAGGACTGCAGGCACTCTTGCCAGGGCGGCAGGCACTCCTGCCTGCCTTTTCTGCCTATCATTCCTTAATCTGCTTCTGCTGTTCCGCTTACTCCACTGTTGAAGCCCAAGACCGGAAGCGTTGACCTCCATCAAGCTTGCGCCCGAACCGCAAGATGTTTTGCTGTGACCCGATCCTGAATCTAATGGTCCTTGAGGCTTTAGCACCTTGAATTGGGGTCAGATCTTTACTTTTAACTTAACCTGGCTCTGCCCGCGGGCGCACCCGTGTGTGCGCCCCATTGTGCACCTTGGCTCTAGCGTGCATCGTTGTATCTGTGAGCTTCTTGCGCCGAGGTCCCAATAACGCAAACCCAATGAGTCGCTCCTGACTTAAGTCAAAAGCGAACATTGCTGTCAAAAAAACCACTGGATAATATACGATTGAAAAAGCATTTTTCAAGGCTTTGTTCGGCGGGACCGAACACTTTGTTTTGCATTAAAATCAACAAGTTATGCTCTTAACCATGTTTGATTTAAAAAACGGGTCAAGGGGCACGACCCTTGTCAAGGGACTGCGTCCCTTGTTCAGTTATAGCGAACAGATTTTTTGCATCTAACCGGTTGAATAAAAAAACAAATCTGTCATGGTCTGCGACCTTGTTCGGAGGGGACAAACACTTTTTTTCTCTGGAATTTTTTATTTTAACTTGAATCCTGCGTGGAGATGTGGCATTAAAGGGTCAATTATCCAACTTTGCTTGAGGCAAATTCAAAGACATCATTATACAATTATACAAAAGGTTTAGTATGAAAAATGGAGCAGGATTCAGCCTTTAAGCAAGCTTCTCTGCTCCATTTATAGCTTCATGCAATCGCTAATTTTTAATTTTTCTTTTGAATCAATTTTTCCAGCACAGTTTCCGGTGTTGGGAATAATTCTGGTTTGAGTTGATGTGCGGTTAGTAGGTGGTCATATGCTTGTTCCCCGTGCTGGAGATGAAGCAGTGTCAATCCGAAGTTATAATGAGCTTCGGCGAAATCAGGCGCCAGCTCAATCGCGGTTTGATAATGAGCCACGGACTGTTTGGGTTTTCCAGACAAAGCAAGGGCATTGGCTAATGCCAGTTGCGCCTCTGGATACTCGGGCTTAATTTTTATCGTATCCTCCAGAACCGCAACCGCTTCCTCAAATCTGCCCTTTTCTAGCATCGCGAGTCCGAGATTGTATCTCATACTGGATTTAATAGGCCTTGGGTTCCATTTAACGAGATGCGCGTTGCTGAGCCATCCGAAGAATACAAGCAGGACAATTCCTAAAATAACTGAAATCCATTTTTTCTGTCTTATAAAATCAATCATCCTGGAGATAGCGATTGCCGCAAGAATTGCTATCTCCGGAAACATCTTCATCCGGTATCTGCTGACCACGAAGAATAGCGCAATGGAAAATCCATAAACAAAGATATAGGAACTCACCCACCTGGATTTTTCGTTCCAGAAACCGAGAATTATTCCCAGCAAAGCCAGAGGTATAATATATCCGATATGAATTTTACCTAGCGCACGCAGAATCGGAATTTGCTCCTGATGATATTCCTCGTCCCGGTCATTGGACACTGTTGTCTTGTCAATCAAAAAATAGCATTTTTTCAAAAATAATTTCATAGAGCGAACCGGAGAGTTAGCCATTTCCTTAAAAGTTTTCTTAAACCAGAACCTGCTCATTTCGCCTTCCTTGACCGGATGTCCCAGTTCCTTTTCCGCAAGATATGTTGCCACGAGCCAGACATCCTCTCGGAACCAGGGATCATCTTTCATCCGATTTAAAAATTCTCCATCAAGCTCTCTGCGGAAAAGCGGCAGGGTAACGGTTCTTCCGTCTGCGTTCGGATTGTTTCCGATCCAGAAATTGATCCCGTCCTGCGAGGCAATCAGGACAAAGTCTTTTGCAACGATGAAGTTTCTCAGGGTGAACGGCAGAACTGGAATTGCGGTAAAGATAATCAGGGTCAGGGCTTGACGGTATTTTTTCTTGAACAGCCACCAGATAAAAATCGTTGTGGAGAAAAGAATGAAGTTGGGCCGGAAAATGATGGCGATTCCAGAGATGAGCCCAGCCGCAATCAGCCAGCGGTTGCTTTTTTCCGCCTTGATGCTGAGCAGATATAGAGCAAGCAGGTTCAGGAAAGTTGCGCTGGTCGTGATCAAAAGCTCGGCGTCAAAATAAATTGCCTGCCAGAAGCAAGCCACGATAAGTCCGGTGAGGGCCATCACCCAGCGCTTGTCTGAGATACGGAAAGCGAACAGACCAGCGAGCGCCGCTGTGAGAGAGCCGATTATTGCCTGAAAAAGTCTCGGAAGCCAGAGCCGCAGGCTATCCCTTCCCAGATATTCAAGCAAGGCAAGAAGATAGAAATAAGCAGGTGAACGGAAATATGAGCGGTTTCCAAGTCCAAGCCCGGAGAGAATCCGCATAGCCATTCGTTGATGCGATTCCGGGTCAAGGAATAGAAGGTCCCAGTAGGGAGATTGATGGTATTGCCAGAGATAAATAACCCGCAAGCATAACGCAGATACAAAAATCCCAATCAGGATAAGAAAATTTGTTTGCGATGGGTTCTGCTTGCTCACAAAATCTTTTTTACTTCTCTTCTTTTTCCTTCTCTTTTTCCAGCTTCGCGGCTTGGATGACCTTGTCCGCAATATGAGGCGGGACCTCCTCGTAATGAGAGAACTCCATTGTGAACATTCCTCTGCCAGAGGTCATAGAGTCTAAGTCCGGAGCGTATCTGAGCATCTCCGCCATTGGCACCTGCGCCTTGATCACCTGCATATTGCCGTGCCTCTCCATCCCAGCAAGCCGTCCGCGTCTCCGGTTCAAGTCTCCGGTGATGTCTCCGGTGTATTCGTCCGGCACAGTGACCTCAACATTCATAATAGGCTCCAGCAGGACCATTCCAGCTTGCTCAGCCGCGGCTTTGACCGCGAGCGAGCCTGCTATCTGGAACGCCATATCTGAGGAGTCAACCTCGTGGTATTTGCCGTCATATAGCTTAAACTTCATATCCGTGACCGGGTATCCAGCCAGGATGCCTTTCTCCAGGGCATCACGCACCCCTTTTTCCACTGACGGAATGTAATTGCGCGGGATAGCTCCTCCAACAATCGCATCCTCAAACTCCAATCCGCTTCCTCTGGGCAAAGGAGACACCTCCAGCCAGCACCATCCGAATTGACCCCTGCCTCCTGTCTGACGCCTATATTTTCCTTCTCCCTTAGCAGTCTTCCGAATCGTCTCCAGATACGGAATCTTCGGCTCCTTGAGCAAAACCTCCACACCGAACTTCCGCTTCATCCTCTCAAGCGCGATCTCAATATGAATCTGTCCCATTCCAGAAAGAATAAACTCATTAGTCTGATGGTCCCGCCTCAGATTCAAGGTCGGGTCCTCTTCTGTAAGCCTGCTCAGCGCCATTGTTAGCTTTTCCTCGTCCTGCTGTGTCTTTGGAACAACTGCAAAGCTGATCACTGGCTTGGGCCAAACCACTCCTGGTAAAACCACTGGATTCGTCTCCAGACAAAGCGTGTCCCCGGTCTGCGTTTCCTTCAGCTTCGGGATAGCTACGATCTCTCCGGTCCTCGCTGGATTGACATTCTCCGGCTGGTCCCCGTTCATCCAGAACATCTGCCCGATCCGCTCGCGAACGGCTTTGGTGGAATTATAGGTGTTGGAGTCTGCTGGCTGTGACCCGCTAAAAACCCGGACCAGGTTCAGCTTGCCCCGGAACGGGTCAGCAACGGTCTTGAAGACAAATCCACAAAACGGCGCATCCTCTGAAGGCTTGACCTCAGTCTCCTGATTGGTCTTGGGATTAGTCCCTTTAATTGCCCCGCGCTCCAGAGGATTCGGAAAGCAATTCACGATCAAATCCAGGAGCACATCCACCCCGATATTTTTGACGCCTGACCCGCACAGGAGCGGGATTATTTTTTGGTTCTTCACTCCCTCCTGAAGCGCTTGCAAAATCTCTTCCTCCTTCAAAGCAGTTCCCTCAAGATACTTCTCCAGAAGGTCGTCCTTTGATTCCGCAATAGACTCTATCATCTTCTCCCGATACTCCGTAGCCTCATCCTTTAACTCCGCTGGAATATCCTTCTCCTGCTTCTTGCCAGAGCCGTCCTCTGGATAATAGTAAGCCTTCATCCGGATCAAATCCACCACTCCCTTAAAAGAGCTTTCCTTCCCGATCGGGAGTGTGATGGGACAAAGCGTGACCTCCAGGCTCTTTTTAATATCCTCAACTGTCTTCTCAAAATCCGCGCGCTCCCGGTCCAGCCGGCTCACAAAAACCGCGCGTGCTATCCCCAATTCCTTTGCCAAGCTCCAGAGCTTCTCGGTCAAAATCTTCATCCCGTCAACCGCGTCCACCACAAAAATCCCGGCGTCAACCGCGCGCAAGGCGTTCTTAGCCTCAGTGATAAAATTTGGGTCCCCGGGGCTGTCAACCAGAAAAAGCTGATGCTTGTTCCAGTCAAAATTAGCCACCGCAACCGCAATGGAGCTCTTCCGCTTCTTCTCCTCCGGCTCAAAATCCAGCACCGATGTCTCGTCCATCACCTTGCCCAAGCGGTTGTTAACTCCGGACAGATAAAGCATCGCCTCCCCGAGCGAGGTCTTGCCAGAGCCTCCGTGCGAGAACAAACCAAAAACCCGCAAATTCTTCCTTGGATAGTCCTTCATATCCTAAGCTCCTTTGATCTATTGAATTAGTGAGTTTGTATATTAAGTATAAGCAGACGCTTTGTCAAACTGGAGGATGCGCATAGGTTGATCCTGCTTTGGTCTAGCTAATAAGCGGGACAGGTAAGCTGATAAAAAATTAGAGCGACTTTGCTGTCCAGCGCGGTAGCGATGTAAGCGTATTGCATACGCCAGAATTTTCAGAGGAGCAAACTCTGAGTTTTCGCGACTAATTATGCATCCTTAATATGGAAGGCAGGATAATTCATTTATAATATATTGAAATGGACGAGAGGAAGAAGTTGTGTGTGATTACTCTTGGATGCAAGGCTAATCAGTATGATTCTTCTGCGCTGGTTGCGTATCTCTCTGAGAAATATATTCTGGTGGCTCCGGGTTCTGAGTTTCCTGCTGACATTTATCTGATAAATTCCTGTACCGTGACTCATCGGGCGGATTTTGAGGCGCGTCAATGTGCGAGAAAGGCTCGGAAATGGAATCCGGAGGCGAGGATTATCCTTGCTGGATGTCTGGCGAGCAATAAGCCAGGGTTAAAAGACGCTGAGTTTGATGAGGTGTTTGATGCAAGCCAGAGGGATGCTTTGCTTGAGTATCTAATGGGCAAAAAGCCTGCTATTGAAAATGATATATTTTATCATCCCTCTGGGGGGCTTCAATTCCGAAGCAGGGCTTTGGTCAAGGTTCAAGATGGATGCAATTACAGATGCAGTTATTGCATAGTTCCTTATACGCGAGGCAGAAGCCGGAGTTTGGCGATGGATTTAGTCCTAAATCAGCTTAACTCTTTGTCTGAGCTTGGTTTTGAAGAGGCGAGTCTTTGCGGGATAAATCTTGGAGAATGGGGAAGGGATATAGGCTTGGAGCTTTCAGACTTGCTCGTGAAAATATCAGAGGCGAGGCTGAATCTCAGGATTCGGCTTAGCTCGCTTGAGCCTATGAGCATCAATCAGAGATTGATTGACACTATTGCCGAGTCCGGGTTTATCTGTCCGCATCTACATCTACCTATGCAGAGCGGAGACAATGAAATTTTAAAGCGGATGAAGAGACCTTATCTTGCTCAGGAGTTCCTTGAAATTGCGCAAACGCTTTGCTCCAAAATCCCTGCTCTTGGTCTTGGCTTGGATGTGATCACAGGGTTTCCAGGAGAGGGGGAAGAGCAATTTAAGAACACTTTGAATTTGCTGGCTCAAATCCCGTTTTCCTATCTTCATATTTTCACTTTTTCTCCCAGGCATAACACCCCTGCGGCAAGGCTAAAGCCTCGTGTTCCAGAAAGGGTTAGCCAGGAAAGGGCGAGGATTCTAGCGGAGCTGAATAGGAAAAGGAAGCGCGAATTTATTCATCGCCAGCTTGGAAAAAATGTGGAAATAGTGGTAGAAGATAAGGAAGGAGACTGGGTTCTGGGAAGAAGCGGGAATTATCTTGTAGTGAGGGTTAAAAGCAGGGCTGAGTCTCGCAAGCGTATTCGGGTTCGGCTAAAAGAGTTGAGGGATGATGAGCTTATAGGCGAGGAGATTTAAAAGTGGATGTAGATTATACAGAGCTTGAAGAACGATTGGGATATAAGTTTCGGAATAAGGAGCTTTTGAAAAGAGCTTTGACGCATCGGAGCTTCAGCTTTGAAAAGCCTAAGGAGAATGTTTCTGGAAATGGTCTCATCTATGGTCATTATGAGCGTCTGGAATTTCTTGGAGACGCTGTTGTGGATTTGGTTATCGGGCATCTTTTGATGGAGAGGTTTCCAGATGCGTTAGAAGGGGAGTTGAGCAAGTTGCGTGCGAGCTTGGTGAACATCAGGCAATTGAGTGGTCTGGCAAAGAAGCTGGGAATAGGCGAGTGGCTGAAACTTGGCAAGGGCGAGGAGGTAAGCGGAGGAAGGAACAAGCCTTCTATACTTTCTGATAGTTATGAGGCGATTTGCGGCGCTGTTTATCTTGATGGCGGTTTTGAGAGCGTTTTTAGAATGATTAAGGGGCATTTTCAGGATTTGTTTTTGCGTGTGAGCCTGGACTTGATGGAGCCTGATTATAAGACGCAACTTCAGGAAAGGGTTCAGGCTTGGAATAAAAAACCGCCCAGATACCGGATGATTGCCTCATACGGACCAGATCACGCAAAGAGTTTTGAAGTGGAGGTGCTCATCAATCAGAAGCCTTTGGCAAAGGGCGCTGGCAGGAGCAAAAAAGAGGCTGAGCAGGATGCGGCTAAAAAGGCATTGGCGATTCTGGGAAATAAAGGTAAAATAGAAGCAGATGGTTGAGCTGGACAGAGTTTTCTGTATTGCCTGCGGAGAAGAGACGCCTCTGGAGAAGGTGGATAGCGGGATTGGTGAAGAGGAAGTGTATAAATGCGCGCATTGTGGGGCTTATCTTGGAACACGCAAGACCCTTGAGGCAATCATTCAGAATCCAGATTTGTCCCGTCCCGGGATTCCTCCTCAATTGAGAACGCCTGAGCCAATTACGAAAATCGGAGATGAGTTCCATCCGGAAACATCCTCGGTTGCAGGAGGACTTATGCCACAAATACTCCACGAGAGCGCTCCAGCGTCTCAGTTTCCGACCAGCGCGGAGGATGAGATTTTAACGCCTGAGCCAACGCTTGAGTCATCAGGTCCCAAGCTGGAAGCTGTGATTCTAGCTGAGGATTCCGAGTTAGTGAGCAGAATTTTAAAAGAGATGATTGTCAGAAAGGGCTTAAGCGGAAGAGTTATTTCCTGCAAAAACGGGTTTGATTTTGTAATCAGCTTTTTGAAGAGCAGGCAGGAAAAGGTCAATCCCGGATTGATCATTATGGATGTGATTATGCCTGTTCTTAATGGCATCAGCGCGGCTGTGGCGATTCGCGCTTGGGAAAAGGCATTGAACCTGGAGCCGATTCCGATTTTATTCTTTACCGGGAAAAAATGTGATGAGACATTTAAGCGGGTGCTTCAATACAGCCGTCCAGCAATGTACATCAACAAAGGCGCAAGCGAATCAGCTGTAAGTCTGGAAGCGAGAATTGAAAAAGTGGTCAATCAGCTTTTGAAGGAGAGCTTTTAACTGGAATTCTGGAACTCTTGGCTCGGAGCTTTGCACCGCTGAATTCCGTTTCCAGCTTAAGCAGATATTTTTTCAGAGTCACTCCGCCCGGAGCACTGAATCCTCTTGCAGAGCCGTCCTTGCCAATTACCCGATGGCAGGGAATGAAAAGCGGGACAGGATTATGAGCCAGAGCCTGCGCCACTGCGCGCGTCGCATTTGGTTTGCCAACCTGTATTGCCACCCAGGAATAGCTCCTGGTCTCGCCTGGTTTGATCCTGCTCACCACTGAAAAAACCTGTTTTTGAAACTCGCTCAATGATGACAGGTCCAGTTTTGCCCGGTATTTTTGTTTTTTACGCAGAAAATAATTCGCCACGAATTCAATCGCATTTTTTATAGCAGTTGGAGCTGGCTCCTGTCCGGGCTTTGCCCCGGAATAATTATCTTTGACATAATTCAGAATTTTTTCTCGGCTCCAGCCCGGGAGTATCAACTGGCAGATGCCTTTTTTGCTCGCAACAATGCACGCGTCTCCAAGTATGGTTGGAAAAATCCAATAGTGAATCATATTTTTCTCCTGAAAATCCCGATCAGGGGCTCCAGCTCTTTCATCCTCAGCAAATAAGCGATCAAGAAATACAGCAACGCGCTGATGCCAACTGCTCCGAGCGCCCAGATAATTTTATCCAGCGTGTGTCCGGATTCAAGCCAGAACTCAAATCTGGACACATAAATGGAAATCGCACAGAGAGGCACGCTCGCGAGCAGGCATTTAAGAAGACTCTTCCCGGTTTCTGCAAGATTCCATTTCAGGTGTCTGGTGCGGAAAAAGTACACAAGGAGAGAAAAATTTGTCACAGTGGCAATAGCGTTAGCAAGCGCGACTCCAGCAAAGCCAAGCCTATCAATTTTTGTGAGGAAAACACATCCAAGCAGATTGATGAGCATTCCAGCCATTGCGCTTAAAGCTGGGGTCTTCGCATCCTGAAACGCATAAAAGCTCTGAGTCATAATCCTTGCGCCAGCGCTTGCCCATAGAGCCAGCGCGTAAAATGTCATTGCGCGAGCAGTGTTTAAGGTGTCCTGCGCATTGAATTCTCCTCGCTGGTAAATCAGGCTCAGGATCGGCTCACGAAACAGAATCAATCCGAGCAAAGAGGGCACAATCAGAAACATCACAAGGTTTAATCCGAAATTAAGAAGTGAGCCAAAATTTTCCTTATCTTCCCGCGCCGCGTATTTGCTCAGATTTGGAAGAATCGCAGTTGCAATTGCGATCCCGAAGATCGCGAGAGGCAATTCAATCAGCCTGTCCGCGTAATAAATCCAGCTTCTACCGCCTGGAAAACCGGACACAAAGATAGTGTTGACCAGGACATTTATCTGGTAAATAGATGCGGCAAACACGCTCGGAAGCATCATCCTTGCTATCTTGTAAAGACCCGGATGCCATAGATCAAGATAAGGCTTGAAATAAAAGCCATATTTTAGCAGGGGCGGAATCTGAAGAAGGAACTGGAGCACGCCTCCGATAAGAACTCCAATCACAAGCGCTGAGCCCGGATGCCAGAATTCATATCTTTTGTTCATAATCAAAATTGCCAAGATGCATGAGATATTAAGAAGAATCTGGCTTGCCGCGGGCGCTGTGAAATGTTTGAAGGAATTGAGTATGCCCATTGCCAGAGCCACCATACAGATAAGGAGGGTATAAGGAAACATCTCCATGGTCATTATTGTTGCCAAATCCATTTTTCCCAGTCCATCCTCAAAGCCTGGCGCAATTATTTTCATCAACCATGGCGATATGTATATTCCCACAACCGTGATCAGCGCAAGCGCAACCAGCGTGACCCAGAAAACAGAATAAGCTAACTTCATCGCCTCTGACTTGCCCTTTTTCTCCAGCTCCTCTGTGAAAACCGGAATAAAGCTGATTGTGAGAGAGCCTTCCCCTGCCAGCTTCCTGAGCATATTCGGAATGCTAAACGCAACAAAAAACGCATCCGCAATCCAGCTTGCGCCGAACGCCCGCGCCGCTACCATATCTCTGACCATTCCCAGCACCCGGCTGAGCATTGTCAGGATAGCGATAACGCCACCGCTCTTGGTTATTTCCTGCTCCTCACTCAATTTAATCTCTCCGTGCCGAGGACACCCTTGTCCGCAAATAACTAAAAATATCTATTCGTCGCTTTCTGCCAAACTAGACCCCTCGCTCTTTCCCCGGAAAAATCAATTTATGAATTTGAAGGTTCAGCCGGACATTGAGCCTATCCTTAAGAATCCACCGAGCCAGCTTGCCAGGGTCAAGCAGACCAAACGCAGGCGAAAAATTAACCAGAAACCTCTGGTCAAGTTCAAACTCTCTCATTATTTCTCGCGCCCACTGATAGTCAGCCAAGGAGGTAAGAACAAACTTCAACTCATCCGAAGGCTTTAAAATCTCCAGGTTCTGATACAGATTCGCAGATGCTTGACCGCTCCCCGGAGTCTTTAAATCTATAATGATATGCGCCTGCTCAGGAACATCTGCTATGCTCAATGAGCCATTGGTCTCAAGCAAAACCTGATGCCCGGCTTCTATCAATTCTGACATCAGCTCCAGACTTTCCTCTTGAAGCAGAGGCTCTCCGCCAGTGAGCAGAACCCTGTTAAAGCCTTTCTGCGCACAGAGCATCTTTAGCTCTTCTATGCTCCGCTTTCTCCCTCCCTCCCAGGCATAGCTGGTGTCGCAGTATGAGCATCTCAGGTTACAGCCAGAAACACGGACCAAAAGCGCAGGCAAGCCAGAGAACCTTGACTCGCCAATGATTGCTGGATAAATCTCCTTGACCAATAACGGCAAAATTATTGCTCCTTTGGCGCAATTGTCCCTGAGCCTTCTTCTGTTTCTGCTGTATCAGACTCCATCGGCGCTCCTCCGCGCTGGTATTGAGCTACAGCCTTCAGGTGATCAGCATAACGGGAAGAAAAATAATGAGAGCCATCTCCTTTGGACACAAAATAAAGATAGTCAACATTAGCTTGCCAGAGCGCGGCGCGGATAGAGTCTTCTCCTGGATTGCAGATTGGTCCGGGCGGAAGACCACGATTCTTATATGTATTGTATGGAGTCCAATGCTCCAGGTCAGACTTTGTGAGGTTCCCGTCAAAATTAGGCATTAGCCCATAGATAACTGTCGGGTCCATAAAAAGAGCCATATTCTTTTTCAACCGGTTATAGATAACTGCGCTAACTAATGGGCGCTCCTCTTTAAGGCTCGTTTCCTTTTCAATGATTGAAGCAATAGTAATTATCTGATGTCTTGTCATTTTCAATCCCTGCGCCCGCTTCTCATACTCAGGCTTCCAGCGCTCCTCAAATTTCCTCACCATAGTTTGAATAATATATTCCTCTCTATCAAACCGGTTGAACTGGTAGGTGTCCGGTGATAAATATCCCTCAAGGCTGTCTGCAGGAATGCCCATTTGCCGAATGAAAATCTGGTCCCGGCAAAGCGATAGAAATCGCTCCCCTGACCAGATTCTGTTCAAGTTTATATCCTGTGCTATCTGCCAGATATTTGAGCCCGGAATAACCTTGAGCCTGTAATACTTCTGTCTGCCAGAGACCATTGTCTGAAGAACATCTCTCATCGGCGTGCCGAGCATAAACTCATACTCGCCCTTCTGGATTTTTGTGTCCGCGCCTTTAAGCCTTGCCAGAAGAATAAACATACGCTCGTCACGGATAACATTTTGCTCCTTAAGCTTATGAGCAACCTCTGCCAGACCCTCTCCCGGATTTACAATAATGGATACAATCTGCGCAGGGCAAACTTTGGCTTCATTCCGAGGAACAAGCTTTGGATGGAGATAAATATAAGTTAGCTCAGCTATTCCGAGAAGCGATACCAGAAGGAGCAGAATTATCAGGAATAATAAAAATCGCCGTTTCAAATTTTAGTCCTCCGATATTCCAGAAACGCCTGCAGAATCAGCGAGGCAGAAACCTGGTCAATCTTCTCCCGCCTCTTCTCCCTGCTTAAATCTCCGGAGAGCAAAACCTGCTCCGCGGCGCGTGTGCTCATCCGCTCATCAAAAAGATGAGTCTGTATCTTCAACCTCTCCTTCAACATCCGCGCCACAGCCTCTGCTCTTTGCGCAGGCTTGCCCTTGTTCCCGCTCGTGCGAATAGGATACCCAACTACTATTTCTGACACATCTCGCTCCCTCGCAAGTTTTTCTATCTCCGAGAGCATTTGCTCATCATTGCGGTATTCAATTTTTCCAAAAGGGCTCGCAATAATCCCTTGCGGGTCTGAAAGCGCTAATCCGATCCGTTTTTCTCCAAGGTCAATTCCAAGAATTCTTCCAGCCATCACTCACTGCTCAAAAACTGTAGATAAAGCTCGCGGTTCCTCGGTCCGTCAAACTCGCAGAAAAAAATACCCTGCCATGTTCCAAGCGCCAGCCGTCCCCCTGTAATCGGAATTAGAACCGAGTTCCCAAGCATAGCTGTCTTAACATGAGCATCCGCGTTTCCCTCAAGATGTCGCCAGGCTTTCCTATGAGGGAAATGCTCGCTTAGCGCTGATGCGATGTCCTCAGCTACAGTCGGGTCAGCATGCTCATTGATGATGACCCCGGCTGTAGTGTGCGGACAATACACAAGGCAAATCCCTTCATTGACATCAGCTAGTTCAAGATTCTTCTGAATCTCATTAGTGACATCCACCATTTCAATCCTTTTAGTGGTCTTTACACGAATCCGTCTCATCTTAACTCCTCTTTTTTTAATCCAAGACCTTGAATCAATCTGCGCCAATTTTTTCCTGGACAAATTTTACCCAGAACCGCTCCAGCTTTTGCGCCAGTCGCGCTCGGGATATTACCAGCTTTTCCCAGAACACAAAGCTGAGCCAGAATCCCAAATCCAATCGGCTCCTTAGCTAAAGCCGGAACACCTATGGCATCGCTCAAAATCAAATTCCTTCCCAGTCTCCTGGTTAATTCCAGAATCAAAGCCTGATTCTTTGAGCCACCCCCTGAAACAATCACTTCCTCCATCCCAAAATCTCCATAATTATCAAAATAGCATTGAGCAACCATTTCCGCCACTGCGCAAACCCCGCTTCTAAGCAAATCCGCTCTCTCCTTCTGGCTCTTAATCCTTTGCCCTCTCAAAATACCCTTCAGCCAGCTCGCGTCAAACTCATCTCGTCCAGTTGTCTTGGGCGCAGGCTTTTTGAAAAAAGGATGTTTCAACCACGCGCGAATCCATTTTTCTCTTGGCTCTCCTCTCAATGCCATTCTTCCTTGTGGGTCAAATTTAAGCCTGCCTCTGGAAATCGCACGGGACAAGCCATCCAGAAGCATATTACAAGGTCCGCAATCACTTGCCCTGATTTTACCCAATTGCCCGGTTTTCGGAATCAAGCTGAAATTGGCAATGCCTCCAAGATTAAGAGCCATCCTGTTTTTTTCAGGAGAGAAAAAAAGCAGATATTCCGGATATGTCAACACAGGCGCGCCTTGTCCATAGCCAGCAATATCCGCAGAGCGAAAATCCCCGATCGTGGTGATGCCTGTTCGGAGCGCAATAACACAAGGCTCAGCAATTTGCAAGCTCGCACGATTAGAATACCCGTGAATTTTTTTGAGCGCTGGAAAATGACCAATGGTCTGACCATGGCTGGCTATGAGGTCTATTTTCTCAGATGAAATTCCGCTTTCTTTTATCAAGCGAAGAGCGCATTGCGCAAAAAACTCTCCCAGAAGAAAATTCATCCGAGCAATATGTTCCAAACTCGGCTGGTGTTCCAGCTTGACAAGTTCTTTCTCCAGCCAGGCAGGATAAGCATAATCAGAATGCGCATAAAGCTGTATTTTCATCGGAGCCTTGAACTGCCCGGTCTCAAAAATCACTGCGCTAACACTGTCCCTGCTGGTTCCAGAATTAAGCCCCAGAATGATCATTTCAGTTTCCGTTTCTCCCTCAGTTCCGCCTTCATTTTCTTTCTCAGATTAGAATCCGTCATTACCCTGTAGCCCATAAGCGCCATTGCCAGAATAGCCTTTTTCATGGCTTCAAGCCCCTGCTTACTCGCAGATGCTCTGGCAAATTCAACGCTGTGCGGAGCAACCTCACGCCCGGGCGTGATCGCAATCGTAGGATGAAGCGCGGGAACCCTCCAGCTTAAATTGCCCAGGTCTGTGCTTCCCATCTCAGCCTTTTCATCGCCTTGCTCAAGCTTGATTCCGATTCGCTCATAAATTTCCCACAAAACCGCGCCAGCGGTTCTGTTCGGAACAAAAGGCGCATACGCTAACTCCTGTCTGATCTTGACCCTGGCTTTTGCGCCAATAGCCAGAGCAGAGGCTCTCGCTGAATTCGCAACCATTTCCGCATATTCCAGCGCCCGGTCAAGGCTTTCATCTCTTACCCAGAATTCCGCTCGTGCTCGGTCAGGAATGATATTCGGAGCCTTGCCACCATCAGTGATGATGCCATTTATACGGGAATGACCACTCAGCCTGCTCCGAAGAGAATTAACACTGTTAAAGGTCTGAACAAGAGCGTCTAGCGCATTGATCCCTTTTTCCGGCGCCGCTGATGCGTGGCTGGACTTGCCGATGAAAACCAATTCAATTTCAACAAGCGCGAGCGAGAGCTTGTAAATCTCTGTCCGATTACTCGGATGAATCAGCATCGCAAAATCCAGATGATCAAATACGCCTGCATTATTCATTATAACCTTTCCTCCACCGCGCTCCTCAGCAGGACAGCCAATCAATTCAATGCTTCCTTTAAGAGAGGGAAAAGCCTTTCTTAAAACTATAGAGGCTCCCAGGCTGGAAACCGCAATCAGATTATGACCGCAGGCATGCCCAAGCCCTGAAAGAGCATCCATCTCAGCTAAAAAACCGATTGCAGGATGAGATTTGTCCTTGCGCGAAATCCCCAGAAATGCGGTCGGAAGACCAGCTAATCTGGTCTTGACCTTAAAACCATTATTGAGCAATTGACAGACCAAAAGGTCTGAAGTCTTATACTCATTGAAACTAATCTCTGGCTCCTGATGAATCTTCAGGGCTAATTCACAAAGCCAGTCCTCATTCTCTGCCAGAACATTTTCCAGCCTGGTTTTTATCTCTCTGAATTTCAATTTAGTTTTTATCTTATTCAATCCTGGTTATTTGAGCAAGCCCGGACTAAATTCGGAATTTGGTTTTAGGAAATCTGATTATGTTTGTCCGATTAGCTCCAGGGCTTTTTCCGCAGACTTGCGGATTTGCTCGTCTTTATCTTTTGCGAGTTTTAAGAGGATTTTCTGCGCCCTGGATATTTTTCTTTTGCCAATAATATCAATCAGGGCGATTCTCATTTTATTAGTGAGAGCCAGTTTGGGTTTGGAAAATATCCCGCGCGGCTCTGCTTGTTCCAGTAGCTCATAAAGGAAATCATTGATGTCAGTTCCGTCCGGGAATTTTTGGACACTGGAGCGGCCGAGAATCTCTATTGTCTGACAGAAAAGTAATTCAGAGGAAGACTGGAGATGAGTAGAGACAAGAGATGAGAGCATCTCCTGGAGTGCGGCAAGAGATGTGTTAGAAAGTTTTTCCAGCTTGCTCATCGCAGAGAGCGCGCGCCTCTGGACCGAAGGCTCTGGGTCTTTAAGCATCAATGCAAGAATTGCCTCAGTTTGTTTTTCTCCGATGGCGAGCATATAGCCGATCGCCTCTTCTCTTACGCGCGGATGGGAATGCTTTAAGTATGCGTTGATTTTATCTTTTAGCGCAGGCGACTTGATCTCAGCCAGAATCATAATCAGGTTCCGGATCAAATACCAGGGAATATCCGGCTGATTAAGTTTTTCAATCAATGCTGGTATAGCTGGACTACCTATCCTGGCTATAATCTCGCAGGCTAGCCTCCGGACATTCCTGTCCGGACTCTGCTCCAACAGGATCAGCAGTTTTTTCACGCAAGCCTCTCCTGTCGCATATAACATAGCCGCGGAAAGCTCACGCTCCTCTTTCTTGCCCTCAACCAGCATTTTTGCCAGAAGCTCAATCGCAAACGGCTCTGAAAGCTTTTTTAAACTCTCTCTCGCAAGTCTGGGTCTATCCGGAAACATTGGAGATTTGTCCTGGTAATGTGCCACAAGCGTCTGAAAAATTTTATGCGCCCATTTATATTCCTTCTTCTTCAGAAGCGCTATAGATGACCAGATAAGCTGGGACGCGAGTCTGGAGTAGCTCGCAGGCTCATTTGCTTTCTCAAGAGAAGCGATTTTCTCTTCTGGATTTTTCAGGAATTCCTGCGCGAGTTTGGACGCGGCAACCTGATCGCGTATCTCTTCTGGGAGTTCCTCGTATTTGATCAACTGTCTATCAAATAGCTGGCTCAGGGTTTCCAGAGCCTGCTCCGGAGCCTCATACGCTATTCTCGCCATCATTCTTCTGAGAATCCTCTCCAGATTAGTTTTAGCAGAAGCTTGGCTGTCTTTGGTATCTTTTATTTGAATCAATTTCTTGAACAGAATCTCAGAAGACTTTATAAGAATAGGCACAGGGATTGAGAAGAGAATCTGGTCTTCTAGGTCCTGGTATTCAAACTCCTGAATCTGCCCAGTCCAGATTAGAGGCAGATGCTCCAGAATCTGTGCAATCACTTCATAATCAGCAATTGGCCGGATGATATCCTCCAGGCGCAAGGTCAGAAGCGCAAGAGGCTCCTCGCTTATCTGCTCAGAAAGGGGCGTCAGCCGTTTCAATTCTCCTGAAAGACGCGCAAGCACTATCTTGGTCTCCTCTTTAATCCTTTCAGGAACAGCAATAAGGTCAGTGTCAAAGATCAGATTGAAATGATAAATGCCTGCCCGAATCAGCTTAAGCGAAAGCTCGTCCGGGCTTTGCTTTTCAGGATTAAATTGCCCAAGGGTCAGGATGAAATTCTGAAAATGCTCAAGGTTTAAGTATTTGCGGAAAACTATTCCAACCAGCTCCTTCTGGTCAAATAGGTCAATCATTCTGAAAATTAAACTTCCGATCTGGTCTTGTGGTAAAAGGATGCGAATGCTTTTAGGACTAGCTTGCGCGCCCTCAATGATGAAGTCCTTGCCAGACGCGCTAAGGACTAGATATATTCCTATTCTGTCTCGCGATTCCATCAGCTTCTGGAAATCATCAAACAATCCCTGGAATTGTTTCTGGAAATCTGGTTGCTCTGGATTAGGAGGATTCAGGATGAGCCTGCAAAATCTGAACAAGAAGTCTGAAAGTTTTTCCGGGGCAATTGGCTTGAACTCAGACACAGGTTCAACTGCTGGAAGCCTTGATTCAGGCACAGCAGGCGCTAATGGTTTTTCCTCTGGCGCCACCTCTCCAGTCAATTCCACAATCTCTTCCTCTGGTCCAGCAAGACCATCTGCACTCGCCTTTGCCGCGGTTGCTGACCTCATCGGCTCAATTTTGGGTATAGGTTTGGCTTCTTTAAGAATTTCCGGTGTGGGAGAAAACTCATCAATTTCTGCCAACTGCTCAGCTTCAGGCTCTGGCATTGAAGCGGAAGCCGAATCCGTAGACAACTCCTCAAGCGGAACCGGCTCTTCAGAAGCGCGCTCGGTTCTTTCAATAGATTTAGGGGAAGACTCTTTCACAAAAACATCTGGCGACTCAGCTTTGAAAGCAGGTATGTAGTCAAAAAGCGAAGGTCCTGTAGCTGGATGGATAGTCTCTTCTGTAACAGGCTCGGCTTCCAATTCCACATCAGCGGATAATGCCTCAGGGGGGGTTAATTGAAACTCCTCTTTCGCCTGAGTGGGCGGAGCCAGTGGTTCTTGCGGCGCTGGAGCAGATGGTTCTACTGTGGGATGCGCAACCGGCTCAGGAGCGCCTTGCTCTTTTTCCGCTTCTATTTTTTCAGGCTCTGGACAAGGTTTGGCTTCGGTTGATTCCGGGCTTGGCGCAGGCATCGGCTCTTGAGGCGCTGTCGCAATCGTTGTCGGCTCAAGCTGAGGATGCTCTTTTTCAGCTTCTATTTTAGGATGCTCTTGAGACGGCTGAGCCTCGGTTTGCTCCCGTGACATCACTGGTTCGGAAGCCGGGATTTCTTTTTCAAGCATTACCTGCTCAGGTTCAGGCGCTTTTGCCTGCTCAACAGCTTTTTTCTCCGGCTCAATCAGCTTGCCATCAAAACTCTGCACTGCTCCAGCTTGCACTGTAAATTCAATCTCTATTTCCTCTAACCCCGGAGCTTTTTCTCTTTCAATCAGGCTAGGCTTGCTTATCTCAGGCGCAGGCTCGGGAGTTTCTTGTGGATGAGTAGCCTGAGGTTTTGCGGGTGTAGGAGTTTCTTTTGCAGGCGCAGTTTTTTCTGGCTCCTTTATAATCTCTGGCTTTGCCTGCGTGGGCTTTAAGACCTCTCCAGCGAGCAAGCGGTTTAGCTTGTTCTCTGTGAAGTTGAGGAACCGAACGCCATAGGCAAATCCTCCTTTTTGCTTATCCTCTATGCGGTCAATAATCTGTCCAATGATCTCTACAGGCTGGTCCCTGTCTCCGATCTGAAAAATCAGGAGCAATCTCTGATTTGGCTCAAACTGCTTTTTTAGACGGACAAGTAATCTGCCCTGACCAAAGCTTTTCCTAACCGCCTTGGCAAAGACCTCAAGGTTCGCATATTTCAGGTTGACTTTTGGAAAAGAAGGTTTTTCCCCCATTGTCTCCGATTATATTATCTTACCTTTTTGTCCGATTGCAAAATTTAGCGCTCGCGCGTGGGAGGGATTAGGAAAGATGAGCGTTGGGTTTGCTATCCGATCAGGGTATGCACATACACTTTTATCTCGGACTCAGACAGGCTGTATTGTGGGCATATTTTCTTGATGATGCTCTTGATATTCTTAAGGTAGTCCTCAAAGGTCTCCCGATTCATCCCCGGCTTCAGCTTCTTTCCAAGAACCTGCTCGCCTTCTATGGTGTAAATTTGCAGATAGTCCGGATTGTTATCCTTAAAATAAATCTGGCAATTTGGAGGGCAATGATCCAAAGCCTCCTGAAGCTTGGGATTGATCTTCACCCCGATAATCAAATACTGCTCTATCATCCTAATTAAATCAAATAACCACAAATTTCCCGTTCTGTCAAACTACCCAAAATCCGCGATTGAAACCAAGATGTCAGGTCTAAACTTTGAACTTATGGCTTGACTTGTGGGGGAGGAATCTGGTAGGCTTTTGATATGGCGAGACCGCGGCGGATTCAACACGAGGATGCGGTTTATCATATTGCGTCTCGGGGAAATAATCGGCAGGACATTTTTATGGCGGTGACGATGTAAATTTTGACAACTGGGGAACCCTGGAAATGATTCTGATTATTGAGCAGGTGGGAAGGGAGTGGAACCTACGCCATCCCAACGGTCCTAGAATATCTATCAATGACATCAGCTTAAAATGCGGGGGATATTTTGACTGGACCCAGCCAAGTCCAGGACATCATAGCTCTCATCAAGCCGGTAGAGATGCGGATTTAAGGTATGTTAGGAATGATGGCACAGAATCAAATTATACCTTTAATCTTAATCCTCCTCATCCTCCAGGATATTCTCAAGGTCTAACGCAAGATTTAATCAATCTGTTTTGTGAAGCTGGGGTTACAACTATATATGCAGACAATGATGCCAATCTTCAACAACCTTCGGGTTGCACAATTACTGATCCAGGAGGTCATCAGAATCATATACATATTAAAATATCGCCCTAATCTTTGCAGAAAGGAGTGTTATTATGATTAAGAATTTATCATATTTATTATTCATCGTATCAATAACTTGTCTTTATCCCTGCCTTGTCGAAGCGAGGCAGAATATCTTAATTTCAAAAGATGGATACGCCTATGTTCACCTTATAAAAAAGGATAACCTCTGGGGATCTTTTAAATATGATTTTAAGATTAATAAATTATCAAATTATGATATTGGTTATAGTTCCAATAAGTGTTATATGGGTTTTAATTCTTTTAATCCTTCAGAAGATAAAATTGCATTATCTGGGTCTTGCGAGACATCCGCCAATAAGAAGTCACTTGAGTATTATTCTAAACTTATAATTTTGGATAAATTTTCAAGGAATGAAATTGCGTCATTTGATTACACATTTTTATACTCCTTCTCACCCAAAGGAGATGCCATCGTCTTTTTTGAGGGTCCAGTTGGTCCTTATCAAGGCGGTCCGTTGCCCCCTAAAGATGAAATGGGCTTATGGCTTTATGATTTTAACAAGAAAACGAAGAAAAAGATAGATACTCTGGGATTAGGTGTTATGGACATAAATTGGTCTGAGCATGATGGCAACATTTATGTATATGGCAATAAGGTTTATAGATACAATGTAAAATCCGGAAAGACAGAAATAGTTCCATACAAAGGAATTTATTTCTCGCCAGATGGCAAATATTATATCTTTGCGCCTAGTGAGGGCGGAGCAAGCATTTATCGCACAGAAGACAATCAGCTAATGTATGAATGGGAGAGGATGATTCTTGGGAAAAACACATCCAAATATGCTGAGCTAAGGTTTAGATTCTGGAGCCGCCAATTAAATGCTTTAATAGTTAGCCATGATCAGGATTGGCAAAATGTTATTTTTGATATTAATAAAGGAAAAATCATTGGTGAATTTAAAGGATTTGTAATTGGCACAAATTCAAATGGCAGTTTAGCCGCAATAAATCCAATGACAACGGACGGTAAATGGTTTGATCAATCCCGGGTAGAAGTCCTCAATCTTTTGGATGTGGTTTCAAAATATCAGAGCGAGAAATGATTGGCTGGTTCAGTGGGCAGTGGATAGTGGGCGGTGATCGGTTTAATTGATGGCGAGTGGTCCATATGGGTTGTTTATTTTGCGCGCAATGGTTAATCGGTTTATAATTAGGTTCTATGAACAAAATACCAGAGCTGTCGGTTGTTGTTCCTGTCTACAATGATGAGGAGATATTGGAGATGGTTTTTCCGCGGCTGGAGCAGGCGCTTACCGGGATTGATTATGAGCTGGTTTTTGTCAATGACGGTTCTCACGACCGAACCGGATCCATCCTGGAGGGATATTGTCGGAGGAATCCGCGAGCGAGGTTGATTGAGTTGTCTCGCAATTTTGGACAGTATTATGCGATCAGCGCTGGTTTAAGCCGTGCAAGGGGGCAAGCAGTTGTGAGCATTGATGTTGATCTTCAGGACCCTCCGGAGTTGATTCCAGAGATGTTGAAGAAATGGAAAGATGGGTATCAGGTGGTTGTAGGTGCGCGGAAGAGCCGTCCTGAAAAGGGACTGAAAAAGCTTGGTCTGAAGGTTTTTAATAAGCTGTTCATCTGGCTTTGCGATTTTCCGATCCCGGTTCGGGGAGGATTTGCGCTGATGGACCGGCAGGTGGTTGAGGAGTTGAAATCTCTTCCGGAGAAGCACCGCTATCTTCCGGGATTGCGAAGCTGGGTCGGATTCAAACAGACCGAAATCTGGTATAATCGTGAAGAGCGCATAGGCGGCACTTCCAAATGGACTTTCTCCAAGCTGGTGCTTTATGCGCTAGATGCTATCTTCAGCTTCAGCCATAAACCGCTCCAATTTACCTGGATTGCCGGGATTATCATAAGCTTTTTCTGCTTTCTCTATGGCATCATTCTGGTTATTCTTAGAATTCGCGGGATCGGGGTAGTTCCTGGATTTACCACTGTTGCAGTAAGCCTGTTTTTTCTGGGAGGGATTCAACTCATTGCCATTGGTATTCTAGGCGAGTATCTGGCGCGAGTATATGACGAGGTTAAGCAGAGGCCTATTTATATTATTCAGCGTGAATATCCTCCTCCTGGTCCAGAGCAGGAATAATCATTATTAGATGAAGGCGCGGGAGATTTATCTTTTTGCTCAGATAGAAAGGGAGCATTTTTTTTATCGTGGCAGACGCGATCTGGTTAGATACTGGCTTCCAAAACTTTTTCCAAAGGGGAGTAAAAATCCTGTTGTGATTGATGCGGGCGCTGGAACCGGCATTCTGGTAGAAGAGTTATCTCAGGATTATGATGTTGTTGGCGGGGACATTTATTTTGACCCTTGTGTTTCAATTTGCAAAAACCGTATGGTAAGGTCTGATGTTTATCATTTGCCGTTTCTGGATGATTTTGCGGACGCAGTAGTGGCTCTGGATTTGCTTGAGCATCTTGATGATGACCTAGGCGCGCTCAATGAATTAAAGCGGATAGCCAGGCAGGGTGGATATATTTTTATCAATGTTCCAGCGTTTCCCGCGCTGATGAGCGATTGGGATAAGGCAGTTGGACATAAACGCAGATACCTGAAGGGAATGATAAAGGAGCTAATACAAAAAGCTGGTCTGGAAATTATTTTTTTAAATTATGTGAATTCTGTTCCCTTCCTGCCTATCCTGATTTACCGGTGGTTCAGGTCTAAAACCGGAATCGGAAAAGCTAAACGGCTGGAAGACCGGTTGCCTCCTAGATGGCTCAATAAGTTCCTTCTCTGGTGTCTTGTCCAGCAGGGAAAATATCAATGGCTGAATCTTCCGTTTGGCGTGTCCCTGTTTGCGATTTTGAGAAAGCCTGCTCGGAACTTATAGACACATTTTATCTCCAAAATATATGGAAAAGCTGAATTATCCAGCATTGTGTTTTAAGGGAATCAATGATAAATTTAACCAGGAGAGAAGAGCAGGGTAAATGCAAGAGTGGCGGTTATTATTCAGGCTGGTGGAGCGAGACCTTCGGTCTAAATATGTTGGCTCTTTACTTGGCATTTTCTGGACTGTAATCAATCCTCTTCTTCTATTACTGGTCTTTACATTCATTTTCGCTATTGTGTTCAAAGCAAAATTTGGCGCTTCTGGAGGAATAGGCTTAAGCGCTCTTTATATTATAACGGGCTTGATCCCCTGGCTTGGATTTCAGGAAGGGGTTGTTAGGTCTGCGAGTTATCTTATTGAGAATCGTAATCTGGTCAGCCGTGTAAAATTTCCTGTTAAAGTGCTTGCCGGGGTTCCTGCCCTGAGCGGTTTTCTGGGACAGATGATAGGATTTCTGGTGCTGATTGTCTGGGCAGGAGTTAAGGGGAAGATTTCTTTCCCGGCTCTGGCTCTGGTTCCGCTCTGGATGGCTCTTCAACTTGGTCTGGCGCTTGGAATCTCGTATTTTTTGTCTGCGCTTTCAGTGTGGGTCAGGGATTTGATTCAACTGGTTCCGGTTTTGCTTCTGGTGTGGCTATATGCCACTCCTGTATTTTATCCTGCGAGCTTGGTGCCGGAAAAATTTCAACTTGTAATCCTGCTCAATCCAATGGCGCATCTGGTTGAAGGTTACAGGATGTTATTGCTTGAAGGTGGCTTTCCTGCTTTGGGCTCAAGTTTGTATCTTTCAGGCTCAGCGTTGCTGAGCCTTGGAATAGGTTTCTGGACTTTTTCCAGGCTCAAGAAAGGATTTGCGGACAGGATTTAAAATGATTGTCCGGATAAAAAATCTTTGCAAGCGCTTTAATGTTTATCCAAAGCCCAGGTTCTGGCTTTATGAGAAGTTAGGTTTGGGCAGGAAATTTCATCAGGAGATTATTGCGCTCAAGGATTTAAGTTTTGAGCTTAAAAAAGGGGAATGCCTGGGGGTAATTGGCAGGAATGGCGCTGGTAAATCCACTCTTCTTAGAATCATAGCCGGGATCAGCCCTCCAACCAGGGGCGAGGTTGAGATATTTGGCAGGGTGGCTTCTCTGCTTGAGCTTGGCTCTGGCTTTCATCCGGAATTCACTGGCAGGGAGAATTTGCAGATGAATGGTTTGCTTGCTGGCTTCAATCAACAAGAGCTTTTGGAAAAGGTTGATGAGATGATTGAATTCTCAGAATTAAAGGAATTTATTGATTTACCTGTTCGGACTTATTCAGATGGTATGTATCTCCGTCTCGGATTTTCGCTTGCGCAGGCTCTTTCTCCAGATTTATTTTTGATTGATGAAGCGCTTGCGGTTGGGGATGAGTATTTCAGGTCAAAATGCATTCGCAGGATGCTTGAGTTCAAAGAGCGTGGAGTTGCAATGATGATTGCGTCGCATGATCTGACAATGGTCAGGGGTTTATGCGATCGCGCCATTTATCTGAAAAAAGGGGAATTGAGAAAAATAGGAGGCGCTGGTGAAGTTATAGAGTGTTATCTTGATGAGATATATCAGGAGGCAATGGGGAGCTCTGGAGAGGTGTGTTCTGGAACAGAATGGAAGCGAAGGGGCTCTGGAGAGGCAAGGATTAGCTCAGTCAGGATGTTTAATGAAAAGGGGCAAGAGACAGCGGTGTTTAAGTGTGGTGAAAAGATAGAAATAGAGTTTTGTTATGTTTCTGAGAAGATGTTTCAGGAGCCGTTATTTGGTGTAAATATCTTTCGCACTGATGGGGTTTTAGTTATTAGTGCGAATCAGGAATGCGCTCAAATCCGGTCAGGAGATTCAGGGAGCAAACTAAAGACAGAGCTTAAAGACAACATTCCAGCGGGGCACCAGGGCATGGTCAAATACCGGTTTCGGAATTTGCTTTTGCCAGGAAGGTATCAGCTTTCGGTTAATATCTTTCGTGGAAGGAGCGGGGCTTGCGTTCCTGTTGATGAGGTTTTTGATGCGCTGAGATTTGAAGTTGTGTCTGGCGAAGTAATAGAGCGGGGAGTATTTGTCAATCCTGCGGAATGGGAAATCAGGTAAGCGAGATGGCATACAAGGATAAAAAAGGACTCAGTTCAAAGAAGCAGGAAAACCTGGAGCGGGCAAGAGAGAGCTATAAAGCAGGATTGGTTTCAGTGAATTATTTTCCGCTCGTGATATATCTTGAGCCTACAAGTGTTTGCAATCTAACTTGCCCTATGTGCCCTGTTGGAATGGGCGTGAAGGATTATCAATACGAGGAGAGATTTTTAGACCCTGAGCTTATCACGGTTTTAGAGGAACCGCTTCGTAATTCATTGCGTTGTTTTATGAGCGGTGGCGGAGAGCCGTTTCTGCATCCTTATTTTGGGACCCTTCTGGATATTGTGAAGAGTTATGAGCCAGAGATTATCTTTAACACTAATGGCACATTGATCACGCGGGAAATTGCGCTTCACTTGGTTAAGCTGAGCATTGACACAGTGTCATTTTCAATTGATGCTATCAGTCCTGAAAAATACCGGCTAATTAGAAAAGGTGCGGAGCTGGAGCAGGTTATTGAGGCGATCATTATGATTCAGGAGGAAAAGAAAAAGCTTGGTGTGGAAAAACCTTATCTGAATATGCAGTTCACATTGATGAGGGATAATCTGGATGAGCTAAAGGATATGGTTCAGTTTGCTTACTCGCTTGGGATAAATCATCTGGTTATAGAGCCATTAAGCCCGATTTTTAGTTTTGACCCTGTTTATCAGGAATTTTTTAGAAAGAGCTATGTTCCGGCTGATTCATCTCTAATCAACACCTTGAAGAAGTTGCAGGAGCAAGCCCGGAATCGTTTGTATTTTTCCAGCCATTACCTTCAGGATATGCGGTTTCCGCAAAGATGCGTCCAGCCGTGGATAAACTTTGGTGTAAGGACAGATGCGCGTGTGTTTCTATGCTGTGGTACTGCGGAAAAGATGGGCTCTGTCAAAGAGCAGGGTTTTGAGGCGGTCTGGAACGGAGATGCATATAAGAGGTTTCGCTCTGAGATAGCATTCGGGAAATATCCGAAATCCTGTATGCTATGCCTGCAGGAGGCTCGTGCGCCATGGTTTAATGAGGAGTTAGTGGGACATTAGATGAAGCCTTTAGCGAGCGTAATCCTTCCGGTTTTGAACGAGGAAAAGAATCTTGGGGAATGTCTTTCAGCGGTTTTTTCTCAGGAGACAGATTTTCGTTTTGAAGTTATAGTGGTAGATTCTGGGTCAACAGATAGGAGCAGAGAAATCGCAAGAGAATTTGCCAAATCGCATCCGCTGATTTTGCTGGAGTTGAGCAGGGAAGAATTTGGTCACGGAAGGACCAGGCAATTGGCTTCTTTACAGGCTGAAGGGGAATATCTTGTTTATCTGGTTGCGGATGCTGTTCCTGCAGATAAGCACTGGTTGAGCCGGCTTTTGGACAGCGCAAGAAAGGATGAGCGGGTCGCAGGCGTTTATAGCAGACAGATTCATAGGCAGGATGCGGATTTGATTTCCAGAATAAGGCTAAAAAAGAGGAAAGTATCCAGTCTTGCGTGTTCTGAAAATGAGCTGAAAAATCCTTTTGATTACTGGATGATGAGTCCTCTTGAGAGAATTCTGTTTTGCGATTTTGATGATGTTAGCTCTCTCAGGAAAAGGTCTGTGCTTGAGAAAATCCCTATTCGCGATTGTGTATGGGCAGAGGACCTGGTGTGGAGCAAGGAATGTTTGCTGAATGGATATAAAATTGTTTATGAGCCTTCCTCAGTGGTATATCATTCGCATCGGAGCAGGGCTTTTTATTTTTTTCAGCGAGGATGGCTGGACCAGAAATCTGCAGAGGAATTTTTTGGACAGCACTATTACCCTTCAGCAGGGGATGCTCTCCGGGGATTTTTATTCAGCGCAAGGGAGCTCATTCGGGAGATTCTAACTGAAGATGCGAAATGGACGGAAAAATGTTCAGCGCTTTTCAAGGCTCCTGTGGTGTGCTCGCTGGAGGTTGCGGGAAGGTATTTTGCTGGACTAAAGCTGGAGAAAGAGGCGAGCTTTAATCTCTGGGAAAGGTTTTCGCGTGCAAAGATTCTGCCTGAATCAGGGCGCGTGCGTGCGGCAAAAACCAGCTTTACTATTGGAGATAAATGGCAAAGAGTGATTCTTGCGCATCCATTTGTCATAATAAATTATATGGTAAATTTGCCTGAAAGGTCTGAGCTTAAGCTCGGAATAGGGGTAAAGCCAGAGGCGTTTAATAACCGGAGCGAGCCAATAGATTTTATGGTTGCGGTGAATGGGGAGCCTATTTTGCGAGAGCGATTGGAGATGGCGCCAGAGAATCTTAAAGGATGGAAAGAGTTTGTGTTAGACCTTAGCTTATGGTCAGGCAGGAGTGTAAAGATAAGTTTGGTTACTGCTTCTGAGGATTTGAGGTATGCGTGGGCAGGATGGGCAGAGCCTAGGATTATTTTTAAGAGCGCTAAGGATTTTTTTAACTGGAGAAATTTTGTAATAAGAAGCATAGAAACGCTTATGGGGATGAGGGGTTTTCGTCATCCGTAAAATCGGTATGGAGGTAAAAGATGGTTGAGTGTAAGAACAAGGAAAAGAATTTGAAAAATTGTAATTGCACCTATGAGCCATGTGAGAGAAAGGGAATATGTTGCGAGTGTCTCAGGTATCATTTGCGGATGAAGCAACTTCCAGCTTGCTTTTTCAATAAAGAGGGAGAGGCAACTTATGACCGCTCATTTGGATGTTTTGCGAGGTATCATATTTAAAATGGGTGGCATGGTTAAAGGTGAAAGGTGAACGATTAGCTGATGCGAGTTCTTTTTATTTATCCTGATCTTGGGAGTTTTCTTCCAAGGCATTATCAGCACGGAATAGGATACCTGTCTGCGGTTCTGAAAAATGCGGGATATCAGACCAGACTATTTTATCTGGACAAGCCATGGGATGATGAGCAGTTGATTGAGGATGTGAAGGGTTTTTCGCCTGGCTTGATTGGTTTGAGCGGAACCACGCATCAGTTTCCATATCTGGTAAAGCTCGCGAAAACTCTCAAGCTGGCTTTTCCGCAAACGCTGATCATATGCGGGGGCATTCATGCAACGCTGGCTCCAGAGGATGTTTTGTCTCATCCCGGGATAGATATTGTTTGCATTGGTGAGGGAGAGAAGGCGATTGTTGCGCTTGCGAATGCCATTGAGCAGGGCAGAGATTTCAGCTCTATAGAAAATTTTTGGATCAAGCAGGGGGATAAGGTTATTAAAAATCCGGTTTGTGATTTAGAGGAAGACCTTGACCGGATTCCATTTCCAGACCGGGAGATTTTTGATTATCAGAAGATTTTAGACCAGGATGGGATGCGTTTATCTCTTTTAGTTGGAAGGGGTTGTCCTTTTAAGTGTACTTATTGTGCGAATCAGGGCAAGTCAGAGCTTTATAAGGGCAAAGGCAGATATGTTCGGTTCAGAAGCGTGGATAATGTTCTTGCAGAGATTTCAGAATGCGAGAAAAAATATCAGTTCAAAAGTCTGGATTTTAATGATGACATCTTTACTTTAAATCGGAGCTGGCTAAAGGAATTTTTTGAGAAGTATCCCAAAAGATTTAGCTATCCGTTTCGTGTGAATATCCACGCGGGGACTGTTGATGAGGAGACATATTATCAACTTTCGCGAGCAGGATGCGAGATGGTAAGGATTGGAGTTGAGAGCGGTTCAGAGCGGGTTAGGCGTGAAATAATGAATCGGAGGATCAGGCAGGAAGAGATTATTCAGTCATTTAGGTGGGCGGAAAACGCAGGGATAAAGACATGGTCATTCAATATGGTTGGCGTTCCCGGAGAGACCCCTGAGGATGCGCTTTCCACATATAATTTGAATCGGGAATTGTGTCCGGACCATATGCAGGTGAGTGTTTTCAATCCATATCCTGGCACACGGCTTTATGAACTTTGCAGGGAAAAAGGTTATCTTAAAAGAGAGATGGTTGATGGATATTTTGTGCCAGAAAGTATCCTGGAGTTCCCATCGCTTTCCTCAAGGGAGATTCATAACTGGCATCAGCGTTTGGTGAGATTAAGTGAGGTTTGCAGGAATCAGAAGGCGTTAAGAAGAAAGTTTGCGGCACGGGAAGTTCTAAAGGATTTGATTGAAGAGCTATGGCAGGCGGAAAAGATTACGCCTGTTCCTGATTATTATGGTGAGGAGTATGTGATTATATATGAGGAGGAGAGAAGAGCGCTGATTATGCATCCGCCTTGCAGGATTATTTATCAATTAGAGATTTCAAAATCAGCGGTTTTTGATTTTGGAATAATGATGCATCCGGGGGTGTATGAAAAAGGTGAACCTGGCGGTGTGATTTTTATGGTAAAAGCATGGAAGCCTGGTGGCTATCCTGAGGAGATTTTTCATCATCATCTTGATGCCAAGGCTAGAAGAGAAGATAGGAGATTTTTTGATTTTGAGCTTGAGCTTTCAGAGTTTTGTCCGGGGAAATTTTTACTGGAGATTGAGACGCGTTCAGCGGTTCCTGAGAAGAACCAGTTCAACACAGCTGGTTTTACCAATCCAGTGATTGTTGCGAGGTAGGAATTGTTTAGCAAGGAGAGCATAGAATACTTAAGAAAAGCGGTTTCTGAAGGAAGGGTTAGCAGGGGACCTATTGACCTTCAGATACTTCTAACAACTAGGTGCAATGAGAGATGTGTCTTCTGTCCTGCCCAGGCGGTAAGCGAGCGCGGTAAGAAAAATTTTGCGCCCAGGTGGCAGATGCCTGAATGTGATCTTAATTTTGGGATTTTTGACCGGCTATGTGATGACCTATATCGGCTTGGAGGTCTTAAAAGGGTTCATATTACAGGCGGAGAGCCTTTACTTTATAAAAGAATTATGGCGGTCATTTTCCTTCTCAGAAGCTCTTTTCCTGAGGCAGAGCTAGCGCTTGTGACTAACGGGATTTTATTATCAGAATTCGCCAGCGCTTTAGTAGCTTCAGGAATTGAGCGGATTTCCATTAGTGTTAACGCGGGAACAGAAGAGAGCTTTGGTCTTCAGAGCGGGGTTTCGGGCTTTAATTTTGAGAAGGTCAAAACAGGGATAAAAGCTGTCCGCAAGGAGAGGGAGCGGAAAGCCTTAAAAAAACCTTATTTATCACTCACTGCGGTTTTGAATAAGCATAATTATCAGAAAGTAGAGGAGCTTTTAAGATTAGGAATAGAGACAGGCGCAGATGCATTAAGTTTTCTTCCGCTAATGGATTTTCCTTTTGCAGGGGAAGAGGCGCGCTCATTTGCGATTACAGAGTCAGAATTTGAATCCTTTTTAAGGTCTTTGGATGAGCTTAAGCCGTATGCAGAAAAGCATAAAATATATCTGGGATATACTGGGGACAGGGAACATTCAGGCAAGCTTCGTTCCGGGGATAAATACAAAAAATTGAGATGCTGGTCTGGTTATAGTTTTGCAATGGTCTGGCCAGATGGCTCTGTTAGGCCCTGTTGCAATTGTGAGAATGTTCTTGGAAATCTCCATGAACAATCATTTTACCGGATATGGACTTCAGAGCGGGCGCAGAAGATTCGGGAGCGGATGCTGGAGATTGTGGAAAAAGGACCGCCAGAGGGATGCGATTGTCTGGAATGCGGATACCTGTATGAGAATCAGGAGTTTGAGCGTCGTCTCAGAGAGAAATGAATAATTTTGAAAGATTGGTTTTCTATTATTTCGCCGGGAGGGTTTTTATACCTTTGCCCAGAAATCTCGTGTATAATGCCACAAACAGATGTGATTTGTCTTGCAGACATTGTGGTGTATGGGAGGGGGCAAAGCGAGAGGAGCTTAGCGCTGATGCAGTGGGACATATTATCGGGAGAGAATTTTTCAGGAAAATTGAAATGGTATGGTTCACTGGCGGGGAGCCAACTTTGCGCCGTGATTTAAAAAATTTAGTAAGAATTTTTTGCGATAGGGTTCCATCTATGAGGATGCTTGGAATTGCGACTAACGGGTTTGCCACTGAAAGGATTATCCAGAGGATAGAGGAAACTCTTTTAGAGCTTAATCCCGTCACTCAGGGATTATTTATTCATTTATCGCTTGATGGTCTTGGAGAGGTTCACGATTTTATTCGTGGGAAAAAAGGGGCTTTTGCTGGGCTTGAATCAACGCTTGCTATGATAAACAGGCTTAAGCAAAACTATCCGGATAGAAGGATTGAGATGGGGTTTAATTGTGTTATTCAGAAAAGGAACATTGAACAGCTGGCTGAGATTAAAAAATTTGCTCAAAGTAATAATGCCAGTTTGACTTTTAACATTGTGGAAATAACGGATCAATACTACTTTAATAAATCCCGGGCAGAAGAGCTTGCTTTGAGCGATGCTGAGCGAAAAAAAGTGATGGATTTTTTTATCAAAATAATCCCTGAGAGCCCTCCGGCATTGAAATACCAGTATCGCAGGATTCTTTCTGTTCTTTCTGGGAAAAAACGCGATCGGAGATGCTTGAGTTTATATTCCACTTTTGTAATTGATAGCGATGGTAGTTATATTCCCTGTCCTTTATCTTCAGAATGGTTGAGGGTAGATTTTTTGAAGATAGCTCCGGAAAAGTTCTGGAGAAGTCAGGAGCTGTCCGTGCTGAGAAAAAAAGTTGAGCAAACCCTTTGTCCAGCCTGTATGTTGTCCTGCAGTCTTGGGGATTCATTATCTATTAGTGAATTTATAACTGGGGGATTTTAATGGGAGAGGGTAAGGGCAATTTTATCGCTGGTAAAGGTCTAGGCTCTGGTCTGGTCAAATTGCTTGGAATAAATCTGGAGCTATCCAGCGCGTGTAATTTGAATTGTTATCATTGTTTTCGGAAGACCTATATAGGGGCTGGCAAGGATAAATTTTTATCCTGGACAGCTCTGGAGAGAATTTTGCCTGAGCTTAAATATCTTCAGAGTATTGATCTGACCGGGTGGGGAGAGCCTTTGCTTCATCCTGAATTTGGGATGTTTTTGAAAAGGCTTCGGGAGAATTTTAATGGGCATCTCAGCTTTACCACTAACGGCATTTTGCTGGACAAATTTAAGATAGAGCAAGTTCTGGAAAATCAGGTAGATGTGATTTGCTTTTCAGTAGATGCTTCAGATGAGTACACTTATCGCAGGTTCAGGGGAGAGCACTGGGAGGACATGGAGCAGGCGATCAGGAATTTAGCTCTCCGAAAAAGATTGCGTGGAAATTTGAAGCCAAAAATTTACGCGAGTTTTTTACTCAGCAGAAGCAGGATACCGGAGCTTATGAGCTTTGCAGTGAAGATGAAAGAGCTTGGGGTTGAGGGGGTCATTCTTCAACAGATGACCGGGGTATTCAGCTTAGAAGACCTGAAAGAGATCAGTTATTCAGGATATTATAACACGGACTTCAATGATGCGGAATTATGGGACAGATTGAAGGAGCTGGAGCAGAGGCTTAAAGGTCATCTGGAGTTGATTTTGCCGGAGAGAATTTTTTCAGAGAGGCAGGGAGGATGTGGGGTTTTTCCACTTGAGCATGTTTTTATCAAAGCCACTGGAGATGTTAGTCCATGCTGTGCGCTCGGGTATCCGGCTTTACTTCTCAATCGTAAAAGGGATTTACGAAAACCGGAGACAGTCGTGTTTGGAAATATCCTGGAGCACACACTGCTTGAGATATGGGAAAGCCCTGTTGCAAGGGCTTTTCGCTCAGAGATGCAGAGCAAGGGTTTTGCGGATGCGTGCGCGGACTGTCTCGGTTTATATTTAAGGAAAGCGCAATGAAGATTCTGCTGGTATATCCGGACATTCACACGATTCAGTTTTATCATTTTCAGCACGGGCTTGCCTGGATCAGCGCGGTTTTGAAGCAAGCCGGGCATCAGGTAGAGTTGTTATATCTTGACAGAGAAATTTCAGTTGAGATGTTTGTTGAAAAGGTGCGAGCAAGCGCGGCTGACCTTGTTGGTTTTTCATCTATAACCCTTCAATATCAATTCACCAGGCGTTATGCTCAGAGTTTGAAACAGGCTTTGAAAATTCCGCTTGTGATCGGTGGTATCCATGCGACTGTTGCGCCAGAAGAGGTTATGCAGGAGGGAATTTTTGATTTTCTTATCCGGGGCGAGGGAGAGTATCCGCTTTTAGAGCTTGTCCAGGCTCTGGAGACTGGCAGGGATTGGCGTCAAATTCAGAACCTCTGGTGGCGCGAGGGCGATGAGATTAAATTTAATCCGAATCGCGCTCCGATTGACCTTGACCAGCTTCCTTTTCCAGACCGCGAACTTTTTGACGAGAACCGTTTGCTCAAGGAGAATTTTGGGCAATTAACGATGATGGCGAGCAGGGGCTGTATTTTTGCGTGTAGTTATTGTTGCAACTCGGTTCTGACAGAGCTTGCTGGAGGAGCCAAAAAATGGCATCGTCAGCGTAAGGTTGAGAAGGTGATTGAGGAGCTTAAAATTGCTCATCAGCGTTGTCCGGACATAAAGTCCATTATTTTTATGGATGAGGTTTTTACTGCGGAGCGGAAGTGGGTTAGAGAGTTCTGTTTGGAATACCAAAAGCATTTTCATACTCCCTTTCAAATTTATGTTCGTGTGGGAACAGTTGATTATGATACGCTGAAGCTATTAAGGGAAACCGGGCTTTACTCAATTCTGGTTGGTGTGGAATCCGGGGACGAACAAATTCGTAGAGATGTTCTTAATCGGAGGATGTCCAATGAGAAAATCATTGAGCTGTTTAAGTGGGCGGATGAACTCGGAATTGAAACCTGGTCGTTAAATATGATTGGCGTTCCTGGCGAAACCGAGCGGACTATCCAGAAGACGATTAAGCTGAATCAAAAAATTTTTCCCAGTCATCTTCAACTCTCGGTATTTCAGCCGTTTCCAGGGATTCCGCTTTACGAACGGTGTATGAGAGAAGGCTTGATCCCAGAAGGCGAGGCAACAGCTATTTATCTCAATCAGCCAAGGCTGAATCTTCCCGGTATTTCCAGGGAACGCTTGAGGCAACTTTATGATGAATTTGTGGCGCTGGGCTGGCTATGGGAGGCTAAGAAGGGGAAAAAGGGGTATCTGGACCTTAGCGCTGAATTTGACCGGGCAAAAATTCATCAGGCACAGCCAGGGTTTGTAATGCTCTGGCTGGTGCGGATTCTTGGAGAAGACAGGCTCAGCATTCTCATTCATCCTGATAGTATGGTCAGCTGGAGGGTTAAGCTAAAGAAGAATTCCAGACTGAGATTCGGTGCTGGATTTTCGCCAGATGTATGGGACAAGCCCGGAGCAGGGTGCTGGTATCTGGTCAAGGTAAAGACTCGTTTCGGACCCGAGCAAACGCTTTTTTCTAAATACCTTGATCCCAAGCACAATGAGGATGAGCGGCGCTGGAATGATTTTGAGGTTGACCTTTCACGCTTTGGAGAGAAAAAGGTAGAATTGAAGCTGGAGACAAAAGTGGATAATGGGAACGAATACTGTGTTGCGTTCTGGTCAAGACCGCATTTGATTCAAGGGGAGAAAGATGGAACTCCTGGATAAGATAAAATTTTTTAAAAGGCTGATGGATGACCCTGAGCTAGACCAGCTTTATAAGGCGCTCAAGGAGCGCAAGCGTAAGCCTGAGATTATGGAGCTAGAGGATGCGCTGATCCGATGGGCAGGATTTTTTCATAAGCATTCTCTTGAGTATGGAATACTAAATGGGATGAAGGTTGGCAAGAATCCGCGTGTGGAGCCGTTTGTGGTTTTTACTGGATTTGACAAAATTGAGATCGGGGATGATTTTGTCGCAAGCGGTTTTTCTACTATTCGGGCAGTGGACGCAAAGATAAAGATAGGAAATAAGGTCAGCCTTGGTCCGGGTGTTGCGATTCTCGGAGCAAATCATGGCATTGACCCGTCAATGCCACATCAGGTTCAACCTCAAAAGAGCGAGCTGATAGAGATTGGAGATGATGTCTGGATTGGAGCAGGCGCAATTGTTCTTCCAGGCGTTAAAATTGGCAGAGGCGCTGTGATTGCGGCAGGAAGTGTTGTTAATGAAGGCATTCCTGAAAATGTGATTGCTGGAGGGGTTCCGGCAAAGGTGATCAAAAGCCGATGAGCAAATATCTCTGTTCCGAGCTATTGTCTTATCCCTTTGACCAGTATCAGCGGTATCGGCTGGTAGCAGAAATTCTGGACAGGTTACGGGAGTCGGGGGAGAGATTTATGATTTTAGAGGTTGGCGGTTTTCATGGCTTGGCGCGAAAATTTTTAGACCAGGATGATGTGGTCATTGTAGACCTTTTTTGCAATGGAGAGAATCTTGATATTATCTCTGATGCTGAAAATCTGCCATTTCCAGACCGGGCTTTCCCTGTTGTGATTTCAACGGATTTTCTGGAGCATATTAAGCCACAAGACCGCTCTATCGCGATTCAGGAGATGGCGAGAGTAAGCTCTGAACTGGTTCTGCTTGCGGCTCCATTTCAATATCAACTTGCGCGCTCTGCTGAGAAACTAGTTTTTGATTTCATCAAGGACTGGCTTGGGTATGAGCATAAATATCTTAAGGAGCATCTGGAGAGAGAAGCGCCAGACCTGATTGAGACTGAATCCGAGCTTATTAAAGCTGGCTTTGACACAATTATTTTTCCGAATTGCTATCTTGAGCGATGGCTATTGATGATGCTTATTTATTATTACTTTGAAGGCTTGCCTTCAGGAATGAAAATCCGTCAGGAGATAAGCAGGTTTTATAATCAGCATTATTTCTGGAAGGACATTGCAGAGCCAGCATATCGTCATCTTATTTTAGCAAGCAGAAAGATAGTTCGGGAAAAGCCAGAGGCGTTTAAGGATTTGATTGAGAAGAGACATACAGAGCCTGAGCCATCTTTTGAAAAACTCAAGCTCTGGGCTGAGCTGTTCCGGGCAGGGGAGGTTAAGCGCTTGCTGGGAAGAATTTCTGAGCTGGAGAATCTTCTTAATGAAAAAGAGAATGAGCTCAATCATCTAAAGTCATATATTTCCGAGCTTGAGGATTTTCAAAGTAAAACTAAAAACTCGCTTGCTTATAGGATTTACGAGAAATTTTTTAAGAGAGGCTGATGCGGATACTGTTTGTTGTTCATTACTATCTTCCAGCCCATCAGGCAGGAACCGAGCTTTACACAAGGGCGCTTGCGAGAAAATTTCACAACCAGGGGCATCAGGTTTTCATATTTACGAGCGAGGACCTGACCAAGGCTGGTTTTCATCTGGAAGAGGATGAGTATGAGGGCATAAAGGTTTTCAGGCTTTATCATTCTGAGCCGTTTAATTTTAGAGCCAGTTATCTTCGCACGGATTTTGATGAGCTTTTTGGGAAAACTCTTGACCGGATAAAACCGGACATTGTGCATTTTCAACACTTGTTTCGGCTATCTATAGGTTTTATCAACGAGGCTTATAAGAGAAACATACCAGCGGTGATGACACTTGCTGATTACTGGCTGATCTGCCCGGCAATCATTATGCTCAAACCAGAAGATGTGGTCTGCCCTGGACCTGAGCAGGGAGAGAATTGCGTTTCTTGTCCGCATTCCTTTTCTGCATTTTATCCCGGAGAGGCGTCTGCGGAGCGGTCCGTGATTTATAAAATAATGGAATCAGGGCTCGCGTATGCGCATAAAATCAAGCATCAACTTCCGCCCGGATGGGTGGACTGGATGAGAGAGGTTATAGGAAAGAAGGCTCAGGATGCGGATAGAAGAGCGCTTTTGCAGGAGCGATGGCAGGAAATAAAAAAAGCAGTTAATAATCTCTCTCTTTTGATCGCGCCGAGTCGCTTTTTGAGAGAAATGATGCTCAGGTCTGGGATGGTTAATGAGGATAAAATTATCCATTCTGATTACGGATTTGAGGTTGAAAAATTTAGAGCGGGATTCAAGGCGCTGGACTCGGACTCAGGCATTGAAAAAAAATCTCAGAAACTGCGATTAGGTTTTATTGGAACTCTTGTCAGGCATAAGGGCTTGCATATTTTAATTAAAGCGATTCGTGAGATTCAATCTGCAAATTTTGAGCTCAAAATTTTTGGCTCTGAAAATGATTTCCCGGGATATGTGCGCGAGCTTAGAAGAATTGCGCACAAAGACCCGCGAATCAAATGGATGGGAAAAATTGAAAATGACAGAATTATGGATGCGCTCAGCCAGATTGATGTGCTTGTTGTTCCCAGCCTCTGGTATGAAAATTCTCCATTAACTATCCACGAGGCGTTTCTTGCCAAAGTTCCGGTTCTGGTCAGCAATTTGGGAGGGATGGCGGAATTGATTTCACCCGGAGGCGGAACAAGCTTTCAAACCGGTGACTCTTCTGACCTTGCTAAAAAAATATCAGACTTGCTTTATTCTCCTGAAAGTCTACAAAAATGGAAACAAAACATTCCTTCAATCAAAACCATAGATCAAAACTGCCAGGAATTGTTAGGCTTATACCAAAGCCTGATTGGGGATATAATTAGATGAGTTCTAGGAAGCGCTCCGTGGATATTCCCGCTTGTTTCAGGATGTGTGCAAGTGTGGAGCGTTTTACCGGAGTATGCGCAGGAACAGTTAATTTCAGAGTTTTGTTCGGAAGACTTTTCTCCAGCCGAATATGACTTCCCCGCTGGCGGACCACCACCCAGCCATCTCTTTTTAGAGCATTGATGATTTCTTGGTAGGATAGGCTTGGAACCTTGCTCACAAAACCAGTTCCTTGACCTTTGCCTTGTCGCTCAAAAGCGCGTCAGGCTCAATACTCTCAAGGTAAAGCTCAATGGCTTCCCGGATATTGGCTAATGCCTCTTCCTCGCTTTCCCCCTCGCTGATGCAACCGGGAAGCGAAGGCACATAAACGGTAAATCCTCCTTCTTCACTCGGCTCCAAAACAACTTTTATTTTCATAACTATCCTCCTTGGTTGTTAATTTTATTATGTCCGCTGGTTTAGCAGTGTCAAATTCCTTGGGCTCGCCGGGGTTTGGATAAAATGTGCAAGAGCCTAAAACATTACCAAAATCGTTGCCAGGGAATAGTTCATTTGTAATTCCACTCTGTCGTGCTTGATGGGAAGCTCGCGTAGCTTGCGCTCCAGGGCGTCTGTGAGAAAGGCATTTTTAGGCTCTTTAGATGGGATGCTTAAATGAACAATTGCAGGCTCAGGCGAGTATTTAAAAAGCCGGATGATAATTCCAGTTCCGGATTCTGCTCTTTTTAAGGCGCTGATAACAATATCTTCTCGGTCAATTTGAACCGGGGAATCTGGCAATTGGAACTCAGACATTAAATTTTTTGCCTTTAGAAAAGCTCGTGTCATAAGCCAGTTATCCTGAGCGTGTGACCAGAAGGCGTAATCAAATGTATGTTCATCTGGGTCTGAGCCAATAGCAGGGAAGGCAAGTAGCAGAGGGATACCTTTAACCCGTTCCTGGGGAGCATATCTTAGCGCAATCATCTCAATCATTCCGTCTTTATCAGAGTGAACCGCACCGGGCGCTGAAAAAGCAAGATTGAGCCCGAATACTCCTCCGCTGTCAACAATGTCCACCCAGTTCTTTACAGCCCAGAAGGTTGGCTCATAAAGTTTGTTTAATGGACGCTCAATCATACCATACGGTAATTCCTGGATAAATTTTCCAGGACGCGCATATGTCCGGAACGCCACGGTTGCAGTTCGCTTTTTATTAACTGCACCAGTCATTTTCATTCTTACTTCAGGGGCATCTGCTCTGAAATACAGGATTCTGGAAAAATTTTTGCCTTCCAGCTGGGAGGAAATTTTAACTTCCAGGATTCTGTTTTCTTCTTTAGCTGTGATTTCTGCGGGAAAATCGCTTGCCTTTGCGATTTGTTTAAATTGTCCAGCGCTAATTTCCTGTCCCATTCTCCAGAGCCCGCCGGTTTCAAAATAAAGGATAATGTCATTAGAAGGTCCTGATATAATTTCCCGGTTTTGTCCTCTGTCAAACCAGCGAGTAATACATCCTCCCTTATTCTCATCAATCTCTATGAGATAGTATGCATTTTCAATTTTTATTATTGAACCGGTTTTCTGCCATTGAATTTTTGAAGATGGCATTAAGTTTTTTTGAGCAAGTCCGGTTTCTTTTTTCAACTTTTCAATAATCAGGTCAATCTGCTTCTGAGCGTTTTTTAGCACAGGGATTTGCTCCTTCCAGTACACCCTGTCCGGAGCAGTGCCAGTGATAAAATCGTGATGATTAGAAAACAGCGAGGTTGCCCAGATTTGAGAAAGCTCTGGATAGAGTTCAGGGTTATTATGCAAAATGGCGTTGACTCCCAGGGCTTCTGCCAGCAAGAGGCTTTGAGAAAGTTTACGCGCGCGTTGTTTAAGCTCTGGTCTGCTGGAATAAAAGCCCATAAAGGTTGGATTCGGGTCCAGCATAAGAACTGGTAGTTTATCTTTATGAAATTCCACAAGCCTGAAATAATCCTCAAGAGTTGCCAGAACCACGAATACACCGGTTTCTGAATAGCGGGTCTGGTTATATTGAGTGAGGATTTTATTCAAATCAGGAATTGGCGGATTAAAGTCCCCTCCGATTGGGCAGAACATATATCCGGTTTTAGAAAGCGGTTGAAGCTGTTTGATCAAGGAATCTATTTTAGCATTTGTCTGTTTTGGAGAACGCGCTGGAATGCCTAGGTTAATGCCATAGATATAAGCCAGTGCGTTCTTGTCAAGCATGTCTCCCTGCATATAGCTGAACGCGGACCAGTGAGCGATTACTTCACTGCTATCCCCTGAGCGCCAGATAAAATCAGTGGTTTTAAGCTCACTCAAAAGCAGTTCTGCGCTGGAGCCTTTAAGAGGATAGTCCTTTGAAGAGCGGGTGTCTATGCCGATAAAATAGCTTCCGTCAATTCTTGAGAATGCAACATATTTATATCCCAGCTCGCGCAAAATAGCTGGCAGGCTAGGGGAATGTCCAAACGAATCCGGGAGATACGCGACCTTGGGCTCAGCATTCATAAGGTTTTGTTTCAGCCAGTAATATCCAAACAAATAGTCCCTGATAAGATTCTCTCCCTCGGGAATCAGTGTGTCCGGGCTTGTGACTCCTGTACCGCTGAAAACTATTCGTCCTTTATTTACATAATCTCTTAGCAGGCTCTGTTTTTCCGGATGCGTGTCCCAGTATCGCTTGAAAAAGAAAATACATTCCACAGAATAAACATAGCGAGGGTCCTTCTCCATCTCCTTGAGCGCTTTATCAAAAGTTCGGTCTGTGCGTAGCCTCTGATACTCATCCGCGGTCAAAAGCCAGTCCGGGTCAACATGGCTGGACTGGGCAAAGATAAGAACCGCTTTTGCATCCTCTGGAATTCCCAGCTTTTTTCTTAATTCAGATTCCTCTGAATCCGCCTGTCCTGGTAAAGGCATTATTAAGACAAATATAAGCCCAAGCATTTTAATAAACAAAATCCAAGCAGTCTTTATTTTATCGGCAATCATTCAACAATAGATTATATCAATTTGCCTTGCGCTTGTCATTAGTTATCAGAAATCGCAAAATGCCGAAGCAAAAGAATCGGATAAAATTCTTGATGATGGCGCTGGTTTGTCTAGCCGCATCAATTAGCGAATTTAATAGTTAAAAGAGCCAATTCCGAATTGTGCAGGCAACCTTAGTAGCTTCTCTGAACACGGAGTTACCTTTATTGACTTAATTCCTAAATCTGCCAGAATAATTCCAAGGAAAGGATGTTGCTATGAGAAAATGGTATATTTTAGCTTTATTTTTGGCAATATGCTTGCCGGTTGTAGGCTTTTCTGGTAATGAGCAAAAAGCCTCGCCTAGCGCAAAAGACTATTACCTCAAGGCAAAGGAGAGCCTGGACAAAGGGGAATTCGGCACTGCCATTGACTATTGCAACAAGGCTCTCAAGCTGAATCCGAGATATGCTGAGGCATACCTGGTTCGTGGAGAGGCATATCACAAGAACGGAAAGACAGATGAGGCTATTAAGGATTTGAATCTGGCAATAGAGATAAATCCAAAACTATCAGAGGCTTATTTTTATCGCGGGCAGGTCATTGTATCAAAAGGGGATTATGAAAAGGCTATTCTTGATTATAATCAGGCGCTCAAGCTGGACCCTAAAAACACGGAAATCTATTTAATGCGTGGTCTGGCATATTTATATCATAAGGATTACGACCCTGCTATTGCGGATTTTACAAAAGCCCTGGAGCTTAAGCCGGGATATCTGGAAGCCTATAATAATCGTGGGAACTGTTACTGGTGGAAGAAAGAATGGGACAAAGCGATTGCGGATTATACAGAAGCCTTGAAGCTGGACCCTAAATTTGCGGCTGGATATTATAACCGGGGATGGGCTTATTTTAAAAAAGGGGACAAGAAAAAAGCAGATGCGGATTTCAAAAAATCTGTAGAACTTAATCCACAATTTAAGAACTGGCAGTACAATTAGTTTGCGCTTTCCGGTTGGAAGGGAGTTTCTGAGCAACTGTTGATGTCTTCCCTTGTTTGACAGTCCGGATTTTTTTGTATATAATTGAAAACAAATGAGCAACTGGTATCAGTGGGAGCTTGATGTTATGGAAAAGCTGAAGAAGCAGGACCCGAATTTTGCGGAGATGGTTGAAAGGCATAAGTCTCTTGAGAGCAAGCTGGAGGAGCTCAGGTCAAAGAGCTACTTGAGCGCTGAGGATGAGGCTCTTGAGAGAGCGTTGAAGCGGGAAAAGCTACATCTTCGTGATCAGATTGACAAGATTATCCGAATTAATAAAAATGTCGTTCTCCCTGCTTAGCAGGGAGAGGTATGTATTTTTGTGCGTTAAACCCCGAAGGGAGACCTCGGGGTTTTTATATTTTATTAGGCAGGCAAACTAATTGCATTATAAGGTTATTCAGGTTTTACAGAATTAAGGAGGAGAAATGAGAAGTGAGCAGGTTAAAAAAGGTTTAGAGAGGATGCCGAATCGCGCTTTGCTTTACGCGACTGGAGTGACACGCTCTCAAATGTCAAAGCCATTTATCGGAGTTTTCACATCCTTCACAGACCTGATTCCTGGTCATATCGGGATGAGGGAGCTGGAGAGAGCGATTGAAAATGGTGTTCATTCCGCGGGCGCGGTTCCGTTCTTAATTGGAATTCCCGGTATATGCGATGGGATTGCAATGGGGCATGAAGGGATGAAATACTCGCTTGCGTCTCGGGAGCTTATTGCAGATGCGGTTGAGACAATCACAAAAGCCCATAGTCTGGACGGGATTGTGCTTTTGACCAATTGCGACAAGATAACGCCCGGGATGTTGATGGCATCTGCAAGGTTAGACATACCTGCGATAGTGGTTACTGCGGGACCAATGCATTCCGGAAGATATAAGGGTCAGAGGCTGGATTTGGTTCACGACACTTTTGAGGCGGTTGGGCTTTATCAGGCTGGCAAGCTCAGTAAATGCGACCTTGAGGCGCTTGAGATAGAAGCCTGTCCTGGACCTGGTTCCTGTCAGGGGCTTTTTACCGCTAACACTATGGCTTGTCTCACTGAGGCAATGGGAATGAGTCTTCCCGGATGCGCGACTGCGCTTGCTGGAATGAGCAAGAAGCGGAGGATAGCCTTTGAGAGCGGAGAGAGGATTGTGGAGCTTGTCCGGAAGAATATAAGCGCGAGAAAGATCATCAACAGGAATTCAATTGAAAACGCTATTCGTGTTGACCTTGCTCTAGGAGGGTCAACAAATACTGTGCTTCATTTGACAGCAATTGCCAGTGAAGCAAAAGTGAATCTCAACCTTGAGCTTTTTGACCGGATAAGCCGGGAGACGCCGAATATAACAAGGATCAGGCCAGCGGGAGACCATATGATGGAGGACCTGGAATGGGCAGGCGGAATCCCAACAGTTTTATATCGGCTGAGAAAATTTATGAAGGATAGCCCAACGGTTTCGGGAAGAACGGTTAAAGAGCTTCTTGGAAAGGCGCCTGAATACATTGATGATACTGTAATCAAGCCTCTTGAGAATCCGTATGCGGCTGAAGGAGGAATTGCGATTTTATTTGGAAACCTTGCGCCAGAAGGCGCGGTTGTTAAGCAGAGCGCGGTAAGCGAGCGTGTTAAATTTTTTGAGGGAAGGGCAGTGTGCTTTGATAATGAAGAGGATGCGATGAAGGCGATTCTGGAGAAAAGGATCAAACCCGGAGATGTAGTGGTGATCAGGTATGAGGGACCAAGAGGTGGACCTGGAATGAGAGAGATGCTTTCAGCAACTTCTGCCATAGTCGGGATGGGGCTAGGAGAGAGCGTGGCATTGATCACTGATGGTAGGTTCTCCGGAGGAACACGCGGACCTTGCATTGGTCATATTTCTCCAGAAGCCGCGGCTAAAGGTCCGATTGCTGGCATCAAAAATGGAGACAGGATTGTAATTGATATTCCTAAGAGAAAATTGGAGTTGAAGGTCAGCGCATCTGAGCTCAAGAAGAGGCTTAAAGCTCTGCCGGATTTTGAGCCAAAGATAAAGAGCGGATATTTAGCCAGATATGCCAGGATGGTGAGCTCAGCTAGCAAAGGAGCTATTTTGGAATAAGGGCGTGCACGGGACGCCGTGGAGGAATTGATGGAGAAATATGGTGCGGAAATTTTGGTGCAAAGCCTGATTGAAGAAGGCGTGGAAGTGATGTTCGGCTATCCCGGAGGGGTGCTTCTTCATATCTTTGATGTGCTTTATGATTCGCCTATAAAATTCATTCTAGTGAGACACGAGCAAGCCGCGGCGCATGCGGCTGATGGTTATGCGCGTGCCACTGGCAAGGTTGGAGTCTGTATCGCAACCTCTGGTCCAGGCGCAACTAACCTTACAACTGGAATCGCAACAGCAAATATGGATTCAGTGCCGATTGTTGCAATTACTGGCCAGGTCACAACCTCGCTTATTGGCGGAGACGCTTTCCAGGAAGCTGATGCAGTGGGCATAACTCGCTCAATAACTAAATACAATTATTTAATTAAAGAAATAAAGGATATACACAAAATAGTTAAAGAAGCATTCTATATCGCGAGAACAGGAAGGCCAGGACCTGTTCTGATTGATATTCCAAAGGATGTTTCAAGCGGTATGGGCGTTTTTCACAGGATTCAGAAGGTAGAGCTTCGCTCCTATAAGCCGGTGCTTGAAGGGAACAAAAAGCAGGTTCGGGTTGCGGCAGAAGCTATAGTTAAAGCCAATCGTCCAGTGATTTATGGCGGAGGCGGAATTATTATTTCAGGCGCTTCTGATGAGGTCAAAGCTCTTGCAGAGTCTCAAAAAATTCCAGTGACGCTTACCTTGATGGGCTTGGGAGGATTTCCTGGCAATCATCCTTATTTTATGGGTATGCTCGGTATGCACGGAACCTGGGCCGCAAACCGTGCGGTTAAGGATTGCGATGTGTTGATAGCGATTGGCGCTCGTTTTGACGACCGGGTTACCGGAAAGCTTGACGAGTTCGCTCCTCACGCGAAGGTCATTCATATAGACATAGACCCGAGCTCTATTTCCAAGAATGTTCAGGCAGACATCCCTATTGTCGGTGATGTTAAAACTGTTCTCAATCAGCTTTTGAAGGAGCTGGAATCAATGCCAAAGCCATCTTATCCTGCCCGGGAAAAATGGCTAATGGAGATTGAAGGCTGGGAAGAAGAGCACCCTTTTAGGTATGAGAATAGCTCTAAGGTGATCAAGCCTCAATATGTGGTTGAGAAGATTTACGAGCTGACCAGAGGAGACGCGATAATCGCCACTGAGGTTGGTCAGAACCAGATGTGGACTGCTCAGTATTATAAGTTCGTTAAACCGCGCACCCTGATTACATCAGGCGGACTTGGGACTATGGGCTATGGATTTCCTGCGGCAATCGGCGCAAAGCTCGGAAGACCGGACCAGCTTGTGATTGATATTGCTGGCGATGGCTCAATCCAGATGAACATTCAGGAGCTTGCAACAGCGGTTCAATACAAAATTCCGGTCAAGGTTGTAATTCTGAACAATCAATATCTGGGAATGGTGAGGCAGTGGCAGGAGCTGTTTTATAATAAAAGGTATTCTCATACCTGCATTTCCTGCCAGCCTGATTTTAAGAAGCTGGCTGAGGCGTATGGGGCAAAAGGATATACGATTACAGACCCGGGAGATGTTGTGGATGCGCTTAGGGACGCGTTCTCAAATGATGAGCCTTGTTTGCTGGATTTCAGGGTTGATCCAGTGGAGAATGTGCTTCCAATTATCCCGCCCGGGAAAAGCGTGCATGACACGATTTTAGCGCCTCCGCCTAAGAGAAGGGAAAAGAAAAAATAATGCAAGGTCGTATTGCATACGCAAAAAAGTTGTGTGCGGACAGGAGTGTCCGCGCAGGGATAGGAGATCAAAATGAAGCGACATACTATTACGCTTTTGGTTGAGAATCGCTTTGGGGCTTTAAGCAGAATTAGCGGGTTATTCAGCGCGCGAGGATATAACATAGAGAGCCTTACGGTTGCGCCCACAACTGACCCCACGGTTAGCCGTATGACCATTGTCACTACTGGAGATGATAAGGTAATTGAGCAGATCGGAAAGCAACTCAATAAGCTGATTGATGTGATCAAGGTCTGGAATGTCTCAGACTATGACTACATTGCCAGGGAGTTGATCCTTGTGAGGGTGTCAACAACTGAGCATTCTCCGGATGAGGTAATTCGGGCAGGAAATGCGTTTGGAGCAAAGGTGGTGGATGTGGCTGAGAAGAGCCTAGCGTTTGAGATGATGGGAGATGAGCATGAGGTTGAGAATTTTCTCAATCTGATTAAGCCATTTGGGATCAAGGAGCTGGTCCGCTCCGGGACCCTAGCGATGCTCAAAGAGGGGAAGTAATAGAGGAATGGTTTAGTCTGAGCGGATGGGCTTTGTTAAAACCAATTGGCAAGATTATAATAGAAGCAAAGGAGGAAAAAGATGGCAAAGATTTATTATGAGAAAGATGCGGATTTGAAACTGCTGAAAAACAAACAGATTGCTGTGATTGGGTATGGCAGTCAGGGACACGCTCAGGCGCAGAACCTGAAGGACAGCGGGTTGAATGTCATTATTGGAATTCGTCCCGGCAAGACCGCGGAGCAAGCCAAGAAAGACGGGTTTTCGGTTTTTAATGTTGCGGATGCTGTAAAGCAGGCAGATATAGTCCAGATTCTTATCCCGGATGAATTGCAAGCTGGGGTATATAGGACAGAGATAGGACCTTATCTGAAGGATGGCTCTGCTCTGGGATTTTCTCACGGGTTCAATATTCATTTCCGTCAGATCATTCCGCCTAAAGGCGTGGATGTGTTTATGGTTGCGCCCAAGGGACCTGGGCATCTTGTTCGGAGAGAGTATAAAGAGGGTAGGGGAGTGCCTGCGCTTGTGGCAGTGGAAAAGGATGAGAGCAAAAAAGCTCTCAAAATAGCGCTTGCTTATGCTAAAGGCATTGGCGCGACCCGCGCAGGCGTGATCCAGACCACTTTCAAGGAAGAGACCGAGACCGACCTTTTCGGGGAGCAATGCGTGCTGTGCGGAGGACTAACTGAATTGCTCAGGGCTGGTTTTGACACTTTAGTGGAAGCTGGATTTCAGCCAGAGATAGCTTATTTTGAATGCCTTCACGAGATGAAGCTGATTGTTGACCTGATTTATCAGGGCGGGATTTCTTATATGCGTTATTCCATCAGCAACACTGCTGAATATGGAGACCTTACCAGGGGAAAAAGGATTATCACAGAAGAGACCCGCAAGGAGATGAAGAAAATTCTGGCTGAGATTCAATCTGGCCAGTTTGCCAGGGAATGGATTTTAGAGAATCAGGCAGGAAGACCTGTGTTCCAGGCTATGGCGAGAGAGCAGAAGAATCATCTTGCGGAAAAGGTTGGCAAGGAACTCAGGAAGATGATGAGCTGGATAGAGGCAAAGGAGGACCCGAGAGAAGACTGATGCAGAATCAGGGATACATCTTTGCAAAGGAAGGGCATCTCTGGGTATATGGTAGCTGGATATTTTTTATGATAACCCTTCCGTTCGGCAAATGGTGGCTCTCTGCGCCAGCATTACTCTTTAGCCTGTTCTCAATGTGGTTTTTCCGCAATCCTGAGCGGGAGCCTCCTAAAGAGTACGGCATCTATGTCAGCCCTGCGGATGGAAAGGTTTTGAAGGTTGATGCCGAGTTTGAGGAATCCAGATATATTCACCGGAAAATGAAACGAGTCTGTATATTTATGTCGCCTTTAGATGTGCACATCAATCGTGTGCCAAGGTCAGGGGTTGTTGTAGATGTGATTTATAATCATGGTAAATTTATCTCAGCGAATCGTGAAAAAGCCAGCCTGGATAATGAGCAGAATGCCATAATAGTGAATGATGAAAAAGGCAGGCTTTATATGTTTGTGCAGATTGCTGGGTTTATTGCGAGAAGGATTGTCTGCTATGCGCGCGCTGGTAAGGAGGTTATTATTGGACAGAGGGTTGGTCTTATTAAATTCGGCTCTCGTCTGGATGTATATCTACCTCTGGAAGCAGAAATTACGGTCCAACCCGGGCAAAGGGTTAAAGCCGGAGAAACAATTATAGGGAGATTACAATGACTGAAGAAAAAAGAGTTAGGCCCTCGGTTCTTATTCCTAACGCATTTACCACTGCCAGTATGTTATTCGGATTTTATTCCATCCAGCAGTCCTTTCACGGGAATTTCATCCACGCGACCTGGGCGCTTCTGATTGCGGCTATTCTGGACTCGCTGGACGGAAGAATAGCAAGGATGGTAAAAGGCACGAGCGAGTTTGGAGAGGAGTATGATTCGCTTGCGGACCTGGTCAGCTTTGGAATTGCGCCTGCAATACTGGCTGTCCGCTGGGGGCTGGAGAAACATTTTGGAGAACTCGGATGGGCAATTGGATTTATCTATGTTGCCTGCACAGCTATTCGTCTTGCCCGGTTTAATGTATTGATTGGAGATGCAGAGAGCAAGAGCTATTTCAAAGGAATGCCTAGCCCAACAGCCGCTGGAATTCCAGTTGTAAGTGTAATGGTATATAACAGATATGTAAGCCCGACTGCTCTGGAGTATCATACTGTTGCGATTATTTATTTAGTTGCGGTTGGGATTGCTGGAGTGCTGATGGTTAGTCCCATCAGGTTCCGCACATTTAAGGACATTCATTTCACCAAATACGGGCTTCACTGGCCTCTTCTGGGAGTGGTTGCGATTATTACCTGCCTGTTTCTCTGGCCTCAGGCAACCCTGTTTGGGGGATTATTCGCATATCTTGGATGGGCGTTTCTGGAAGAGCTATTGATTCTCCGTCCTCAAGAGAAGGAGCTCAGGGCAAAGAGGAGGGAAGCGCGAAGGAAGATGAAAGAGGCGCGGAGAGCAAAAAAACAGGCAGAGAGGGAGGCAAGGATGCGCGTGGTTGAGGGCAAGAGAGAGGACCAAAATGGATGAGAGGATTTTTATATTTGATACCACGCTCCGGGATGGAGAGCAGGCGCCGGGCGCGTCAATGAATATTGAAGAGAAGCTGATTGTGGCGCGTCAGCTGGAAAAGCTGGGAGTGGACATAATTGAGGCTGGATTTCCTGCCGCAAGCGATGGAGACTTTGAATCGGTTCGCAGGATTGCGGAGGAGATGGAAAGCATTCAGGTCTGCGGATTGTCTCGCACGCGCAAGGAGGATATTGAGAAAACGCTCAGGGCTATTGAGCCCGCAAAAGAGCCTGTGATTCATATCTTTATTGCAACCTCTGATATTCATCTGGAATATAAATTGAAAATGAGCAGGGAGCAGGTGATTGAATCCGCGCGGAACGCTATTGAGTTTGCTAAAAAATATATTGACCAAATAGAATTTTCCTGCGAAGACGCCTCCAGGTCAGACCCGAAATTTCTAACAGAGGTCATTGCTGAGGCTATTAAAGCAGGCGCCAGAGTTATCAACATCCCGGACACGGTTGGATACGCGCTTCCGTTTGAGTTTGAAAAATTGATTAAATACCTGAAGGAAAACACTCCGGGGATTGATAATGTAATTTTAAGCGTGCATTGCCACGATGACCTGGGGCTGGCGGTTGCAAACAGCCTTGCTGGAATACGGGCTGGAGCGCGTCAGGTGGAATGCACTATAAACGGCATTGGAGAGCGCGCTGGGAATGCGTCTCTTGAGGAAATAGTGATGGCGATTCACACTCGCAAGGACTTACTTAATTTTTTTACTAAAATCAACACTGAGCAGATATATCCAGCAAGCCGATTGATTCGTAAGATAACTGGTTATCCCATTCCTCCCAATAAGGCGATTGTTGGCGCTAATGCGTTCAGCCACGAGTCCGGCATTCATCAGGATGGTGTGCTCAAGCATAAGTTAACCTATGAGATTATAAAGCCGGAAAAGGTGGGCATACCGTCCAATAAGCTGGTGCTTGGAAAGCACTCTGGACGGCACGCTTTTCGCAACCGTCTAAATGAGCTCGGGTTTGAGTTGAGCGATGAGGAGCTGGACCAGGCATTTAAAAAATTTAAGGAACTAGCTGACAAGAAGAAAGAGGTTTTTGACGAAGACCTGGAAATTCTGGTTATGGATGAGATTATAAAGATTCCACGAAAATTTAAGTTAAAATACATAAATGTCACTTCTGGGACAGAGGTAATGCCCACAGCGAGCGTTCAGATGGAAATTAACGGAACGCTTGTGAGGGACGCGGAATTCGGGGATGGTCCGGTTGACGCTACTTTTAAGACAATAACAAAACTTACTGGTGCAAGGTGTAAATTGTTGCTTTACAGCGTGAACGCAATCACTGGCGGAACAGATGCGCAGGGCGAGGTAAGGGTAAGAATTGAGGAAAATGGGATAGAGGTTTCTGGATTTGGCGCTCATACGGACATCATTGTTGCGTCTGCGCTCGCTTATATTGATGCGCTAAATCATCTGGAGTTCAAAAAGCAGAACCTGTCCAGCCTGAAGGCTCAAGTGCCATAGTAGAAGCAGAGAAAGTATTATCAGAAGAATCAACGAGGAATTTTGCAGAGCGTATGGAAGCGAGATTTAATATGAAAAATATAAATGGCAAAAGATATAGATTTGAAATAGAGGCTGGCCATGCTCATTTTGCTATTAAAGCGCAATGCAAGACAACAGGGAGATATTCTTTTATAAATAATTTGAATGCTATTATTTCCGCTTTCAATGTTAACCTGAATGACTTTCGTTTTTGCGAATCTATATGGGATGTTACATCTCAGGAAACAAAAAAATTCAAGGCGATTGCGAAAAAATTATTCACTGATAGATGTTTTATCAGTTATCTTGAAAAGAAATTAGATGAGGATAGGATAGAGGGCGAATGGGAAAATATTTCGTCAATCTAAAAAAAATTCCTTGGAATTTTGCCCAGCCCAAGAAAGCCAGAAAGATTACTTCAGAAAAATAGGACGCGGATGGGGCGGTATGAGAAGATGTTTACAAAAGTATTATTTAATGCCGTTGACTCTTTTGTAGTAAATAGGAGCAAATAAGAATGGGAATGACTATTAGTGAGAAGATACTTGCCAGGCATTCCGGGAAGAGGATAGTTAGACCCGGAGAGATTATAGAGGCAAAGCTGGATTTTCTTCTTGCGAATGACATCACTGCGCCTCTTGCGATAGAGCAGTTTGAAAAAATTGGCGCTAAAAAGGTTTTTAATCGCGACCGAATCTCTCTTGTTCTGGATCATTTTGTTCCAGCAAGGGACATCAAATCAGCAGAGCAGTCAAAGCTGGTTCGTGAGTTTGCTCGCAAACATAAGCTCAAATACTTTTTTGAAGCTGGCTGTGGAGTTGAGCATGCGCTTCTTCCTGAAGAGGGCTTGGTTAGTCCTGGAGAGCTGATTATTGGCGCGGACAGTCATACCTGCACTTATGGCGCTTTAGGCGCTTTTGCAACCGGAGTTGGTTCAACAGACCTTGCAGGAGGGATGATTACAGGAAAACTCTGGTTTAAAGTTCCTGCCAGCATACAGGTTAATTTTTCAGGCAAGCCTGGTAAATGGATTTCCGGCAAGGACTTGATCCTTGCTTTAATCGGAAGGATAGGGGTTGACGGGGCTAATTATATGGCGCTGGAATTTACAGGAGAGGCGCTTAAATACCTGAGTATGAGCTCAAGATTTACTATTTGCAATATGGCAATAGAAGCAGGAGCAAAGAACGGAATCATTGCGCCGGATGAAATCACGCGCAGGTATCTCAAAAACCGGAATAAGCGTGTTGCGATTTTTTATCAAAGCGATCCGGATGCGGAGTATGCTCAAAAGGTTGAAATAGATGCGAGCAAGCTGGAGTTACAGGTTGCGTTACCAAGCCTTCCGGGAAACGCTCATCCGGTTTCAAAAGTTAAAGGCGTTCAGCTTGACCAGGTTGTGATCGGGTCCTGCACAAATGGCTGGCTGGAAGACCTGAAGGTTGCGGCGCGGGTTTTAAGAGGAAAAAAGGTTCATCCGCGTGTGCGTTTGATCGTGCTTCCAGCTACGCGAGAAATTTATCTTCAGGCGCTTCATCAGGGCATACTTGAGATTTTTTCTAAAGCAGGAGCGATTATAGGTCCGGCAACCTGTGGTCCATGTTTAGGTGGTCATCTGGGTATTCTAGCTGATGGCGAGGTTGCGCTTGCGACCACTAATCGTAATTTTATAGGTAGAATGGGCAGTCCGAAGAGCAAGGTTTATCTTTCAGGACCAGCTGTTGCCGCGGCATCTGCGGTTCTTGGAATGATATGCTCGCCCGAGGATTTATAAGGAGGTTTAAATGAGGTTAAGCAGGAAGCACTGGATTATGATTGTATTTACTCCGCTGGCATTGCTCTGCGATCAGATAACCAAGCAAATGATTCATTCAGCGCTTGAGCCTTTTGAGGAAATTGTTATTATTCCGGGACATCTGGAATTTATCTTGGTCCGAAATTCTGGCTTGGTGTTTGGGATGTTTTCAGGCAGGCTTGGAGGAACCGCAACCTTGATTTTTCTGGGCATAACCATCATCGCGCTTGGTATTATCATTCATCTGTTTTTCCATACAGAAAATAAAGCAGTGGTCCTTCCCCTTGCGTTGAGCCTGGTTCTAGCTGGCGCGTTTGGGAACCTGATTGATAGGTTAAGATGGGGATATGTTGTTGATTTTATCAATATGCACGCTCACCTGCTCGGAAAAGAGAGAACCTGGCCTACCTTCAATATCGCTGATCTGGCAATCACCGGTGGAATTGTCTTACTTGTGATTGACGCGTTCAAGCCCCAATTTATCTGGCTATTTAATCTCATTTCTGGCAGGAAAAGCGAGGAACAGGGTTCCGGAGCTGAATAAGTGCATCCGATTATTCTCCAGCTCGGCAGTTTCAAAATATATTCCTACAGCCTGATGGTGCTGATCGCTTTTTGTGCAGGAACACTTTATGCCTGGCTGGAGGCAAAGAGGCTTAAAGAAAATCCAGAGCATGCCCTTGACCTAGCAGTTCTGGTCTTTATTTTTTCATTTATTGGCGGAAGGCTTGCGCATTGCATAGTTAACTGGAGAATTTATCTGGCAGACCCTCTCCGGATTTTCAAGATATGGGAGGGAGGATTAGTTTATTATGGAGGATACCTTGCAAGCGCGCTGGTTTGTTATATCTATATTAAGCGCTCTCATCTGAATCTTGGCAGATGGGCGGATATCCTTGCTCCGACTGCTATGACCACTTTATTTTTTGGAAGGATTGGTTGTTTTTTGAATGGGTGTTGCTATGGCTCGCCTGCGCCGGATTGGTTTCCGTTTAAGGTCAAATACCCGCTTTCAGTAATACCTTTGCATCTTGCAGGGGTTGCTCTTCATCCAACCCCTATTTATGAATCCTTGCTAACAGGTTTAATCGCTCTGGGGTTAATTTTATACCGGAAGAGAAAAAAATATGAAGGCGAGCTTTTCTGGTTGATGATGGTTTTATATCCGGTTGTGAGATTTTTTCTGGAATACCTCCGGGCTGACCCGCGAGGAGTGGTTCCAGGACTGAATCTTTCAACATCCCAGTTTCTGGGAATTCTTATATTCATACCATCACTGCTCTGCCTTATCATTGGTTATCGGAGAAAAGTCAGGCAGGATGCTCTGCAATGAAGGTAGTCCTGATCAGACCTCCAAAAATTCAAGGCGCTCTTGAGCGCAGTATGGTTCAGCATCCTATCAACTTGCTTTATCTTGCCGCGGTTTTGAGAGAATATGGCAAAGACTTTGAGCCTGAGCTATGGGACTTTGAGGTTGAGGATTTTTCAGAAAAAATTGTGCGGGAGAGGTTGAGAAGGAGTCAGCCCCGGGTGGTGGGAATAACTTCAATGACCTGCAATATAAAAATTGCTGATAAAATTATGTCCTGGGTCAAGAACGAATCCTCGGAAATAATCACCGTGGTAGGTGGACCTCATAGCTCAGCGATTCCTGAGCGCACTCTTCTGGAGTTTAAGAATTTTGATTTAGTTGTGAAGGGTGAAGGTGAGCAAACATTTCTTGAGCTTTGTGAGCGAATAAAGGCAAGCCGGAATCTGGAAGGAGTTCCTGGCATAGTTAGAAGAACTGGGTCTGAGATAATCAAAGAAACGGATAGACCTCAAATTCAAAATCTGGACTGGCTTCCGCTTCCAGCAAGGGATTTGATGAACCATTCCTTATACCGGGGCGCAAGCACGCCAGGTCTGGATGCAACTCTCCATAGAACAACAGAGCTTTTTACCACGCGCGGATGCCCTGAGCAGTGTATTTTCTGCGCATCTCATCTGGTTTTTGGAGGAAAAGTAAGATTCCGAAGCGCGGAGCATATCTTAAAGGAGATTGACCAGTGCATAGAGAGATGGGGTTATCGGCATTTTACCATAGACGATGACACTTTTACATATCATCCTTCCCGTCTGAAGAAGCTTTGCGCTGGATTTAAGGAAAGAAAAATTACCTGGGATTGTGATACGCGTGTGAATGCTGTGAATCGTGAGATGCTAAAGATGATGGCTGAATCCGGATGCCAAAAAGTGGCTCTGGGTGTTGAGTCAGGCAGTCAGCGTATTCTGGATTTGAATAAAAAAGGGATCACGATTGAGCAGGCAAGAAACGCTTTTAAATGGGCGCACGAGTTCGGGATCATCACCACAGCCTTTTTTATGATCGGGTCTCATCCGAGCGAGACCAGAGAGGAAGTGGAGATGAGCCTTAATCTGATGATAGAGCTGGACACTGAATTGATGGCTCTGGCGATTGCGGTGCCATATCCTGGCACAGAGCTTTACCGGATAATGAAGGAGCAGGGATACCTATTTGAGGAAAACTGGGATAAATTCACGCATCTGCATTCTGTTCCTTGCTGGAGGACCGAGCATTTTAGTCCTGAGCAACTGGTTAAGCTCCAGAACCAGCTTTTCCGCAGATTTTTTCTGAGACCAAAATTCATCTGGAATACCGCAAAGAAAGCCTTGAGCTGGCAAGGTATCAAATACTACTCCCGCTCCCTATGGCAGATAATACAATACCTGTTTGTGGAGGGCAGAAATTGAATTGGGGTCAGGTCTTTACTTTTAACTTATCCCGGATATTCCGGGTAGCCTCAGGCTTTATTCCTGAGCGTTATAAGTCACTCGCAAAGATGGACACTACTCCTATAACGCATACTGAGCGCTGGAGATTGTTGCGACTAAATTTTCCCGCGCATTATTGCCGGGTTTTCATTGTCTTGATTTTTCTCGGTCTGCCCTGCACAGCGGGTTTTAATTCTGGAGTATCAGGAGAAGTGCGAGAAGACGCAGTTGCATTTTATAAGGCAAAAGCAGAGTGGGAAAAAGAGGAGGAGAATTTTAAAAAACAGGACAAACCTTCAAAAGGCAGACATAATCAAAAGATGTTAAGAGAATTTTTGAGAAAATTTCCGGAGAGTGAATTTGCGGACAATGCTTTTTTGATGTTGATGGAAGAGGCAACCTGTGCTGATTGGAATGGGTATCCGGACTGTGGAGTTATAGAGATTAGGTTTTATGAGGAATTTTTGAAGCGCTATCCTGAGAGCGAAATGAAGGATGAGGTGATGCTAAAGATGGCTGAGGCATATTATCGGATGGCGTATCTCTGGGTTTATGGAAAGGGTGCGCATAGCGAGAAATGGTCGGATTTGTTTCGCGGGGAGAGCTTGAAGATTGCGGTGCAACTTAAACATGTGGATAATGCTATGATAAGAAAGGGTGCGGAGGAACTGGAGAAGAAATTGAAGGATGATTTCAAGAGACCTATTGCGCCGATTCCTGCCTGGGTTTTGGACCCGAGATATTTTTGAAAGGAGGGACATATGAAAGCCGCGGTATGGCGAGGACCTGGAGAGGGATTTAGAATTGAGGAGCTTGCTGAGCCAAAGCCTGGAGAGGGCGAGGTTTTGATCAGGGTTAGGTATTGTGGAATTTGTGGCACAGACCTTCATTTGATTTCAGCTGGCTTGGTTCCAGAGGGAGCCATTATCGGTCATGAGGTTACAGGAAAAATAGCTGGCTTAGGCGCAGGTGTAAAGAACCTAAAAGAGGATGACCTGGTTGCGATTCGTCCTTATGCTCCGTGCGGAAGATGTCCAGCGTGCCTAGGAGGAAGGCCGAATATATGTCCGCGGGCAATAGAGAATGCAGTTGGTTTTGGAAGGGTTGCTGGAGGATTTGCTGAGTATCTGGTTGTGAAGAAGGAGCAGGTATGGAGGTTGGGGAAGGAAGTAAGTCCACGCGAGGGGACTCTGGCGGAGCCACTTGCGAGCGCGGTTCGCGCGGTAAAAAGAAGCGGGCTTAAAATCGGAGATTCTGCTCTTGTGCTCGGAGGGGGTCCGATGGGAACTCTGGTCGGGATTGCGCTGAAATGGGCAGGGGCGCATCTGGTAGTGATCTCTGAGCCGGTTCTGAGGCGCAGGAATATTATCAAGAATTTAAGATTCCGGGCTGTGGTTGACCCTGAGCGAGCGGATTTGCTGAAGTTTTTTGATGAGCTTCCCTGGAAAAAGCCTTCATTGGTTTTTGACTGCGCTGGTCAGCGCGATTCTCTAGCGCAGGCGATAGAGCTTTGCGCTCCTGGGGGTAAGGTGGTTATGGCTTCTTTAAGCTGGGAGCCAGCGCTGATGAACTCAATGGCATGTCTTGGAAAAGAGCTTGAGCTTCTTTCCAGCTTTTCTTATTACGAGGAATTTGAGTCCGCGTTAGATATAATCACAAGTGACCTTTTTGACTTTCATTCCTTGATCACGGACATCATCCCTCTGGAGGACTTGAACCATGCTCTGGAAAAAGTCAAATTCCCAAGCTCGGAGATGAAGGTTTTAGTGCAGATTTAACGACATCGTGTCAAGTGTTTTGTGTCCCGCAATATATTGATGTTTTGTCCGCTTTTTAGTAAATGCATGGCTTATACCTGTAACAAACGCGTGGGAGCACAATCCTTTGAACCAATTTAGGCGTATGTCATACGCGTCTACAAAGCTCTTCGCTAATTCCGAATTCCCAGTCCAGAATTATTCCTTATTCAAAAATCTCTCCCTTTTCCATCCTGCTCCACTTCTGCAGATACTGGTCAACATTTTCCTGCGTGACCACATCCACTCCTGAATAAACAATCGGATTCTCAGGATATTTTTTATTGACCACAATGTCATAGAGAATCTGAGTGGGAACAGCTCCCCATCCGAAATACTTCTGGCCTATCAGGACATGCGCCTTGCCTTTTTTCATAATCTCTGGCGCTGGCGGAATAGTGTCAAAAGCCACGACCTTGATCCTTTTGGTGTCAACCGGGTCAAGTATATTTTCATTGAACACAGGCCAGCCTCCAGTGGAAATCCAGCCGTCCAGGTCAAGATACTTTTTACTTGCGGATTCAATGTATTGTTTTGAGACCAGTATGTCATCTCTGCAATCAAAAATTTCCAGAATCTTTATTTCAGGATATTTTTTCAAAACGCTCATCACGCCTTTGAGCCGGCTCTCAAGATTATCCGCGCCAAGCGTGGTCATTATTGCGATCTTGCCCTTGCCATTAAGCAGTTTAACCAATTCCTCTCCCATAATCTGTCCGCTCTCAAAATCGTTCACGCCGTAAAAAGCAATACGCTTGCTTTTTGGAGCGTCTGAGTCCCAGGTAACAACCGGAATGCCCTGGCTCACTGCTTTATTGATGCTTGGTGTGACCAGGTCGCTGTTCAGGCAGGAGATAGCGATTCCGTCAACGCGCTGTGCAATAAATGACTCAAGAATTTCCTTTTGCTTAAGCGGGTCGCTTGTGTCAGGACCATGCCAGATGATCTCTACATTGCCCAACTGCGCGGCTTTTCTCTCCGCACCTATCCGGGCATAATTAAAAACCGGGATAGTCAGGGTCTTGGGAATAAAGGCAAAGCGAAGTTTAGCCCCTGGTTGCTTTGTCTCTGGCACGGGTTGAACAGGTTTTCCTGGCTCCATAGGCTTTGGCGATTCCTTTTGCTTACAGCCACAAAAAATTATTGACCAGATCACAAGAATACCCAATAGCTTTTTCATTGTAACCCTCCTGTGAAAAATCTTCGCTTAATCATATTTATTCTATATATAGATGTCAAATCAGCTCAATAAGTAGACGCGTGTTCCTGCGATTCTTGCGAAAAACTTAAAGCTGATTATAATAAGCAAAATGATTTTGGGCCGGTAGCTCAGACAGGAAGAGCAGCGGACTTTTAATCCGTTGGCCGTGGGTTCGAATCCCGCTCGGCCCATTTTGCTTATCGCGCAAAACCCTCTGGCTAAAAGCCCCTCAGGGCACTGCCCAGCAAATCTCTCAGATTCTCAAATAAAAATCAATCTAAAAAATCCCTTTACGGACCAAAGCCAACTACATCCACAGGAACATTGCTATCTGTATTGTTCCCATTCCCAAGTTGACCACGATCATTAAGCCCCCAGCACTTTACACCTCCATTTGATGCAAGCGCGCAGGTATGATCCCCACCGGCATCAATAGAAGAAACAAGATAAATGCTCCAGCTATAGCTCGCAGGGCTTTTGTCCCAGACTCCATTCTTACCAGCCTTGACCTTAAAGGTATGTGTGCCCTCAGAAAGACCAGTATAAGTCTTTGGTGATTTGCATTTTGTCCAGCCAGCGCCATCAAAATTGCATTTGAAACTGCAGGGAGCAGAGGTGCACACAAACTTAAAGGTTGCACTGGTGGAATTGCTAAACAGAGCAGGCTTGGATTTTATCTTCGTATTAACCGTGCTCTGCTCGCTTGAAATTACTCCAAAGTCCTCATCATTGTCAAAACCAATCTCATCGCTTGCGCTATCCTGCCCCTGCCCACATCCTGCAAGGACCAGAATAAACACAATAATCCCAAATAGAAATACCTTGCTCTGCTTCATATTTCTTCCTCCTCTGTTATCCAAAAGATTTATCCGTGAAAGGACCTTAAAATTGTGCGGGTCAGCTTGAAAAGGATAAATTGGATCTATTTATTATTTTAATAAAAATTAGCACAATTTAGAATCCCTGTCAAATGCGAGAACTCAATTCAAGGACACGCATGTCCCTTTAAAAAAGACAGGCGAGCCTGTTAATAGCTTAAGTTATTGATATTAAAACAAAAAAATCTGTTCGCTTAAGCCGAACAAAGCCTTGAAAAATGCTTTTTCAGTCGTATATTATCCAGTGGTTCTTTTGACAACATTGTTCGCTCTTCATTTGAATGAGGAGCGACTCATTGGGTTTGCGTTATTGGGACCTCGGCGCGAGAAGCTCACCGTCACAACGGCGCAAGATAGAGCCAAGGTAAGGGCACAGCCCTTGACCGGTTCTGAATGCTTGGAAGGAGGAGACTTAACGCCAGGCAGGCTAATCGTCTGCACCGCGTTTCGGCTCAACCTTCTTTCTTTCTGAACCGGTTTTCAAGCCTCAAGGACCATTAGATTCAGGAGCGTTTCACAGCAAAACATCATGCGGTTCGGGCGCAGGCTTGATGGAGGTCAACGCTTCCGGTCTTGGGCTTCAACAGTGGAGTAAGCGGAACAGCAGAAGCATTTTACAAATGCAAAGCTGCTAATTACCAGCCCCCGGCACTGATTGAATTGCTCTTTGACAATTTAATAGCCAGGCAGGGTCGTAACCCTGCACCCAAGGGACAGAGTCCCTTGACCCGATTTTTAAAAAAAAGACAGGCTAACCTGTTCGGGCTCACGGAACAAGCAGGGGCGTAACCCTGCACCCAAGGGTCTACGACCCTTGTTACGAATGAAGTCGGATGCACGAGGATGTAAAGGAGTCTCTGACTCCTGTTTAATTATTCTTTTTTTGGCTTTGCTCTGAAAGCTAACAGGAGCATAATAGTTCCAAATGCAAGTAGCACAATGCCCCACCAGAGGTTGACATTGATTCCAAAAGAGCGCTGATAGATAGCTGGGTCAGAGACCAGACCAAAAATAAAAAGCATTGCTCCAAGAAGCGCGAACATTAACCCGATCGGGAATCTTATATCCAGACTCATTTATTCCTCCTTTACCAGAAAATGATATTGAGGATAATTGCCATCACAATTACAATCACTCCAAGCACCCAGGGCTGACGATACCAAGGAATTCCTTCTTCCCTTACTCTGGGCGTGAGGGAATAAACCAATCCTTTTAGCTCCTCATCTGATTTTGTTCTTCTGGTCAATAATGAGATTAAAATAGTTGCTACAAAGCAGGTAGTCCATGCGAAAATAGCTGTCCAGAAGTTTTGAGCCATCTCGCTCGGATATGTATGAAGAATTGTCCCTGCCCAGCCTCCTTTGATCAGGCTGAGAGCGCCTTGAGGCACAGTAAATCCGTGATGAATCGCGGCGGCAATGGTTCCTGCCAGAAGTCCAAAAAAGGCTCCGTGTCCGGTGCTCCTTTTCCAGAACATCCCAAGGAGAAAGGTGGCAAATAAGGGAGCGTTCACAAATGCGAACACCAGCTGGATTAAGTCCATAATGTTATTGAATTTATCAGCCAGATAAGCCGCGCCTATGCTGAGGAAAATTCCAAGCACTGTTGCAAATCTTCCCATCCAGAGGTAATGCTGGTCGGATTTATCTTTGTTTATGTAGCTTTGATAAATGTCATAGGTTAGCACGGTGTTAAACGCAGTGACATTTCCTGCCATTCCGCTCATAAAAGATGCCATCAAGGCAGTCAGCCCGAGTCCGAGCAAGCCTGGAGGAAGGTAGTGCGCAAGCATCATTGGGATAGCCATATCATAATCCAGAACTCCGCCTTCTTTAGTTGGCAGAGCAAATCCTCCGTGTCCTGATGTGTATGTAAGCGCAACAGCAATCATTCCTGGAAGTATTACCAGACCTGGAATGAACATTTTAGGAATAGCGCCAATAAGCGGGGTTCGCCTTGCAGATGACATAGAATTTGCGGCCATTGCTCGCTGGACAACTAAAAAGTCTGTGCACCAATAACCAAACGATAAAACAAATCCAAGACCAGCGACCATTCCAAACCAGTCAACTCCCATAGGATTATCAGTTGGCTTAGCCATAAACTGCCAGGAATGATACCATGCTCCTTCTGAAAATCCGTTCTTGGTTGCAACAACTGCGAGCTTTTCAGTTAAACCTGACCATCCTCCTGCGTCGTGAAGCCCAAGGAGGACGAGAGGAAGGAACCCTAGAACGATGAGGAAGAACTGAAGCACTTCATTATAAATTGCAGAGGTTAGTCCTCCGAGAAATATGTAAATTAGCACGATGATTGCTGAGACATAAATGCTGAAATTAAAACTCCATCCGAGCAGGATCCCGAACAGCTTAGCAAGCGCGAACATAGATATTCCTGAAGAAAAAATGGTCATCACAGTAAAGGAAATAGCATTTAACCCACGGGTTTTTTCATCAAATCTGAGTTTTAAGTATTCAGGCACAGACCTTGCTTTGGAGCCATAATAGAATGGCATCATAAATAAGCCCACAAAGACCATTGCTGGGATAGCGCCCACCCAGTAGAAATGGCTGGTCATAATGCCGTATTTAGCTCCAGAGGCTCCCATTCCAATAACTTCCTGCGCGCCAAGGTTAGCGGAGATAAAAGCCAAGCCAGTGATCCATGCTGGAATGGCTCTTCCGGAAAGGAAGAAGTCATTTCCGGTTTTGATAAATTTCCGGAGCACAAACCCGATACCAAGAACAAATACAAAGTAGGCAATCAGGATGGCATAATCAATTCCCTGCAGATGCATATTTTGCATCTAACTACCTCCTGAATTTAATGGTTTTGAATTTATCATATTTTTTGAAAGAAGCAAATCATCATCTTTTTTCAAAATCTATTGCGGAGCATAATTGCAAATCCGTTATTCAGCGGTATGCTAACAAAGACAGGGAGGAGAGGAAATGAGACTGATGAATTCAGTGATGGTATGTATCATTGTCATATCATTTGCGCAGGTGAGTTTTAGCAAGAATAGCTCTGTAAAAGATTTGCCATTTCCGCAAAAAGTTGTTTTCAAATATCCGATTTCTTCTAAAGTGATTTGTGTTTCAGCGTCAGGTGGTAGGGTATTTGCTAAAACCGAGACAGGGATTCTGGCGTTTGAAAATGGTGAATGGCGAGAGGCTCCAGGGGAGAAAGCTGAATGTAAGCCAGGGATAAGCGCTGAAGAAAAGTCTAAAATACAAAAGATGAACGGATTGCCTTATAAAGACATTCTCTGCACAGCAAGGTCTGGAAATATCCTCTGGGTCGGGACCACAATGGGCGCGGCGAGATTTGATGGGAAAGAATGGCATTATCTTGAGGGACCGGAATATCTGCTTGATGAGCGTGTGGAATCCATTGAGATTGCTGATGATGGCACGACCTGGCTTGCTACTCCCAGAGGCATCACACGGGTTGAGTATCGGATGATGACTTTAGCGGAGAAAGCTGAACATTTTGAAAAGGCAACTCGCGAACGGCATATTCGCTACAACCTGGTCTCGGATTCTCATCTTGAAAAACCCGGAGACCTTTCCTCCAATCACACCTTCACAAGTGACAATGACGGTCTCTGGACTGCAATGTATATTGCCGGAGAATGCTATCGCTATGCAGTGACCAGAGACCCGGAGGCAAAAATGTTTGCTCGGAAGTCGCTTGAGGCGCTGATGTTTCTGGAAACAGTTACAGGTATTCCGGGGTTGATGGCAAGGTCTATAGCAAAGCCTGATGAGCCTCATGATTCTGTTTTAAAAAGTCATCCCGGGCAGTGGGACAATTTTTCCGCTGACGGCAAATGGCGCTGGAAAGGGGACACAAGCTCTGATGAGGTTGTAGGGCATTATTATGGATATTCAGTTTATTTTGACCTGTGCGCAGACGAGAGAGAGAAGGAGGAAATTCGGGAAAAGGTTCGGAGGATAACAGATTACATTATTGCTGGGAACTATTTTCTTTTAGATGCTGATGGCAAGCCCACAACTTATGGAATCTGGAATTTTTTTGACCCATGGTATCGGAGGTTTATGTTCTGGAACAGGGGGCTTAATTCTCTGGAAATCCTTTCCCATCTCAAGACTGCGTATCACATCACTGGAGATGAGAAATATCAGAGGGCGTATCTTGACCTTGCTTTGAAATATGATTACGCGAGATTCACGGTAAATCAGAAGATCAGTATCCCGGGCTTTATCAATCACTCGGATGACGAGCTTGCGTTTCTCTCTTATTACCCATTGCTAAAATATGAAAAGGACAAAGAGCTTTTGAAATTTTATCAGCAAAGCATTATCCGAAGCTGGGAAATAGAAAGACCGGAGAAGAACCCGCTGTTTAACTTCATTTATGGCGCGGTTATGCCCAAAGGGACGGATTTTGACCTTGAAGGAGCAATCTGGACATTGCAGAGGATTTCTCTTGATCTGGTGCGCTGGGACCACTGGAACAGTCATCGTGAAGATATTAAACTCAAGAAGACCAGAGGCAGATTTATGGAAAAGGAATCAGTGATTCCGCTTCCGCCAGATGAGCGCACTGTGATGAAATGGAACGGTAATCCTTATGCTCTGGACACACGCGGGGAAGGTTTAAGCGAGGAAGCAGGAACTTTCTGGCTTTTGCCGTATTGGATGGGACGATATTATGGGTTTATAAAAGAGTAGAAAGCATTGCGCAGGAATTTGTTCAGGCAATTTTTTTAACATTTACAGGATTTTCTCGCCAGCTAAGATTAAAAATTGCAGAATACACTTTCTGTCCCTCAAGCTGATTCTCTCCATCATACCTGACCACAATTTTTTCCGCATTATTCTCCTGAAGAATTTTTTCCAGCAGGCTCTTCATTAATTGTATAAAAAATTCAGGAACAGGAATACCCTCCGGGTCAAAAATCCTGAACACCGCTTTGCATATCCCATCCGAGCTTGGCTGTTCATCATAAGAAAAATCTACAACTCCAGTATTGAAGAAAATGCCGTTATAAAGAATGGCAAATTTTCGTAAAGCAGATATAGGGTCGTTTCTTAAAAGGCTTAACCCGTAGATTTTTGCCAGAGTATCCCACATTATGCCCTGTCCAAATTCACGCGCTCCCTCAGGGCTGTTGTTGCCAACTAGACGAAAAACCGCAGAGCTTATCCGGATAAAAAAATCCATGTCATACCAATTGGACGCCAGAATATAATCCTTAACCAGCGCCATATCTTCTGGAGTAAGCCCCCCATATTTGACCCAGTCAACATGCTTCCGGCTGTTTATAATCATTGCCAGGGGTATAATGAAAGCGCCCTTGACTTTCCTGCTATTGTTATTTAACGCCATTTCTGCACTTCCTTGCCAACCTTTTACTACTTTCGGTTGCTTATTTAGATGATTTCCCTCTAAATTTGTTTCAAAAAAAGCCAATCTGTTCTTCTATCTTTAATAGACGCTTTGACAAACTAGATTTGACAATTCCTACGAATGTTCTAAAATGCGCTTGAAAAGGAGCAAAATGGCAATAGAGGAATTTCAGGAGATAAGTGGTTCGGAGCTGATTCAGGACACCTTTTTATTCAAGAACCTGAATTTCGGAGAAGCGCAGTCTCTGGCAAAAATCTGCAAGCGGGAGCGCTACAAGCCGGGCGCAGTGATCATAGAGGAGAATTCTCTTGGCGAGGCGCTTTATCTGGTGGAGAAGGGCGAGGTAAAAGTTGTGAAAGGGGAGGGCAAGGAACAGCAGGAGATAGCAAGGCTTGGCAGAGGAGAATTGTTCGGGGAGATGAGCTTGATTGAAAATGAGCTTACCTCCGCAAGCGTGATTGCCGCGAGCGATGTTGAGGTTCTGGCGATTCATCGCCCAGAGTTTGAGGAGCTTCTGGAAAAAAATCAGGCGCTTGCGCTCAAAATTTATAAATCGTTCTGTATGACTCTTTCAGAGAGGCTACGCAAGACCACCGAGGAGTTTAGCCACCTGCGCCAGCTAAGCGGTGGGGAAAAGGCAGAGGAAAAACCCAAGCCAAAACCAGGAGCGAAGAAATCCGCAAAAGGAAAATAGATATATGGATGTAAAAATTTTCAATCAGCTATTAGCCGCGGGCATTAAAGCAAACGCATCTGATATTCATCTCAAGGTTGATGCTCCTCCGATGTTCCGGATTGACGGAAGGCTTCGCGAGATAAAGGCGCCCAAGCTCCAGCCTGAGGACACCAAGAATATAGTGTCCGCAGTGCTTGCCTCAGCAAGGCTTAAGCATAATGTGGATGAGTTGATGGAGCTGGATACATCTTATTTCCTTCCAGAGCTTGGAAGGTTCCGGGTGAATGTATTCCGTCAGCGAGGGAGCTTTGAGATTGTGCTCAGGATTATTCCAATGGAAATCCCAACAGTGGAAAAGCTGGGTTTGCCTGTGGTGCTAAAGGAGATTGCGTCCAATGAACGCGGTCTGGTGCTGGTCACTGGCATTACCGGTTCAGGAAAATCATCCACACTCGCGGCAATGATTCATCACATCAATGAAAATTTCCGCAAACATATCCTCACCATAGAGGACCCGATTGAATTCGTGCATACAGATATAAATTGCTCAATCTCTCAGCGTGAAGTTGGTTCTGACACCGCGGATTTTGCTACCGCGCTTAGAGCCTCTTTACGCGAGGACCCGGATGTTATTCTGGTGGGAGAGGTCCGGGATTATGAGACCGTGGATATTGCACTCAAAGCCGCGGAGACAGGGCATCTGGTTTTCTCAACCCTTCATACAACAGACGCCACTCACACAATCAACCGCTTAATCGGATTGTTCCCAATGGAAGAGCAGGATGTGGTCAGGATGCGATTGGCAGAAAGCCTGAAAGCAATTATATCGCAACGGCTGTTGCCACGCCAGGATGGCAAGGGAAGGGTGGTTGCCGCAGAAGTGATGATCAACACTCCAACCATCCAGGACTGCATCCGAAACCCGGACAAAACCGCGCGCATTAAAGAGTATATTGAAAAAGGCAGAGACCAGTATCATATGCAATCCTTTGACCAGCACCTGAGTTTCCTTTATCGGAAAGGAATTGTCTCTCTGGAAGTCGCAAAATCAGCCGCAACCAGCCCAAGCGATTTTGAGCGTGCCCTTAGTTTTGAGTAAAATTCAAAATTCGCTATTGCCTATTGGCTATTCGTTATTGGCTTTAGTGTTTGCATTGCGTTAAAAAACTCCGCCACCACATCAAACGCCTCTTTTTTCTTCCGCTCATAGGTCAGCAAGCCCTTAGTGTTCATCTGCGGGACCGCGCTCAAGGGTCGCTTGTCATCCCTATGATCCGCAAACACCCAGACAATCACGCCAGAAATATATGACTTGCTTTTGATGGTCTCAAGCTGGGACCTTAAGAACTTTACCTGATACTCCTCGCTGAAATCTCGCTTCTTGCCATAGCCAATAGGATAAAGTTTGCCCCCAGGCTTTAAGCCAGGAACACCCTCTGCGCCAAGCTCTGAGATAATAATCGGCTTGTCAGACCATTTTTTATGGAGCGAGTCCAAAAATGATGAAAGCTGGTTCAACTCTCCATAATACCAACCATAATACTCATTAACGCTGATCACATCCCCGATCCCGGCTGTCATCTCAAGCCAAGGAGTCACCCGATAGGGCACAGTGACCACCGTCATAGTGATAGCGCGCTCGTGATCAAAGCGCCTCGCAAGCGTATAAAGCCGTTTGTGAAGAATGCGGATGGAGGGCAGGAAAGTGAAACTCTCATCCCCGAGAGAATACATCACCAGAGATGGATGATTCCGGTCCCGTTCTATGGTTTCCAGCAACTCCCGTCCAGCGTTCTGAAAAAGAGCATCCTTTTCCGCAGCTATTACCCCCGCAAACCCCCATCCTACCTGATGCAAGGAAATTTCTTCCATTACCAAAAAACCCTCACGATCACAGGCGTCCAGAAACCGGGGGTCATTAGGATAGTGAGATGTCCGGATAAAGTTAGCGTTCAATTGCTTTAGAAGGGAAAGGTCTTCGGAAATTCGCTCATCGCTCTGAAACCTCCCGGTTTTTGGATCGTCCTCGTGCCGATTAACTCCCAAAAGAAAAATCGGTTTGCCGTTAAAATATAGCCTGTTCCCCTTGAACTCAAATTTGCGAAAACCGATCTCCAGAGATTGTTCCTCATATCCCTGTCCCAGAGAATCAACCCTTACCACCAGCCCATAGCGATTTTGCGGCTCTTCCAGAGACCATGGCTTGATCCCTTCAATTGTCCTGTCCAATTTAATCACTGAAACCGATTTGCCCATCAAGAAAACTTCCTTAGACCCCAAAGTGGTGATGAAATTGCCATCTAAATCACGCAATTGTATCACCACAATCGCTCTCCGGTTTTCCTCTGAATGATTATAGACCCCGGCTTGAAGATTCAGCCTGCCAGTATGCTCTGTATAAACAGACAGTTTGCAAACCGTTGCCTCAGGACCGCTTTCTATAAGCGCCTGATGATGAATCCCGCCATAGGGCAACCATCCCAAAGCTCCGTTTTTATGCACCATGGGCGGAAGCTCGTCCCATCTCCTTCGGTTGTCAACCTTGAGCGCCAGCACATTCTCTTCTCCATATTTGAGCGAATCAGAAACATCAAAATTAAACCGACTGAACCCTCCTGAATGAGACCCCAAAAATTTCCCGTTAAGATAAACATCTACTCTGAACGATACACCGTCAAGAATCAGCCGGTTAAATCTGCCGGAAAAATTCTCCGGCGCAATAAACCTTGTCCGATACCAGCCAACGCCTACATAATTAAGCCATTCATCCCTCTGCACATTCCAGCTCCCCGGAACCGGATGAGCAAACCAATCTTTATCATCAAATTCCGGCTCATACCATTTTTCCTTTTCCCCAATGCCCTCCGGATCAATCTTAAATTTCCAGATACCAGCCAAATTTAGTTGATAATGATCCGTAGTCTGAAATCGCGTGAAATAAGGAATCCCATTTTCCCATAGAATCGGAATATCCGAGACCTCTTCTATCCCAAGATTTTTATCATCAGCCTGGAAACACCCAGAGACAAAAAACAAATTCAAAACGATGAACAAACAAAATTTTGTCCCCCAGTCACGCATTCCTTTCACTCCAACAGCTTTTTCCACTGCTTAATCTATTTTATCTTAAATTCCCGGCGTCAGACATGACTTGGTGTCCCCAGCGGGATTTGAACCCGCGTTGCCGGATTGAAAGCCCGGTGTCCTAGACCTGGCTAGACGATGGGGACTTTCTGATTTGCTCAGCGATTAGATTATAAAAAAATCTCCCGGATTGTCAAACCCGCTCTTTATCAGCCTATTATCCTATCAGCTTTTCATCCTTTTCTTGACCAACCTGAGGAGAGAGATTATAATTAAAAATATGAATAAAAAGCAAAAAATTATTCGTAGCTCGGTTATGGTTCTATGGCTGGTCGTTCTGGCTCTGGCAGTTCTAAGCGCGGAGTGTCAGCAGAAAGTGACTATCGCCCCTGACCAGGTGGAGTCTGAATTAACTAGGGCGCGCGGGATTCTGGAACAGATGAAGAGCTATGACATTCCTGAAAAGACTCAGGAGTATTACTGGAACATTCTTCGCCAGGCAGAAACCGCGAAGAAGCAGGGCAATTTTGAGTCCGCGATGAATCTGGCAAAACAAGCCGGGGATCAGGGGGCTGAGTTCGTGCGGGTCTGGAGGGAGCAACAGGAGAAATACGAGGCGTTGATGAAATACAATCCTCCAGAGACGATGACATATCATTATCGGAATCTGATGAGCCAGGCAAAAACCGCTGGAGAACAGGGCAGGGTGGATATCGCAAAGGACCTTGCAAGGCAGGCTGGAGAGCAGGCATCAATGTCCTTGCAGGTATTGCTGGAACAGCTCAACAAGACGCGTGAAAAGCTGGATCAGATTAGAGAGGAGTTGGAGACGCTTTATCCTGTGAACTATCCTTTGATCAAGCGCTACTGGCAGGCGGAGGCTCTTTATCAGAAGAAGGATTTTCAGAACCTGCCCGGAATTACTGACCAGCTTTTGAAGGATATTCAGGTGGCGAAAAATTTGAGCATCATTGCGGATAAGACCATCCGGGTGAACGCGCCACAGGAATACACCAAGCAATGGGGAGATGTCAGGGTTTATCAGGAGATTACTCCAGAGGGTAAGCTGAAGACCGTGATTGACACGGTTCCGAACGGAATGCGCGTGAAGTTCATCCGGGTAAGATTGTTTTCGCCGGATTTGAATTTCTATTATGTTGAGGTTCCTGCCACTGGCAAGCAGGGATGGATCGCTGAGAAGTATCTTGATGTGGGAGGGGATGGCTATTGAACCATCCGGGCAAAAAAAAACTTGCAGATACGGTAGAGAGATCCGACGAGGAGTTGGTCGCGTTTTTTCAGCAGGGAGATAAAAGCGTTGTTGACCAGCTTTTGCAGAGATATTATTCACGCGTGTATAGGCTGGCGTTCGGCATCCTCCGAAATCCCCACGACGCTGAAGAGGTTATTCAGGAGGTTTTCTTAAAGATATTTCAAAAACTGGGCTCGTTTAAGGGCGAATCTACTTTTTCATCCTGGCTCTATCGCGTTGCGGTTAACACTACATTTATGAAAATTAGGGAGAGGCGAGGCGCGGATGTGCTTCCAATTGAGTCTGTTGAGCAATTGATTGACGAGGAGCTTGGCAAATCCGGAGGCTCTGAGTGGGCGCGGAAACCTGACGATGAGCTTTTGAGTGAGGAGGCAATTAAGAAAATTACGGATGCGATGGAGGAACTGCCGGAGGAATTCAATATGGTGGTTACGCTCAGGGATATTGAGGGCTTGAGCACGGAGGAGGTGGGAAAGCTGTTGGGGTTGACTCCTGCCGCGGTCAAGAGCAGGTTGCATCGGGCAAGGCTTTTTCTGCGAAAGAGGCTGGATGATTTTTACCAACAACTTTTTGAAGGAGACTGAAAATGCCGGAGGTAGCCGGGGTTAGTTGCAAAGAGCTATCTGAAAAGCTGGTTGATTTTGTTGATGGCACACTTTCTCCAGAGGAGAACTCTGCTTTCAGGGAACATCTTGACAGATGCGAGGTTTGCGAGCAGTTGGTGATGAGCTATCTGAAGACTATTTTTATTTTGAAGCAATTGCATAAAATAGAACCGCCAGCTGACCTGGTAAAGCGATTACGGGACTATCTTGCGATGCAGTTGAAAATATAAGTATGAGCCAGCAGGATAAAATAATTGAGTTGAAGAAGCTGATTGAGATGAAGCTCAGCCAGGAGAGGCTTGACCAGGACCGCTTGCCAGAGCTTGCGATTGAGGAAATTCCGTTCTGGGTGGTTGATGTAGAGACCACTGGCGCGTATGCGTCCCAGCATCGGATCATAGAGATAGCGGCTCTTAAGGTTTGCGGTGGGGAGCTTCAGCGTGAGATTCATACCTTGGTCAACCCAGGATGCGAGATTCCGTTCTGGATTCAAAGGCTGACCGGGATATCTAACCAGATGGTCTCAGCCGCGCCTTTTTCAGAGGAAGTTTTTCCCTGGCTGTTCTCACATTTGAAAAACGGGGTGTTTGTGGCGCATTCCGCGAGTTTTGACCGGGCATTTGTGGACTGGGAAGCTAAACGGCTGGGATTAAAACCTCTTTTGATACCTAATCTTTGCACGGTGCGCTTGAGCCGGAGGTTGGTCTTTGATTTAAGGAGTCATTCGCTGGATCAGCTTGCCTGGTATTTCGGATTGGAGTTTGGCTGGGAAGCTGGTCCAATGAACAGGCATCGCGCTCTTGGAGACGCTCTGGTCTGCGCCCGTATACTGGTCTCGCTATTAGAATTATGCAAGAAGATCGGTGTGCGCACTTTTGGAGAGCTTAAACAGTTGGAGTCTATGCCGGTCAAGAAAGCCAGACGCTTATGGAGAGCATAGCTCGTTCTGGGATAATCACTTTCTTGAGTGACTTCGGTCTGGATGACGCTTATGTTGGAATAGTCAAAGGCGTTATCCTGAGCATGTTCCCTCGCGCAATCATTATTGACATCACTCACAACATCAAGCCGCAGAATATCTCAGAGGCAAGCTATCTGCTTTTTACATCAGCTCCATATTTCCCTCCCGGAACCGTGCATCTGGCAGTGGTAGACCCCGGGGTGGGAACATCCCGCAGGCCAATCCTGGTTCAGACAAGAGAGCAATTCCTGGTGGGACCGGACAATGGATTGTTCACGGATTTTATCAATGATGACGCTAAAATTTTTCACCTCAACCGGCCGGAATTCTTCTTAAACCATATCAGCCAGACTTTCCACGCCAGAGATATTTTCGCTCCAGTCTCTGCGCATCTTGCCAGCGGAGTGTCCCCGGAAAAGATGGGCGAGCCGATAAGCAATCCCTGTCTTCTTAACAGACCCAAGCCTGAAATTAAACCAGATAGGATTATCGGACAGGTCATCCATATTGACAGGTTTGGAGACCTGATCACCAACATCCCGCAGAAGCTTGTCCCGGAAAACGCCATCATCAGGATTATGGGAAAGGAAATATCAGGCTTGTCAAAGAATTATTGCGGACCATCTGGGACATTACTTGCTCTGATCGGAAGCTCAGGCTTATTGGAGATTTCCATTGCAAGCGATTCAGCCTCGCTCCGATTAAAAGCTGGAGTTGGACAGCCGGTAGAAGTAATTTTCGCGCAAAGCTGAGCTAGGCTCCCATAACCTTCTGTTTGAAAAAGTTCTTCAGCTTTTGATACGCGCCCTTGCCCAGCCACTCATCAGCAACATTCAAAATTTTCTCCATCGCCATAAATAAATTCTCCTCTGATGGCCAATGCTTTAAGAGCACCTCTCTGTCAACTGACCCGAGCAGATTCCTGATAGTCCAGACCGCAAGCACAAGGTCATCTGCAAACCCGACCGGTCCCAAAAGCGCCTCTGGCACGATGTCCAGTGGAAAGATGTAATAAAGGATAACCACGCCTGTTCTCGCCTTTGCCTTCAGAGGCACATTCCCATCAAACATCAGCTTGACAAGAAGATAAAAAAAATCAGGCGCTAGAAGAAGATACTCAAGATACTCATAGGCTTTGCCCTTGGTCTTTGCCCAGTTATGAATCTGTGCCCTCAGTTGCCGATAAAAATCTATATGCGCCACATCTCCGATCTCATCTTTTTTCATTTTTCACTCCTTATCCTTGACCGCGGATGCCTGAGATCATATTCCCTCTGAATACGCTTTCGGTCAAGATGCGTGTAGATTTCAGTAGTGCCAATGTCAGAATGACCGAGCATAAGCTGAACCGCGCGGAGATTTGCCCCGCCTTCAAGAAGATGCGTGGCAAAGCAATGCCTGAGCGTGTGCGGAGAAACCTTGCTTTTGATCCCGGCTTTGAGCGCAGTCTTCTTGATCAGCTTGAAAATAGAGACCCGGCTCAATGCCTTGCCATCACGGCTTAAAAACAAATACGGGCTGTTCCGGTTCCTGTCAAAGAACGGACGGCTCTGTTTTAAGTATTTCCTAACTGCGGAAATCGCGCTCTCTCCAATTGGAACCAGCCTCTCTTTTTTGCCCTTGCCAAACGCGGTGATATACCCAGCATCAAGATGAATCTGGTCCAGTCTTAACCCTGTCAACTCGCTTACTCTTAAACCGCACGCATAAAGCACCTCCAGAATCGCATGGTCTCTTATGCCACGAACCGAATTATCCTCTGCCGCCTTTAACATTTTCTCAACCTCATCCTTGCTCAACACCCGAGGAAGGCGTTTCGCTAATTTTGGAAACTCAATCAGCTCAGACGGGTCCTTTTGCAATAATTCTTCCTCAAGCATAAACCGAAAAAAGCTCCGTAAAACCGCTAGATTATGCTTGATAGACCTTGCGCCCAAGCCAGATTGAATCAGCTCCGAGAGATAGTTCTGAATATCTCTCTGCTTAACTTCAGACCATTTTTTTTCCGCAAACCATTCCCGAAACCGTCTGAGCTCGTGAAAGTAGGACTTAATCGTATTCTCGCTCATCCCCTCTTCAACCCGAAGATGCTCTAGGAATCGCTTAATTAAATCCATCACTACTTATTGTAGACCAGAATATCGGCAGACAAAATCAGGGAATTCGGAATTGGGATTTAGGAATTTGGAATGGACGAATTCCTACTTACTCAGTCCGTTTCCTCAATGCCTTCAAATCCGGGATAACCAGCCAGCGCATTTTGGTCTGAAGCAATTTTTTCTTGCGCAAGTCAGATAGCGCAAGGCTAACGGTTTCTCTGCTCGCGGCAATATACTCCGAGAGCTCCTGATGCGTGATCTTAAGGGAAATGAGCGTTCCTCTCTGGTCCTTCTTGCCAAATTTCTTTGCCAGAGAAACGAGCGCGTTTGCAAGACGCTGGTTCACATCCTGAAAAACCATTGCTTCTAAACGCTCCTGATAATAGCTCAGCCAGCGAGAAACCATCTCCAGCCAGGCGAGCAAGAACTTGGAATTGGACTCAAAAATTTTATTCAGGAGCTTGTGGCTGATCTTCAATACCTTTGCCTCTCCAAGAGGACGCGCTTCAGAAGAGTGAGAGCTGTTACTGGAAAAAGATTCCTCTATAATTATCTCCCCGGGTCCGAAAATCTCCATAATCAATTTTCCCTTTCCAGGATTATTCCTGGTCAGTTTGACTCCGCCAGAAAGCACAAGATATAACGCGTCTCTAGGAGAGCCTGGCTGAAAAAGCGTCTCGCTATTTGCTAAATCTAGCTCGCTTGCATCCTCGGCAATTTGCTCCAGCTCTTTTTTAGACAGAACTGAAAAAGGAAAACTATTGCTCAATTGCTCCAGAATATCCTTCATTGGTCTCCCTCAATTCCCCTTGCGTTTTATCCTTTAAACCCAAGCCTTTTGCAGGCTGGCTAAAAAATAAACAATTTTTTGAATCAAGTCAAATCGCGAGCCTTTTAAAAATCAGTTTTTAACTTTTTTCCGTTTTTGTTTTTTGTAGCGCAGGTTTTTTGCCAGAATTTTCAAGCGTGCGGCAGATGGGAAGCTTGCATCTCAAGTTTTGTGAAAGCCAAGCGGATTTGCGCGGTTTCTAAAAGAGAGGAACTCTTGCTACAATAAAAAAGATGGAGCATAATCCGGGAAAAAAACTTATGCCTGAAAAATATCCGCAAAATTATCAGCCCGGACTCAAGGATTCCCCGCGCTACTTAAAGGGCGTGGGTCCTAGGCTGAGCGAGTATCTTGCGCAAAAAGGAATTCTGACAATTGAGGATTTGATATTTTATCTGCCATACCGATACGAGGACCGGAGAAACCTGATTCCTATCTCACGACTCAAGCCTGGGGAAAAAGCAATGACGAGCGGGAAAGTGGTTGCAAGCGGTTTTTCAGGAAAAAGGGGACGCCAGACATTTCGCGCAATCATTGATGATGGCACAGGAACTCTCACTTTGAAGTGGTTTAACATGCCCGGAAAATATCTGATTGACAGAATTCAAAAAGGAAGAGTAGTGGTCGCAAGTCAAACCGTGCGCGTTTTTGAAAGCGAGCTGGAGATGCATCATCCAGAGCTGGAGATTCTGGAGGATGGAGAGGAACTGGATTCCTTGAGCTTTGGTCGCATCGTGCCTGTATATTCTTTGCCTGAGGGCTTTTCGCAGAAAACATTGCGCAATCTTATGGCGCAGGCTCTGGAGCTTAATCTTGAGCAAATTCAGGATTTGATTCCAGAGGAGCTATTGAAAAAAAGGAATTTTCCATCTATCAAAACTGCGCTTAAAAATCTTCATTTTCCGCCCCTGGATGCGCGTATAGAAGAATTGAACGAGCATCGCTCTCTTGAACATCGCTCTCTTTATTACCAGGAGTTTTTTGTTCTGGAGCTTGCGCTTGCGTTGAGCAGGCAGGGCTTGGTTGAAACTCCAGCATATCCTGCTGGTGCTGGAGGAAGAATGATTCAATCTCTGAAAGAGAATCTGGGCTTTAAGCTCACTGAAGCGCAAGAGCGAGTGATCAGAGAGATAGAGGATGACCTTTGCCGGAGCAAGCCAATGCACAGGCTTCTTCAGGGTGATGTTGGCTCCGGGAAAACCATTGTTGCGCTTTTTGCCGCGTTGCGGGTGATTGCCTCTGGTCTGCAGGTAGCAATTATGGCTCCTAGCGAGGTCCTTGCGGAACAGCACTGGCTCAATCTTCATCGCTCTCTTGAGAGGCTAAACCTGTCTTGCTCTTTGCTCACTTCTGCTGTGCGCGGGGAGCAGAGGGAAAAAATTTTGCAAAAAGCAAGAACCGGTGAGCTTTCACTGCTAGTTGGAACACAGGCGTTGCTCCAGGAAAAAGTGGAATTCAATCGGCTCGGACTTGTAATTATTGATGAACAACATAGGTTCGGAGTCCAGGAAAGGCTTCGGCTCAAATCCAAAGGCAGGAACCGGACGCCTCATATCCTGGTGATGACAGCAACGCCTATACCCAGGTCTCTTGCAATGACCGCTTTTGGAGACCTTGACATTTCTATCCTGGATCAGATGCCGCCTGGAAGAAAACCTGTTGAGACAAAATTGCTTTTTGCGAATGAGGAAAAAATTGCATGGCAGGAGATTAAAAAAAGGGTATTAGCCGGGGAGCAGTGTTTTATTGTTTATCCGCTGGTAGAGGGGTCTGAGAAGCTGGAAGTTCTGGACGCGACCAGAAAATATCAAGAGTTGTCTGCAACGATTTTTCCGGAATTCAGGGTGGGGCTTTTGCACGGCAGACTGAAGCCAGAGGAAAAGGAAGCTGTGATGGAAAAATTCCGGGTTAGAGATATTCAAATTATGGTCGCAACCACTGTGATTGAAGTTGGGATAGATGTTCCGAACGCAAGCGTGATGGTGATTGAGAATGCGGAGCGGTTTGGATTATCCCAGCTTCATCAGCTTCGTGGAAGAGTTGCGCGTTCATTAAAACCAGCTATTTGTTTTTTAATCGCTCATCCTCCACTAACTGAAACAGCAACCGAACGGCTCAAGGTGATGACAGAAACTACAGACGGGTTCAAAATCTCAGAAACCGACCTTCGCTTACGCGGTCCTGGAGAATTCTTCGGAACCGCTCAATCCGGTCTGCCTCCGTTCCGGTTCGCAGACCTGATCCGGGACATTAAAGAGCTATCTCTGGCGAGAGCTGACGCTTTTCAATTCGCTGATTCCAAAGACCTGAGTCAAACTCAATTTACTCTGCTAAGAAAAGAACTCCAAGCGAAATACGGTAAACTCCTCCCCCTTGCCAGGGCTGGCTAGCCAAATAGAGTGTCACTCGCCAGGATGAATGCAAGTGTTTTCCGGAGGAGGCTTGTCTGAGCGTCTAATAATTTTGCAACATCGGTAGTAGCTTTTGCAGGGGCTATATTGATGATGCCCGGATTTCTAATTTTGGTCGTTCATAGCTCAACCAAGTATTTCAAGGCATAATATGTGATCCATCCGACATCTTTTCTTCTTGCTTTCTCTGGATATTCGGAGTGAAGAATTATGAGGCAAGCTCTAGTCACTCGGCTGTGAAACCATAATTATTTTCCAATTCCTTTCCCTGCCAGGAGAGTTTGAGTTGGAGTTGATATTTGCCCTGCGAGCGGAGCTGGACAGATGGATTGGCAATGGCAAGCGCAGGCGAGTCTGGGTCAAGAATTACCTGGAATTCTTGATGATACAGGAGTTCCTTCACAGGGGAAATAACTTTTGCGGAGAGCCTTGCTTCAATTTTCTGATTTAAATCGTTCACGGCAAAAATCGGGAGCGAGAGGTTTTTGTTCAGAGGATAATTCTGAAAATTGAGCAGGGCAAATGCGTAAACCGGGCTGAAGGCTTTTTTCAGTTCATAATAAGAGCTTTTTGGAACACGCCAGTAGTCCAGCACAGACCAGCTGATTGCAGGATTGGGGTCGTTGAAGTCAAAGCTGAGAGCACCGCCATTTGGACGATACTTCAAATATCTAAGACGGTCAATGTAATACCGGTTGACAAAGCTCTGATAGTCCTGTGTGGCTTGAATATAACTTTTCAGGTCTGGGCAATTTTTAGCCGGAATAAATTTACGCAAATAAGGGGGCTGGGCAAGATATTTCTTTTCCAGTTCCTCCCAGTCCAATTTCTCCAGATTATCTGCCATAAATTTAATAGCGCTTTCATAATTTGGAAATGACTGGGTTCCAAATTCATCCACCAGCTTTAAGCGATGCGGTTTTTTCCTGACAAGGAAATTCAACCAGTGGAGTGGTCCAAAATACCAGCCGAAATACAAATGAGCTGTTCCAGCATCCTTACGGAACAAGCCTCGCTCTCCTGCAGAAGGAATAACCGCTCTGGAAGGGTCTATAAAATTTGCTCTTTTCGCAAGCAGTTTATCCATCACCTCTCTGCTCCAGCTATAAACCAGAGATGAGCTTGCAAGCCGTAAAATATCCAGCGTATTCGGTCGTTTTCTTGTGTCATACATATTGATCGGCTCATTGTGCATACACCAGATAACAATTGATGGATGATTGTAAAAATGCCTTAGCATCTGCTCGGATTGAAAAAGAGCTTCAGGAAGAACATCTCTCGCATATTGCCATTGCATAGCAAAATCCTGCCAGAGCATAATTCCAGCTTTGCTTGCTTCTTCATAAAATTCTGGCTTTTCCAGATGAGCGTGCACGCGCAGGATATTCAGGTTTGCGTCCTTTGCCATCTGCAAATCCTTTTGATAGCGCTTCCTTGTCATCTTCCGGATTTGATAATCAGAAGGAGCATAATTAGAGCCTTTTAGCCAGACACGCCTGCCATTAAGATACGCTATATAATCACGCAACTGAAATGTTCTCACCCCGAATAGCGTTTCATAGCTATCACTGATTTCAGTTTCTCCCTTTGTCTTTAGCTCCAGCTTTAACCTGTATAAATTCTGCTCCCCCTGGTCCCAGCTCCACCATAGCCTGTAATCCTTGAGAGCAACCCAGTATTGATATTCATTCCTGCCCGCACTTTTGTAAATAGTCCAGTGCTTTTCCAGACTCGCGGCGTTATGATTTTCCGGAACCAGACTGAGCCTTAATCCCAGCTCCTCTGCTTGAATTGAGTCAATACTCACTCGCGCCGAGATATGCGCTGAATTTTTATCAAAATAAACAGTATGAAACATCGGATTGAAAATCACAGATGGACCGCTTGAAAGAATTTCTACACTCTGCCATATTCCTCCGGGATTCCAGTCCTTGAATAAACAATCCCAGTGATGCCATACCCCAAGTATTTGTTTTTTCCTCCTTTTATCCTCTTCCTCAAAACAAAACACCTCAAGGATAAGCTCGTTTTTGCCTGACTTAAGCGAGTCCGTGAGCTCAAAGCAAGCTGGAATAAAATATCCCTGATTAACCCCGACCCTGTGTCCATTCAGATTCGCAGAGCACCAGTAAAAAACGCCATTCAGCTTGAGCCAGTACCTTTGATTCTTTTCAGGCTGGAATGAAAAATTTTTCCGATAAACCATTCTTCCAGAATAGTTCCTGAATTCTGAAAGCTCCTGCCAGTGAGCGGGAATCCCCTGGATGACCCATTTCCCCTGCTCATAATTCCCGTCAAATTTTTCAACCGGCTTGAGTTCCCATTCGCCGGAGAGGTCCATCTCCTGCTTCATTAGTTTCCCTCAGGGGACAATGGAATGAATTTCACAGAGTCTCCCTTGCTGATGCCGTGATTATCAGAAAAGCCTGCATTAACCTCCAGCACATACCTGCTTGGCTCAGAAATTCCAAGCGGGTCTGTGCTTTCCGGAATAGTGTTTTTGATGATGCCCTTTATCTTCATATCCTCGCCAATGAAAATCATATCCAGAGAGAGCAATGTGTTCTTCATCCAGAATTTGTGATGACCAGAATAAGGCATTATAAAAAGCATCCCCTCATTCTCTCCAAGCTCCTTTCTGTACATCAATCCCCGCTCTCGTTGCTCCTCGGTCTTTGCAATCTCCGCGTCTACTTCAGCCTTGAAAACTGATTTGCCATCGCTTGGATTGAAAATAAGAACCAGAGCGCGTTCTCCAAGCTCCATCTCGCTCTTCTCATTCTCCGAGCACTTGGCGCAGAAAAGTGTTAGCGCCATAATCACTAAAATTGCGCTTCCAGCAAACCTAACTGACACGGCTTTCAAGCCATTCAAGCAGAAACTGGTATACAATGTCCTTTTCAATCTCATTGAACATCTCGTGATAAAATCCATCCCAGTATTTAAGGGTTTTGTCCTGGCTGGACACCTTCTCAAAAAATTCTCTGGCGCCCTCCGGGTCAACCAGCCTGTCATCCCCTGATTGCATCACAAGAATAGGAATTTTTATCTCAGATGCCCTGCTCTGCGCCTGCTCAATTGCAGAAACAAAACTCGTGAACCATCTTGCGCTAACACGGTCGTGAACCAGAGGGTCATCAATATATTTCTTAACAACATCCTGGTCATGGCTTATAAAGTTAGGGTCAAGCTCATTGCTCATTGTTATTCCAGGAAGGACTTTTGAAAAAAACCTTCCAAGCGCGAGCTTAACCGGATTTGCCTCAATTTTTACCTTGAGCGCAGAGCTAGAAAGGATTAAGCCAGAAAAATCCGCAGGATATTTCAGCACATAATGCACAGCGATCAATCCTCCCAGGCTATGGCCTAAAAGGAAGCTCTTTTTAGCTGGGAATCTCTCCACTACAGAATCACGAAAAACCTTATAGTCATCAAGATACTGCTCAAATCTCAGAATATGACCGCGTTTCCCTTCACTTCTGCCATGTCCCCGATGGTCTGAGCCAAAAACCGCATAGCCCCTGGATTCTAAAAAAGCAGATAAATGTTCATACCTTCCTATATGCTCGCCAAGCCCGTGAGAAATGAGAACCAGCGCCCTTATCTCTCCAGATGGCTTGAAGCCCTGCCAAAAAATTCTAGCGCCATCTTTGCTGGAAACAAATCCGGTTTCCTGCATAGTCATCCACCTGCCATAGGCATCAATAGCGCAATCTCATCCCCATCCTTGACCTGACTGTTCAGCGCCTCTTTCAATTCCATATGCTCACCATTTATCAGGATAACCGGCGGGCTAGGAAGTTTGAGAAATCTCTTGAAATAGTTCTGCCCGTTTGTCTGTGTCCTGTCCAGATGCTCAAATAGCTCCTTGACCCGAATCCCGTCATTTACCTCTTCGTCAAAAACACGGTTTAGCATCTTCCGGTCAATCATACCAGCAATTTTTATTCTAACCTTTGCCATAAGGCTCTCTCTTTCTGCTTTTGCGAGCTTGCTCGCTATTATGCTATGTGCATAAACTTAACTCGCAATCATCCATAAAAGTCTTTAATCACCTCGTTCAAGCCAAGTTTTTCCAGCACTTCCTTCCTGGGCTTGCCGGTTTCCGGGTCCCAACCGAATGCTTCATAAAACAGCCTCTGAGCCTCTTCTGACCTTAATGTGACACCCTTATGCGGACCATATTCCAGAGGAGGCTCTCCTCTTGCCCTGCCGGTCATTTTGAAGTCTTTAGGCTTAATCCCTTCCCGGACATTGAAGCTATGCCTTAAGGTTTCTATCCTCTCTGCAACCACCAGATAGTCCTCTGGGGTCTTGTTCCAGCCAGTTGCCGCATTGAGCCATTCAAAAATAGGCGTCTTGGGACCGCATCCCATTCCAAATAGACACATCCCCACTCCGTTAATTATCTGCATCATCTTGGAATTCAAAACCTGATTCTTCATTCTAACCTTTGGGTCCAGCCGGTCCTTTTTACTGCTAACCATCTTGAGCGGTTCAGCATCTTTGAAAAATCTGTCAATGCCCATCAACTCCTGCCAGGTATAAGACGCTATAGTATGCCTTCCCGGCGTAGGCTCGCATTCATACGCAATGCCATATCCGGGGTCAAACTTCGGGTCGTGCATTGCAAGCTCCTGACCACCAGCATGAATAGCCCATTGCTCAGAGCCTTTGCCTATACGCTCAGAAGCCCGCTTTACCCCATCTGCCAGAACATCTCCAATACCATCCCGGTTAATGATCTTCTCCAATAGCTTTAACATCGCCTCTCCGTTCCCCCATTTCAACTCCAATCCACCAGTGTCCTCTTTTGTCAGAACTCCTCGCTCATAGCATTCAATCGCAAACGCTATAACTCCTCCAACTGATATGCTGTCAATCCCTCCACGATTAATCATGTCATTCATCTTCATCAGCAGATAAACATCATCAGTCAGACACAGACTCCCGAGCGCGCATAATGTCTCATACTCAGGCTTATGAGATTCAGAAAGCGGATAAGGACCCTCTTTGACCTCCATTATGCCTCCGCACCGGACCGGACACGAATAACAGCCATACTTCTTAACCTCGTATTTCAGCAAAGCGTCATCGCTTATCTTACTGCTACGGTCAAGCGGAAAGTCCTTGAACCCAGCTCCTGCCCAGTTCTTAACAGGGCTGTCTCCGTTCTCAGCGCTCATCCCGGTAATACCCATAGTCCCATATTTCTTGAGAATAAGCCTCCAGAGGTCTCCAGGCTGGCGCATCATGGTTGAACCGGTTCTAGTCATTTTACCGACTATACGGAATAGCCGATTACCCATTAAATTCATCATAAAATCTGCCCGGTCCAGAGACTTGTTGAACTTCCTGGTGATGTCCTTGACCTGGTCAGGATTGTTCGGCTCTATTTTGGCTTTGCCACGAACCGCTATCGCCTTCAGCTTCTTGGAACCCATAACCGCTCCCAATCCGGAACGCGCCGCATATCTGCCCTTGTCATTGCTTATGCCAGATATCAGGCTTAGCTTTTCCCCTGCTGGTCCTATACACGCAATTTTGAATTGTGCCTTCTCATCTCCAAGCTCCCTCCGGATCAAATCCTCTGTCTCATAGCAATCCTTTCCCCATATATTGCTCGCATCTTTTAACTCAGCCTTCTGGTCATCAACAACAAGATAAACAGGCTTATCACTCTTGCCAGTGAAGAAAATTCCGTCCACACCTGCCTTCTTGATCGCTGGAGAAAGGTCCCCTCCGCAATTGGCGTCTCCCCAGCCACGAGTAAGCGGACTCTTCGCGCATACCATCCACCGACCTGTAAAAACCGAGCCAGTCCCAGTAAGCAGTCCGCTCATAAACGCAATGATATTGTCCGGTCCAAGAGGGTCTGCTCCAGGGGGGATGCGCTCATAAAGTATCTTTGCCGCAAGACCATACCCGGAAAGAAACTTCTCATAAACCTCATCCGGGATATTCTCATAGCTGATCTTCTTACTGCTGAGATCAACCCACATAATCCTTCCCATATAACCCCTTCCCATAACTATTCCTCCTTCTTTCTTGGAAAAATCAGATCGCTTTCCCTATTCATAAGCCCCGGCACTGGAAACTGCTCCGGAGCATTGACCTTTAACTTCATCTCCTGTCTCATCCGCTTAAGCGCGAATCTCGGCTCAAATATGGCTACTGAAATAAGCGAGCCTATCATTGACATTATAGCAAAAACTAAGAGGAAAAAAAACATCCCTATACTCAGAAGCAAGCCCGGATGACTAATCCATTGCATAGCCTGCTCAATCACTTCCTGAATCTCCGGAGGAATCTCACTGCCAGAGCTATGGAACGCTTCTGTCATTGTGGCATTCCAGTCCCCTGCTCCCATATAAAAACTCATAGCGCTCATCAGACTGAAGAGCATCCCGCCAATCAATCCGCTGAATAAACCCACAAGCGCGCCTTCTCCCATCTGAACAGGCTTCTTTGCAGACCGACATAAAATCCAGCCTGAAAGCAATCCTCCAAGCCATTGCCATAAACAACAGCAATTCCCTAAATTAAATCCTGGAATGGAACTCAATGCGCCCATTAAAAGACCAGCGATTAAAAATGATTTTAGATAATGCTCGCGATTTTCCATCAATTTACCCCAGACGCACACGCGCTATTCTTGCCGCGGACACCCCTGTCCGTACACAATTTAATTAAATCCTCAACACCCATTCCCAACAGCCATCCTGCCATAAATCCAAATCCCGTCCCGAATAAAAATCTCAGCCAGCCCGGACTATTGATGACTCCAAGCGAATTGAGCAAGCCATCAATCACGATCAGCAACAGCGGAATCAGGATTATATTTCTTAATGTCCGTGATACTTTAGTCCCTTTCTCTGCCTTCAATGAGAAAAAGACTTTAGCAATTACTCCATAAAAAAGCGTTCCTGCAAAAATGCCCAGATAAATCCCCATGCATCTTGCGCACACACAAAGCTGAACCCCTGAAATATGAAAACTTCGCTCAGGAAGCTGATGACAGAAAGGCGCAAATAAAAAGTAGGCAAGATGAGCAAGTGCCGGGATTCCCAGCCAGAATGCAATCACAGGTAGATAAATAAGAAGAATCAGCGCTCCTGTCAAAGCCTGCAATAAAAGCAAAAACATATCCAGCTTTTTCTCCATTGCCTAAAAGCTAACTTAAAATCCTTTTCCGGTCAAACCCAAGTGCCTTGTTCATAGCTCGTATTGTGTAATCCCGGTTAAATGTTAGAATGCTTACAGGTGAACACTAAAAAACAAGAATTAAAAAGGGAAAAAGAAGATGAGCTTTTTCATTCAAGAATTGAGACCTTCTCCGTTTGAGATGGAGCCCTGGCAGAATCCAATTCCCGCGAGAAAGGAAAGGGTAGGGGAGTTTGAGATTAATTTTATTGAAAAGGGACTTGGGAGCACGCTTATCTTTATTCATGGCTTAGCCGCAAATTTTAATGTCTGGAATTATAGCTTCTTTGAGTTCGCACAAAATTATCACTGCATCGCCCTGGACCTGCCCGGATACGGAAATTCAACCATCCTGAACACTCAATACAGCTTTGACTTGTTCGCAAAATCTATTGTGGGTTTAATGGATAAATTGGGAATTGAAAAAGCTACTATGATCGGAAATTCTATGGGTGGACATACCGCGGCTTATCTCGGAATAAACTATCCAGAGCGTGTGGAAAGATTGGTCTTAGTTGACCCAAGCGGAACTCTGGTTTTCCCGCTTCATCTGCGAATCGCAACCCTATATCCAGAATTAACAGCTTCTCTGGTCTATAAGTTTTTTGTCAAACGCACACTGTCCTCACCTCCAGAGCGCGTCCTCAAAAACCTACAGGAAATCGCTAACCGATTTAAAATCCTTAAAAGATTTTTCTTCCATAATCCAGATTCCTCTCCTGCCAAAGAATTCACAGAATTTATACTTACTCATCTCGCACTTCTCATCTCAAAAGGTCAGATGTATGAATTCCTATGGATGCTAACACGACCCGCGAAAATGATTCATCAGACCAATCTCACAAAACACTTGAACAAAATAAAAAGCCCAACCTTGCTGGTCTGGGGAGATGACGATTGGCAGGTCCCGATTAAGTTCGCCAAGATTTTTCACCAAAATATCCCCGGCTCAAAGTTTGTGCTCATCAAGGATTGCGGTCATTGCCCCATGATAGAAAAACCCAATGAATTTAATACCGCAGTCAAAGAATTTCTGCAAACATCCAATAAAATTTGTTGAAAGTCCAAACCAGCATGCTCCTAACCCTGCACCCAAAAGTCGCAGTCCCTTGACAAGGGGCGTGCCCCTTGACCCGATTTTCAATTTATAGTTTAAATTATTGATATTAAAACAAAAAAATCTGTTCGCTTAAGCCGAACAAAACCCTTGAAAAATGCTTTTTCAATCGTATATTATCCAGTGGTTTTTTTGACATCATTGCTCGCTTCTCATTTGAATGAGGAGCGACTCATTGGGTTTGCGTTATTGGGACCTCGGCGCGAGAAGCTCACAGATACAACGATGCAAGATAGAGCCAAGGTAAGGGCACAGCCCTTAACCGGTTCTGAATGCTTGGAAGGAAGAGACTTAACGCCAGGCAGGCTAATCGTCTGCACCGCGTTTCGGCTCAACCTTCTTTCTTTCTGAACCGGTTTTCAAGCCTCAAGGACCATTAGATTCAGGAGCGGTTCACAGCAAAACATCTTGCGGTTCGGGCGCAAGCTTGATGGAGGTCAACGCTTCCGGTCTTGGGCTTCAACAGTGGAGTAAGCGGAACAGCAGAAGCATTTTAGAAATGCAAACCTGCTAATTACCAGCCCCCGGCATTGATAGAATTGGTCTTTAACAATTTAATAACCAGGCAGGGTCATAACCCTGCACCCAAGGGTCATAGACCCTTGACCCGTTTTTTAAAAAGAAAGGCACTGGTGCCCTGGTGTCCCAGATTCGGTGCAGGTGAAAACCTGCAAGGGACTGCGTCCCTTGCAAGAGTGCCTGCGCTACTCACAGGAGCGTCTGTGGTCTTCGCACGCGGGTGTATTTTTTGAGTGATGGGGAATTTATGTTAAAATCTGATTTCAAATGGCTATATCTCGTAATAAGGTTAAACAGGCAAAGCGTTTGTACAGGGAGATGGGTCTTGAAGCTATTTCAGCATTGCTTGGTGTTGATGCTGAGGAGCTTGCAGAGGCTTTGCGGAAGGAAGGTTTGGAGATTTCCGGGAGAGTGACCAAGGAGTCAGTTAGGTTTCCTTTTGGTAAAGCTAGGTGGCTGATTCTGGTTTTTCTTGCTGGGGTTGTGCTTCTTGCATACTCAAACAGCTATAATAATGTTTTTCATTATGATGACTACCATTCTTTAACAGAAAACATTCATATTCGGAAGCTGTCCAATATCCCAAAGTTTTTCAAAGACCCTCAGACCTTCAGCAGTAAGATCGGCGTGAAAATGGTCAGGCCTATTCTTCTTACCACATTTGCGTTGAACTATGCGTGGACTGAATATAGAGCCTGGAGCTGGATTTTAGTGAATATCCTGATTCATCTTTTGAATGTGCTTATGGTTTATGTTTTTCTGGTTCATCTTACTGGCAGGCAGAAATTTGCGGTGATTGCGTCGCTGGTGTTTGCGCTTCATCCTGTTAATACAGAGACTGTGAATTATATAAATTGTCGGAGCTCTCTTCTGGTGTCAACCTTTATGCTGGTTTCCATTTATGCGTTTGCCCGGGCTATTTTTCAGAAGAACTGGGTGTGGCAGTTGGTCTCGGTTATATGCTTTGGACTGGGTTTTCTGGTAAAGGAAGAGGCGATTGTTGTGCTGGCTCTGGTATTAGTTCTGGATGTTTTATTTTTCTGGAAGAAGACGAGAGGGGACATCTTCAATCGGGTGATGATTCATTATGCGCCGTATCTTGGCGTGATCATTATTTACTTTATTTATCGCAACTGGGCGTTAAGGTATTTAATTCAAGATGTTTCTCCTCGTCCTTTACTGCTGAATCTTCAGACGCAGACCCGGTGTCTAGTGCATTATCTAAATCTTCTGATTATGCCCATTCACCAGAATACCAGTTATGAGAACATTGAATATGAAAGTTTGATAGGGGACAAAGTTCTTTTAGCTGGTCTGTATCTATCAGCGCTTTTAGGCGTGGGATTATATTTCTGGAAAAAATATCCATTATTGATATTTTTTCTGCTCTGGTTTTTTATTACATTAGCTCCGACCACAGTTGTTCCTCTTAACGCGATAATGAATGAGCATCGTTTATATCTTCCATCCCTGGGGCTGGGATTGCTGGTGAGTGGAGCGCTTGAAAGTCTTGATGCGAGGCTTTCTGATTTTCGCAGGGATTTGGCTGGAATTTGTCTGCTTTTTATTTTCCTGGCATTCAGCGTTCTGAGTTTGAATCGGAATAGAGTCTGGATTGGTGATATGGATTTATGGCGTGATGCGATCAAGAAGTCACCGAGAAAGGCGCAGGTAATAAGCGACCTGGGGAACGCGTATTTTCGTAAGGAGCCTTCGGATCTGAATCGTGCGGAGCAATTATATAAATGGGCTGTAATGGTTGACCCCTCATATTTCAAGGCGTATCATAACCTTGCGATTGTGAATTTCCGAAGGGGAGATGAGATTGCGATTAAAGACCAGGCAAAAGCCGAGGAGTTTTACAGGACTGCTATTGGCTACTTTCAGCAGGCGATTGAGGTCTCTGCTGTAAATCCAGACTCCTGGAACGATATGGGCACGACCTATTTCAAGCTCAAGGACTATGAGAATGCGGAGAGGTGTTATCTAAAGGCAATTCAGATAAATCCTCTGGCATATAAGAGTTATGCGAGCCTGTGTTATGTTTATGCACAACAGAAGCGATTCAGCGAGGCTGAGGATGCATGCACAAGATCGCTTCAGATTTATGATAAGGACCCTCTGATTTGGTTCGGCTTGGGCCAGGTTCAAGCTCAACAGGGAAAGTATGATGAGGCTCTGAGAAGCGCTTCACAAGCTCTGGAATTAGCTCCGGAGAACGAGGCGTTGAAAAAGCTTTACAATCAATTCTATGATTTGGTCCAGCGCTTGAAAGCCAGTCCCCCTGCTCATTGATGAAGGCATACCGAATTATTCTGCTTCTGGCTCTTGGGCTTGGGAGCGGTGCTTTACATCTTCTCTCTCTCCGGGTTCCTGACTGCTTTGGCTTTGACCAGCTTAGATACTTTTCGCAAACAACGGTATGGATTTGGTCATTGAGTCTTTTTACTTTTGTCTTTTTCGCTCTGTTTGCGCAAGGCGATAAACTCGCGGAAAGGTCTAATTTTTGGGTCTTTATCACTATTATTAGCCTTGTCTGGCTAATTAGTATCATTTTGCTTAAAACCTCAGCGCCTCTTTTAGGAGATGGTCTTGACCGTATCACCAGTGTTCGTGGAGGGCTTAGCAGGTCTTTAAATGATCAACCCGCTATGCTTGACACCATTATACACTTGCTTGTTTTTCAGTTATTAAAATCAAGCAGGGAAGGCAATTTTCTGACATATACAATTATTTCCTATTTTGCTGGAGTTTTCTATTTAATTAGTGTGATTATTTTTGTTATGAAGTTTTTCTCCCAAAATACGGAAAGAGTTTTTGCTTTTTTGATTTTGCTATGCCCTGGTTATATCCAACTTTTTGCTGGATATGCTGAAAATTACTCGTTTCTTCCGGGGCTAGTCCTTCTCTGGATGATTGGTGTAAAGGAAGCTGAAAACAAAAAAAGATGGCTCTTGGTTGCAAGTCAAATTTTGTTGGTTTTTTTCCATTTGTTTTTCCTGCTCCTGATTCCAGCAAGCATTTATGCGCTTTTGACACAGCCTGCGAAAAAAAACCGGGTTTCAGCTCTGGCTCTGGCTTTATTCGGTATTCCTGCTGGTCTTGCCTCGGTTTTCCTGGTTTTTAAGCATTACCGAGGGATGAGCATTTTTCTGGATGTAGGAAAGATTTTGTCGTTGAGTCATCTGAGTGATTTTTTCAATCATCAAATTCTGGCTTGTCCTGGGGTTCTGATTCTGGCGCTGGGAATAATCCTTGTTCAGGGGAGACAGGCTTTGAGCAATATGGAAAAAAGCTGGCTGATTGCGGGTTTAATCTTTCTGATTTTCTTTTTTTTCCTGCGCCCGGTTATTGGCGCGATGAGGGACTGGGACCTGTTCTCTTTTCCAGCAATGATTTATACGCCAGCTGTTGTTGCATATCTTGTTCCGCGGTTAAAGCACGAGTCTGGTTTTCTGGCAAGATTCGGAAGCGTGGTTTTTGCGGTCTCACTTTTTCATACCGGGCTGTGGCTTTGGGTGAATCATTCAGAGGAAAAGATGGTTGAGAGGATTCGGTTTCATCTTGATGAGAAGGGAAAATCGGAGCGATGGGCAAGTGCGTATGGATATCAGACTCTGGCGAGATATTTTGGATTAACTGGTCGCGTGGATCAAGCGACGGCATTTTTTGAAAAGTCTATAGAGATTCATCCTGATTATTCTCAAAATCGGCTGAGCTTTGCTTTGCATCTCTGGAGCCTGGGAAGGTATCAGGAATCGCTTCAGCAGTTGGAAAAGGCTCATCAGATAAATCCGACTAATCCCGAGATAAAAGGATTTCTAGCATATTTTTATCTGGGATATTCGGAAAAATTGAAAAGGGAGAACCGGGTTCAAGAAGCTGAGGAATATCGGCAGAAATTTTTGGAGCTTAACAAGGAAACACAGAGGCGAAGATGAATATCTGGCAAAAATTAGTTTTTTTAATTATGGCTTGCTTTGTTGCTTGCCATCCCAAAAGCCGGACTCAGGGGGAGCGGCTCAGGTATAATCTTCAAACAGAACCGCCGTCTCTGGACTGGAGCATCACCACTGACAATGCTTCTATAGAGGTGCTCAATAATTTGATGGAGGGGCTGACGAGGTATGACGAGAATTTAAAGCCTGTGCCAGCTCTGGCAGAGAGCTGGGATGTTCTGGATGATGGAAGAAGATATATTTTTCATTTGCGAAAGAACGCTCGGTGGTCTGATGGTAAGCCGGTTCTTGCCGATGATTTTGTTTATTCCTGGCAGAGATTGATTAAGCCTGAGACCGCGGCGGAATATGCTTATTTCATTTACCTTGTTAAGAATGCGCGGGAGATAAATTCAGGAGAGGTCAAGGATGTGAATCAACTTGGCATCAGGGCTCTGGATGCACGGACACTTGAAGTGGAGCTTAAGGAGCCTGCGGTATATTTTCCTGTGATTACAACCTTTGTTGTGACCTATCCTCAGAGGAAGGATTTGGTTGAGAGGTATCCTGAGTCGTGGACTGAGCCTGAACATCTGGTTACAACAGGTCCTTTTGTGTTGACTAAATGGCATCACGAGTACAAGCTGATCATTGAGCCGAATCCATATTACTGGGACAAACAGCCGAATGTTAAACAGGTAATATTTTATATGGTCAATGAGCGAACTACGGAGCTTGCGCTTTATGATACAGGGGACTTAGACATCTGCCAACTTCCTCCGCAGGCGATTCCGTCTTATCGGAAATCGCGGGACTATCATTACCGTCCCATTCTAGGCACCTATTATGTTGGATTCAATATAGAGAAACCTCCTGTAAATAATCCGCTTGTGCGTCGCGCTCTTGCAATGGCGATTGACAGAAGCAAGATTCCAGAAATCCTCAAAGGAGACCAGGAGCCAGCAACCAGTTTCATTCCACCGGGAATATCTGGACACAATCCTGAACTCGGGTTCAAATTCAATCCGGAGCGTGCGCGAGAGATTCTTGCACAAGCTGGTTATCCAGGAGGCAAGGGCTTGCCCCCGATTACTCTTGCATTCAATACAATGGACAGCAATCAGTTGGTCTGCGAATTTGTGCAGGCACAATGGCAGAATAACCTGGGCGTAACGGTTTATCTCAGAAATATGGAGTGGAAGGTTTTTTTGAAAGAGCTTCAGCTAGACCCTCCTGCTGTTTTCCGTCTCGGCTGGTATGCTGATTATCCTGACCCAGATAATTTCGCAACCATTTTTCTCTCGGACAGCGGGAATAATCATACCCGGTTCAAAAGCAAGGAATATGACGAGCTGGTTTCCCGAGCGTCCTTTGAAAAGGACCCTCAGAAACGGCAACAGCTTTATGACCAGGCGCAAAAGATGATCCTTGAAGAACATTGCATTTTTGTGCCACTTTATTTTTATACTGTGAATTATATGATTCAGCCCTATGTGCGGAATTTGGATTATAATCCAATGGGTCAGCTTTTTTTCAAGGACGCCTGGTTGGATTTTGGAGTAAAGACAAAATGACAAGGCTGATTTTAAGCAGATTGTTTTATGGCGCAATCGTGGTCTGGATTGTTGCCACCATTACCTTTTTCCTAATGCACTCTGTTCCAGGGGGACCTTTTGACTCTGAGAAAAAATTCCCACCTGAAATTATGAAAAACATTCAGGCAAAGTATCATCTTGATCAGCCTGTCTGGAAGCAGTATGTTTTTTATTTATCTGACCTTATTCGGCTAAATTTTGGACCGAGCTTCAAATACCGGAATAGGCAGGTTGAAGACATTCTTTCACTGACCTTTCCTGTATCGTTGTATCTTGGATTCTGGGCATTGGTTATCGCATTGAGCTTTGGTGTGTCCGCTGGAATTGTTTCTGCGCTTAAGCATAATCAATCTTTTGACCGAATAGCGATCTTCCTTTCCACGCTTGGCATCTCGGTTCCGGGCTTTGTGCTCGCCGCTTTGTTGATCTATCTTGTGGGCTATCGCTTAAAACTTCTGCCCCCTGCGCTTTTAGAGGACTGGACTCATTATCTTCTTCCTGCGTTTTCTCTTGCTGCGGCTCCTTCCGCGTATCTGGCTCGTCTGACCCGGAGTAGTTTGCTGGAGACTCTAGGCAAGCCCTTTGTGCAAGCGGTTCAAGCCAAAGGGGTTTACGGAGCAAGATTTATTTTCAAGCATCTTCTGAAAAATTCGCTTTCGCCAGTGGTAACCGTGCTTGGACCTCTTGTGGCAATGCTGATCACAGGCTCGTTCGTGATTGAAAAAATTTTCTCTATCCCTGGAATGGGCAGATATTTTATTACCGCGGTGACCAACCGGGACTATCCATTGATTATGGCGGTTACCATTGTTTATGCGGTTTTGATTGTGGTGATGAATTTTCTGGTTGACATAGCTTACGGGTTGCTTGACCCGCGAGTGAGGTTAAAATGAAAGCGCTCTGGTTTGATGGCAAGCGATTAAGCTTACGGGAAATGAAAATTCCCGAGCCGAGAAAAGATGAGGCATTGATCAGGATTCATTATGCTGGCATCTGCAACACAGACCTGGAAATTTTTAAGGGCTATATGAATTTCACTGGCATTCCCGGACACGAGTTTGTTGGAACCGTGGTTAAGGGAAAAACTAACTGGCTCGGGAAAAGGGTTGTAGGCGAGATCAATCTCTCTTGCGGAAAATGCGCTTATTGCGGAAAAGGGTTAAATCGGCATTGTCCCAATCGGACAGTGCTGGGCATTTTCAAAAAAAATGGTGCTTTTGCGGAGTATCTGACGCTCCCGCTTGATAATCTTCATCCGGTTCCAGACTCGGTTTCTGACCTGGAGGCAGTATTTGTGGAGCCTCTTGCTGCCGCATTGAGGATTCTTGAGCAGGTCCCGCTCAAAAAAGACCAGCGTGTGTTTTTACTTGGAGATGGCAAATTGGCGCAACTTATTGCAAGAGCGGTTTGGCTCAAGAACAAAAATTTGCTTGTGATAGGCAAGCATCCAGAAAAGCTGGCTCTGCTTTCCAGAGCGGGAATTAAAACCATTCTTGCGAGCCATCTGAAGCCGCTTTCTCCTGATAGAAAAGCTGACATTGTGATAGAGGCAACCGGCAATCCAGCAGGGCTGGAAACAGCGTTCAATTTATGTAGAGCGACTGGCAGGATTGTGCTCAAAAGCACATTTCATCAAAAGCCGAAGATTGACCTTTCCAGATTGGTTGTTGATGAGCTAAATTTGCTCGGGTCACGCTGTGGAGATTTCACAAAAGCCCTGAAACATCTGGCGCGGGAAAAAATAGACCCGAGAGAGTTGATCAGCGGAATTTACGAGCTAGAAGATTTTGCAAAAGCATTTAAGCAAGCTAACTCAAACAAAGCCTTAAAGGTGATTCTCAAATGCCAGACTTGAAATCCAAAAGCCCGTTGCGACTTGGCTTAAACCGGCTTAAGAAAAACCGCTCAGCAATGCTCAGCCTTGGATTTATTGTTTTAATCACTCTGTCCGCCATTTTCGCGCGCTGGCTTGCGCCTTATGGCTATGAATTTCAAGACCTGAAAGCGATGCTAAACAACCCAAGCTGGAACCATTGGCTTGGAACAGATGAGCTTGGCAGAGACCTTTTGAGCAGGATTATTTACGGCGCAAGAATCTCGCTGGCGGTCGCTTATTTTTCTACATTCTTCTCCCTCATTCTGGGAGTGGCTTATGGCTCTGTGAGCGGTTATGTTGGCGGTAGGCTGGACAATTTCCTGATGCGAATCGCTGATGTGGTTTATTCGTTTCCGGATTTGCTATTGATCATTTTGATCAACGCATCCATTGACCGTGAGGGTCTGGCGCTGTTTTTTGAGCGGGTCGGAATGCCTGGTCTGGTTAAGCTGGTCAGTCCTGAGATCATTTCCTTGCTCTTCGCTCTTAGCCTGGTCAGCTGGGTCAATATCGCGAGATTGATTCGGGGAGAGGTCTTGCGTATTCGGGAGGAAAAGTTTGTAGAATCCGCGGTTGCTCTTGGAGCAAAACCAAGCTCAATTCTGTTCAAGCATATCCTTCCAAATACCTTTGGTCCATTGATCGTGACGCTCACTTTTCGGATTCCGTCTGTGATCCTTGCAGAGAGCACATTGAGCTTCATTGGACTTGGCATCCAGCCTCCGCTCGCCTCCTGGGGAACGCTTGCCAATACTGGATTTGCTCATCTTCGCTTTCATCCTCATTTGATCCTTTTCCCTAGTCTCGCAATTTTCCTTACCATCCTAGCGTTCAACTTCCTGGGAGATGGGCTTAGAGACGCATTTTCTCCGGGCGAGAATAAATAATAAGATAAAATCAACTCGGCTCAGCCCTGTGGAGAGATGAATCAGGGAGCATCAAAAAAAATCTGAGATTATTTTCCTGCAGGCTTTTCCGCTGGCTTTTCAGTATCCTCTGCTGGCTTCTGCTTTTCTTGCTCTATTAACGCCTGGTTGATGGTCTCCATCTGATTCAGCCAGTCAAGATTTTCCTTGAATACCTTATTGTCCGGCTCCAGAGAAATGGCTTTTTCAATGTCCTTTCGTGCCTTGTCAAATTGCCGGAGATTGGCTTCAACATATCCCCGATTATTATAGGCTTTGGCATAGCTTTTTTTTATCTCTATTGCCTTGCTAAATTCTGCGATTGCCTCGTCCAGCTTCATGGTTTTCATATACAAGTATCCGAGATTATAATGCGCCTCCGCATAATCCGGCTCTAGCTCAATCGCCTTTTTATAATGTTCTATTGCCTCCTGGGTTTTGAACTGTTTGGCGTAAGAGTATCCAAGTTGGTTCTCTAAAACCGCATTCTTCGGATCGGACTTGAGCTTTTCCTGGTAGTATTTAACCGCATCCTCATACTTGCCGTCTGCCAGGAGCTTCTTTCCCTCCTCATATTTATCCTGCTTAATACAGCCAGCGCCCAAGCTGAGCATACCGAGGATGACGACACCAACCAAAACTTTCCATAACTCAAAATTCCTTATTTTCATCCGATTCCTCCTTAATCTGATAATTTGATTCTACCAGATTTTTGGACAAATTACCAAAATAAATAGTTCTATGCGGAAACGGGATTTCAATTCCAAGGGCGTCAAACCGATTCTTGATCCTGAGATTTAGCTCCCTTCCTACACGCCATTGAGTCATTGGTTTGGTCTTGACCCTTCCCCGAATTATCACTCCAGATTCCTCAAACCTGTCCAAGCCCAAAACCTCTGCTGGCTCAAGAATATCATCCTTGAACCCGGGGTCATTTCTCATCTCCTCAGCAACCTCTTTAATCACTTTAATCACCCTCTCCACATCCTCTTTATATGCAATTGCAAAATCAAATAGCCAGTAAGAATAACTATGAGTCATATTGGTTACCTGAGCGATGTTTCCGTGAGGTATAATATGAAGATTACCTGAAAGGTCTCTCAGCAGAAGCACCCGAAGACGGATGTCAACAACCTCTCCTGTAGTATCTCCGATCTTCACCACATCTCCCACCCGAATCTGGTCTTCCAGCAAAAGAAAGAATCCAGAGATCAGGTCTTTGATCAGGTTCTGCGCCCCAAACCCGATTGCGATTCCGCCTACCCCTGCCGCGGCGATGATAGGCTTAATGTCTATTTTCAGCTCCGAAAGAATCAGCATTAGCGAAACCAGAAGGATCAGGATGTAAATTACGCTTTTCAATATCCGGCTAAGAGTTTTTGCCCGCTTCTGAGCCTCCTGGCTACGAATGCCAGAGCTAACCAGCTTGCTGAACCGTTCAATTAGCCAGTGAGAGAGCGCAATTGTCAGGATGGTGAACAAAACAATCAGAGAGATCCGCAAAACCGGGACCATCCATCCTCCCTGCGCCATCTCCGAAAGCAATTGCTCAAAAATATCCATCGCCTGACTATGATACCCAAATCAGAAAGAAGAGAAATTAGGTATTATGGAGCCGTAATTCCCTTATGTGAAAATATGAACCCATACTAAAAATTATCTGGCTGTGAAATAGGCTTTTGTTGAACTGCAAACTGGTTGTTTGTCTTTGAGGAGTTCGTAATACGCTGAATAATCTCCGGGCTTGAGCCAGACCGGCACATAGTTCCAGTAGGCGGCTTCCTGCTCAAATCCTGGCTTCATTGTTTTGCTGTAGATCAATCCTCTTCTTGGCTCAACCTTTTTATCATCCAGATAAAACTGAATTTTATACCCTTTCAAATTTTTGGGACCATAAATCTCCGCCCGGAGTATAAAGTTGAGAAACCCGAGTAATTTCTCATTAGTGACCTCTCTCTCTCCATACATCACCAGCACTGGTCCGCATCGGGCAGGCTCATCGGGATTAGGATAAACTATAACCTCCGCGGTTCCTCTAAGGGGTCTGTCATTCTGGTCCACGCAATCAGTTGCCTCTGCCGCTATCTTAAAAGCTCCGCTTGCCATACCAGACACCTGCATAATAGCGGTTTGACCAGAACCAACCAGCTTATGCCCATCCGCGGTATCTGGTTTTTGCGCTGGAGGCAGGTCCCGGAAATACCATTTTAAATTTGCGGAAACCTCTTTGCCGGATGAGTCATAAGCCTTTGCTGAAAATTGAATCTCTTTGCCTGTGCCAACTATAATCGCAGGGTCATCAACCTTTGCCGGGCTAATGATTATTCTGGAATAACTGCATTTAGGCAAAACCTGTGGCTCAGGCTTTTCTTTAATGTTCTTTTCTCGCTCCAGGCTCTTATCTTTTTTCCCAGCGCTGATCAAAAGCCCGAGACTCAACAATAATGTTAAACCCAAAATAACCTTTTTCTTCATAGTCAGTCCTCCTTCTCTAAAATCCGGGCATATTCAATACCGCCCTATAATATATCACAGATATCCATATCTTGTAAACCATGCTATTGCTCTTTTAATAGCATTTTCTATAGGGGTCTGCGGAATGCCTAGTTCAGCAATAGCTTTTTTCGCAGTAAAGTAATGGTCTGCGTATCCCATCCTGGCAGTCACTGAATTGATATCTGGCTCAAACCTGAAAACTCTTCCAAGAACATCAAAAATATATCCGCTTAATACCGCGAATGAATAAGGAATCTTAAATACCGGAGGTTTCACTCCAGCAATTTTAGCCACAAGCGTGAAAAACTCTTGATAAGTCATATTGCCAGATTCGTTCGCCAGAATGTAATCCTCTCCTCTTTTTCCTTTTTCCATCGCCAGTCTCATTCCCTCACAAACATCCAGCACATCCACAAAATTATTCCCGCCTCCGGGATAGCCAGGGGCTCTGCCTTTGCAAATCTGGACAATCATCTGTCCTGAGGTTGGCTTAATGTCCCATTCTCCGATCATATATGTTGGCTTGACAATCACCAGGTCAAGTCCTTTTGCCAGAAACTGCTTTGCCTGTTTTTCCGCCTCGTATTTAGTGTCAGTGTAAGGACTGCCATAACGAGCCATTGATTCATGCTCCTGCCAGTTTTCATCCGCAGGATTGGATAAGCTGGATAAACCAAGCGTGTCAACCGTGCTTACATACACCACACGCTTAACCCCAGCTTTGATCGCCGATGTCATAACATTTATCGTGCCCTGAACATTGGTCTCATAGCATTTTTTATAATTGGGCTTCCACTGGCTCACCAGCGCGGCGCAATGATACACAAGGCTAACTCCCTCCATTGCCCTGTCCAGACTTGCTGAATCCCGCAAATCCCCATAAACCACCTCTACATCCAGGTCCATCAGCGCCAAAGCCCTGGAGCTTTTCCTGAGCAAAACCCGCAAATCCCTTTCACCCTGAAACCATAAATGCCTGACCAGATTTCCTCCCAAAAGCCCGCTCGCGCCTGTGAGTAATGTCTTCATTTTATTCCGCTCAAATCTATAAAAATTTTTCCTGTATGTCAATCGCATTAAGCAAAATGAAAATAACTTGATAAAGTTATAGGTTATAGGAAAATAACAGCGATGAAGGAAAATCAAACCAGATGGGGGCTTGCAGGGATACTGCTCGGACTTTCTGTTATGCTCAGGCTGTTCCGTGTGGATATGAGCTTCTGGATGGATGAGATCATCACCATCACTCAATTTGTTCCCAAGCCCTGGCTAAAAATCATCACTGAGGTTCCTTATCCGAATAATCACATCCTCTACACTCTTCTCGCCAAGCTGTGCATTTTGATTTTCGGAGAGAGTGAATGGAGCGCAAGATTGCCAGCAGTGCTTTTCGGCTCTATCACCCCGCCTATTTTTTATCTGCTTCTTCGCAAGCGATTTTCTGACATAGTCGCTTTCAGTTCAGGATTGTTTCTTGCACTTAATTACTGGTCAGTCTGGTTCAGTCAGGATGCGCGCGGGTATTCAGCGTTTATACTGCTCAGTTTTTTAAGCAGTTGGCTTTTTCTGGAATATCTGGAGAATGGAGCGCGTAAAATCAGAATCGCGTATATTCTGGTTTCAGTCCTTTGCGTCTGGTTCTATCTTTACGCGCTGTTCCTGAGCGGAGCGCAATTGCTCTATGCCTTAAACCGCTTGCGCAGAAAAAGAATTAAAAGCCTGATGCTGATTCCTGTGTTTGTCTCGGCTCTGCTCGGAATTTCAATATATATTCCAGGCTTGCCTCAGCTATGGCGCTACGCTCAATCCGCGGATAAGATGTCCGCACTTCATCCGGTGAATCTGCTATTCTTCAAAGACCTTTTGTTTATGCTGGCAGGAACCAGAAAGCTCGGGAGCACGCTCTTTTTTGTCATCATTGCTCTGCCGGGATTATTTTATCTTCTGGAAAAGGAGCGAGGATTGATCGTGATCAATTTGCTGGCCGCTTTTGGAATTATTCTTTTCAGCGCCATATTTCATTTTTTTATTTACCCGAGATTTTTGAGCTTCCTTCTGCCGATGTTCGCGCTCGCGGTTGGATTATGTGTCAAGCTCCCTGGCTGGATTTTTTATGCCCGGAGCATTCGCTTAAGCAAGGCTTTATCATATTTATTGATGTCGGTGATGGTTTTATTGCTGATTCCGGGTCTGGTTAATTATTATGCTTTTGGAAAGCAAGGCTTCAAGGACTCGGCAGAATATCTCCGGGCTTATCAGCAAGATAAACAGCTTATCTGCTATGGAATCATCTGCGATGAGTTGAGATATTACTATAAGGGCGCTTTTGAGGAAAAGAGTGAGAAAGGAGAATTAACCAGGGAGATGATTCAGGGTAGACGAATTATCTCCCGTCAGCTTGATTGGAGGAAATCGCATTTTGAAATGGTGCAAAAATTTTGTTATGCTGAAAAAATCTGGCGTTCATCTGGCTATAAGGAAAACACCTTAATTCTTTACAACTGCCAATAACATAGAATTGCATCAGGTTGAGAGATACGATTTGATTTAAGGGAGAAATCCTGCTATTTTTCAAGTTTTGAAGTTATTTGAGGAGGTTTAGGAATGGCAAAGTATCAGGAGTTATGGGAGAAATCAATTCGTGAACCGGAGAAGTATTGGGGAGAGGCGGCAGAGAAGGTCTACTGGAAGAAGAAATGGGAAAAGGTTCTGGACCAATCGCGTGCGCCTTTTAACCGGTGGTTTGTAGGCGGGACCACTAATCTTTGTTATAACGCCATAGACAGGCATTTAAAGGACCGTGGAGACCAGCCAGCTATAATCTGGGAAAGCCCGGAGACCAATAGCAGTCGGAAGATAACCTACCGGGAGCTTTATCAAGAGGTGAATCGTTTTGCATCTGTTTTGAAAGAACATGGCTTGAAAAAGGGGGACCGGGTGGTGATCTATTTGCCGATGGTTCCGGAGGCGATTGTAGCGATTATGGCGTGCGTTCGGATTGGAGCGATTCACTCGGTGGTTTTTGCTGGATTCAGCTATGAGGCATTGGCGGACCGGATCAATGACGCTCAGCCCAAGCTGTTGATCTGCGCAGAGGCAGGTAAGCGCAAGGGAAGAGAGGTTCGGTTAAAAGAGATAGTTGATCGCTCTCTTGAGGTGGCTAAGTTTAAGCCTGAAAAGGTAATTGTTCTGGACAGAAAAATCTGCGAATGGAACAGGGTTTCTGGAAGGGATTTGGTCTGGCAGGATTTGATGGCAAAGGTTCCGGCTAATGCGCTTGTAGAGCCTGAATGGCTTGAGAGCAATGAGCCGAGCTATATTCTTTATACTTCTGGCACCACGGGTAAGCCCAAGGGAGTTGTCAGGGACACTGGCGGATACCTGGTCGCGCTCTCGGACTCAATGGAGAAAATCTATGACATCAAGCCAGGGGATATTTACTGGTCAACCTCTGACATAGGCTGGGTCGTGGGACATAGCTACATTGTTTATGGACCGCTTATCGTAGGCGCCACCACAGTGATGTTTGAAGGTACACCGGACAGCCCGAATCCAGGCGTCTGGTGGGACATTGTTGATAAGTATAAGGTGAATGTAATGTTCAGTGCCCCTACTGCAATGCGCATCCTTCGCAAGTTCCCGGAAAAATGGATTAAGGAGCATTCCTTTTCATCTCTCAGATGGCTGTTTCTTGCAGGAGAGCCACTGGACGAGTTCACATGGAAATGGGCGACCGAGACGATGAACAAGACCGTGATTGACCATTACTGGCAGACCGAGAGCGGATGGTCAATCCTCTGCAACCATGCGGGTCTGGAGCTTCTTCCGATCAAGCCGGGTTCTCCAACCAAGCCAGCAATGGGCTGGAACCTGGATGTGGTGAATGAAAAAGGGGAGCCGGTGCCGAGAGGAACCAAGGGATTTCTGGTCGCACATCCGCCACTTCCGCCAGGAACACTTATGACTATATGGGGCGCGGATGAAAAATTTCTGGAGAGTTACTGGAAGAACTATCCTGGAAAACTGCTCTATCATACCGGAGATTACGCCATCAGAGATGAGGATGGATATTTCTTTGTGCTGGGAAGAGCGGATGAGGTGATCAATGTTGCTGGGCATCGTCTGGGCACACGGGAGGTTGAGGAGGTCATCAGCGGTCATCCAAAAGTGGCAGAGGTGAGCGCAATAGGCGTAAAGGACGAGGTCAAGGGCGAGGCGATTGCCGCGTTCGTGGTGGTAAAGGAAGGCGTGACCACAAGTGATGAGCTTAAGAAAGAAATCGCAAACATGGTCCGGGATAAAATCGGTCCTGTAGCTGTGCCAAGAGATATTGAATTCGTGAGAATACTTCCTAAAACAAGGTCTGGCAAGGTGATGCGGAGAGTGCTGAAAGCTATTACAGAAGGAGCAAAACTGGGAGACCTTTCCACCATTGAGGATGGCGCGAGCCTGGACGAGATCAAGAAAGCCACTGAGGCAAGCGGTTTAAAAGTTAAGGAGTAGGGTTTGCCAGAAACTCTTGAGCGAAGCCCTGATCTGAAAGACCCGGAAAAATACTTTAGAGAGCGTTTTAAAGAGCTGTTTGATGCTCCATTTAATTTGGAGTCCAAGCCAGGGAAACGCTATAGCGAGCTTTTGCAAAAAATACCAGCATTGAGCGGAAACGAAGACTGTCTTGACCTTGGATGCGGAGCTGGGCTTGGAACCTGGATAATTGCGAAATCCGCGCGTTATGTCCTGGGAATAGACAGCACAGAGCAGGCAATTTCATTCGCTAACAAGCACTATCGTAAGGATGGGAAAATAGAATTTTTAACTGGAGACATTACCCGGCTGAATCTTAATAAAAAATTTCACCGGGTATTTCTGGTTCATACCCTTGAGCATCTTCCGCCAAAACTTTGCCCTGTCATGCTTTCAGAAATTTTTGAAATTCTTCTACCCAAAGGAATGCTTCATATCTCGGTTCCTGCTGAGGCAACTTTAATTTATCGCTACGAGCGTTTGATGGAAAAGCTAAAAGGGTTACCACCATGGGACCCAACCCATCTAACTAAATTTACTGTTCCTTCTCTTAAAAGGCTTGGTAAAAAAGCTGGCTTTGAAATTTTCAGAATAGACCATAAGCTTTTCCAGTCAAAGAAACTTAATGCCCTTCATCAAAAAGGGCTTGTGCCAACCTGGTCTCAAAACCCTTTGACCGTAGAGGTTTTTATCACGCTGTTGAAGAGATAAATTTTAAACAAGCAGATGGCGGTTTCCCAACCTTAACCTCAAAATACCTGCTTTTTTTGCTGAGTTCAGGCAGGATTCTGCCTGCGCTCGGCTGGTTGGGGGAAGATCCGAAAGATGACAATCTGGATGAAAAGCTAAAAGCGCGTAAGGGATTTGCGGGTCAAGCCCGGCAATAAATTTTGCCAGAGAAAAAACCTCGTCATCCTCAATCATCCCCGGAACCAAAAGCGTGCTCGCAACTAAAACCGGGTATCCGCGCGTTCGCGAATACTCCTTTGATTCTTTTGCCAGCCATGCAAAATTGGCAAGCGTTTGCTTGTTCGTGGCTCCGGTCAGAGCAAGATGAATCGGCTCGCTAAATGCTTTCAAGTCAAATTTGAGCACCCCTCCGCTTAAAATAGCCAGCTTGAGCATCGGCTTCAAAAACTTTTTACTCATTCCACCATTGGTTTCCCAGCAAATCCGGAGAATTTTTTTCTCTTTGCCTTTACGCGCCTCTTTTCCAGCTAAAATGGAATGCACCATAAACGGCGTCGGGTCTCCTCCAAAATAACAGATGCAACTCAGTTTTTCCTGCGCTTTTTCCGCAAGCTCCTTGAAGCTGAGCGTTTGAGCCAGCGCATCCATTTTTCGGAACTGCCAGTTCTGGCAATTCAGGCAATGAAAAGTACACGCGTGATAAAAAACCGCCAGATTCAAATAGCCATATTCTGGTCCTCTGGTGTATGAAAAATCTGGGAATCCCGCGTGAGCGCCTCCCGGGCAGACCCAATCTGCGACACAATTGCTCGGAAGCGGGTCATAATAATAGCTGACTGAGGCAAACTTGGTTCCGCCAATTATCCTGCCTTTCTGGTTCCAGCGTGCGCCGCAAAATCCGCGCTCCCCCTCCGCAATTCTGCAATCATTCAGACACCAGCCGCATTTTTTGCCGATTTTGCTTTCAGGAGGTTTTGCCGGGAGGCGCAAAGCTTTTCTCAGCTCCTGATGCCGCTTTAGAATTTCCGGAAGGAATTGCTCCGGCTTTTTGCGAAGGCAATCAACGCAGACCCCTATTAAATCCGCAACCAAAGTTTTTTTCCCACAATTCGGACAGGTGTTCCTCATTTTCCTTATTATATCTTAAATGAATAAAATTTTTGCTTAACCTGCTAATTCTTGCTATGATTCTTTCAAGTGAAACCAGAAACGGAACAGAAATTTCAATTAAAACTGCTGGACTATCTGATAGCGCTTGTGATTTTTTGTATGGTTATTCTGGAAAGCCTGCATACCATTCATCAAATAGGTGTTAGCTGGGACGAGCCTGTTTATTTCAGTTATGCAAAAGCTTATACGCAATGGGCGATTCATATTGGAGAAGATGGCGCCTGGAGCAGGGAGATTTTGGAGTATGTTTTCAACATTGGACTTTTTACAACCTGCAGTCCCACGCTGAATAAAATTCTGGGCGCGCTTACATATTCTGCTTTCAAGAATACTCTTGGCGAGTTCTGGGCGTATCGGATGTATGCGCCGATCTTGTTTGGGCTGTTGGTCTCATTGATTTTTTTGCGTGCGATAAAGGAATGGGGGAGATTAGTCGGGTTTGCAAGCGCGCTTTTAATTTTCTTTATGCCCAGATTTTTTGTAGAGGGACATATTGGCGCAACCGAAACCCCGTTATGCTTTTTCTGGTTTATGAGCGTAATTTTGTTTGAAGCAGGCTTTCATCGGCGCTGGCTTGCGCCTCTTGCTGGAATAGCTTATGGACTGACTATGTCCGTGAAGTTCACCGGGTTTCTTCTTCCCATTCCTCTCCTGCTCTGGGCGATTCTTTATCATCGGCGCAAAATTTTTCTTCCCGCTATTTGCCTGTTGATTATTGGTCCTGCGGTTTTTTTGCTTTTGCAACCGTCAATGTGGGACCATCCTTTTTCCGACCTCTGGGAATTTATTATGATGAGCCTGACGCGCGGACAGACCGCGCAGATTCCAGTTTATTTTCTTGGAAAATACTATTCTTTTTCTGCGCCCTGGTATTATGCGCCAGTGATGGTTCTGGTCACGGTTCCGGAATTGACACTGGTTTTCTTTGCCCTAGGTGTTTTTAACACCTTTCGCAATCGTCTCCGGGATCAATTTGCAGTGTCCTGCCTGATTCAGTTCGGCTTTTTTATCTTGATAATGATCCTGCCTGGCTCGCCCACCTACGACGGAGTTCGGCTTTTTATCCCAGCATTCATATTCCTGGCGCTGGTGGCAGGATATGGATTTAAAGGTGTAATCAAATGGCTTGAAAAATCGGGACTAAAATCCCTCGCACAGGGTGCGCTCTTTCTGCTTTTAATTCTTGGCACGATTTTACCGCTGGCGAAAGTTTATCCCTATGGCTTGGAATACTATAACGAGTTTATCGGAGGGGTCTCTGGAGCGCGGAACCTGGGTCTGGAGACCACTTACTGGTGGACTGTGGTTAATGAGAAGGCTATTTCTGAGCTCAATCAGGTTCTTCCAGTAAATGCCTCTATTGTCTTCTGGCCTGTGAACACGAAGCTGGGAAGATTTTATCAGGAGATTGGTTTGCTGAGAAAAGACCTGAGAATCAGCCATACCAATGATCATTATAGTGTGGCGTCATTGAAGGACGGCACCATAGTAATTCTAAATGAAAATGCTGGTCCGCACGGTAAAATTAAAAATCCCGAGAATGATTTTGAGTATCTGTTAATGCTCTCCAGACCTTATTGGGATTATGAGCCATTTTTTCGCTCGCTCGGAGTCCGGCGCTCCCAGCTTCAAGTGGTCGCCAGCAAATCTCTGGATGGGGTTCCGCTCTGGGTCTTGTATAAGCGATGATGATTTTATCCTGTGTGCGCAATTTTGACTCGTGAGCGGCTCGGAGATATAATAATAAAAACTGATTAAGGAGGAATAAGATGAGATTGAAAAAAATAAGAATTTTGTGTCTGCTCAGCTTATTGGTTCCTGTTCTTGCTTTGGCTGAGGCGCCCAAAGGCAATTTAATGAAGTTTGACGCAAGCAAGCCAGTGTTATTAGTGACTGCTGAATATATGACTGTGGAGCAGTTGACAGACCCGAAGCTGTTGGCTCTGCTCAAGAAGTATGATGTGATGGTTGCCCCGTGCATAAGAGCAGGCAAGCTGGATGAGAATCTTGACCGGTTGTTTGATGTATATGAGGAAAACGGATTGACCTTGGTTTTCTGGCCTCTTTTGCCCAGAGAGCAGGGGCTTTATCTGAACAAGGAGCACGCGGATGATTTTCTCAAATATCTTGATGAGATTTACGCCTGGGCAGAGAAATACAATCATCCGGTTCAGGCATTGATTGTTGACATAGAGCCTCCGAATTATCAGAAGGGCACAGATGAGGCTCCAGAGGAAAAGCAAGGCGGAGGTCTGGGCATTGGTCCCCTGATCAAGGCACTGGACAAAAAAAGTTTTGAAGAATCCAAAGCAAAATTTCAAGCGATCCTTGACAAGCTTCACGCTCACGGCACAATTGGCATCTCAACCGCGTTAGACCTTTCTGTGGTTGACCTTATGACAGGAATGAGCGCCTGGCAGGATTTTCAAGGAGGACCAACTATGGCAGTTGACTGGGACTATGTATCGTTTATGCATTTTGGGAGCAATAATTATCCCCTTCTTCATAAAGTCTTTGGCTTGAACTGGGATGACTGCAGGTATCTTACCTACCGGATTGGTCAGATAATTTACAGTAAGTATGGAGATAGAGTTGCGGTCTCAACAGGACAGACCCTTCCGGGAGAGGGACACGGCGTGGTTTATAATTCGCCTGAAGAGCTGGCAGAGGATTTTTCCGCGTTACGCGGCGCAGGGATAAAGCATTTTGGTATTTACGACCTTCAGGGCATTATGGAGCGTGAGGACCCAGAGGCGTGGTTCAAGGCGGTTCGCGAGGCTCCTCCAAAAACCCCGAAAAAGAGCTTGAAAGCCGAGTGTGCGCTAAAAACCTTTAAGAACCTGAGCTATGTGATTGAGATATTTAGGTAAGGTTTATAGGCTGATAAGCTGATAGGCTGACAGGAAAAAATCAATTAGTGCAACAGACTTTTATTGGGGCGCAGGAATTGAGCGCGATTTGAATCACAGACTGAAAAAAGCTATAATAATTTATAGGGGTAAAGATGCGCAGAAAAATAATAGTTCAGGCTCTAACACAATTTAAAGCCGAGTTGAAGAAAATTTATGGGCAAAGGCTCAAGCAGGTGATCCTTTATGAGTCGTATGCCCGCGGCAACGCGCGGGCGGATTCGGATCTGGATTTGGCGGTGGTGCTGAGGGGAAAGGTTAAGCCGGGAAAAGAGATTGACCGGATGCTGAATGCGGTGGTGGAACTGAACTTGAACCCTCAGATTTTGATTTCCGTCTATCCGGTTTCCGTCCGAGATTTCCGGTTCCGCAAAAGCCCGAAAATATCTGGAGGAAAACTGAGTTGGCGACAATTATTTTGGGCCTGTATGAAGCTAAAATTGGATACAACTTAAGGAATGGGAGAGAATCGCAATGAATGAATTGAAATTTGTCAAACCTGAAAAGCTCTCTATCAAAAATCATCCACAGCTCAATGAGAAGTGGGTTCAGGAGCGAATTGCTGAAGACCCCAGTATCCTTGGACTTGGGGACCTGCAATTAAAAGATATAGAGAAAATCCAGCCTGGAGCTGGCAGATTGGACCTTTTACTCCGTGACCCCGAAACCGAAGAGCGTTATGAAGTTGAAATCCAGCTTGGAGCAACCGATGAGTCTCATATCATAAGAACCATTGAATACTGGGACCTTGAGCGGAAAAGGTATCCGCAATACGACCACCATGCGGTGATCGTTGCTGAAGACATTACCAGCCGATTCCTCAATGTGATCAGCCTGTTCAATGGACATATTCCTCTCATTGCTCTTCAAATGCGCCTCATTAAAATTGGTGATCAAATTTCGCTTATTTTTACAAAAGTTTTAGATGAATTAGCACTTGGTTTTGAGGAAGATGAGGAAGGGCCCGAAGCAGACCGGGATTATTGGACAAAGTATTCTGGTATGGAAATCATTTCGCTAGCTGATGAGCTTCTTAAAATAATTCATAATTTTGCTCCTGGATTCAAACTTAAGTATAATAAGCAGTATATAGGACTTGCAAAAGAAGGAATGGCAAATAATTTTGTCTGGTTTACACCAAGGAAAAAATGTCTCTTAATTGAAGGAAAACTTGGAAAGTTAGAGGAAATTTTGAATAAATTGCGCGAAACAGGACTTGATGTAACGGAATATCCTAAATGGGGAACCTACCGAATAAAGTTCACGGAAAAGGATCTTCATAAGAATATGGAAATACTTAGCAGTCTTTTGGAAAAAGCATATAAGGCCAGCTTGGAATAAAAACCAAGGGGTCAGGTCTAAACTGTGAGCTTCCCCCCATTCGTTGGACAACTTTTTGCCCGATTTATGTTAGATCCTTCGCATGCGAAGGAATTGCTTTTGGACAACCCGGAAAGAACATCGCCTGAAAGGAGCGAACCCAAAAATTCCGAAGCCGTCCCTTTCCGGCTTTAATGGTGGTATCCCAGGGAGCCAGGCGATTAAATGAGCTGATGCTTGACGATTTGGATTTGGAGAAGAAGACCAATTCGCTTAAGCTTAAAGTTTAGACCTGAGCCCTGCGCTGTAAACACCAGTGGGAAAACATATTCCCATATAATCCCATATCAAGAGGTTTTGTTATCTACCTAAAAAATCAATTGCGGATTTAGGGTCAGCAATTGCGCTCGGGGTTATTTTCCGCTAATTTAAGACTTGGGATGCAGGACAAATATCAATACATTTTCGGACCGGTTCCGAGCAGGAGGCTGGGGAGGTCTCTGGGGATTGATCTGATCCCATATAAGACCTGTAGTTTTAACTGCGTGTATTGCCAGATTGGTGAAACCACTGAGCAAACCATCAAGCGCGCTGAATACGCTCCAACCAAAGAGGTCTTAAAGGAGCTTGAGAAAAAGCTAGAAGAGCATAGAACAGTTGACTACCTGACCTTTTCTGGCTCAGGCGAGCCCACTCTGCATAGCGGGATTGGCGCCATCATCAGAAAAGTCAAGCGGCTTTTTATGCTTCCAGTCGCGGTGATCACCAACGGCAGTCTGCTCTGGATGAAAGAGGTTCAGAAAGATTTGGCTGAGGCTGATGTTGTGCTTCCAACACTTTCCACCATTAGCCCGGAAAAATATCAGATGATTCACAGACCAAGGCATGGATTGGAACTGGAAAAAATTATAGAGGGAATGATAGGGTTCCGGAAGAAATTTAACGGACAAATCTGGCTGGAGATATTCATTGTGAAAGGCATCAATGACAGCGATGATGATATGGAAAAGCTTAAATCAGTTCTGGAGAGAATCAAGCCGGACCGGATTCAGCTTAATACCTCGCTTCGTAGACCTAGCCAGGAATCCTCGCTTGCGGTTTCAGAAAAGGAAATGATTCATCTGGCAAGAATCTTGGGAGGACAAGCAGAGGTTATTGCGGATTTCCGGGGAAAAAGAGCGGAGAGCGGACATTCTGCGACTGAGCAGGATTTGCTCAATTATCTCAAGCGCAGGCCCGGAACAGTGAATGAGATTTGTATTGGACTGGGAATTGAGCAAGAGTTGGCGCAAACCCTTTTAAGAAATCTTCTGGACCAGAACCTGGTCTCGTTCCGCAAATGTGAAGAGCGGGAAGAGTATTATTTTGTGCCTTCCAGAATTAGAGATTAGAGCTTGAGCAGATCGCGGATGCAAGTTGGCGTTCATCATTATTGATAAGCTTAGCCAGTATATCGTATGATTTTTTTGAATTCACGAAAGGGGGAAAAATGAAGAACGCCAAATTATTAGTGATGCTTTTTATTTCAGCGCTGTTTGCTATGAACGCATTTGCCGCGAAAAAGAAATCAGAGCAATGTCAGGGCAAGGTTAGCAAGCCGTTTGAGTATTGCGGATACACTTTTCCGGAATACACAGGCGTGAAAAAAATTTCTGAGTATGTGGAGATGTCAGACGGTGTGAAGCTGGCAGTAGATATTTATATTCCGACCAATGGTCCAGAGCGCAAAGGCTTTCCTGTCATTGTTGAATACACGCCTTACACACGCGCGTTCATAGACCTGAAGAATGGTCCGCTTCATCAGGCTGGGAGAAAAGCCGTTACCAAAAGTTCTAGCCCGGTGCTTGACCTGTTGAGTATGCCTGGGGAATTCAATCCGATCCGGACCATAATTGCGCACGGCTATGTGATTGTTCGTGCGGATATGCGCGGGACAGGTGCGAGTTTTGGCTGGAAGGCTGATTTTATGCCGCAATTGGCAAAGGACGGTGGCGAGTTGATCGCATGGATAGCTAAACAAAGCTGGTGCGATGGCAATATCGGTATGTTTGGAGGGTCTTACACCGGGTATTCGCAACTGGTCACAGCTGGCTATCCGCATCCAGCGCTTAAAGCCATCGTGCCAATGATGGTGCCGTTAGAGGGCTATGATGGAGAGGTATATCCTGGAGGAATTTATATGCACGGATTTATGACCGCGTATTCAGAGGGACTCACTAAACTGAATCTGAATTATTATAAAATGGATATTGGCAAATACCTTTTTGAAAAAGACGCGGACTTTTTGCTCCCAGCCGCGCCAGTGGTGGATGAGGATGGAGATGGTGATTTGACAGATGAAATTCCGCTGGACCTGAACAAAAACGGCAATTTTCTGGATGACTATTTGTATCCTGACGACCCCAATGATGAGCCGAGATACAAGGATGGCAAACCTCGCAAGCATATATACTATCTTGCCACTCGTGACCATATGAAGAACATTGACTATCACTCCTGGGCACAGCGGATGTTTTTTCTGGATGCTACGCCGCCCTGGCCTCTGGACAAAACCAGCATATATGAATTTGACCCAAGCCATCATATACCAGCGATTATGAAGTCCGGCATCGCTGTCTTAAACATTGGAGGATGGTTTGACCCGTTCACGCGAGGAACCACTGAGCTTTACGCCACTATGGCAAAGACCAATCCGTCAAGAATGGTGATTATTCCTGGCTATCACGGCGGAGGGGGTCCCTTCTGGGAATACTTGGGAGAAAAATCTGAGAAGCTGATGGACAGGGGTGTGAGCGAACTGCTCAGGTTTTATGACCATTACCTCAAAGGCATTGACAACGGCATTGAAAAAGACCCGCCGGTTTTGATCTATGTGATGAACGGAGGAGGATGGCGCGCGGAAAATGAATGGCCCCTTGCCAGACAGAAGATCACCGATTTTTATTTTGATGCGCAGAATCAACTTGTTCAGAAACGGCAGACTAATGGAGCGGATAAATATGTTGCGGATTTTACTCACGATGCGCGCTGGGGAAAGCGCAAGGGAAATCGCTGGCTATCTACTATGGGCGTAGCTCCTGATGAGCTTCCCATCCGAACTGAACTTGACAGGAAATGCCTGACCTATACCAGCGCGGAAATGGAACAGGACACTGAGGTCACGGGTCATCCGATTGTAAGCCTCTGGGTATCTTCAACAAGCGATGACGCGGATTTTTATGTGTATCTGGAGGATGTGGATGAGAAAGGAGTAGCGCTTTTAGTCACTGAGGGTGTGCTCCGGGCTGGATTTGCAAATCTTGTTAGTAATGATGAAGAAATTGACTCAGGCAAGACCGGAGTGGATGTCCTTCCTGAACTCCCCTGGCACGGGTTTGAAAAAGCCAATTATAATCCCACGATTTTTGCACACGGAAAAATTATTGATTTGGTTTTAGACTTGAAACCAACCTCCTGGGTGTTCCGAAAAGGGCATCGGATACGCGTGTCAATTGCTCTTGCAGATTGGCCCACTTTCCGTCTCCACGAAAGGCTCGCGCCTGACAATGACCCTAACAACCCGGCAAATATCCGTCCTGTTATCACAGTTTATCGGGACGAGCTTCATCCGTCTGTAATCAAACTACCTATTATTCCAAAATGAAAATAACAAAAGGCACCAGGGCGTTTTTAACCGGCGCAGGTAGCGGCATTGGCAGAGCAAGCGCTATTGAGCTTGCAGAGCTTGGCTGTGAACTATTTTTAACTGACATAAATGCGCGGGGTCTGGAGGAAACCCGCGGGATGATTTCTGATAAGCCAGGCAGGGTCTGCAAATCACGAGCGTTTGACATAAGAGACCTCTCCGCGGTTAAAGCCTTTGCGGATGAGATTCATCAGGAGTTTGGTCCAATGGATATTGTAATGAACATTGCCGGAATCGCCCTGTTTGCTCAAATTGAAGATATGACTCATCAACACTGGGAAAAAGTCATTGGAGTGAACCTCTGGGGTCCAATACATTGCATAGAATGCTTTTTACCCGAGATGATCCGCGTCAAGAAAGGACATCTAGTCAATGTGGCATCCATTGCTGGTTTGACTGGCGCTCCCTGGCACGCGGCTTACTCAACATCTAAATGGGGGCTTGCTGGCTTGTCCGAGGTTTTGTCAAATTTATTGTGGTCAATAAGCCCCTACCACCAGTCCTTTAACAGTTTGCTGAATTTAAGTTTTAGCCAGCCTGAGAGCGTTGTTGGATTATGCCAGAATTTAGCCTTGTCCATTGTGATCTTTTCAGTATAAGGCATTACGCTCTGGTCTATGATATTCTTGAGGGAGGACGCCACTTTTTCGGACTTTATCACAACCACATCCTCAGAATTAAGGTATCTTCCTCGCGGGTCTATGTTATAAGAGCCAATCACAGTAATGTCATCATCAAATATCGCGCATTTGGAATGAAGAGAGCCTTTGTTTTTTACAATTCCCTGCCACTCGTAAATCTCGGCTCCAGCCTGCATCATCGGCAGATAAAAATAGCGGACATACGGATGCATCTCAAAAACATCATTTGTCCAGGCATTATTCGTGATCAGCGTTACTGCTACTCCTCGCTTGCGCGCATTAAGAATGGCATTCAATATATCTTCATCCGGGACAAAATACGCAATTTCCAGAATAATTCGCTTTTGAGCAGTGTTAATCAGGTGAAGATACGCCTGATAAACATAATCCTCCTCATATCTTGGCCTAGTCCTAATCAGCCTAACCATTACATCCTCATCGTCAAATTTTTCAATTCTGATCCGGGATTGGGCATTTTCGCCTGCACCAGCATTATCAGCCTTTGCAGGAACCTGCTTTTTGTTTTTTCCCAGTTGCTCCTGCCACCATTTTGGATTAACAAGTTCAGGCCTATTCATTTCCTTATTTCGGAAATAAATCTCGTCTTCCTCAACCGCACGCGCCATATCAGAAGCTGTAGGTCCAACAATCAATACATCCTGGTCCCTCCACATATTTCTCGGCTTATTCTCATAAAGCGCATATTCCTGAGATATATTTGAACCGCCTGTGATGCCATACCAGTCGTCAACTACAATATATTTCTCGTGGAACCTAAAATTATATTCATCCACATTCAAGAACCCGTTTTCATCAGCTCCGCTAAAATAAATCGGCTCATACCCAAGTATCTCCAGTCCCTGCTTTTCAGTTTTGAAATAAAGCGCGCGGTCTTTGGGAATAAACTTTGTGTAGCAATCAGCTATCAATATCACCTCAACCCCTTGCTTTTGTTTTTCCAGAAGAATGTTGATTATTTTTTTGGAAACAGGGTCGCTATAAAGAATATAGGTTTGAATCTTGATGGATTTCTGCGCATTCTCCATAAGATAATATCTCATCTCAAAACCCATCTGTCCTGCTGGAAGAAGCAGAACAGAGTTTCCTTTACGCGCAGGAGGCAATGCCAGGCTCACATCAGGTGTTTTTTCTGAAAGCCGGAACGGAAAGTCATCCCGGAAAATAGCATCAGGGGCTCCGGTTACAAATAATGGAGGCGGAATGTAAAATTTCAAAGCGCATTGATTCATAGAGCTGAAAAAAATCAAAAGCCCGAGCATACTAAAAATCTTTAAACTTCTGCTCATTTTTCTTAGCAAATTATACATAACAGAAGCCGAATCGCAATATGCCCCTACTTTAACTCAGGAAAAAATTTCTTCCTGCTCAAAAGTTCTGGAGCTTGATTCTTGAGCACGCCTTCAAGAATAAGTCTTGCCCGCTCTTTGATCCGTCTCTTGGGCTTTTCTCCTGAAGCCATTTGAATCAGTTCAAGAATATGATATACATCAGGAGCGCCCGGATAAAAAATTCCGCCAACAGAGAGCATCTGCAAACAGCCTGCACAATACGCGCAGATAATTTCCGCACCGGTTTTTTTCGCCTCTCTAATTCGCCTCATAGTTGAGCGGATGAGCCAGACCGGATTATACGCGCTATCAATGCTAAAGCCAGCGCCTATTCCGCAACAAACCGCCCGGGATTTACTCCTAGGCATCTCCTTGACCTTTATTCCAATCCTCTCCAGAATTTTTCGCGGAAGCTCCATATATTCTTTTCCCATAAATTTTGAATAACAGGAATCCTGAAGCGTTGCTGTGAAATTCAATTTCCGCTCAATTTTAATCCTCCCGGATTCCATCTCTTCCCACAGGTATTGGAGCAATGGTTTGAATTTTATATCAAAATTTATTCCGAATTTTTCAGGCAGGACCTTGCTGAAGATAATCGTGCCAGCAGTGCACATCATCAGTATATTTTTTGCCCCAAGCTCTTTGAATCTGGCGCGCATCCTTTGACCCTGCTGTTCAAACAGGTCATATAAACCCATCCGGTAAATCATCTCTCCGCAACACCAGTCCAGCGCGCCACGAATCGGAATCTCTGGCAAAAGCCCTGTCATTGTGATATAAGGCACAGCGCATACATTACATCCAGGATAAATAAACTCCTCACAACGCGTTTCCGAGTTCCAGCTTAAAAGCAATGCCTTCTCATCCTCAGGCATTCTATCAATTACATAGCTCCGGAAATTCTCACGCTCAATTGGAAGGAAATACTTTGCGCGTAAAGGCAAACCATGTTCCTGATACTTTCGCCACCAGTGCTCCATAATGCTCTCAGCTGGATTCGCTCCATTCGGACAATAAAAATCGCAGTTAAAGCAACTGGTGCAAGCTCTGCTAACCAGACGACTTATCTCTCCCCGATTTATCCCAGCCTTTTTCTCTCGCGCACGCTCCAGCGCAAGACCCATCTCAGGGCATTGATGAAGACACTCCCCGCAAAGCTCACATTTGTCCAGGTCAAAAAAACTTTTCCGCAAACCCATCTTCAACCCTCTGGATGAATACGCTTCCTGCTAAAAATCCTTCCAGCGCTGGATAACATAACTTTAGTCATAATTTTTCCAGCGCGCTTGTCCGCAAGCGAAACTACATCCTTGCCCATTGCATAAGTCAGAAGCTCAAGATAGTGAACACACGGGATAAATGACGGATAAAATTTGCCCGCCATTTTTAGCATCAAATAACAGGTCGCGCAATATGGCACGAACAGATCAGCGCCTGTGGCTTTTGCCAGACGCCATTGCCTTATCCCGCCCATAACCATATCTATCGGATTGAACCTAGTGATACCATCAGCCGCTCCACAGCAAATCTGCTTCTCTCTGCACGGATTCAGGTCAATAACCTCTGCGCCAGCAAGTCTAAGAAGCTCACGCGGTTTTTCTGAAAAATCCTTTCCTAATGCCTTGCCATGACACGACTCCTGAATCGCAACCCTGCGATTAAGCGCACGCTTAAACTGGATCGCGCCTGTTTTTACCCTGTCCAGAAGCCAGTCCCCGATATAAATTATCTCAGGCTCCAGCCTTATCCCGAAATTTTTTGGTAAGATATTCTTCTGCATATTGTATCCAGCTAAACAGAACATAATCACCCGAGATGGCTTAGCCTTTTGATAAACAGCTTCCAACTTCCTCCCCAGCTTCTCAACACGAGAAAAAATACCCATCCGATAATAAACCTCGCCACAGCATAAGCCAGGCTCGCTTATGATGACAGCATCCTTAAAAACCGGGCTATTGAACAAATACGGAAAAACCTGACCATTGCATCCAACAAAAATTACTTCCCTGCCTGAAAGCTCTGAATGAAGATTCTTCCGCCACTCCTCAACCAAAACCCTTTCCTCTCGCGTGTAATCCCTTTTGGCAAATTCCATAAAATTCTTTTCTTCAACTGGCAGAGAAGAAAGCGCCCGTATAGGAATCCCTAACTTCTGATACCGTTCAAACCAGCGAAATAAAATCAAGCCATACGGATGAGCCTGATTCGGGCAAAAGCAATTGCAGGAAAAACAGCTTTTACATCTCTCTAGAACCTCACTCCATTCCCCTTTGATCAGCTTCTGCTTTTCTGCCTTTGCCTTGTCCTCAGAATAGCCCAGAACCGGGCATTGGCTCAAACACCTCCCGCACAGCTGGCATCTGTCCAGGTCAAAAAAATTTTTAAGCTCAAAATCCATTCTTAATAAAATAGCCTGTTTATTTGAAAGTGCAATTGAACAATAAAAAAAACTTGAATCAACCCTTGAACCAGGCTATTCAAAATTATGAGATGAAATTTTCTGAAAACTTGGCTAGAATAGTTTTATGCTAAATCTGGAGAATAATTGTGGAGCCTGTCAATGGAAAAAATGATCAGCTATGCCCGTGCAAAGGAGCTAATTGACAGGGAGATTCCTCATCTCGGCTCTGAAACCATAGAAGTCACCCGCGGGCATAACCGGGTTCTTGCTCAGGACACCCCTGCTTATGTAAGCCTTCCTTCAGCAAAAATCAGCTTCCGGGATGGATACGCTCTTTTGAGCAAGGATTCAGCGCCTGGCAAGCGCTTCAAGCTGTCTCATCCAGTTTTTGCAGGCCATCCCAGAGCAGAGCCTATTCCACAAGGAGAAGCTGTCTGGATAGCTACTGGCGCGGTTATACCAGATGGCGCGGATGCCGTGATTGACGAGGAAAAGGTAAAAAAGCTCGGAGATGAGATAGAGCTTTTGGAAAAAGTGGACCCGGGATTGAACATCCGTGAGGACACGGAAGAGTTTAAAAAAGACGAGGTTCTGCTGAGCAAGGGAGCTTTAATTGGAAGCAGGGAAATATCGCTCTTGATTGCAGGAGGATATTTTGAAATAGAGGTTGTGAGAAAGCCCATACTATGGGTGATTGCTGTTGGCGATGAGCTCCGACATCCTGGAACCGTGACCCGTCCCGGACAAATTTATCCAAGCGCTGGCTGGCTAATCGCGTCAATGAGCGAGGAGTTAGGATGCGCGCTCGCAAGGGTGATTCTGGTTGAAGACGACCCAGAGGCTCTGATTGAAGCTCTGCCTTCTCCAGCAGAAGCGGACATTGTCATCACGGTCGGTGGCACAGGTTTTGGCAGAAAAGATATTATTGTGGACACGCTTAACGCGCTTAAGGCAAACATTATTTTCCAAGGTGTTAAAACTCGGCCCAGTCATTCCCTGATCTTTTCCCGTAAAGACAATCAACTAATTTTTTCCTTGCCAGGAAGAATCAGCGCAACAGAGATTGGTTTTAATATCTTTATCAGGAGCGCAATTTTCAAAATGATGGCTAAACCAGATGACACGGTCATTGTTCAGGCAAGAGCCAAAACAGACCTAGAAGCCAGAAAAGACCTCAGGCTAATTTTGCGAGGTAAGCTGGAGCTTAAAGACAATGAATTATGGGCAGAGCCTCTAAGGATGAAGAGCTGGCATCGCGAAATGGTTGAAGCAGATGGCTACATTATTCTGGAGGAAAACCGTAAGCCGAGCAAAATTGGAGACCGTGTGCAATTTATGATTCATCGCAACCGTGTCCCTTTCTTTTTCCCAAAATCATAGCTGAAAAGAGCAATGAGAAAATCTATATCCTTGCTTATTCTGGCTTTTATTTTTCTTGCATTAACCGGAACAAGCGGATGCCCGGCTGAAAAATCAAAAACCAGACTCAATGATGATTTTTCCAAAGCGCGTGAGCAGATGGTCAAAACCCAGATTGAAGCAAGAGGCGTCAAAGACCCGCTCGTGCTCAAGGCTATGCGCAAAGTCCCTCGTCATCTATTTGTCCCGGAGAAATACTGGAATGAGGCATATAACGACTATCCACTCCCAATCGGCTCTGGTCAGACAATTTCCCAGCCTTATATTGTTGCGTTTATGACAGAGCAACTTGCGCTAAAAGGCAATGAGAAAGTCCTGGAGATTGGCACTGGCTCTGGCTATCAAGCCGCTGTTCTCGCGGAAATCGCCAGAGAGGTTTATACAATTGAGATCATCTGCAACCTGGCTGATTCTGCTAGAGAGCGTCTTAATAAAATGGGCTATAAGAATATCTCTGTAATATGCGCAGACGGATACAGGGGATTGCCAGACCATGCTCCCTTTGACGCAATCATTGTCACAGCCGCGCCTACAAGAATCCCTGAAACTCTGATTGAACAATTAAAGCCAGCCGGAAGAATGATCATTCCTGTAGGCGATTACTATCAGGAACTGGTTCTTGTAAAAAAACTCCCGGATGGAACCATTGAAAAAAAATCCGTGCTCCCGGTCCGGTTTGTGCCTATGACTGGCGAAGTGGAAAATAAATAAGCTAATAAACCAACCGCTTGTAAAACCAGACCAGACTCTCTGCTCCTCTTGGCAACAGGACTCGCGTGTCCCTATTTTTTAATCAGGTTAAGTGTCCGCGCCCCTTGGGTCAAGGGTTTCTGAGCCTTAAAAAAAGTGTTCAAAGGCTTCTCATTTGTGACCGCTTCTGACATTACCATGTGCTATAATGATTTTAATACATATTTGACAAAACTCTTGGTTAGAGATATAGGATTCTAATCACAGCCGAAGGGGAGTTATGGAGAATAAGGAGCTAGAGAAAATAGTTCAGGACTTACTCACTCGGCTCTGGCGGGAGAAAACCCTTGAGCCGTTGAAACAGCTTTTCTGGTCTGAGCTTAATTACGAAAAGGTCAACCAGCCCCTGGCAAGAAGGAATTGGAGCAAAACCGCGTATAATGCGCTTATTGAAGACCCAATAATTTTTGCCTGCGCTGGAAAAGACAAGGATTTCTCAATCATCTACTCCCGTCTCAATTCCGACAGACTCCTGCTCGGTATGGAAAGGCCGGTAATCTCCACCCTGCTCCGGGAGCATCCTTATGCATTATTTATTTTCTCCAACAAAAAAATGGACCACTGGCATTTCGTCAATGTCAAGTGGGAAGAAGGCTTAAAGGATGAATCAGTTGAAAACAAGGTTTTAAGACGCAGGCTGTTCCGAAGAATCACCATTGGTCCTGATGAAAAACTCCGAACAGCTTCTGACCGAGTGGCAATGCTGGATATAAACTCCATTAGCCCGGACCTGTTCGGCTATTCTGCACTCACTATTCAAGTCCGGCACGATGAGGCGTTTGATGTAGAGCAGGTCACGGAAAAATTCTTTGAAGAATACAAAGAATTTTTCAAACAGTTCAAGAGCTATTTGTATAATCAGGTGAAAGACCAGCAATGGGCTCACGATTATGCGCTCCAGTTTCTAAATCGGCTGATGTTCTTATACTTTCTCCAGAGAAAGCGCTGGCTTGGAAATGATAATGAATTCATTCGCCATTTCTGGGAGGCTTACAAGGATTCCGGACAACCAAAGGACACCTTTTTTGACAAATGGCTTAGGGTGCTCTTTTTTGAGGCTTTTAACAAAAAGTATCACTGCGGACATCGTCATTTTCCAGAGGGGATACAGGATGCGCTTTCTAATGCGCCTTTCCTAAACGGCGGGCTTTTCTCTGAGAACAAGCTTGACTGGAAAAGATTCAATATTTCGGACGAGCAGTTTGAAAAACATTTTAAGTTTCTGGATAGCTATAACTTTACTATCTCTGAGGACACGCCTTTTGATAAGGAAGTCGCGGTTGACCCGGAGATGATTGGAAAGGTTTATGAGAGTCTGGTTAGCGTTTCAGAGGAACTGGATGAGGGGGGCGAGGCTGGGATTTTTTATACTCCTACAACAGAGATTGACTTAATGTGCAGGCTTTCACTGGTGGACTGGTTTGCAAACCATCTTGGAAATGAGCATAAGAACAGGCTATACGAAGCGGTTTTTGCATTTTCTGATGAGGAAAAAGAAAAAGCTGACAAGAACCTGGCAGAATACGACCTCTGGCCCAGGATAAATAAATTGCTGAATGAAATTACGGTGCTTGACCCTGCTTGTGGCTCTGGTTCTTTTCTGGTCGGGATGCTTTATGTCCTGGATGATCTTATGAAGCGCGCAAACAGCCAGCTTGGAGTAAGTGAAACCGCTTTTAAGCGAAGAAGCAGGCTAATTGCCCAATCCCTTTATGGCGTGGATGTGATGGACTGGGCAGTGCATATTGCGGAATTAAGGCTCTGGCTTCATCTGATCGTGGAATCAGAGGATGCGGAAATTCCTCCTGAAGAACGAAGGCTTTATCCCCTCCTTCCTAATCTTTCCTTTAAAATCCGGCAGGGAGATAGCCTTGTCCAGAAAATTGGAGGAATAAATCTTGCGCATATTAAAAGAGACCAGACTATTCCAGCATCACTTAAAGGAAGGATTACCAGACTTAAAGCTGAGAAAAGAAAATACTTCAACAATGAGCCAGACAGAGAGATTAAGACAAAAGAGGATATAGAGAAAGAGGAACTACTGCTTTTCAGGGAGATTCTTGAGACAAGAATAAGATCTCTGGAAGAAGACATTAAGAAAAAGCGTAGAGATATGGACACAAAGCCGGTCCAGCAAACTATGAAGGGAATAAAGGAAGCGCCAGGACAACAGCTTAAGCTGGAGCAGGCAAAAATCCAGAAAGAGATTGAAGAAAAAACCAGAGAAATAGAACAGCTTAAAGAGCAATTAAACGCGCTTAAATCTGTCAAGAATGTGCCCTTTGTCTGGGACATTGCATTTGTGGAAATTTTTGAGAGTGATAAAAAAGGATTTGATATTGTGATCGGAAACCCGCCTTATGTGCGTCAGGAAAATATCCAGGACCCTCAATTAACCCGTGAGCAAAAAGCAAAGATGACCCCTGCTCAACTTAGAGAGTCCAAAGATAAATATAAAAACGCCCTGATCCACTCAGTCTATGAGCTTTACCCGGAATTCTTCGGGTATGAGCACAGCACTGGAACGGTCAGTCATAAAATAGACGCCAAGTCCGACCTCTATATCTATTTCTATCTCAAGGGGCTTTCACTGCTGAATCCTAAAGGCAATTTCTGTTTCATCACATCTAATTCCTGGCTGGATGTGGGATATGGCAAAGACCTTCAGGAATTCCTTCTAAAAAATGTCAAAATCAAGATGATTATTGACAACAAAGTCAAACGCTCGTTCAAACAGGCGGATGTTAATACCATTATTGCCTTATTCTCTGCACCGCTTGATAAAAAAGAGCTAACCCTGGCAAAAGAAAATATCGCCCGTTTTGTAATGTTCACTGCCCCGTTTGAGCAAGTGATGCATCCGGTGATCTTTGAGGAGATTGAAGAAGCTAATAAAAGAATAGTGACTAAGGAATATAAACTATTTCCCATTAGCCAGCAAAAACTACTGGAAGATGGCTTGGAAATGCCAGAGCCAGCAGAAGAGACAAAAACCAAGAAGCATATAGGAGTGCTTATCAAGTCCGCTAAATATATTTGGAAATAAATGGGGTGGAAAATATCTCAGAGCCCCAGATATCTACTGGACCATCCTGGAAAAGGGAAAAGATAAACTGGTCAGGCTTGGAGATATTGCCGAGGTGAGGTTCGGGATTAAAACCGGCGCCAACGAGTTCTTCTATCTGGATGAGGAGAAGATTAAGGAATGGGGGATTGAGAAAAGGTTTTTGAAGCCGGTGATAAAAAGCCCAAGAGAGTGCAAAAAAATCCTGATTGACCCGTCTGATCTCAAATACAAAATTTTTATGTGTCACGAAGATAAAAAAGACCTAAAAGGAACCAATGCTCTGGAGTATATCAAATGGGGAGAAGAGCAAAAGTTTAATCTGAGACCTACTTTATTATCTAAGACAGCTTGGTGGCAAATAGAATTTGATGTTGGTGAATTTTTATGGTGGAAAAGCATCGGAGAAAGATATTGTTTTTTTTGGAATCGTGAAAAAATACCTGTTGACCAACGAAATTACTATATTAAAATCAAAGAACAGCATAAGTCGGAAATAAAGGCTAGGGACTTGGTTTTATCCTTGAACTCTACTATAGATAGACTATTTATAGAGGCGAATGCAAGAGAAATGACTGGTTCATATACAATTATTGAACTGCCCGTAGAAGATGTTGCAAGGAAAAAATTTATTTTCATAAATTTTGAGAAAAGTGATGATTTAGATAAGATTTTGCATAGAAATATCGTAAACATTAATGAAGAAATTACAATGCAAGATCGACGGAATTTAGATTCTGTTATATTTGACGCTCTCAACTTAACCAAAGGCGAGCGAGAAGCGGTTTATGAAGCGGTGATAGATTTGGTAGAGGCGAGATTGAAGAAGGCAGGAAGTTTAGATCGGCAGGGGATTGAGGAGGAAGAGGAATAGGAGATGCCTGTAAATGACATAATAGATAATCGCAGGAGTTTTCTTGTTGACCACATCCGGAGCATTCTTCCGCAGACGGAGCGGGCAAAGTTTGCGGTGGGGTATTTGTTCCTTTCCGGACTAAAGCCGTTCCGAAAGGAATTGGCGGAATTAGACGAGTTGAAGCTTTTGATCGGGAACACTTTGGACAAGGATACTCTGGAGACCTTGACTGAGGCTCATAAGCGGTTGGACCTGATTGAGGAAGCCCGGGAGGAGATGGTGTATCCGAGGCTGGTTGAGGAGAACAAGAAAGTAGAAGAGACCTGCCGGGATTTGAGGGAAATCATCTCAGCCTCTGACCAGACTGATGAGGATGAGGAGTTGATCCGGACATTATACCAGTTGGTGGAAGAGAAGAAGCTCAAGGTCAGGATTTATACCAAGGGCATGCTTCACGCCAAGGCTTATATATTTGACTACAAGCCGGGACCTTATGAGAAGGGCATCGGGATCATCGGCTCCAGCAATTTCACCCTGTCGGGTCTCACCCATAATACCGAGCTTAATGTGGTGGTGAGCGGGAATGACAACCATACTGAACTGGTGCGTTGGTTTGAGGAACTTTGGGCAGAGGGAAGGGATTTTGAGGAATCCCTGCTTGCGGAGATGAAGGAAAGCTGGGCGCTAAAGAGTGTGAAGCCTTATGACATTTATATGAAGACCTTGTATGAGCTGGTGAGGGACCGGCTGGAGGGTGATGAGCAGGAAGCCCTGATCCTGGATGACAGGATATTCAAAGACCTTGCGGATTTTCAGAAAAAAGCGGTAAAAACAGCAATCAGTATGATAAAGGATTACGGAGGATGCTTTGTGGCGGATGTGGTTGGTCTGGGCAAGAGCTATGTGGGAGCCGCGGTGATTAAGTATTTTGAGCAGAGCGAGCGGGTGAGGCCCCTGATCATCTGTCCTGCATCGCTCAAAGAGATGTGGGAAGGTTACAATGAGGTTTATGCGCTCAATGCCAGGGTGCTTTCCATGGGAATGCTCAAGGAGTCGGATGAAGGCGGTTTGGATACGCTCTTGACTGACCCCAAATACAAGGACAGAAATTTCATCCTAGTGGATGAGAGCCACAATTTCAGAAATCCGAACACTCAAAGGTTTAGGGTGCTTCAAGAGTTTATGCAAACTCAGACCCGGAACCGGGAATGGAGAAGATGCGTGTTCCTGACCGCAACGCCCAGGAATAAGAGCGTTTGGGACATCTACAACCAGATGAGGCTGTTCCCTGCAGACATCCAGAACCTGCCGATTTATCCGAATGATTTGAAGGAATATTTTGATCTGATTGAGTCTGGTGAGAAGAAGTTGGAGGAGCTTTTAACCCATATCCTATATCGGAGGCGGAGGAGGGATATCCTCAGGTGGTATGGTTATGACGCCAAGACCGCAAAACCGTTGCGAGAAATTGATGAGGACACCTTTAAGGCTGATTATTTGTCCGGCAAGCGCCGGGCTTATGTGCTGGTTGGAGGTAATCATCAGTTCTTCCCGCTCCGGGAGCTAGAGACCATCACATATAGCATAGAGAGCTCATATCAGGGTTTTTATCAGCGCCTTCGTGATATTCTTGGCAAAGCCCGTGGAGAAAGGATTGACATTAGTGCACTGCCCCTAGATGAACTGACCTATGCCCGGTATGGACTCTGGCATTATGTTAAGAATAAGTATAAGAATAAAACCCCGTATCGGGAGTTGCAAAGGGCAGGGCAGAACTTGAAGGGCTTAATCAGGGTTCTGCTTTTCAAGCGACTGGAGTCCAGTGTTTGTGCGTTCAAGCAGAGCTTAATAAGGTTGATCAAGGTGCACGATGGTTTTCTAGAATCATTGAAAGAGGGTTTTGTCCCTGCTGGTGACGAGGCTCAGGCTTTACTCTATGAATCAGATTATGAAGATTTTACGCAGATTCTTGATGCAGTGAGAAATGCCAGTGTTCGTTATGATATAAATGATTTTGAGCTGGATATTTTAAAAGAGCATCTAAAAAGGGATAGAGACTTATTGGAAAAAATGTTGAAAATGGTGGAAGCTGTTCAGGTGGAAAAAGATGACAAGCTCAAGACCTTAAGAAATCTTCTAAATAGAAATGATATAAAGGGCAAAAAGGTGCTGATTTTTTCTCAATTTGCAGACACGGTGCAGTATTTATATGACCAGCTTAACCCCCAGGGTAAAAACGAGGAAATAGAGGCTATTTATAGCGAGAGCGATTTGAGCAAATTAAAAATTGTGGCGAGATTTGCGCCTAAGGCTAATCCGGAGCTTCAACACCGCAGAAGAGGCGAAAAAGATATTCAGATTCTCATTTCTACTGATGTTCTGGCAGAGGGTTTGAATCTTCAGGATGGGAATATCGTGATTAATTATGATCTTCACTGGAATCCAGTCAGGCTAATTCAAAGAATTGGGAGGGTAGACAGAATAGGAACTGAATATGATAAAATTTTTGTTTATAACTTCCTTCCAGAGACGGAATTGGAAAAGAATCTTGGCATTAAAGCAAAATTAGACAGAAGAATTCAGGAGATTCGTGACACAATAGGAGAGGACGCTAAAATTCTTGACCCATCAGAACGCTTGAACGAGAAAGTTATGTATGCAATTTATGAAGAAAAGAAAGACCAGCTGGAGTTATTTGGAGAAGAGGTTAGTGATGAGATCGTGGACCTGAATGAGGCTGAAGAATTATTCCGGAATATGAAAAAGGATGAGTTGAATCGGATTAAAGAACTCAGGGATGGGATCAGGACCGGCAGAGCTGGAGAGAAGAAAGAGTTTTTTGTGTTCTGTAAAGCTGGAAAGTATAAGCAGTTATTCCTTGTGGATGAGCAGGGTGATGTGGTGACCAGGGACATCTCGGAGATTCTCAAGACCATCAAGGCGAAGCCGGATGAGCAAGGCAAGCCTTTGCCTTCGGACTACAACCGGATTGCGATGAAGATTCGCAGAGGCTTTGATAAGGAAGTCAAGCATAGATACACCGAGCAGGAGCACACCGAGAAACTGACCTATGCGCAGAAATATGTAATCAGTAAATTGGGGTCGCTGTTCAAGAGGACGAGAGACGCCGAATTGCGGTCTCAGATAAACCTCTTAGAAAAGGCTTTCCGGGGCAGACTGACCGATGCCTGCAAGAAAGAACTGAACAGACTGAAGAGCGAATCTGTGACTGGAGATGAATTACTCAAGAGCCTCAAAACGCTTTATCAGAAATATCATCTTGGAGAACGGTCGGAAAACAAAGAAATCCGGGAAGGAAAAAGAAAAACAGAGATTTCCAGGATTGTGTGTGGAGAGGCCATGCTACCGAGCTGAATTGAAACTTGAAACTAGGGACATTTCCTAGTTTTAATACGCCCCTACAAAAATTGAATTCTCCGTGTCCTTTGCGTCTTTGCGGTGGGGGGTGAATTTGGTAATTGTAGGAGGGTGATTAGATGGATGCGGCACAGGCGACATATTTTGTTTTTTTGTTCAAGCTGGTTATTTGTGGTGGTTTAATAGGGGTCTGGTTTGTGTGGTTTTGCTGGAAGCTGTTGGGATTTATTGACAGCAATGTTGCGTTAACTGAGCCGGAGCCTAGCTGGAGGGAATGGTTTCAGTATCAGCTTGACCTGAGGCTTCATCCCGAAAAGGACTGGGAGCCTGTTCCGCGTCCACGCATAAGAATCGGGTTTTTGGGCTTTACTGTATTGACGATTCTGGTGCTGTTGATATCGGCATCGTGTTGATAAATTTTTTTGGGAATTCGGAGTTAGGGATTCGGTAATTATGAGTGTTGAATTTATCAGGAGGAGAAAATGAAGGGGAGAAAGGTTACGAGAGAAGAGCTGGATGCAATTATTCAAGAAGATTGGATCAAAATTGTTGAAATTATGAATAATCAGGGTGTTGACAGAGATGAGGCAGAAAAGATTTATATTAAAACAAGGGGCTGGGTATTAGTTGATGAATCAGAGAAAAAGCCTGAGAAAGGAAAGAAATAGGCACTGTTAAAGAATTTGTTCAAGAAAATTCAGGGATAAATTCCTCTTGATTCTGCTGGCTTATTGGCTTCTGATTTTATGCTCTCCGTGTATGCCGAACATCACGAATTTTACGAGATTTTTTGAAAGCGCATCAAGGTTTTTTATTTCACCTTTAGCCCACTGGTAAATAGCTTCTTTCAGAATACCCACGATGAATCTTGCGACGAGATACGGGTCTGCCTGTCTGGCTTTTCCAAGGGATTGCGCCCTGGCGACCATTCCGCAGAAAATATCTGTGATGGTTTTGAAAAAATTGTCCACCTGGTCTCTAAATCCTTTGTCAGTGCCCATAGCCTCCTGCATCACGAGATTGATGAACAGGACTGAATTTTTATGACTCAAAAGACGGCGGAGGGATTGAAGAAGCGCGTTTTCAAGTTGTTTTTCTGTCATCCCGGATGTGAGCTTGAGGTCTGGGAAAATCCGGTATATGTAGTTGAAATTGGTGTTGAGGAGTTCTTGGAATATGTCTCGCTTATTTTTGAAATAAAGATAAAAAGTGCCACGGGCAACCCCAGCCTCCCGGATTATATCCGCAACCGAGATTGAATGATAACCTCGCTTTGCAAACAGGTTGAGAGCGCATTGTAAAAGCTGTTCCCTTCTTTGCTCCTTTTTCATCTAACACGCTCCGCAAATTTTACATCCTGGCTTACATCCCTGGCTAGTGTTTCCTTTAAGAGCCATCTCATATTCCCTTAAAAGATATTGCTTCTTCACCCCTGGCTCAATTATGTCCCAGGGCAGAGCCTGGTCTGGGTGTATCTCCCGCAAATAATTATCAGCAATTTGCTTTGACCTTAAAATGTCAGCAACCCTGATTTGGTCTAGCGCCAACTTCTCCAGTATCTCTGCCAGATTGCGGTCTCCACGCGAGATGATTGCCTGAATTAGCGCCTCTCTTGCGGATTGAGTCTTTATTTCAAAACCATCAAGCGCTTTCAAAGAGGCTCTTATGCGTGCGAATTTTTTTTCCAGGCTGGACAGGCTTTCCATTTTTATCCACTGAAACGGTGTCCATGCTTTTGGAATAAACGCATTAACAGAAAGTTCAATTATTCCGGGATAATTTTTTCTGCCTGCTCCCATTGCGAGCGCGGTTTGAATCCTTCTTGCTGATGCGCATATCTGCTCAATATCCAGTTCTGTTTCTTGTGGAAATCCGACCTGGTAATAGAGCTTGATGCGCGGGAATTGATAAGCGCCAAGCATTTTCATAGCCTGGAATATGCTTTGCTCATCGGTCTCCTTATTAAGGAATCGCCTGATCCTGGTTGAGCCTGCTTCTGGAGCAAATGTCAGGGTTTGATTCTTGCTCGCTTTAAGCAGTTCAAGCAATTTTTCGCTCAGGGCTGATATGCGGAGGCTTGATACAGAAAATGGTATTTTTTCTCTTCGGAGAAATTGCAATAAAGCATCAAATCCGCTCCAGTCCGGGACCACTGGCGCGATCAATCCCAGCTTATTCCTGTATGTCCTGAGCTTTTCAATTGCGAGAATTACCCTGTGATATATAGCTTCTATGGGGGGTCTGTTGAAAAATCCCTCCAGACAAAATCTGCATCCGCGTCCGCATCCTCGCATCAGCTCAATCAATCCGAGGTCTGAAAATTCCATTTCCTGGGTGAAAATGACCTGATGGCTTGGAAGGTCTTTTTCTTTAGCATAAGCGCGTTTTATTTTGAGTTCCGGGCTTATGGCTTTTGAGTGATAGCTTGCGGGGATGTAGATATGAGGAACATCCTGAAAATGCTCTGCTAACGCTTCTGCTTTGCGCTGTGAGGATAGCGCATAGATCAATCGCTCGGACAGGGATTCAATCACTGGCTCAGCATCTCCAATTACGATGAGGTCCATAAAATCCGCCACAGGCTCGGGATTGGCGCTGATGGCTATTCCACCAGCAATGACTAATGGATAGGAGAATTTTTTAGATGATGCTTTAGCGCGGTCTGATGAGCGGAGAGGTATGCGGGATAGATGGAGCATCTTGAGTCCGCGAATGTAGTCTATTTCAAATGAGAAGGAAAACGCGATGACATCAAATTCATTTATGGGTTTTGCGGTTTCCAGGCTATAAATTCCAGTCTGTTTTTCAAAATGCGCTGTTTCATCCTCAGGGTCAGGATAAAACGCGCGGTCGCAATACACTCCATTTTGCGCATTGAAAAGCTGATACACTCTTTGAAAACCAAGGTTAGCCATTCCAACGGAATAAAGGTTCGGATAGCATAGCGCTATTTTAAGTTGTGCGTGCGGATTTGTCTGAACCAGAGATTGCTCTTTTTGAAAGCGCAATTGATTTTTTTGCTGGAACTTAAACATTCTCCACCTGACTACTGGCTTGTTTTACCTGCAATTTCCTTTTCCGCCATTTCTGATACCAGGAAGAGAGAGAGCGGGTCCAGATAGCTATTGTTCAGCCTGATGGATAGATGCAGATGAGGACCAGAGGCTCTACCGCTCATTCCTGCTCTGGCAATCACCTGCGCTTTTTTCACATCCTCACCCTGTTTAACCAGAATTTCAGAAAGATGATAATAAACTGAATAAAGCCCACAGCCGTGGTCAATGATCAGGCTGTTGCCAGTAAGGTATCCGACATAAACAAGGGACACCTTGCCGTTATTGATAGCGCGGACTTCCTGTCCAGTGTCTGCTTTGAAATCCGTGCCAGTATGCGGACTTCTTGGAACTTTGTTAATAATCCTTTGAGCGCCAAACACTCCGGAGACCTCGCCCGGAACAGGCTTTTCAAAAGCTCCCTCCCAGTAGCAGACCGGGTTGAGTGCGCTCATACCTGCGAGCAAATTTTTATTGTCCTGATTTATCCGCTCCACAATCTCAGGCGGGAATTCAGCCATTTCTATGGGCAGGGTCAGTTCCTCTACTGGATAGCTCTTTGCCTGCACAGAAACCTGAATCTCCAGAGATTGCGTCATTGCTGATTCTGATTGTAAGCTGAGCCTGAGCTGATATTTCCCGGGGGATAATTTTCGGTCAGGCGCAATATAAGCGAGCCAGAGTTTTCGCGTCTGGTCAAGTGGCTTGAAGCTAACAGGCTTGTCCCATAAAGAGCTGTTCAGAGATTTTAATGGCTCACCGGATTTAATCAGAACCGCTCCTGCCTGGCCCTGCTCAAAAACGCATCCGGGGTTTGCGGATGAAAAGCATTTATAGGTGATGTAATTTTGCTCAGAAGATAGAGCAGGCAATAAAAGTAATGTCAGAAATAGCTTGAATAATGATGAAAATCTATTCCTGATTTTTGCTCGGGTCTGGCTCATTTTGTTCCCAGATATTTTTTTCCTTTTTTTCCTCAACCTTTACTCCCAGTTCTCCGCGGTGAAGAATTAACTCAAGAGAGTCCCCGATCTCAACCTGATTCTGGTCATTGATGGTCTTGAGGTCTGATTTTTTTCTCGCAATACAGTATCCTCGCTCCAGCGTGGATAGGGGACTCAATGATTGAAGGCTGGCAACAAGATGCGTTAGCCGAACACGGTTTTGATTCAGGCTGTTTTGCATCCCTGCCAGGATGCGAGATTCATATTTTAACATTTCTGACTGCTGTTTTTGTAGCCATTTATCCGGGGAGCGAGTTGCGAGGCTCTGGCTGAGCTTAATCCAGCGGTCTTTCATTGTGCGTATTCTGTCCCATAAAGAGTCTCTAATCTGATGCTCATAGAGCAAAATTTTCTGGTCCATCTGCCTGAGCGTGTCTTGAAATTTCAGGATGTTATCTGCAAAATCCATAAGCGCATCCTCCCGCTCAGCAATCGCGGATTGAATTGTATCCAGCAATTTTGTTTCCAGATTCTCAAGTCTCATTAGCAAGCTTTCCTGCGCGCGCGCAATCATCTCTGCCGCGGCAGTTGGAGTTGGAGCTCGCTCATCCGCAACAAAATCCGCAATAGTGTAATCAACCTCGTGTCCAATTGCGCTAATCACAGGAATTTTGCTGTTGGCAATAGCGCGCGCAACGGTCTCAGTGTTAAACGGCAAAAGGTCTTCAAGCGAGCCCCCTCCGCGCGCAAGCAGAATCAAATCCAGAGGCGCGCGCTCCTGCTGAGATGCCAACTCAGGATTTTGCGCAAGCGTAATAGCCTGCGCAAGCTCCATCTCAGCCCCTTCTCCCTGAACGCGTGATGGGATCAAAAGAATTTCTATTCTGGTTTTCCTCTGTCGGAAGATTTTCAAAATATCATGAAGCACTGCTCCTGTAGGAGAGGTAATGAGCGCTATTCTTCTACAAAATTCCGGAATGGGCTTTTTCCTGGCTTTGTCAAACAAGCCCTCTTGCTCCAGCTTTTTTTTGAGTTGCTCAAACGCGATTTGAAGCGCGCCAATTCCTACAGGCTCCATCCAGTCAACAATCAGCTTTAGCTCCCCGCGCGGACGATAAAAATTCAGGTATCCACGCGCAACAACCTCTAATCCGTCCTCTGGTTGAAACTTTAAATAGATATTATGAAAGCGAAACATTATTGCTGGGATAAGGGATTTTTCGTCTTTGAGAGAAAAGAAGAAATGTCCGGTTTTATATTTACGGAATCCTGATATTTCTCCCTGAACCCAGATGTCCTTGAACTCTGTCTCTAAAATCTGATTGATGTTCTCAGCAAGCTCTGAGACCGAGTATATTTTTTTTGCTGGAATTAAATTTTCCATCATTGACATAGCTCCTCAACAGGCACAAGCTCGCATCCAGCTCTCTCAAGCTCGTCCATTTTTTCAGCAAGTGTCCGGATGGTTTCTGGATAAGGATGGCCTATGCCAATAGCAAAGCCATTTTCTTTTGCGATTCTGCAAAGCTCTGATAACCTCTGAGAGATGCTCTCAGGGTCTTGAAGATTGTCCAGAAAAACCTTTCGCTCACAGCTTTTAACATCCATTTCCTGCGCGAGTTTATACCCGACAGATTCTCCTGAGGTTCTGCTATCAAGGAAAAAAAGCCCTCTTCTCTTTATCTCGCTGAGCAAAGGCTCCATCAGGTCTTTGCGCGCAGTGAACGCAGAGCCCATATGATTGTTTATGCCAATTGCTCCAGGAACGGAATCCAGGGCTTTATCAAGTCCGATTGTGATCTGCTCCGGGGTCATTGCGCAAAGCAGAGCGCCCGGTCCGGGATTAGCATCAGTTACAGGCTCCATTGGCATATGAAGCATAATGGGCTTCTGGTAATGTTTTGCAATTTCCAGGACTTGCTGAGTTCTGGACTGAAAAGGCAGGATAGAAAAAGTTATGGGACCTGGTATGCGCGCTATTTTCAGGGCTTCCTGCTCATTATCCCCAAGGTCGTCAATCACGATTGCGACCTTGCCTGTTTTTATAGAAGTTCTAGCAGGCGCTGGATTTTTCTGCAAAGGAGCTGGTTTTGGAATTTCAGCGCCAAGAAGCGTAATTTGCGCGATTTTTTTTGAGTCATCATAAGCAGAGATTATCAAGCGGGTTTGGTCCGGATTAGTATTACTTACGCTGATTCTGTGTCCCTGTGTTTTCCAGAAATCTGTCAGCCATTTTTCCGCGAGAAAAAAATCCGTGTCTGAAAAAAGCGTAATTTGCAGACAATTCTGATAGTGCTCATCCACCGCGCAGTCTGACAAAGACGGCTGAGTTTGAAACATAGATTGATTAAGCACAAACTCTTGCTTGGTCTTGAGAAGAAGCGCCTGTCCCTGATTGGAGAGATTTATTTTAGGCTCGGGCTTGGGCTTTGGAATATGCTCTTTCTTGACCATAGCTTTCTGGGCAAAAATTTCTGGGAACATTTTGTCCAGAGGCAGATAAATAAAAGCGAGCCAGGCAATGAACAGGAACAGGCAGATGATAGATGAGAAAAAGATAAAATTTGACCAAAAGGAATGCTTTTTCCTGCTCCGGTCTGGCTTCGGAGCTTTTTTAGAAGAGGACTTTTTTTTGGACATCCAGTTTTATTTAGCAGAGGCTTTTTTCATCTGCGCCTGAAAAACCTCCCAGCCTTTTAAAAGCTCCACAGCTCTCCTTAATTGATAATCGCTCATAATCTCTTCTTCAAATGTCTTTTTCTTTGCCTCAGGCTTCTCAAGTCCCGGCTCCTTTTCAACAGTCCCTCCGGGCAAAACCTCCTCGTGTGGAATGTAGCGTGGTAGCTTTTCCTCACCAAAACGCCACTCTTCCTGTCTCTGTCTCTCCTTTTCCAGCAAAGCCTCTTGCTCCGGAGACAACTCCTCAACCTCCACATCCGGCGTAATGCCCTCTGCCTGGATGCTTCTTCCGCTTGGCGTGTAGTAATAAGCAGTGGTCAGCTTAATGCCAGAGCCATCCTTTAAGGTAAAGAGCGACTGCACAGAGCCTTTGCCATAGGTCTTGGTTCCAAGAATAAGTGCTCGTCCAGTGTCCTGAAGGCAAGCCGCGACAATTTCGCTCGCGCTCGCAGAGCCTGCGTTCACAATCACTATCATTGGAAAGCCTATGTAGGTATTGGGTTTTTGCGCGTAAATGACCTTATTATCTTCTGGAATTCTGCCCTTGATGCTTACAATAGGACCCTCTGAGACAAACAAATCCGCGGTTTCAACTGCCTGGTCCAGAGGACCTCCTGGATTCCAGCGGATGTCCAGGATAAGCCCACTGAGCTTTCCGCCTGCTTTGCCGATCAGGTTTTCCATCGCTTGTCTCATCTCGTCTCCAGTGGTCATATTAAAAGTGACCAGGCGTATATATCCGAACTTGCCATCAATCAATTCCGTCTTTTTAACGCTCTTGATCCTGATAATATCGCGGACTATTGTAAAGTCTTTTGGCTCAACCCATCCCTGGCGCATAATGCTCAAAGTCACTGCCGTGCCTTTTTTCCCGCGCATCTTATGAACCGCATCGTTCAGGCTGATGCCTTCAGTGGACTCGCCATTGATCTTCACGATAAAATCTCCAGCTTTGATCCCTGCTCTCCACGCAGGCGTGTCCTCAATCGGAGAAATAACCATAAGAGCGCCGTCCCTCATCCCAACTTCAATGCCGATTCCCCCGAACTCGCCGGAAATATCTATCTTCATATCCTTGAAATCGTCTGGAGGAAGATGCACTGAATGAGGGTCTAGCTTTGAAAGTATCCCCTGGATAGCGCCGTAATAAATATCCTTGACATCAACCTCTTTAACATATCTCTTCTGGATGACATCCACGGCTTGATTGAACACCTCAAGATACTGATATGAATCCTGGGCAACTGCGCGAGCGTCCTGAAGCCTGCCCATGAGGACAATGCTCAAGAAGCTCAAACCGATTACAAAGGACAGAATCAGCAATACCCGCAAAACGCTTTTGTTTATTTGCCGCATCTATACACAAACCTCCTCAGTTTAACTTTATGAATGATTATATCACCGCCAAACCACTTTTCAATTATCAACTTTTAATAGGAAGGCAAATGTGTTTTCTGCTCTGGCTTGACAGATGCGGAATTTTGCTTAATAAATAAAATCGCATCTGAAGAATCGCGAGCAAGCTCGCTCGCACATTATAAAATGAAGGGAGGCAAGAAAATGGCTGGATGCGTATTTTGCAAAATAGTTTCAGGAGAGATCAAGGCGGATTTTCTTTACGAGGATGATTCAGTAGTTTGCTTCAAGGATTTAAAGCCAGCAACCCCAGTGCATTTTCTTGTAGTTCCGAAGAAGCATCTTGCCAATCCCTCAGAGGTAGCTGATGATGACCGGGAAATCATCGGCAAGATGTTTCAGGCGACCGCGAAGGTGGCAAAGGACCTTGGTATTGAAAATAGCGGATACCGGATGGTGCTCAATATAGGACCGGACGCGGGTCAGGAGATTTTTCATATTCATATGCATATCCTGGGCGGCAAAAAATTAGGCTGGCCCCCGGGATAAAAAATATCGCGACTGAAGTCGCTCGCACATTAAAAGAAGATTGGGACTTGACAACTTTGGAAAAATTTGTTCATTATCGGAGCTAAAATAAATATGGAGGATATAAGATGAAATTTCCGGCTGAACTAAAGTATTCCAAGACTCACGAGTGGGTGAGGGTTGAGAAGAAGAACCAGGCAGTGATAGGGATTACTGACTATGCGCAGAACGAGCTTGGCGACATCGTTTATCTGGAGTTGCCAGAGGAAGACGATGAGATAGAAAAGGATTCAGCTTTTGGAGTGATTGAGTCCACAAAAGCCACAGAAGACCTCTATTCTCCGGTTTCTGGAAGAGTGATTGAGGTGAATACGCCTCTTCTGGATTCTCCAGAGGTGATTAACGAAGACCCTTATATTGATGGCTGGCTGTTTCGGATGGAGTTGAGCGACCCTGAGGAGCTGGATAGCCTGATGACTGCGGAGCAATATCAGGCTTATATTCAGGAAATTTCAGAATAGAGCTTTTATCGCTTTTTGAACAAAAGCTTGAGCAATTCTTTTCCTGCACGGAGAATAACTCTAACACTTCCTCCTGATTGAGCGCCTGCTTTTCTAGGGAAATGCGATACAGGGACCTGGACTGGCGTAATGCCCTTACGCCTGGCGATTATTAATAGCTCTGCGCTTATGAGTGCGCCTGTTGATACCATTGTTTCGGCATCCAGAATTTTGCGGTCAAACAGCTTGAAAGCGCAGTTAACATCTCTGGCATTCAGCCCGAATAAAATCCTGATGATAAAACTATATACCTCTCCGTAAAGCCTTCTGTGAATCGGGTCTTTTCGTGGATTCCTGTATCCAATTACCATCCTGCTTCTGCCAAGCTCTTGGACCAGCCTGTGTATTTCCCTGAGTTGAAACTGCCTGTCAGCATCGGTTAAAAAAATCCAGTCCTTTTGCGCAACTTGAAATCCGCTCCTGAGCGCACTGCCATAGCCTAAATTTTGATTATGCTTTATAAGCTTTATCCGAGGGTCTGATTTCTTAAATTCCTCAACTATCTCCCTGGTTCGGTCTGTTGAGCCATCATCAACAACAATCACCTCAAAATCATCCGCAACCTCTGCAAGTGTCTCCAAAGCCTCTTTTATCACCGCCTCTATATTCGCCTCCTCATTATGGCAAGGAAGCACAAGACTTATTCCGCCTGAGATTCTATCTGTATGATAATTATTCATTCTAAATCAATCCTATGCCCTCGCTTATGCCCGGAGAGCGCAGTTCCTTTATAATAGCAAGCCGGTTGATCTGATTTGTGCCCTCATAAATCTGGGTCAATTTCGCGTCTCTAAAGCATTTCTCTACACCATATTCCCTGTTCAAGGCGTCCTCGCCAAGTATTTCCATCGCCATCCGTGACACATCAACCGCGGTGTCAGACCCGCTCACCTTGGCAATTGAACTTAACCGAACAGATTTAGACCGAACATTGACCGGAACCTTTTCTTCTGCCCGCTCCCGCATTATTTGATATATCCTGTCCCAGATAGGAATTCTCTCAAGAGCCTTCCGAACCGGATGGGGCAATACAAAAGTGGTGACCCTGGTCAAAGGCTCTTTCAAAATTTTAGGCATATGCTCATAGTCATAATAAAACGCTGAATCAAAAACCGCCTGCCTGCTTAAATGAATCCTCCTCAGCATCTCAGCCAGAATATATTGTATATGCTGGTCCTCTATAAGATACTTTCCCTTGCGCCTGGTGGTCACAGCATAATAATAAGCTCTTTCAAATGCGCCTCTTGCTATGCCTGTTGCAATCGCTCCTACTGGACCACGACTCGCTGATAATATAACCATTGTATGCAACATTCCCTCGCCTTCCTCTCCCAGCCTGTCCCTTTCTGGAACAAACACATCCTCAAAGACCACCTCTGCGGCAGGACACGCCTTCTGTCCCATCTTTTCTTCAACCCTTCCAATAGTCAATCCTTTTGCATCTGAAGGAACCACAAACGCAGTAAAGCTCTCAAATGGCTTGTTCCTGTCCAGAGCCGCAGTGACAAAATGAGTCTTTGCAACAGAGCCATTTGAGATAAAACATTTCCTTCCATTAAGAACATAGCCTCCGCTCACTCTCTTTGCCTCAACAGTCAGCTTTGCCCGGAACAAAGCCTCTGCATCCTCTACATCCGAGCCCGCGCTTGGCTCTGTTATGTCCAGCGCAAATAGCCACGGCTCACCCTTCTTCTCCTCCTCAACAATTTTCCCAAGATACCGGTCCACAACCTCCATATCCATACTTAAAGCAATGGCGCAAAATCCAAGTGCATGTGCCCCAAAAATGTTCGCCACGCCCGCACACGCAGAGCACATCTCCTCCATTACTATGCTCATCCCAACTCCGAGATAGCCCTGCCCACCAACCTCTTTTGGAACCGCAAAACTCAGCCAGCCATCTTTAGCGCCTTCACGCACAATCTCCCAGTCAAAATATCTCGCATCCGCAAAAACCTTTTCCTCTATATCCAGCGCCCGATGCCAGATTTTCCTTCGCGCAAAATTCCGCGCCCTTTCAAGAACATCCTCAAGACCATCAACATATTTTCTGTTTTGCTTCCGTAGCAGGGAAATCCTTGGAACCATCTCTTCAAGGCTGGGATTTAACTCCGGAAAATCCATCCAGGGTATTTCTATAGGTCTGGTCATTTTATCCTCCTGAAACATTCTGCTTTAACTATTTTATCAGGTTTGCGGAAATCGGAAAAGCTGATTTTTTAAAAACTGGCAAAGCAATCATTCGGATGCTAATATAATAAGAAAGGGTGGGTGATGGAAAAAGAAACTTCTTGCAAAGGAGCAAGAGGAAAGGAGAAATTAAAATGAATAAGATTATCCGGACAAGCGTGCTAATGGGCTTAATTTTTGCCACAGCGGTTTTTATGTCCTGCGGAGATGCAGGGAATTCAGGCTCTGTTGCAGGCGCAGAGCAGGATGCAGGGATTATCAATGGAGATGCAGGAAGCGAAGCCACTGTTGTTCACAATGTCTGGAAACCGATCAATGTTCTGAATGCTCCTGCTGGAATGAGCACTCCAACCTCGGTATGGACAGGAGCAGAGATGCTGGTATGGGAAAACGGTTATGGCGGAAGATACAATCCAGTTACTAATAGCTGGCAGACAATTTCAACCAATAATGCGCCTTCTGCAAGAACAGGACATGTAGCTGTCTGGACAGGCGCTAAGATGATTATCTGGGGAGGAGCATCCGGGGGAGACCTGTTCTCACCATTGAACACCGGCGGAATATATGACCCTGCATCAGATTCCTGGACACCCACCACAACAACAGACGCGCCACAGGCTAGAGCTTATGCAGGAGCGGTCTGGGACAATGTTCATAATAAAATGATTGTCTGGGGAGGACATTATAGGGATTACTGGCTTACTTATGATGACTATGTGTATCTTCAAACCGGGGGGCTGTATGACCCTGCATCAGATTCCTGGACAAATATGAATAGCCTGAATGCTCCATCTGGAAGGAGAGGTTTTTCTGTTGTATGGACTGGCGCGGAAATGATAGTCTGGGGTGGAGAAACTTTATATTGCGGGAACTGGTCATGCGATCCAATGTACACATTTATCAACACAGGCGGGAAGTATAATCCAGGGTCTAATTCCTGGAGCGCGATTTCTCTTGCGAATGCTCCTACTGCAAGGTCTTATCATTCAGCGGTCTGGACCGGGACTCAGATGATTGTCTGGGGAGGAAGGTCAGCAACTCCGCTAGGATGGTATCAGTATGACTGGAAATACTATAAGACTGGCTTTAAATATAACCCTTCTACTGACACCTGGAGGTCTATCAGCAAAACTTATGCTCCTGCTGGAAGGGCTTTTCATTGCGCAGTATGGACTGGCAAGAAGATGATTGTCTGGGGAGGACAGAATAATAATGGGAATTTGAATACCGGGGGAATATATACTCTGAAAACAAACGAATGGAACGCAACCACCACGAAAAAAGCCCCTGGCGGAAGGCCCTCTCCTGCTTGCGTCTGGACAGGAACACAGATGCTTGTCTGGGGAGGAGGCGGGTTAAATACTGGCGGAAGATACACGCCTTGAGAAGGTTTCAAAGTTTAAAGGTTTAAGAGTTTCAAGGTCAATAGTTTTAGCAAAGGCAAACTCAGAGGTCTGAGCGGATTGACTTCAGGCTGGGTATGGGTTAATTTCTATTTAATGAAGCCAATGCGCTATTTCATCATCAATTTTGGATGTCAGATGAATGTCCGGGACGCTGAGCGTATGGAGGGGATTTTACGCGAGCGAGGTCTTAGTTGTGCGGAGCGGATAGAGGATGCTGATTTGATTCTGGTCAACACCTGCACGGTTCGGGAAAAGCCTGAGAGAAAGGCATTAAGCCAGCTTGGCAGGCTGTGCGAGATGAAAAAAAACAGGCGGGAATTGCTCATTGGCATCTGCGGATGCGTTTCGCAACAGTATCAGGATTCTCTTTTAGCTCGTTTTCCGGAGCTGGATTTTGTTCTGGGGACCTCTCAGGTGGCTCATCTTGGAGAGGTTCTGGATATGGTCATTTCAGGGAAACGCGTTTGCAGGACAGAATGGATAACAGCCGAAGAATCTGAAATCCTGTTCCGAACATCTCTGAAAGAGCCGGTTAACTCTGTGAGCAAGTTTGTGACCATTATGGAGGGATGCGACAATTATTGCGCATATTGCGTTGTGCCTTATGTTCGTGGTCGCGAATTCAGCCGTAAGCCAGAGGATATTATTGCGGAGATTACTTCTCTTGCAGAGCAGGGCGTAAAAGAGGTTGTGCTTCTTGGACAGAATGTCAATTCTTATGGATTAAAAAACGGATTTGGTCTGGATTTTCCAGGGCTCTTAAAACAGCTCGCAAAAATTGATGGAATAGAGCGCATAAGGTTCACGACCAATCATCCCAAAGACCTTTCAGAACGATTGATTGAGGTGATGGCACAGGAGGATAAGATATGCGAGCAGATTCATTTACCGCTTCAAGCAGGCTCTGATAAAATCCTTCAACTGATGGGCAGATTTTACACTAAAAGCCACTATCTTGACCTGATAAGAAAACTTCGCAACGCAATGCCTGAAATCGGTATAAGCACAGACCTAATTGTAGGATTTCCTGGAGAAACCGAAGATGATTTCATCCAGACACTGGAAATGGTTCAGGAGATTCAATTTGACGAGGCTTTTACATTCCGCTACTGTCATCGTCCAATGACGCGCTCCGCAAGTTTGCCTGATCAGGTTCCAGAGCCGCTTAAGCTGGAAAGGCTCTACAGGCTTAACGCAATTGTAAGCCATATTACAGAGAGAAAGAATCAGGAGCAGGTGGGCAAGATAAAAGAGATATTGATTGAAGGAGAGAGTAAGACAGACCCAGAGAAGTTGACAGGCAGAACTCGTGAGGGTAGATTGGTTCATATACCTGGAAAAAATGCTCGGGACTTGAAGGGCAAGCTGGTTTTGGTCAAAATAGAAGAAGGGCTGAAGCATTCACTGCTTGGGGAGCTTTTGGAGGAAACAAACTGGCAAGGAGAAAAACAATGTTTATTGAGATGAAGGTCAGCGGGATTATTCTTGACCCTGTTAGCAATGTTCCGATCGTTATTCTCAAGGATGCGGATGAAAAGCATACGCTTCCGATCTGGATCGGGCTATTGGAGGCGAGCGCAATCGCAATGGAGCTAGAAAAGATCAAGGTTCATAGGCCATTGACTCACGACCTTCTCAAGAATGTTCTGGAGCAACTTAAGGTTTCAGTGATCAAGATAGAGATCACGGACCTGAAGGATAATACCTATTACGCCTTGATTCATCTTCAAAGTCAGGACGCGGTGATGGCAATAGATTCCCGTCCGAGTGATGCCATAGCTCTTGCGCTCAGGACAGAGTCTCCTATTTTTGTGGCAAAGTCTGTTCTGGACAAATCCCGTCAACTGGATGCAAAAGAAAGCGAGTTCACCCAGGAAAATAGGGACAAATGGACTGAAATCCTTGAAAGCCTTGACCCGGAGGATTTTGGAAAATATAAAATGTGAGGAATGATGACTGGCCTAAAACGCCCAGCCAGCTTCTGGACTATTTTTCTTATATGGGTTGTGCTGATCGGGTTCTTGAGCCTGACGCCGATTGCAGATGTTAACCTTGAAAAAGGCAGAGATAAAATCATCCATTTCTTATTTTATCTACCGTTTGGGTTTCTCGGATACTATCATCCAAGGCAGGGCTGGCGCAATTTTATTTTAGTTCCTCTGTTTGGGCTTAATCTTGGCTTATTGCTGGAGCTGATTCAAAGGAAAATCCCTCACAGAGTTTGTGATAAGTTTGATTTCCTTGCAGACGCGCTCGCGGTCCTGACAGGATTGCTTTTGCTGGGAATCTGGTCTATTTACAAGAACAGGAGACTAAAGTGCAGGAATTAAAAAAACACTCAATTGGAAAGCGCACTCTTAAAATCCTTGAAGACCTGGCAGAAGCGCTCATTCCTTCTGGAGGTCCTGATTATCCCGGAGCAAGAGATATAGGACTAGTTGAAAAATTGATTGAGCGGGTCTCTATTTTCCCTAGAGTGCTTACCGCTCTAAAAATTTTTGCCTGGGCTTGGGAATTTGCGCCTTTATGCTTTCTTAAATTCAGGCTCTTTACCTGGATGAAACCTGAAAAACAGCTTAAATTCCTGGAAGCGTGGGAAAAAAGCAGATTGATGAGCAGAAGATGGCTCATAATGCTGACAAAAGGCATATTTATGGCAGGTTTTTATAATCAACCGCTTGTATGGGAAAAAATCGGGTATGAGCCTGGAAAATGTTTTCGCGCAATGCAGGATGGAGAGAGAAGGTGAATCTGGGGAAAATTTTTGAGGCAAAAGATATTTCCGGAGAGATAAAGCAAAGCTCAGAGGTGTGCATCATAGGCTCTGGCGCAGGCGGAGCTGTTGTGGCAAAGGAGCTGGCAGAATACGGTCACGAGGTTGTGCTTATTGAGGAAGGCTCAAGATGGACAAAGGAAAACTATCCCAGAGACCCGATTATGGTTTTCAGAAAAATGTATCGGGATAGCGGAGGCTCAGTGACTATAGGAAAGCCGCCTGTGCTTTTGCCAATTGGCAAGGCTCTTGGAGGAACAACTAAGGTAAATTCTGGAACCTGTCTTCGCACCCCGGATAAGGTCCTTCACAGATGGCGAAGGGAGTTTGGCTTGGAGGGAGTGGAGCCGGACCAGATGCGTCCGTATTTTGAGCGTGTGGAAAAAATAGTGAGCGCAACCCCGGTTGGAAAAGAGATTATGGGAAGGAACAACGAGATTTTTCTTGAAGGCGCAAAAAAGCTCGGATATTCAGCGGGTCCTCTTATCAGGAACGCAAACGAAAATTGTCACGGTTGCGGTATCTGCACTTTAGGATGTCCAACTGATGGAAAGCGCTCCACAGATTTGAATTACATCCCGCAAGCGGTCTCCTTTGGCGCAAGAGTGTATTGCGAGGCGCGCGCGGAGAAGATAATAGTCAAGGATGGACAAATCTCAGGCATTGAAGGCTCAATCCTTGACCCGGAATCTGGAAAACCAAAAACAAGGTTTAGCGTTACCTGCAAAATACTTGTGCTATGCGCAGGCGCTATTCATACACCGCTTTTGCTCAAGAGGAACGGTCTAGCAAATTCAAGCGGTCAGGTTGGAAAGAACCTCAGGATTCATCCTGGGATACGCGTGAGCGCGATTTTTGACCAGGACATAAACGGCTATCTCGGAGTTCCTCAATCTGCGTATGTGGATGAATTCGCGGATGAAGGGATTATGATGGAGGGAGTGTTTGTGGTTCCGTTCTTGACAGCGCCTATGCTCCCATTTCTTGGAGAAAAGAACAAGGAGCTGATGTTTCATTATAAAAACATCGCGGCGTTTGGAGCAATGATTATGGATGAGACCCGTGGAACAGTTTTTCAGGGTCCGTTTGGCTTGCCCTTGATCCGGTATCAGCTTTGCGAGGAAGACATTAAAAAAGCGAGCAGAGCAGTTGCTTATGCGTCAGAAATATGGTTAGCCGCGGGAGCTAAACGCGTATTCCCAGCAGTGTGCTGGATGCCTGAGATAAACTCCATCAAGCAGGTTCGGACGCTAATTCAGCGAGGAATCAGACCAGGGGAGCTGGAGATGATGGCGTTTCATCCAATGGGAACCTGCCAGATGGGCGCTGAGCGCAGAACCTCTGTGGTTGACCCTTACGGAGAATCCTGGGATGTGAAAAATCTTTTCATCGCAGACGCATCCATATTCCCCACCTGCCTTGGCGTTAATCCTATGGAATCAATTATGGCGTTCGCTAACAGAACAGCTGACTACATCCACAGGATGAAACTCAATTCCGCTTGAATCATCCCTAGGGCATAGACATTTAACTTCTTGGGCGCGCCGACTTCAAGTCGCAAGGGGCAGAGCCTTTGCCTGCTTAGTGGAAAAACCTGCGGTTTTTTTCTTGACAAATTCAAAAATAGAGGCTATAAGCATTATAGTTTATGGAGATAAAGGCAATAATGAGCGGACAGGGATGGAGGATAAAAGAAATAAACAGAGGAGGATTTTAAAATGGGAATGAACAGAGGAGTAATAGGCAAGGTTCATCCGGAAGTAGTTTATGAGGTCAACCCGAAGGATTTCACTTTTTATGCGCTTGCGACGAATGATTATGACAATCCTTATTACTGGGAGGAGAGCAGACCAGGTGGGATCATTGCGCCGCCTATGTTTGCAGTGGTTTATGGGGGGCTTGCGGTGCCTTCGGTGATTCTGGACAAGGAGCTTGGAATGAATTTGTTTCTGATGGTTCATGGTGAGCAGGACATCAAGTTTTATAAACCGGTCAAAGCTGGGATGAAGATAACGAGCCAGGCAAAGGTGATTGACATTATTGATAAAGGCTCTGGCGAATTGTGCCAGTTCACGGTCACGAGCAAGGACCAGAATGGGGAGCTGGTTAGTGAGTCCACTTATGGGTTTTTTGTGCGCGGAGGAGGTTCTGGTAAAAAGGGAGAAAAGGAGCCAGAGCCTGTTCCTGGTAAGACAATTTTTGAGGTAAAGAAAAAGGTGATGAGTCATCAGTCTTATATTTATGCGTGGGCGTCTGGGGACCATAATTTCATCCATGTGAATCCTGAGGCGGCTGTAAAAATGGCAAAACTTCCCGGGATTATTCTTCAAGGGCTTTGCACAATGGCAATGTGCCAGAACGCGATTGTGGACAATCTTTGCGAGGGAAGGAATCCTGAGAAGCTTAAACGGCTTGCTGTTAGGTTCTCAAGACCTGTGCTTCCGAATGATGAGTTGACTATTTACGGTTGGGAAACAGAAGGAGGCTCACCACGCAAGATCGGGTTTGAGGCGAAGAAGCAAGATGGCACTGTTGTGATCAAAAACGGGATTGCGGAGATTGCATAAGGAGAAGGGGGACGCAGACAAGATTGTGTGCGCGCCTTGTAGCTGATTCAAAAAAAGAATTCTTTGCGTTGAAAAATAAATTAGGAGGTATCTAATGCCTGGAAGTGGGATCGGGTTTGCGGTTTTGGAGGTTATTGTATTTGCGCTTGCCGCGTCATTGTTTCTTTACAGCTTTTGGGTCAAGATCAAATTGATCAGGCAGGGACAGCCTGATGTTGTGAAGAGATGGGATCAAATCCCGAAGCGGATCAAGCTGGTCATAAATGAGGTTGTTGGGCATACCAAGCATTTTCGGGATTGGTATGCGGGACCAATGCACTTTTTCATCTTCTATGGATTTGTATTTCTGTTTATTTCTATTATATGCTTTTTCTGGGAAGGACTAGGAATCACTCGGGAAATCTGGGAGAAGATTCCGGGGCTCGCTTACTTTGCCCAGTTCATTCGTGGAGAAACCGCGTTGCCATTTACTGAGGGCTGGGCTTGGTATCATATCTTGATGAATATCTGGTTTGCGGCTGTGTTGATCGCTCTTGGAATGGCTTTTTATCGGAGACTAATAATAAGGCCAGAAAGAATGGAGCTTACCTGGGAGGCGCTTTTGATCCTTACATTGATCACTGGCGTGATTCTCACAGATGTAATGCTGGAGAGCGCTAAAATTGCTGAAGGCAAGGGTCTTCCCGGAGCGTTTCTTAGCGGGCTGGTTGCGCCAATCTGGAAAGGTTTGGGCGCGAATCCAAAGATAGTTTATGCGGTAAGCTGGTGGCTTCACGCAGGGATTTTGCTAGGCTTTTTGAACTATCTGCCGATTTCCAAGCATATGCACATTTTGCTATCCATTCCAAATATATTTATGCAGAGCCTTGAGCCAAAAGGCGCAATTCCGCCTATTCCGGGCTTAGAGGAGCGGGAGAGCTGGGGAGCGCATACTCTTGGGGAGTTGAGCTGGAAGGCGGCAATGGATGGCTTGACCTGCCAGGAGTGTGGAAGATGCCAGGATAAATGCCCTGCCTGGAATACGAAGAAGCCATTAAGCCCGAAGAAGATTCATCTGGACATAAAGCATCTTTTAGTTGAAGAGGGGTTTGTGGAAAAAGGGAAGGAGAGGCAACCGATTATCAGCGAGAAATGGACCAAGCCAGAGGAGATATGGAGTTGCACTACTTGCAGGGCGTGTATGACAGAATGTCCAGTTGGGAACGAGCATATACCCAAGATTATGGAATATCGGAGATATTTGACCTTGATGGAAGGCGCGCTTACTCCAGAGGCGCAGACAACTCTGCAGAATTTTGAAAAGAACTCCAATCCCTGGGGCATAGGCTTTGACCAGAGAGGCGCCTGGGCAGAAGGGTTGGATATTCCGACTTATGCTGATGGTGCGCAGGCAGAATACTGCTGGTTTGTGGGATGCGCAGGAGCGTTTGATGAGCGGTATAAAAAGGTTTCAAAGAACCTGGCGCATATATTAAAGAAGGCTGGGGTCAGCTTTGCCATTCTCGGTGTGGAAGAGGGGTGTTGTGGAGATTCTGTTAGAAGGCTTGGGAATGAATACCTGTTCAAGATAATGGTGGAGCAGAATATAGAGACCTTTAAGAGATACGGGATTAAGAAGATCATCACTGCCTGTCCGCACGGGTTTAATACCTTGAAGAACGAGTATAAGCAATTCGGGTATGAATTTAGCGAGGTATGGCATCATTCTGATTTTATTCTCAAGTTAATAAAAGAGGGCAAGATAAAGCTTCAGAACCCGGTTGATGGCAAGGTGATCACTTATCATGATTCGTGTTATCTTGGAAGGCATAATGATATTTATGAATCACCGCGCGAGATATTGAAAGCTGTTCCGGGCACAGAGCTTAAGGAAATGAAGAGGAACTATTCAAGGTCATTCTGTTGCGGGGCTGGAGGGGGCTTGATGTGGATGGAGGAGCACGGAGAGAGGATAAATGTTAATCGCGTGAGAGAGGCGATTGGCACAGGCGCCTCGGTCATTGCTGTTGCGTGCCCGTTCTGTATGACGATGCTGGAAGATGGCTTGAAGAACGAGGGCAAGGAAGAGGCAATTAAGACTTATGATTTAACCGAGATAGTTGCGAGGTCTATAGGGGAAGCATAGAACAAGGTTTCGCGTTTGGGAAAATCTGATAATGTGAAAAATTTCTCTGGTGGAGATGAGGGGAATTGAACCCCTTTTAGTCTCAGAATGCTCTGAGGCGCTCTCAAGCCCGGACTCCTCATTTCCTTTGACAAAATCAAGGAGTTATGCCTGAAGAGCATACAGAATCTGAAGAGAGTCTGACGGAGCTGGAACCAAAAAAACCTTTCCAACAGACCTTCAAGCAGTAATTCACGCCACGCTGGATAAGGAAGCAAAGAAAAATTCATAGACATACTCCAGCAAAGTGGCAGGGAAGGCAATGACTAATCTAAATTTGAACCGGATATCACTGCCTTGTAGACGCAAACCGATAAACGATGAACAAATAAACGCACTTCTGGAGAGGTTCAAAAATTTTCACTCCACTTGACAGGATTAGCAAAATGAGCTTAACTAGTGTCCAAGAAATCGGGTGCGATACAGAAAAAGGGAAAATTAAAAAAGGAGGTAAGAAAATGAGAGCAAAATCAATGAAGATTCTACTGGGAATGGTAATGTCAGTGGCTATGGTCTTTATTGCCTGCGGGTCTGGCGAGGAATTTTTGGGTGAATCTGGTCTTAATAATGAATTTGATGATGCAGTAAGTTTTGCAGGCGCGGGTCCCTGGAAGAGGCTTTCTGTTGGAGATAATCATTCCTGCGCGATTGCCAAGGACGGAACTCTTTATTGCTGGGGATTGAATGATGATGGTCAGATTGGAGATAACACGCTGATTGAAAGGGACACCCCGGTCAAGATAGGAACAGACACTAACTGGAAGAGTGTTTCTGCGGGAGGGGCTCATACCTGCGCAATCAAGACTGACAATAGCCTGTACTGCTGGGGAAGGGGCTGGGAAGGACAGCTAGGGGACAACCTGGGAGTATCGCATGCGGTTCCGACATTGATCGGAACTGGCTGGACAATGGTCTCAGCAGGCGGGATGCATACCTGTGCACGGAAAAGCGATGGCACGCTCTGGTGCTGGGGATTGAATGATGAGGGTCAGCTAGGAGACGGGACAATAGCGACCCGTTATGTTCCGACCAAGATCGGCATTGCAAAGAACTGGGTTCAGATTTCCGCAGGAGACCAGCATACCTGTGCTCTGAACTCGCTAGAAGTGCTTTATTGCTGGGGAAATAACGCAGATGGTCAGCTAGGAGAAGGCACTAATGGCAACCGCTACATTCCGACCAAGGTGAGCAAGTTCTCCAAAGCAGTCCTGGTTTCTGCGGGATGGGACCATACCTGCGCAATCAAGTCGGACGCAACGCTCTGGTGCTGGGGAAGGAATAATGAGGGACAGCTTGGTCTGGGACATGCAATGGACCAGAATGTTCCGAAAAAGTTGCCTGGCAAGGGATGGAAAACTGCAGGCGCGGGCGGGCTTTTCACATGCGCTTCAAAGACAGACGGCTCGCTCTGGTGCTGGGGAGATAATGGAAATGGGGAGCTTGGGACTAATGGCATCATCAGCTATTACACTCCAAAGCGGATAGACACAGCAACCAACTGGGGCTCGGTTGACCCTGGACAGAACCATGCTTGCGCGCTTAAGACTGATGGCACTATTTATTGCTGGGGAGATAATAGCAATGGTCAGCTTGGGGTTATAACCCCGAAATGGGACATTGGCGCTCCGAATCAGGTAGGAATTGATACTAACTGGAGTCAGGTGTCTCTTGGAGAGAATCATGCGTGCGCTAGGAAAACTGATAATAGCTTTTATTGCTGGGGAGATGGACAATACGGTCAGCTGGCTATTCCAGGCGCTTGGGTGAATTACCCGCTTCTGGCGAGGTCTGATACTGTATGGGACAGGCTAGACCTTGGAAGGAATCATTCCTGTAGCCGTAATAAGACCGGTGGGATTTTCTGCTGGGGAAGAAATAATTTCGGTCAACTCGGAATCGGGAGCAATGTTGATAATAGCACGCTTTCCCCTGTTGACCCATTGAATAGCTGGATTCAGATTTCCGCAGGAGGGGAGCATACCTGCGCTCGGAGGAGCGACAATACGGTCTGGTGCTGGGGAAGGAATAATTTTGGTCAACTCGGCAATTCCGATATGGGCACGGATTATGACATTCCCTCTCAGGAGGATAGCGCTAGCACCTGGAATTATGTATCTGCTGGGTGGTATCATAGCTGTGGAATCAAGAGCGATGGCACTCTCTGGTGCTGGGGAAGGAACAATCGGGGACAACTTGGAAATAATGACCAGGGAACTGATTATGATTATCCTTCTCAGGAAGACAATGGATTCACCAACTGGACAGCGGTTTCAGCAGGAGGGGAGCATACATGCGCGATCAGGTCTCCGGGCACTCTCTGGTGCTGGGGATGGAATAATAACGGTCAGCTTGGAGACGGAACTAATACCCGAAGGGATTTGCCTGTGCAGATCGGAGTTTTAACGGATTGGATCGCAGTTTCTGCAGGAGCATACCATACCTGCGGACTAAGAGGTGATAACTATTTGTATTGCTGGGGAGATAATAATTATGGTCAGATTGGGGATAACAGTTATACAGACAGGAACTCGCCAGTCCGTATTGCTGGCGCAGAGGAATTCCCATCAGTTGATGCTAATGGTTATTTCACCTGCGCTATAAATACTGCGGGAAATCTTTTCTGCTGGGGAAGGAATAATTTTGGCCAGCTTGGAGACAATAGCCTGATGCGGGTGAGTCCTTCTTTGGTCTCCAAGCCATAACATTAAACTTTAAGAAAAAGGGGCAGGCAAAATTGTCTGCCCCTTTTTTCTCTATCCTCAAATCTGTCAGAATGTTTTTTATAAATTAACCAGCAGAATTTTGATCTGAATTTTTTTTTGACAGCGAGAGAGCTAAAAGATATGATATATGGCAGTTGATATTGTTTTATGCTTGTCGCAATTTGGTATTTTGAAAAAAGGAGGAAATGGGACTGAAGAAGGTAATCAAATTGCCAAGCATTTTTTTTGCCGGGTCTAGGTCTGGCATTGATGATTAGATGCGTGGATAAGCCCAGGGAGGATTGGTCTTGATTTTTTCAAAGACAAAAACACCGCTCTTGACAAATTGTGGATTTGTGCTTAAACTTTTTTTAAATTTTTTTTTGGAACCAATTGAGGAAGGAAAGGTCTAAAGGTTTCTGATGATAGAGGTTGAGGGCTTAACAAAGAAGTTCGGGAATATCACAGCAGTTGATAACATCAGTTTCAAGGTTGAGAAAGGCGAGGTTGTTGGCTTTCTCGGTCCAAACGGGGCAGGCAAGACCACGACTATGCGTATTTTAACCTGTTTCCTTCCAGCAGACTCAGGCAAATGCAGGATAGCGGGTTATGATATTGTGAATCAATCTGTTGAGGTTCGGAAGGAGCTCGGATACCTTCCTGAAAACACTCCGCTTTATCAGGATATGTCAGTTGAGGGTTTTCTGAAATATGTAGCTGAGATTCGCGGATTCAAAGGCGCGGAGCAGAAAAACAGAATTGAAAAGATGATTGACATCTGCGGTCTTGAGAATGTTGTCAAGATGGACATCTCGGAATTATCCAAAGGATACCGTCAGAGAGTAGGTTTGGCGCAGGCAATGATCCACGACCCGCAGATTTTAATTCTGGATGAGCCAACAAGCGGACTTGACCCCAATCAAATTATTGAAATCCGTTCCCTGATCAAGAATATCGGCAAGGAAAAGACCATCATACTTTCCACTCATATACTTTCCGAGGCAGAGGCTACCTGCGGAAGGGTCATCATTATTGATAGAGGAAAGCTGATAGCGGATGGGTCTCTTGACAAGGTTCGTGCTCTTTCAGCAGGCGAGAATATTCACAGAATCAAGATCAGAGGTGACCGTGCGGAGATAGAGAACCAGCTAAAATCTCTACCCGGGGCAAAGGAATTTAAGCTTACAGCTGAAGAAAAAGGTCTTTTCAGTTATGAAATTTACGCAGAGCAAGATATGGACCTGGGAGAGGAGATTTTTAGAACCGCTGTTCGGAATAATTTTGTGCTTAGTGAACTTTACCGCGAGCGGAGAACGCTTGAGGATGTGTTCACCAAGCTGACCAGAGGAGAGGCATAATGGCAGGAATCTGGGCTATCTGTAAGAAGGAATTCTGGGGATATTTTAATTCCCTGATCGCTTATTTCTTTACAATAATTTTCCTGGGCGCTGTTAATTTCCTTTATGTGTTTATGGTGCTATTTCCTAATGGACAACTCAATCTCAGCACATATTTTGATATACTTTTGATGGGAATGTGGTTTATCATTCCAGCAATCACGATGAAGAGCTGGGCAGAAGAGAAAAAATTGGGCACAGACGAACTGCTTCTTACTTTTCCGCTCAAGGATTGGGATGTTGTTTTAGGAAAATTTCTTGCGGGTTTTCTCTTCTTTGGATTGATCCTTGCCTTAAGTTTTGTGGTTCCACTTTCCGCATCGCTTCTTGGAAAGTCTGACTGGGGAGTAATTATCTGCGGATATTTAGGGCTTCTTTTAGTTGCTGGAGCCTTTCTTGCTATTGGACAAACTATGAGCTCATTTACAAAAAGCCAGGCAGTGGCTTTTGTCTCAAGCCTTTTGATTTGCCTCTTACTACTTGGACTAAACAATCTAGCAGGGCTTGTTGCGCTCCCAAAAGGCTTGAGCTCTCTGATCAATTATCTGGATGTTGGCTGGCATTTTGACTCCATTGCTCGCGCTGTGATTGATACGCGTGATATAGTTTTTTACCTGAGCCTTATGGCTTTTTTTCTGGTTTTGAATAAATACTGGCTGGACAGGAGGAAATGGGCGTAAGAGACTAGGCTCTCTTGCGCATTGAGGGAAAGAATGAATTTAAGAGAAAATAAAATTTTGACCAAGCAGGAATATCACTGGTATTCTCTGGCGTTTCTTTTGATTCTACTAAGCTGGATTGTGGTCATAAACTATCTGTCTAATAAATTTTTCTTTCGTATTGACCTGTCTGAAAATAAAGCCTACACGCTTTCTAAAGCAACAAAACAAATTCTTAAAGACCTGCGTGAGCCGGTTCTAATCACTGGTTACTTCAGCGCAGACCTGCCTCCAGCCATCAAGGATGAGGTTAACCAGATAAGAGATTTGCTGGATGAATACCGGGTGTATGGAAGGGGCAAGGTAAGGGTGGAAATAATTGACCCTGCGAGCAAACCCGAGTTAAGGGAGGAGTTGGAAGCTAGAGGGATTATGCCAGTGCCTTATCAGGTTAGAGGCGCAAGCGAGTTCTCGCTTAAAGAAGGATATATGGCGCTGGAGATTCAATACCTGGATAAGAGAGAAGCGTTTCCTGATGCCGCAATGATGCAGGATTTTGAATACGCGCTCTCAAGCACTATCCTGAAAATGACCTCTGAAAAACCGATCAAGGTCGCGTTTCTTTCAGGAGAAGGTATGCCAGACGCTTTCCGGGATTTGAAATCCTTAAGAGAGCTAATTGCAAGACAATATGAATTCAGAACCGTTTCCACCCAGGAAGACGAGCCAATACCAGAGGATATTAATGTTCTTCTGGTTATTTCACCAAACCGGCTCCAGGAGCGAGATAAATACCTGATTGACCAATACCTTATGAAAGGCGGCAAAATCATATTCCTTCTGGACGGAACTCAGGTTTCAGAAGAGTATCTTGTTGCTTTTCCGCTGGAAGACAACCTTGATGATATGCTGGAGTCTTATGGCGTAAAGCGGAATCACGACCTGGTGATGGATGTGGTAAATGAAAAGGTGGCGATGAGAAGCGGTATATTCCAGATAGTCCAGGATTATCCGCTCTGGGTGAAAGTGAATATACCGCTTTTGAAGGAGCTAAACCTTGCTTCAGACCATCAGATTATCAATCAACTAGATTCCATTGTTTTACCATGGGCAAGCTCTCTGGAGCTATCCGGGAAAAATCCAGATGTTAAAACCATTGAGCTTTTAAAGACCACTCCCAAATCCTGGGTTCAGGCAGGAGGACAATTTGTCCTTGACCCACAGAGGCTTCCTCGGGCAATTCCGATGGAGGGAATGGGAGAGAAGGTGAGACTGCTGGGAGTTTTGCTGGAAGGAAAATTTAAGAGCTTTTATGCTGGCAAGGACATTCCAAAACCGGAAAAGGGAGAAGGCGAGGAAGCGAAAAAAGAGGGAGAGGGAGAGAAGAAAGAGGAGCCAGCAAAGCTGGATGAAAGCGTAGAGACATCTATACTTGTGGTTGGCAACAGCAGATTTATACAGGAAAATTATGTGAAGCTGGCGAATTCAAATCTGAATTTTGTCTTGAATGCCATAGACTGGATGACTCTTGGAGGAAAGCTGATCGGTGTTCGCGCAAGAGTAAGCACTGAGCATCCGTTTGACCAGGATATTATGGTTTGCATTGCGCAGGGAAACTGTCAGAAAGGTTCTTTTGTTAAGCTATTATTTGCAAGGATTACAGGTCCCTTTATTCTTCCTGTTGCAATTGTGATTTATGGTCTGGTAAGACTTCAAATAAGAAGGCGTCAGAAAAATTTAAGGAATATGAGCAGGGGAGAAAAAAGATGATTCGGCAAAGGGTATGGATTTCAGGCGCGCTTTTAGTGATTACCATTGCCGGTATTTTAATCTATGAGCTCGCAATTCAGCCGCAGGCAGAGAAAAGGAGAGAAAAATCAGCGCTCGCGTATCCAGCTTTTAATCCAGAACAGGCAAAACGGGTTGAGCTTTTGCGAGAGGGAGTAAAGAATGTTCTGGTAAAGATGGATAAGGTCTGGCTTGTTGAGAGCGAGGGAAATTTTCCAGCGGACACAGAGGGTGTGGAGAAATTACTGGACAGCACAAAGAGCCTTACCTGCGACCAGGAAATAAGCAATTCGGAAAAGGAGCTGGACAGGTTTGATTTGACTAAAGAAAAAGCCCTGGAAGTTAAAATTAGCGGGGAAAAGGACAGCATTCTTGCGGATTTTTATGTTGGAAAACGAGGAGCAAGTTATGATAGCAGTTATTATAGAAAGGCTGATGGGAATCAAGTTTGTCTGACTTATAAAAATCTTGCCTCAGTGTTTGACCGGACCGAGGACACCTGGAGGGACAAGAGTATTATGCAATTCAATGCCACTGATTGCAAAGCCATAGATGTTCAAGATGGCTCAACCGAATATCGTCTGGAAAAGGACATTCAACTCAATAAATGGGAGGTAGTGATAGACAAAATAAGAAAACCAGCGCAAGAATGGGTGGTGGATGGTATATGTCAGACATTGTCCAAACTAAAAACCAGCGCGTTCCCTTCAGCGTCTTTTGAACAAACAGGTCTGCTTCAGCCAAAAAGAAAAATCACGGTCACCTTGGTTGGAGATAAAACCTACACGCTTTTGGTCGGGGATAAGCTGAAAGATAAATCTGATTATTATGTTCAGCTTGAGGGCAAGAATGTGCTCTATCAACTGGGAGAGTGGCAACTCAACAGCCTGTTCAAGAGCCAGAATGATCTGATTCAAAAAGAGTCAGCTCCGGAAACTAAATCCGAAGGCACATCTTCTCCAACTCCGCCCGAGAAAAAGTAAATCCTGCAACTAATCCGCAATCTAGTTCACAGCATATGGCTTATTCTGCCTTAACTTTGACCTTATTAGAAAAATAAATTATATTATCAGATATGACCAGGAAAAAGGTTATTGTCTTGCTTATTAGCCTTCTGGCGCTTATAACGGGATGCGCCACAAGTGGCTACAACAAGGGACAGTTTAATCTTTACAGCATTGAAGAAGAGAAGCGGATGGGAGATGATTTTGCTAAGCAACTACTTTCCGAATACCAGAAGCGCGGAAGGGTGTATGATGACCCTGAGACCAACAGGTATATAAATCAGCTTGGGCAAAAGCTGGTGAGCTATGCTCCGGATAATAAATTTGAGTTCCACTTTTATGTGCTTAAGATGAAATCAGTGAACGCGTTTGCGGTTCCAGGCGGACATATCTTTGTGTTCACAGGTTTAATAAATTATTGCGAGAACGAGGCAGAGCTTGCTGGAGTCATTGCTCACGAGATTGGCCATGTTGTTGCCAGACACGGAACAGAACAGATGAGTAAGCAACTTGTCGCCTCTGTTGCGAGTTCAATTGTTGTCGCGGGACTGGGCTTGAGCGGGGTTGACCCTAACATCGCTCAGCTTGCTCTCAATGTTGCAAATACAGGCATATTTCTCGCTTATAGCAGGGAGAACGAAACCGAGGCGGATGAAATTGGCGCAAGAACAGTGTATAAAGCTGGCTATCATCCAGAAGGGATGAAAAACTTCTTTGACAGACTTCATAAAAAAGTCGGAGATATGAGCGACCTAGAAGTCTTTATGAGCACGCATCCTGACCCCGGAGACCGGGAAAAGCATATTAAAAATTTGATTAAAGAATTGGGTCCAACTGATAGCTTGAAATGGGACTCCAGAGAATTTAGAGCTGTTAAATCAAAGGTTTCCAGTATAGTCTATCCCAAGCAGGAGCAGAAACAGGAGCAGAAACAGAAGCAAAAGGATAAGCAGAAACAAAAGCAGAAACAGAAGCAAAAGAAAAAGCAGAAATAGTTTTTTCAAACCACAAACTCGGAGGAGGCGAAGAAATGAAGATTAAATGGAACGGACACGCAAGTTTCACTATCACAACGAGCGCAGGCGTGAAGATCATCACTGACCCGTATGAGCCTGGAGGATTTGGTGGAGGAATCAAATATGAACCAATCCCGGATCAGGCTGATATTGCGCTGGTAAGCCACGAGCACGCAGACCATAACTATGTTCAGGGATTAAAAGGCAAACCAGTGGTAGTCAGGGATTCTAAAGAAGTCAAAGGCATAAAGTTTGAGGCTATCCCGAGTTTTCACGATACAAGTAAGGGCGCGGAGAGAGGAAGGAACAATTTATTCTGTTTTGATGCGGATGGAATCAGAGTTGCGCATCTCGGAGACCTAGGACATATCCTAGATGATGTCCAGATTAAAAAGCTCGGAAAAGTGGATGTTCTCTTGATCCCGGTGGGAGGATTCTTTACTATTGACGCAAAGCAATCCGCAGAGCTTGTCAGAAAAATCAATCCCAGAATTGTCATCCCAATGCATTTCAAAACCGACAAGGTGGACTTCCCAATTCAGCCCGTGGACGGCTTTCTAAACCTTTTCACCAAAGTGAAAAAGCTGGACAAAAGCGAGGTGGAAATCTCCAAAGCCTCTCTGCCTGCTTCAACTGAGGTCTGGGTGCTACAATTCGTGAGTTGATTTTCAAGCCTGGAATAAATTGAAGCCGAGAGGTAAGCTGGGATTTCGGGTTGCCTATCATAAGGATTCAGTAGCCGGTAGCCAGTAGCCAGCCGAATGCCGAACTCCGAATCCCGAAAATTCACTATTTAGCATAACTTATTGATTTTATTGGAAAATAAAGTGTTCGGTATTGCCGAACAAAACCCTTGAAAAATGCTTTTTCAATCGTATATTATCCAGTGGTTTTTTTGACAACATTGCTCGCTTCTCGCTTGAGCGGGAAGCGACTCATTGGGTTTGCGTTATTGGGACCTCGGCGCGAGAAGCTCACAGATACAACGATGCACGCTAGAGCCAAGGTAAGGGCACAGCCCTTGACCGGTTCTGAATGCTTGGAAGGAAGAGACTTAACGCCAGGCAGGCTAATCGTCTGCACCGCGTTTCGGCTCAACCTTCCTTGTTTCTGAACCGGTTTTCAAGCCTCAAGGACCATTAGATTCAGGATCGTTTCACAGCAAAACATCTTGCGGTTCGGGCGCAAGCTTGATGGAGGTCAACGCTTCCGGTCTTGGGCTTCAACAGTGGAGTAAGCGGAACAGCAGAAGCAGATTAAGGAATGATAGGCAGGAATGGCAGGCAAGAGTGCCTGCCCCCCTGGCAAGAGTGCCTGCGGTCCTATATTTGCAAACCTGCTAATTACCAGCCCCCGGCATTGATAGAATTGGTCTTTGACAATTTAATAGCCAGGCAGGGTCGTAACCCTGCACCCGATTTTTAGGGTCAGGGTTCGGCAGGTTTTCACCTGCACCCAAGGGACAGAGTCCCTTGACCCGATTTTTTAAAAAAAGACAGGCTAGCCTGTTCGGGCTCACGGAACAAGCAGGGGCGTAACCCTGCACCCAAGGGTTTTCACCCTTGACCTAAGGGACTTAGTCCCTTAACCCTCTTCTTAAAAGGACGCGGTGTCATTTTAAAGAGTGGGTCAAGGGGCACGCCCCTTGTCAAGGGCTTTGCCCTTGCGCGAGCAATCCTGTCAGGCTGACAGGACGCTCGCACTTCTTTAGCACGGTCGCGACCGGCGTGTCGGAAAATCAGAGTGTTCACGGCTTTAATTTTAGTTTTTTATCAGTTAATATAATTTTGATGAGTGCGAATCAAAAGCTGGGACTGATGATTGCGATCACGCTGTTAATTCTGGCGCTTGTGGTTTTTAGCGGAGAGAAGCGTGGATTGCAATCTGGCTCTGGAGCGAAAGTGGATTTGAAGAGGATAGAGAAGCAGGTTTCTGAAGGGAATTTGAGCCTACATCCAGCGGAATTTTATAAAAAGCTGGGTTCTCCGGAGGATGCGGAATGATGGGCAAGTATGTGCAATGCCTGCTCTGTCCCAAGAAATGCGTTCTGGGATTAGAGGAACGCGGAGATTGTCGGGTTCGGATTAACTATCAGGGTGAGCTTAAGACACTGGTTTATGCTAAGCCCTGTTCAATGCACATTGACCCTGTTGAGAAAAAACCGATGTTTCATTTTCTGCCTGGCTCTACTGCTTTTTCCCTTGCAACTGCTGGGTGTAATCTTCATTGCAAGTTCTGCCAGAACTGGGAGATTTCTCAGGTCAATCCTGAGGACACGAGGAACGAGAGTTTTAGTCCAGAGCAGTTAGTTGAGACCGCGCTGAGAAGCGGTTGTCTCTCTATTGCTTACACATATTCTGAGCCGATTATTTTTTACGAATACACTTATGATAGTTCTGTTCTGGCAAAACGAGCAGGGATAAAAAATATTCTGGTGACTGCTGGTTTCATCAATGAGACGCCATGGCGCAAGCTGTGCGAGGTTTCGGACGCCGCGAATATAGATCTCAAGAGTTTTTCTGATGATTTTTATCGGGAGATTTGCGGTGGACAGTTAGAGCCGATTCTCAAGGCGATCAAGGTTGCTGTGGAGATGGGAGTGATGGTTGAATTGACGAATTTGATAATACCGACCCTGAATGATGATATGGAGATGATTAAGCGGATGTGCGGATGGATTCTGGATAACATAGGTCCTGAATATCCGCTTCATTTTTCGCGTTTTTTTCCGCGTTATCAAATTCAGCATCTTCCGTGGACTCCTGAGGACACTTTAATTCAGGCGCGTGAAATAGCGCTGAGACAGGGCTTGTATTATGTTTATATTGGGAATGTGGATGTTGAGGGCACAGAGGATACCTATTGCCCGAACTGCAAAAAGCGCTTGATAGAGCGCAAGGGATACTGGGTGGGCGAGGTCAATCTGGTAAATGGCTCCTGCAAGTTCTGCGGTCAAAGGATCAAGGGGGTATGGGCATAATGAAAAAAGAGAAGAGTCTTACCAGGAGAAAATTTTTTATTATTGCTGGAATAGTTTCTATCGCATCTGGCTTATTTAGAAGGCTCTTAAAGAGAAAACCAGAACCGGATATAGCTGATTCCATCTCACTTCATACAGCGCAATTTTACAGGAAGCTATGAAAATTAAGCGGAGGGAAAAATGCAGGTTAAGAAATTTTTGTTTCTGGGTTTATTGTTAGCCCTGAGCTTTTCCGCTTGCAAGAAGAAACAGGAGTCTGAAACCGCTCCTTTACGAAAATTGCCTGAGAGCGCTGGGGTTTTTACCGCAGTGGTAGCAGGGCAGTTTTATCCTGCGGATGCTGGCTCGCTTCGGGAGATGGTTCAAAGTTTTCTTGCACAGGCGCAAGTTCCTGAAATCTCCGGCCGGATTTTTGCGGTTCTTTCTCCGCACGCGGGTTATATTTATTCCGGACCTGTTGCTGGCTATGCTTATAAAGCAATTCAGGCAACAGGCAAGAAAAAGTTTGTGATCATTGCCCCTTCCCATCACTATCCTGGTCCTGGCAAGGTTGCGGTCTTGAACGCTGATTATTACCAGACACCGCTGGGCAAGGTCAGGATCAATCGGGAAAAGGTTCAAAAATTATTTGAGCAAGGGGACTGGGTCACCACAGATTTCAACTATTTTTCCAGTGAACATTCCGCAGAGGTGCAGATTCCGTTTTTGCAAATTATTGCTGGAGAGCAACTTGAGATAGTGGTGATCGTGATGCCTGACCCGAGCAGAGAAATGACTGAAAAGCTGGCGAAGGCTTTGCTTAAAGTGTTTCCTGAACCAGACTGGATTTTCATTGCCAGCTCAGACCTGAGCCATTATCATCCGGATTCAATCGCTAAAAGCATTGACCGAAATACGCTTAACCTGATTGAGCAACTGGCATCTGACCAGCTATATCAAGAAGGCATTGGTCCTTCACGCACTGCAGAGTTATGCGGATTGGGACCGGTGATTGCAGTGATGGACGCTTTCAAATCCGCAGGAGGCGCAAAGGTTAAAATCCTTGATGCGCGTAATTCTTATGATACCGCGAAAATGGACCCGGAGCGCGTGGTGGGATATGCGGCAGTTGCGTTTGTGATTGAAGAAGGCTCAGCCCGGGAGCAATCCAGCGCTGAGCCAGAGGAATTGAAGCCTTATGGCGGAGATTTGAGCCTTGAGCAGAAAAAGGAATTGCTCAGAATTGCGCGGCTTGCGGTTGAGACTTATGTGAAGACCAATAAAATTCCAGAGGTTGAAGTTAAGGATGAAAGACTCAAACAACCTGGCGCCGCGTTTGTCACTCTAAAGAAGTTCGGAGAACTGCGCGGTTGCATCGGGCATATTGTTCCGCAAGAGCCGCTTTATCTTTGCGTCCGAGATGTGGCTTGCTCTGCGGCAAAACACGATTACAGGTTTCCTCCGATAAAGCCAGAAGAACTCAAAGACCTGGAATATGAAATCTCGGTGCTTTCTCCAATGACGCCTGTAAAAGACATCAACATCATCAAGGTTGGCAGAGATGGTCTGCTGATGAAAATGGGACCTTATCAGGGATTGCTTCTTCCGCAGGTGCCTGTGGAACAGGGATGGGACAGAGATACTTTCCTAAATCATACCTGTATGAAAGCCGGAATGAGCCCGGATTGCTGGCACAACCCAGATGTCCAAATCCTCAGATTTCAGGGACTGGTGTTTAACGAAAAGGATTTTAAGTAGTTTTCTTTTGTTTATATCTAGAAGTCACTGTAACTTGATAGGTATTATCTTCCCTTTTTTTGAATCGCCATCCAGTTATATCTACCACATCCCAATCTTGGGTTGCGGCCAAGAGCAGACGCGCTAAATGAATTGCTTGGTCTTTTGAAAGCGAAATTCCAATAGTTTTCTCGTAGACTGTCTCTTCATTAAAAAACCTCCCTTGATATTGATGATAAATTATACAATGATATAATCATAATTAAAAGGGGTATAATTGATGAAGGTCTCATCGCTTTATCCAGAGGTGGTTAAATGGCTTAATCGCTATCTTAAAGATCGCCATTCAAGGTGTGAGGTGGAAGTCTATGATACTCGCAAGATAAATCTTAGCGATATAATTTTGAAAAATAATATCTATAAATTTTTTCCGGCATACGATACATTTAAGTTCAAGATCAATATCACCGCATTTATCAAATCTGAAAAAGCCGTCAAACTGGTTTTTTTAGAATGTAAGCTCAAACCAATGACTCTGAAAGATATCGGGCCACTTCTAGGCTATAGCATGATCGCCAAACCGGAATACTCTTTACTAATTTCTCCGGAAGGTCTATCCGATTCTTTGAGCACCTTGCTTCGGACTTTTGGCAGATATGATATTCTTGAGTATGATCGCGGAAAGCGGATCAGAATCGCCCAATGGAATGCTGACAGGAAAGAAATAGACTCAAGCACTTTATTGCCTCCAGGAGAATTTATCTATCCAAAATAAGGGCTTTTCGTCCTTTGCGATCTTTGCGGTGAATATTTTTTCTGAATTTATCCTTTGAAAAATCCCTTGATCGTTGCCACAACATAGTCCTGCTCCTGCTCTGTTAATTCCGGGAAGAGAGGAAGCGCGATGGATTTTTTGCTTGCGGATTCTGCGCGTGGGAATTGCTCGGGTTTGGAGAGGTAGTGCTTAAAGCAGGAGAATTGATGAAAGGGTCTAGGATAGTAAAGTGCAAAGCCGATTCCTTTTTGTTTAAAAATTTCCATTAGCTGGTCGCGCTTTTCCAGCGAAATGACAAAGCTGTTATAGGTATGCTTTCGGTCTGGTTTTTCAGTGGGAAGAGAGATTGGAAGCCCGGAGAGAAGCTCAAGATAGCGTCTGGCTTTTTCTCTTCTTTGCTTAATCCACTGGTCAAGATATTTCAGCTTGACTCTGAGAACAGCGGCTTGAATTGCGTCCAGTCTGGAGTTTATGCCGATGGTCGTGCGGTCGCCAGAGCCTTTGGCGCCGTGCACGCGAAGCTCAAGGAATCGTTCATAAAGCTCATTGGAATTTGTCACTGCCAGACCGCCGTCTCCGAATGCGCCTAAAACCTTGGTTGGATAAAAGCTGAACGCGGTAAAATCGCTGAGGTTCCCGATTTTCTTTCCCTGAAATTCCGAGCCAATCGCCTGACACGCGTCATCAATAAGATAAAGATTTTTTTCTTTAGCAATCTGAATTATCTCATCCATCCTCGCTGGCTCTCCGAACAGATGCACAGGAATAATGGCTCTGGTATGCTTTGTTATCTTGCTTACAATCTGCTCAGGGTCCAGATTAAAGCCATCCTTCTCAATATCCACAAACACTGGCTTGGCGCGGACCCAGGAGATAACGCCTGCGCTTGAAAAAAAACTATAGACAGATGTGATCACTTCATCGCGGGGACCTATTCCGAGCGCTTTTAGCGAAAGGATTAAAGCATCTGTTCCGCTTGCCACGCCGATTGCGTATTTTACTCCGAGATACTGAGCGATCTCATGCTCAAACGCTTCAAGCTCGGGACCAAGAATAAACTGGTGGCTGGAAACCACGCGCATAATTGCCTGGTCTATCTCTGGCTTGAGTCTTTGATACTGCCTTTTTAAGTCCAGAAAAGGAACTCCTTCCAAAGTATCCTCCCAAAATTTATTCCGAGATATTTTCCATTCAAGGAGTTCTGTTGTCAAGCTGGTCTCTGAGCGTGTTTTTATGAGTCAGGATATCCTGGCTCATAAACGAAAATTCATTTCAACTTGAGATAGTGAAGAAGATTCGTGAAAAATGCAATTGCCTCTGGGTCGTGCCTGTCTGGTGTCCAGGCATAAACAGCGAGCGCAACCTGGGCAAGCGCGTAATATCCAAGCGCAAGCTGTCCGATGGCAACATAGCCGCAAGTGAGCTGTCCGCAACCGAAGATCAGAGCAATGGCAATTTGTCCAATCGCAACCGGCGCGAGCATAAACTGACCAAACCCGAACAGGATTCCGATGCCGAATTGCGCGAGCGTGAAAACCCCTAGCGCAAACTGACCAATAGCAATAAAGCCCTTTGCAACCCGCAACCTGCCATCTTTTCTACCAACAGCAATATGAATCAAAGGCAAACCAAAAACCTCTGTCTGGGAACGCCACTCAAAGCCCCAGTCCCTTCGGACCATACGCGCAAGACCCTCTGCGCCTTGAATAGGCGCTCCGCAATGCGGGCAACTAATGGCTCTGGCGCTTACCTCTCTTCCACAATCCGGACAGCGGATCAATTTCGTGCCTTGGGGTTCTATTCCAGCCATTTCTGCATCCCTCTCTGTTTTGACTTTAGATTCTAGCTGGAAATTTGGGCTGGTCAAATTGAATGAGTTTTATTTGAATAATAGAAGATAGCGCAGGTTTGTGTTATATTTAGAGAAATGAATTTGGGAGGATTTTAAGGAATGGCGATCTGGAAATTGATTTTTCTGCCCCATACCCACTGGGACAGGGAGTGGTATTTACCGTTTGAGGTTTTTCGTGAAAAGCTGGTTCAGCTTATTGATGGTCTTGTGAAGATTTTGCTGGAGAATCCGAATTACACATACTTTTTGCTGGATGGACAGGCTATAGTTTTAGATGATTATGTTGAGACTCGGGGGAGGAATCAGGATTTAGCAAGGCTGATTAAGGAAGGAAGGATAGGAATTGGTCCGTGGTATGTTTTGCCGGATGAATTTCTGGTTAGCGGTGAGGCGCTCATCCGGAATTTGAAAAAGGGCTTTGAGATTTCCCGACAATGGGGCGTTGAACCGGTCAAGATCGGATACCTTCCTGATATGTTCGGACACATCTCACAGATGCCGCAGATTTTGCGCGGATTCGGGATTGATAGCGCGGTTGTATGGCGAGGTGTTCCGAAGATGGACAGGAATCAATTCCGGTGGCAGAGCAGGGATGGGAGCTCTGTTCTGGCTCTGTATTTACCGCTGGGTTATGGGATGATTTTTGATCTCGGTGGTTCTGCCGGGGAATTTTTGAAAAAATTGAATTTGCTATTCCCGCTTTTGAAGATGAAGGATGAGAGCGGTGTGTATCTTGTTATGATAGGCACTGACCACTGGTTTCCAGAGGCGAATTTGCCTGTTTTGCTCAAGGATATTTCAGAGATGAAAAAGGACTGGCAGATGGAGATAGGGACTCTGGAGGGATTTTTTTCAGAGTTAAAGGCAAGGCTTAGTGAGATTCCGAGCTTTTGCGGGGAACTGCGCAGTAATGAGCAGAGTCAGATTTTACCGAGCGTGGCATCCAGCAGGCTTTATTTAAAAGAGATGAATCATCGCGCAAGCGCGATGCTGGAGAAATATCTTGAACCGCTTTCCGCTCTTAATTTTATCTATTCTGGAGCTGATTGGGTTTCGCGCCTGGATTATTTATGGAAGCTGTTGCTTCAAAATCATCCTCATGATTCTATTTGCGGATGTTCAGTTGATGCTGTTCATTCTGAGATGGAGATAAGGTTTAAGAAGTTTTTTGAGCTGGCGGGAATTTTAATAACACAGGCTCAGGCGGATTTAGCTTGCGCGGATGGTTTTAAAGGGGATGAGGTTTGCGTGTGGAATCCGAATCCTGGTGCGGGCGCGAGCGCTCTTGTATTTGAAAGCGAGTTATTTAATGAGAAAAATCTGTTTTTAGAGGATTCAAATGGCAGGAGGTATTTGCTGGAGAGGGTTGAGAGGATTAACTCAAGGGAACTGCTTTATAAGTTTGAGATTCAGGGCTCGCTTGCGTGGATGGCTTTTAGCTGGTTGAGTCCGGAGCAGGTTTTTGGTCTATTTCACAATTCTCTTTCCAGCTATAAGGAGAATGAGCGTTTGATTGTAGAACTCGGGGTTGGAACGCACAACCTGAATTTTCCGATAAAGAGGGAATTTTCCAGGCTCAAGGATTTGATTGAGAAGGAGAAAATATCTGTTGTAGAGGTCAGGATATATCGGGAGCCACGGTGGAAGATGGTTTCAGTTGTGAATGATTTGCCAGGACCCGGAGTTTCAAATTTTAAGGTTGGAAGGGCAACTGGTAAAGGAATAAGCAGGATAAGGGTTTTAGAAAAGGCGATTGAGAATGAACTGCTCAAGGTTAGCGTGGATGGTTCAGGGGGGATAAGGATTCTTGATTTTGAGAGTGGCAAGGAACTTTTGATGCAATTTTCGGATCGTGGAGACCGCGGGGATAGTTATAATTTTGACCCTGTGCCTGGAGAAGAGGCGATTATTAAGCCTGAAAAATTTAAGGTTAGAGAAGGTCCCAAAGGGGTTAATTTTGCAAGTCTGGATATTTCGCATTCGTATCGGATTCCGTTGAGCCTTGATTCTGAGCGGAAGAAACGCGTTGATAAGAAAGTTCTTCTAAATCTGGACACGAGGGTTTTTATTTATTCTGGCATTCCGCGTGTGGATTTTGAGACTGGTTTTGAAAATCCATCTGAGGACCATCGGTTGCAGGTTGATTTCTGGTATCCGGAGCTTGCGGACTATATTTTAGCGGAAAGCCAGTTTGAGCTTGTGAAGCGGAGGATAGAGAAAGAGGTTGCGCCAAAGCCTTCGGATGTGAATGATATTTTCGGGATATTATTCGGGAGCGAATGCAGATATAGCACGAGTCCGGTCCAGAATTTCTGCTGTTTGCAGGGGCAAAATTCAGGGATGATTTTGGCAGGAAGGGGTCTTAAGGAGTTAGGAGCTGAAAAGGACCAGGATGGGAAGCGGACGCGGGTGTCTTTTACTCTTTGTCGCTCAATCGGGTATCTTGCCAGAGCTGATCTTGTTTATCGGAATGGTCTAGCTGGGCCGCCTTTATTGGTGCGGGATGCTCAATGTCTGCGAAGATTTAACTGGAATTATTCTCTGATGTTTTTTTCAGGTCCTGTTGAGTCTGCGGGTGTTTTCAGCCGGGCATATCAATTTGTTTTTCCAGCACTGGTATTTCCGGGCAGGGCTCAGATTGAATTTCCGTTTCAGATAAAAAGCCCTAAAATCCTTTTGAGCGCATTTTATCCTGGCAAAGACCAGAGAGTTATTGTAAGGCTATTTAATTCCAGCAGTCAGTCTGAGAAGCTAGAGATGGGTCTTGGGAATATGGTTACCGGAGTCAGGGTGTTAAGTTTAGAAGAAAATGAAATCACCAGACAGGATTTAAGGTTGAGTCATAATTTATTAGAGATGGTTTTAAAGCCGTGGGAAATTTTGACTCTGGGTCTGGAGATTTCAAGAAAGGAGAAGGGGAAATGAGTCTGGAATTGAGCTGGGGACAAATTGAAGAATGCGGAAAATTCCCGGCTGAACGGCGTAAGCGTTTTATTTTTTCAGTTGGGAATGATTTTGAGGCGCACGGGCCTGCGCTTCCGCCTGAAATTGACAGCATAATGGCTCGGTCTCTTGCGTATCATCTGGCGCTGAATACAGGCGCTTATTATGCGGGGCATATTCCTTTTACAAGCGACCGTGTGGGCGGTATAGCCAGAGCATGGTCTCCAACGCATATTGATTTTGAGGTATTTGTAGAAAAGACGGTTGAATTTATTAAGGATGCAATGGGTAAATTTCCGTGGAAGGCGGAGCGGGTCATTATTTTTGTTGGACACGGCGGCCTAATTCCACTTTTGATGATGGGTGACGAGCTCAGCCAGAGGTTTGGAGTAAAGACCAGGGTTGGTTTTGTTGCTGGTGTTGGTCAGGTTGAGCTTCCGAAAAATCTGGAGGCTCGGGACACGGTTGAGAAAATTTTAGCAGGTGCAGGAGAGCATGCGTATATTCTTGAGCACTCGGTTGCGGCGGCATTAGGGGTTCTGGACTGGGCAAAGCTGGAACAACTGAACAGGGATGCAGAAAAGGACCCTCGTGAGGTTTTGCGGAAGCATCCTGCTCTTGCGGGTCTGGGCGGGTATCAGCTTTTTGGAGATGCCAAGAAATATGGGTGCTTGAAAGAGGTTGGCTTGGAGTTTGTGCTTAATGATTTTCTTGAGAGAAGAAAAATTGTTGTGAGCAAGGAGCTTGGAGAGGTTTTGATTCAGTCCGCTCTCAAGACAGCGGAGTTATTGTTGCTATGAAGAAATAAAAAGGGCGGGCAGAATTTTGCCCGCCCTTTTTGCGTTTAAGTTTATTCAGGGATTTTCGCTCAGCCGAATTCTATCTCCGATCTTAAATTCCCGGAAGCTCTCGGTAACCAGCGCGACTGAGGTGTTTTCTCTGGGGTCAATCACCACGAGCTTTCCAATCACTATATCCGGCAACTGCTTTTTCTCCTTGTTTTCTGTGATCTTTTTTCCTGGGTAATAGACTTCCATGACATTCCCTGACTGGATGCCATCAGCCTTTCCCAGATCAATATAAACAATATCTCCCTGCGCAAAAGATGGCGTGTCTTTTTTATTCGCCACGATGTATCCTTCCAGTTTCTTCTCGCTCTTGATGATTGGCACTTCTGCTGTCAGAGGCGGAAGATAAGGTCTGATATAATCTCCCTCTTTAATCTCCTGATAGGAATTGACCACTCTTGCGGTAGCGCCTGTTTCAGTCATCTCAGTTATCTCTAACTCGCCCAGATTAAGAATTTTATACCCAAGCCTCTTTTTGGTTACCGGATGCTTGACCAATTCTGTGACCCTGAAGATGCTAAATAAATCCCCTTTCTTTGCACCGCTACTGGAGCCGATATTAACATAAACCATATCTTGTTCCCCGAGCAAAGTCCGATTATCCAGTGAGCCAGTAATCTTGCCAGCTCTCTCAAATTCCTTTGCCTCAATCCATCCGACAGAAGGCGTCTCCTTGTAAACCACCCTTGCAACCTGTCCGGTCGGAGTTCTAACAACCTCAGCCTCCTCCTCCCCCTCCTTGCTCGGCTCGGCAGGGGGCGCTATCTTGGGCACGGTCTCAATCTCAGGCACGAGCTTTTCTCCCTCTGGATAGAGATTTATCACATCTCCAGGGAAAATCAGATTAGGATTTATTATAAAGGAATTGCGCTCCCATATCTTGGGCCAATAATAAGGGCTGTTCATAAACCTGGCCGCGATATCCCAGAGAGTGTCATTCGGCTGAACAACATAAATGACCTGGCGCGACTCCAATCCCCCTGAGAGCGCGCCCGGCTGATCTGATTCTTGCGCATAAAGCCCAAATGCCATCAGCCCAATAACCATTATGCCCTTCCATGTTCTCCGCATAGTTATCCTCCTTTTTCTGGTTTAGCTCATTTCTTCAATTTCTCTTCTGCCAAACTAGCATATTTGCTAAAAGGATACAAGGAAATCAAATCCTGATAAAGCTTTTGTGCCTTATCCTTATCTCCCATTTTCTCATAAAGCTCCCCGGATTTGAACAGCGCCTCTGCAGAATACTCGCAAGCAGGATACTTATCTGCCAGCTCAGAATAGCTCTTTGCCGCATCCGGGCTTTTGCCCAAGCCAGCTTGCGCCTCTCCAAGATAATAAAGCAGATTGCAAGCCTCTTTTGCATCTGGCTTTTGCGATAGTCTGTCCTTGATCAGCTTCTCTGCCTCTGCATATTTTTTATCCTGAATAAGTTTTTTCGCGTCTGCAACCACATCTTTTTTAGGCTCAGCCTTTGCCTGAGAAGCTGAATTCTTCTTATCCTCATCTATGATCTCAATCACCTTAGCCACAGGCTGGCTCGGGTTTGGTTCAATCTTGATCACCGGCAAGTTATTGTTGCCCACAACAGGCTTTTCCTCAAAACTGTCCAGGGGCTTTGCTGGAGATTTCTCAGCCTCCAGCTTCTCTATCCTGCTCACCAGCAAATCTATCTTCGCATTTAATTCCTGTATCTGCTGTTTCAGCTTTAAGTTCTCTTCCTTCAAAGCCTGAATCTCAGCTTCCATGTCCTTGAGGCTCTTGGTCGCGCCACTGCTAAGCCATGACCCAGCCGCGAGCATAATCAGTATCAGGCAACCAGCAATATAAAGTCGTTTTTTCGCCATTTTTTAAATTATATTCCTTAAATATCCCAAAAGTCAAATCCTGGTAATCTCTTCTGGAAAATCTGACTTGAGCTTTGGTATGAACAGAGTATCTTTAACAAAAAGATTATGATTCAGGATGACTATCTATCCGAGTTAAATCCGGTTCAACGGGAGGCGGTTCTTGCGACAGAGGGACCGGTTTTAATTGTTGCAGGAGCTGGTTCTGGCAAGACCAGGGTGTTGATCTATCGGATGATCCATCTGGTCAAGGGCTGTGGTGTTAATCCTTCAAACATCCTGGGAGTGACCTTCACTAACCGAGCCGCAGAGGAGATGCGCTCCCGTATTATGAAGAGCCTGGGAGAAATAGCGGACAGAATCTGGATCGCAACCTTTCATTCCACCTGCGCGCAGATTCTTAGGCAGGAGATTTATCGGCTCGGTTATTCGCGTAATTTTGTTATTTACGATGAAGAGGATAGCCTGAGCTTGATCAAGCGGGTGATGAAGGAAAAAAATCTGGATGAGAAAATGCTCTCTCCGAAATGGCTCAGGGCGAAAATAGAATGGCTAAAGCGGGATATGGTGAATCTGGATGGGGAGGATTTCAAGGCGATTGGACCATATTCTGACAATTTGAAAATGATTTATCAGGCATATCAGGAGCAACTTCGGCTAGCAAATGCTCTGGATTTTAATGATTTGCTTTTGCTGACAGTGAATTTGTTCAGCTTTTATCCGGATGTTCTGGCGCGTTATCAGGAGCGGTTTCGTTATATTATGGTTGATGAGTATCAGGACACGAATTATATCCAGTATCTCTTGGTTCAGGCTCTTGCCCGTAAGTATAAAAACATCTGCGTTGTAGGTGATGAGGACCAGAGCATTTACCGGTGGCGTGGAGCGAATATAGAGAACATTTTGAATTTCACAACTGATTTTCCAGATGCAAAAGTAATCAAGCTGACTCAGAACTATCGCTCTGTGAAAAGGATCATAGAGTCTGCGAGCGCGCTCATCAGTCATAATACCAGGCGGATAGCCAAAACTCTCTGGACTGAGAATCCAGAGGGAGAAAAAATCCGGGTGATTGCGTGCGCAGATGAGCGAGAAGAGGCTGAGCGAGTTGTTGAGACCATTCTCAGGCTTCAAGCGGAGAATCTGCGTTATTCAGATTGCGCGATATTTTATCGGATGCATGCTCAGAGCCGTGTAATAGAGGATGAGCTCAGGAGACGCGAGATTCCTTATCAGATTTTTGGCGGATTAAGGTTTTATGAGAGGAAAGAGGTTAAGGACATACTGGCATATCTCAGACTGCTCATCAATCCTGATGATTCAGTATCGCTTTTGCGGATAATAAACACTCCCAGCCGTGGCATAGGTCCAGCAACCATTGAGCAATTGAATAAGATAAGCCAGGAGAGAAACATCAGCTTGTTTCAAGCGCTGGAGCAATCGCTGGGGGGAGGATATTTTTCAGACCGGGCAATAAACTCTCTGCGAGAATTTCTGGAGCTGATTGCGAGTCTTCGGTCACAATGGCTTAAAGGAGGCTCGCTCAAGGAGCTTGCGGAATTTACAATTAAGCGGACTGGTTATCAGGAGGAGTTGATCAAGGAAGGCACAGTAGAGTCTGAGGCGAGGCTAGGGAACCTAGAGGAGTTGATCAATGCCTTTGCTGAGTATGAGGCAAAGGAAAAAGAGCCGAGTCTGGAGGGATTTCTGGAAAAGTCCGCGCTATTTCAGGATACAGAAAAATTCTCAGAAAAGGGCATGGTCACTTTAATGACACTTCATTCTGCTAAGGGCTTGGAATTCCCTGCTGTGTTCATTGTTGGTCTGGAAGAGGGGGTGTTCCCGCATATACGGGCGCTGGAAGAGGAGGAATTGAACCCGGACGAGATAGAGGAGGAGCGGAGGCTATGTTATGTTGGAATGACCAGAGCCAGACAAAAATTGTTTTTGTTTTATTCGGCTCAGCGGATGATGCGGGGTCAATTCCTGGAATCCGCTCCCAGTCGCTTTCTGACGGAAATTCCCGAGGAGCATCTTCAGATTGAGCATAAGCGTAAAGCTAAATTGATCAAGAGCGAGAAAATAGAAAGAAGAAAAGAGAAACGACCGATAATTGAAGCTGAGTTTGAAGACAGCCAGATTGAAGTCTGGGACAGCGAGCTAGAAATTTCCTGGAAAAAAGGCGTCAAGGTCAGGCATCCGAAGTTCGGTGAAGGAGTGGTGGAGAAGGTTGAGGGCAGTGAGGATAAGATCAAATTGTTGGTAAAATTCAAAAGCGGGGATAAGAAGAAGCTGATGGCAAAGCACGCCCGGCTGGAGATTATTGGATAAAGAATGAAGAACCGGATGAAACTCGTGGAAGGGCTCGGGGTCTTGGTCCTCGCTCTGGGCTTAACAGAGCTTGTGCTTCTGGTCAAATCCAGACCCATTGCGCAATATGCTGACTTGATTCTTGCTGGTATCTGGCTTTATCTGCCATTGATTTTTATCCTGGCAAGAAAAGAAAGCCTGAAGCATTTTGCAATCTCCAATTTGAATTTTTGGCTATCATTGAAATGGCTAAGTCTTGTCTCAATCATTGTGTTTCCGGCTTTTTACGCGCTTTGCGCAATTGGCGCGCTAAAAATTTTTCACTACCGATTTGAGCTTACATTGCCAAAAAATATCTTGAGTCTGATGATTGGACAGCTTCTCCTGGTCTCACTTCCAGAGGAATGGTTCTTCCGGGGATACCTTCAGGGAAGACTGAATCAGTTCTGGAGCAAAAGCTGGAAATTTCTGGGCGCGGAAATTGGTCCTGGGCTTTTATTATCCGCGCTCCTGTTCGCGCTCGCTCATTTCAGTATCCGGCAGACCCCAGACCGTTTTCTGGTTTTCTTCCCTGCATTAGTCTTTGGCTGGCTCCGAGAAAAAACCAACTCTTTGCTTGCGCCAGTGCTGTTCCATTTTATCTCCAACTTAACTTTTATCATTTTTCAGATGAGTTTAGTAAAATGAGTGGTGAAAAAATTTTTGATGGGATTTATCTGGTAGGCTCAGCGGAGTTGACGGATAGCAAGGACTGCTGTGTGTATTTGATTGAGTTCAAATCAGAGCTGGTTTTGATTGACGCGGGCGCTGGAGAATCTATTTCAGCGATTATTGAAAACATCAAGGGCTTGGGCTTGGACCCGAGCCGTGTAAGGAAACTTATTCTTACTCATTGTCATATAGACCATACAGGCGGAGCCAATCAGCTTAAGAGCAGGCTTGGTCTTGAGGTCATTGCTCATAAAAATTGTGCTGAAATTTTGCTAAGAGCAGACCCTATTTTGACTGCGGCTAAATGGTATGCTCTGGCGCCAGAGGTGATTGTGGTTGATAAAACTTTTGACGAGCCGGAGATGATTCTGGAGATTGAAAGAGAGAAACTCGCTCTGATTTATATACCAGGTCATTCTCCAGACTCCATTGCTGTTTATCTGGATAGACAGGGGAGAAGAATCCTCTTTGGACAGGATGTTCACGGACCCATTCATCCTGCGCTCGGCTCAGACAGGAAACTTTACCAGGAAAGCCTGCACAAGCTAATCTCATTAAAGCCGGATATTTTGTGTGAGGGACATTTTGGCATTTTTGAGCCAAATTCCGCAATTGAAAAATACATCAGAACATATCTAAGGGATTAAGGTCTTCCTTGCGTCACTCTGCTATGCTCACAGGGATGGAGAAGGAGAGAGTAGTTCCAATTTTTTCCATAGAAACAACATTGGTTGTTCCCTTCATAGCCAAAATCAAGCGAGAGGCGATAACCAGGGCTTTTTGCTTTTTCTTGTCCTGGCTTGATAGCATGGCAAAGTCTGGAGAGAACTCGCAGGAAAGGCAGTAGAAATCCTCTTCGGTTTTTTTAATACCGGTTGCAGTGATGGAATAAGTTAGCACAGGCGCTGGCGCCAGGTTGAGGTCTGCGCTGAGCGCGAGGATTTCTCCCGGAGGAACGAGTTCCATAAAATGTTCCAGAAGTATGATTAGCACGCGGTTAAGTTTTGCCTGGTCAGCTATAACTTCAGCCATATCCTTATGGTCAAGCCGGAAAAGAATTATATTTTTTGCCTCAGCGCGTGGCAGAAAACTGCGGATGGCTAGTTTAATAAGGATTGATGGATGAAAACGGTTTTTGTTCAGCCTGATATTACTCGTCAGAATGGGTGACAGGTCAATCAAATCATTGAGCGCGGCAATAGAATTTTTTATTAAAGCCTGTGAGTCCTGATACAGCTTTTGAAGCTCCTTTCGGTCCTCTCCGATCTCTCTGCTGAATAAAATAGTCAGTTGATTTATAGGCTGATAAATCTCATCCAGCAGGCTCCGAAAAATAGACTCATTCAAGCGATTGAGTTCCTCTATATCTCGCTCCCGTCTTAGAATAATTATGGCTCCAATCAGTTTATCCCGGGGTATGATCGGGTCTAACTCAACAAGATAGTTTTGCTCCTTTTCCACGAGCGGGATCTTTAGTCCTTTGCTCTCCTTTTTTAGCTTCTCCAAGCCCTCAATCAATCCCTGCGCAAGCCATTCTGGCAATAGCTCTTTTATATGCCTTCCAATAGCAAGATTCATTTCTAAACCCAGGTTCTTCTCTCCACGGGGATTTAGATAGACCAGAATCCCTTTTGGGTCAGTAATCAGGACAGGCTCGTCAAGATAAGCAAGCGCAGTGCTGGTTTTACGCGGAAAATCTCGTATCTCGCTAATATCACTCATTTATTTTTTATCCTCTTTAAACCGGATCAGGTTAGACCTTAAAAATTTTTCCAGAATAAACACAGTCCCAAAAGGAGGCAAAGGCGCAAGCGATAAGATGTTCTCCAGAGTCATCTCACCATTGATCAGAGACAAAATAAATCCCTCCTCCTCGTTCAGGTTTAACTCTGTGATTTTTCTTCCTCCCAGATTCAATTCAGGAACTTTCAAAAGCCCCCCTGCCTGATTAACTAACTTTTTAAAAAACGCAACCTTGCTCAGCTCCAGGTATGAATGATACAGGGAATTCCCGGGGTCGGACGCGGTCAGGCTCATAAACAAGGAATGCGCTAACTCAGGCTTTCCAGTTTTTAAGTGTTGTTGAGCGAGCTTAAATTCGTCTCGCAAAGGCTTTTCTGGCTCGTCCATCCTGGATGCTTTGGCAACCGCAGGCTCTGTCTTCCCTGACTTGAGACCGATTTTCTCTTCCCAGTCAGGTCCCAGTTCAATGGAAAGATATTCCCGGCAAACCTCACATTCAGGGTCAAGCTCAAGAGCTTGTTTCCATACATCAATAGCGATCTCGCTCTCGCCTAGACCATAATGATAAAGCCCCTGCTCCACTAGCTTCTGAATCTTTCTCTGCTTATCCATCTCCCTTAATTAAAGGATCATACAGAATTTTATGAATGTCAAGCAAATTTTTTTCAGCAGAGTCAAGATATCTATTTTGCCAAAGATATCTCTGATGCCATTTCCGTCAGAGCCAAGTTTTAGTAAATTCAGCTAAGCGCCTTAATTTCAGCGCTAATCATTTTATACAGCACTGGCGTATTTTTGATTTGCTTAATCACTATTGCTTTGTAGTCACAGTGGCGCCGCATCTCCAGCATCTCTCGTTGGTTATGCCAGCAATATCCTGAACATTAGCGCCGCATTGCGGACATTGAACGATGCCTAGAACATATCGTTCTCCAGCAAGCGGGGATATATTGGGGGGTCGGACAGCAACCCTTCTTGGCTTCCAGACTGATGCTTGAGTGATCTCGCTCAAGACCCAGGAGAAATGTCCCGAGGTTAGCTCTGAGCCACAGTATTCGCATTTGCCAATGGCATTCACATTCATTGGCGCTCCGCAGTTAGGGCAATGCTTTGAAACAAGCTCAGCTGTTCCTGCAGGTGTTTTCACCTGATCACTTCTCAGGAATGTCCAGTATTCAATAAATGGCTGGATACTGGTTGACCCAGAAAGCACAGCGCCAGTTTTTTCATCAATAATATAATCCGCGGCAGAGGCTTTAATCTGAACCGTGATGTAATCGTTCCCGCCATCGTGAGAAACCTCCGCAATCTCAACCGAGCCAACAGCTAGCTTGTCAATTTTATTGATCTTGCCTTCCCGCTTGAAGTTTTCCAGTTGAGCATTAAATCTCTGGAGAAGCGTAGGGCTAACAAACGCCTGAGCGCTGGTCATATCCCTCCTGCTCCATGCATCCTGAATCTTGAAAAAAGCTGTAGAAGCCAGGTCCTCAAACTGCTGTTTGCTGAAATTCGGGTCGCGCTTTTTTAATTCCTCTATCTGGGCTTCCACATCAGGGCTAGCATTAGAAGAAGAACCAAGAGTAGAACCAGCATTGCCCGGAAACTGAGGAATGGTTTTAATGTTTGAAGAAATGGTTTTTCTTTTTCTGAAAAAAGAGATTCCAAAAATGATAATCACGCCAATTACTATTAGCTTTAAAGGCAACGGTAATTTGGAAAACACCACCCATAATAGCGCAAATAAAATTCCATCTCCGCCTCCTCCGGTTCCTCCTCCGCCTCCATAATCTCCACCACCACCTCCGCCGCCGCCTCCGCCTCCTCCATAGTTTTCGCCTCCACCTGCGCGCGCCAGCGCAATCCCGATTGGAGCCAGCGCCATTCCGATTCCCAGAAGGCACGCCATAATCACTATCAAAATTTTCAGATTACGCTTCTTTCTCATCTTTATCCTCCTGACTTTTCCTCACTTTATTTTTATTATTTTCTCAGCTTATTGCAAGCTATAATTATTTCAGCTTTGTGCAAGCGACTTGCTCGCGTTTTTTTCAGAAAAACGCGCTGAGCGTTATAATTATCGCGCCAGCAATAATTATCCAGACCATTTCCAGCTTTAAGAGCAAAGCTATGAAAGATGCGCCTGCGAGAACTATTTTGAACCAATCCCAGTGGATTTTCAGTCCAAGACTCAAAGCAAGCCAGGCAAGCAAGCCAACAAACGCGCAGAGCATACCGCGCACTGCCCGGTTGAAGTAGGGATTGTTCTTCAATCGGTCAAAATAAGGAACCGCGGTGATGAGAATTAAAAGCGAAGGAGAGTAAATACTGATGGTCGCGATTAGTGCGCCAGGAAAACCAGAATGGAGATAGCCAATAAATGTGGATGTGATGATGACGGGTCCGGGCGTGACCTGTCCGAGCGCAATCCCGTTAAGAAAAGTCTCGGCATTCAGCCATTGATGCCTGCTCACGACCTCGTGGAACATAATCGGGATTGCGGCATAGCCCCCTCCAAAGGCAAGCAAATCCACTCTTAGCATGCTTGCTCCGAGTTCAAATAATTTGCGGTTCACAAAGAAAAGCAGGACAAATCCAGAGGAGAGAGCAAGGAACAAAAGCAGAATAGATTTGTAGCCATAATTGCTATGAGGGGTTCCGGAAACAGATGGAACAACGGACGAGCGCTTGAAAACCAGCAGACCTAGAACTCCGGAAAAGATAATTGCGATGATAGGATGAATTTCTAAGAGCAACCAGACCAGAGCAATTAGACTGATCACGAGCTCTTGCGTTGTTTTTATAAAATTTTTGCCAAAATTAAATACTGCATAAAGCACAATCGCGAGAATGATTGCCTGCAAGCCTGAGAAAATAGAAGCCACTTGAGGAATGGTATGCACGCGCTGGTAAAGATAACTGAGCAAAATCATCAGTGCGAATGACGGAAGGTTATACGCAATGAAGCTGACAATAGCGCCAGCAATACCGCGGAGATGCAAGCCCACATAGCTTGCGACCTGCGTGGTAGGAGAACCGGGAATCATCTGACTGACAACTATTCCGTAATTAAAAGTCTCTGTGTCCAGCCATTTTTTCTTCTCGCAAATCTCCCGCTGAATGTAATCTATAATCGCAAGCGCGCCGAACCCGGTTGCGCCCAGCTTCAAAAATTCCAGAAATAATTGCGAGAGAGAAATTTTCCTGGGCGCATTCATTTTCTTAAGCTATTTTTTTCTCGCGTGTTCCCATCCATCTGCTTAAATTTCGTCTCATTTTTTATGGTTTCCATGCTCTTCAAAGCATAGATGTTAAATCCGGAATTCTATTTGATATATCCAGCGGCTCGTAAGCGTTCTTCAAATTCTTTGCGCTCCTCTGGAGTAAGCTCGCGCACTAAAAGTTTATTCTTCAGCGCCTGATTTTGCGCCTGCCAGAGATTGAGTTCCTCTTCAAGCTCCTGAGCCAACTCTGGATTCTCATCCCAGATATTCTTCTGTTCCGCAGGGTCATCCTTCAAATTAAACAACTGCTTTTTCCCGGTCAGCTTGCCCACGATCAGCTTGTATTCATTGCTCCGGATCGCTTTCATTTCCTCTGGACGACGCGTTCCCTCTGCAAAAATAGGCTTGGGTTGGATTTGATAGGAAGGGTCTTTCAAAACCGGGTAAAAAGATTTGCCCTGCCACACTGGATTCGGCTCTATGCCGAGCATCTCAGCCAGAGTCGGAACCATGTCTATCATAGCTACCCGGGATTCAACTACCCCAGGCTTGAGACCAGCTCCCCAGAAAATCAGGGGAATGTGAAGCAGTTCATCATAGAGGCAATGTCCGTGGCTCCACTGCTCATGCTCCCAGAAAGCCTCTCCGTGATCAGCTGTAAAAATCACAACCGTGTTTGCCTCTAAACCAAGCTCCCGGACAGTCTCCATTAACTCTCCTATCTTTTCGTCCAGGTATCTAACATTACCAAGATATAGCTCCTTAATGAAGCGCTTATCCTCTTTGCCAAGCGGAAAAAGCCCCAGCTTAATATCCATCTCCTGCGGATGCGCCCTGTCCTCAGCCTGATGAAACGGGTCAGTGGGATAAAAAGGCGGCTGAAGCGCTCCAGTATATTTGATGTCCTTAAGATATTTAGCAGGAGGATTATACGGGTCGTGCGGATTCATATAATGGAGATAGAGGAAAAACGGAGTTGGGTTTTCCTTCAGAAATTGCTCGCCTTTTTCCGTGACCTTGGCAGTGGTATCCGGTAGCTGGGTTAAACCGAGAAATCTCCGGAACAAATAATGAATTTTCCATATCACGCGATAGTATCTCAAACGCTGAAGCCGGTATCTATATTCAATGATATGGGTTTTATCAAATCCCATAAGGGTCAAGTCGCGTTTGCCGAGAATATTATTGGCATTGACCGCAATGGTATGATACCCGCGTGTTCGCAAACGCTCCGCAAAAAACTCTACCTTAGGGCTTGCGCTGTAAGAAGTGCCAAACCTGGAAATGGATTGAAAAATTGCAGGATATAGCGAGCTTGTCATACTGAGCATACTGGGCACGGTCCAGGGAGCATTGGAATAGGCGTTTCTAAAAATAATTCCCTCTTTCCCAAGCCGGTCCAGATTTGGGGTGGGAACCTCTCCGCCGTTGATTCCAAGGCTGTCATACCGGCACGCATCCGCAATGATGAAGATAATATTTAAAGGCTTTTCCGTCTTTCCTAATAAGGGCTTGGGGGGCTCTGTTCTGTAACTAAATAGAGGCAGACAAAGACCCGCAAGCAAAAAGACCAGGTAGCCAGCCTTTAGCATAGCTGATTTTTTCTCTAAAACCGCTCTTGCGAAAAGAACCGCAATTACAAAAATAAGTCCAGCAACTATTGACATATAAACCTTGGCGCGGTCATAGCTCGGTAGTTTTAAAATCCAGAACATAATCAAGGATGCGCTCAACAAAAGCGCCTGAAAAAGAATATACGCGGATTTGATAGGTCCTCCCAGAAAATCGTTTAGAAACCTGTCCCACAAAAATTTTATTCCGGCTCCAGTTATGATTGCCAAAACAGCGAACAGAGAAGAGTTGACAAAAATCCTCCATTTATTGCCGCTCGGAGCAATTGCAGTAAGGAGAAGAAAAATAAATATCCCGAAGAAAACGCTTATTTCCAGACTAAAAATTTGTTTCTGGTCCTGAAGGATTTTGTTGAAAAGCAATTTTAGGAGCAGGATTGCGAGCAGGAACATAATCCCGTAAGCCAATCCTGCTGTTAGATAAACCAATTGCCCGCAGATTAAGCTCTGATACATATAATAAAGTCCCTCTGCCTTGAAGCCCGAAACATCCTGAAGATTGCTGTATAGATAGTCGGTCAGAGAGAAAAATCCTGCAAGCACTACCGGCAAGACCAGGATTTTTAACCGCGATTTCATTCCTAGACATTATAACTCAAAAATCGCGAATTAGCGAAGAAAGAATTCCGAGTTCCGAACCCAGAATTCCTAACCCTTGTTAATCTTCACCGCGCAGACCTTGAACTCTGGTATTTTTGCCTTCCAGTCAAGAGCTGGGGATATGCTCCTCGCGATTTCTAAAATAGCGATTTGGTTATTGCTCTGGTCGGTATCGCTAAGGTTTTTTTCAGGAGATTATGTTGGGTGCATATTCCCTTGATTAATTTTTGCCTCTTGTTGCAACCTTTTAATGGCGAGGTCGCAATATCCTTTATCAATATCAACTCCGATGCCTTTTCGGTTATTAAGATAGGTTGCGATTAGCGTTGTCCCGCTCCCTAGAAATGGGTCCAGAACCGTATCCCCGACAAAGCTGAATAATTTAATACATCTCCTTGGTAATTCAATAGGAAATGGGGCAGGGTGACCAATTCGCTTTTTGCTCTCTCCGCTAAAAGTCCAGACGCCATTAGTCCACTCCATAAACTCTGCCTTAGTAATATCAGACTTCTTGCTTCCGCTTATCTTTTTCCAGTTCTTTTTATATAAAATCAAAATCACTTCTACAGGTGCTATAACATAAGGCGCAGAAGCAGACATAAAAGAACCCCAGGCAGTTCTCCTTGAAATATTGCCCTCATTCCAAATTATCGTTGAATGGTATCTCCAGCCAATAGCTTTTGCAATCTGAGTAATATCAGCATATACCGATTGTTGGCCTCCTTTATTTTTATCCAGAGGAATATTCAGACAAAAACGGCCATCATCTTTTGCTAATTCATAACATTTAGTAATCCACTTTTGGGTAAATTCCAAATAGTCTTCATACGACAGATTATCTGCATGAGAGTTATAGTGAATATCTACATTGTAAGGCGGTGATGTAACAATCAAATCCACGGAAGATTTAGGAATAGCAGTAATTTTTAAAAAATCTTCCTTATAAATTAAAATTTCCTTGCTCTCAAAATAGGGAGAGAGCGTTCCAGTTTTTGCTTCTGCGACTATCGCGCCTCTTGAATTAGATTTAACCATCATTAATGCTTTTTACCAAAATACCATTAACTATCGTCTTGTCAAATTCTACTAGAGAAAACCTATGCTTTTTTCACTTTCACCGCGCAGACCTTGAACTCTGGTATTTTGGCAATAGGGTCAAGCGCTGGATTGGTTAGAATGTTTGCCGCGGCTTCATAGAAATGGAATGGTATAAAAATCTCGCCTTGCTTAACAGCTTCTGTGATACAAGCGCTTAATTCAATCTCGCCTCTCCTGCTTTTAACTTTAATTTTTCCGCCATCCTTAATTTTCAGCTTTTTTGCGTCATCTGGATTTATCTCAGCATACGGTCCCGGGACTATCTTGTTCAAGCCAGCTGATTTTCTTGTCATTGTGCCTGTATGGTAATGATAAAGGATTCTGCCAGTGATAAGCGTAAAAGGATAGTTCTTGTCCGGAACCTCCGCAGGCTCAATATATTCTATTGCTGTGAATTTTCCTTTTCCGCGTGTAAATTTCTCCTGATGAAGAATCCTGGTTCCCGGATGGTCTTCGCTCGGACATGGCCAGCATAAATCGCATCCGCATCTCAACCTGTTATGACTTATCCCTGCGTATTGCGGTGTTAATTTTCTCGCCTCTTCCATAATCTCCGCAGAATTCTTATATGCCATTTTATACCCCAGACGAGTCGCAATCTCACAAATAATCTCCCAGTCCTGCTTTGCCTCTCCAGGGGGCTCAAGCGCCTTGTTCAAAAGCTGAACCCTCCTCTCTGTATTTGTGAAAGTGCCTTCTTTTTCCGCAAAACACGCGCTTGGAAGAACCACATCAGCTAGCTGGGCGGTTTCAGTCAGGAAAATATCCTGTACCACCAGGAATTCAAGCGCCTTCAAACCCTGCTCAACATGATGAATGTCCGGGTCAGAGAGCATAGGGTTCTCGCCCATTATATAAAGCGCCTTGAGCTTTCCTTCTAACGCTGAGTTCATCATTTCCACCACGGTCAAGCCAGGTTTTGCTGAAAGCTCAACTCCCCATGAATCCTCAAATTTTTTCCTCAATGCGTCATCAGAGACCCGCTGATAACCCGGGAAAACATTCGGCAACGCGCCCATATCGCATGCGCCCTGGACATTGTTCTGACCCCTGAGAGGATTTACGCCTGTGCCCGGCCTTCCGATCTGAGCGCACAGCATTGCCAGATTGGCTAAAGACTTAACATTGTCCGTGCCTGTTGAGTGCTGGGTAATGCCCATTGAATAAACAATGCTTGCCTTCCCAGCCTTTGCATATGCCCGTGCCGCCTGATAAAGCAAATCCTCTGGAATGCCTGTGATTTGAGAAACCTTCTCAGGGATATATTTCTCAACCACCTTTTTCAATTCCTCAAACCCCTCTGTGCGCTCTTCAATAAATTTTTTGTTCTCCAAGCCCTCTTTCAAAATGATATGCATCAAACCATTGATCCAGGCAACATCTGTTCCTGGCTTCTGCCTGCACCATAGCCAGGCAATCCTTGTAAGCGGGATTTCCCGCGGGTCAAAAATGATTAACTTCGCGCCTTTACGCACAGCCTCCCGGATACGATACCCGATGACTGGATGGTTCTCAGTGGTATTACTCCCAGTTAGAAGTATCAGCTCTGTGTCAGCTAGTTCATTTATGCTATTGGTCATGGCGCCAGAGCCGAAGCTCTCTGCTAAACCAGCAACTGTTGAAGCGTGACAGAGACGCGCACAATGGTCTATATTATTAGTCTTCATAACCGCTCTTGCGAATTTCTGCATCAGATAATTTTCCTCATTAGTGCATTTCGCAGAAGAAAGCGCGGCAAATTGCTCTGTGCCTATATAAGGCTTGAGCCTCTGCGCAACATAATCCAGCGCCTCTTCCCAGCTTGCCTCCTGAAACTCTCCATTCTTCTTAATAAGCGGCTTTTTCAGGCGAGCAGGATGATTGATAAACTCAAACGCGCCAAACCTTCCCTTCACGCAAAGCTGGCCCTTGCTCGTAGCATTGCTACGGTCTCCGCGCACGCCAACAACCTTGCCATCCTTTATCCCGAGCAAAATCCCGCATCCAGTTCCGCAATACGGACAAATCGTTGCGACCTCTTTCTCATGCCAGACCTGCTTTTTAATGCTGAGCGCGGCAGTGGGACATTGCTCAACACATTCACCACAGCTTTCACAAACACTCTCTGCAATTGGCTCTGCGCCAAACGGCTGAATCACGCTGTTAAATCCTCTTCCCTGAATATCAATAGCGGACACGCCATTGATCTCCTTGCAGGCGCGCACACACCTTGCGCAAAGAACACATTTTTGCATATCCCGGAAAAAGAACGCATTAGAATTATCAAAAATACTTTCGCGAGTAAGATGCCGAAGCCTTCTCTCGCGTATCCCGAATTCCTCTGCCAGTTTTTGAAGCTGGCAATGAAGGTTCTTTGTGCAGGTGAGACAATCATACGGATGATCTGAGAGGAGCATTTCAATGAGCATCTTCCGGATCCGATGAATCTCCTCGGTATTGGTCCTAACCTTCATTCCCTCTGCCACATAGGTTGCGCACGCAGGCGGATACCCTCGCATTTTATCAATCTCTACAATGCAAAGCCTGCATCCGCCATACGGTTCCAGCTGTTCATCCGCGCATAAGGTTGGAATATAAATCCCCGCGGATTTCGCGGCAGACAAAACAGTGCTATGCGGACTCGCCTCTATTTCTATCCCATCAATAGTAAGCCTGAGTTTCTTTGATTCAGACATTTTTCATCACTCCTTATTTCTCTTCCAGATCGCATTGCAGGCACCGATTAGCCTCTCTGCAAGCCTGTGACCTTGTATAACCCAGCTCAACCTGCTTAAAACTTTTTAGCCTCTGCTTTAACGGCAAATAGTTGACCCTTTCCCTTCTGCGCTCCCCTGTCTCTTCTTTACGAGCTAATTTCTGTCTCCCTGCATCTTCCTCTGCTAACTTCTCCTCAATCATCCCTTTGCCACCCAGAAATCTGTCAATCGCAATCGCAGACCTTCTTCCCATTGCAATTGCCTCTATCACTGAGGCTGGTCCAAGCACAGCATCCCCTCCAGCGAAAATCCCACGCACGCTCGTCTCTAGCGTTTCTGGATTAACCTTTATCGTGCCATTTTTTTCCAGTTCCAGTCCCATTTCTGGATCAACACCTGGCTTCTGTCCAATTGCTGTAATCACCTGGTCAAATTCCATAGCAAATTCACTTCCCGCAACCGGCACCGGCTTTGGCCTTCCGCTTTTGTCAATGTCTCCAAGCTTCATCCTCTGCAAGCTAAGCAGGAGCCTTCCGTCTTTTCTCTGCACCTTAACTGGCGCAACCAGGATTTCCAGCTTTACCCCCTCATTCTTTGCATCCTCTAACTCCTCTGGATTAGCAGGCATTTCCTTCTCTGTCCGCCTATAAAGGATAAACACATTCTTTGCTCCTAGCCTCAACGCAGTCCTTGCCGCATCTATCGCTGAATTACCCCCTCCGATCACCGCAACATCCTGACCGGGTTTGAGCCTCTTACCCATCTTTACATCTCTAAGAAAGCTCACACAGTTAAGCACTCCAGGTAGTTCCTCTCCCGGAATTCCAAGCTGTATATTATTATGCGCACCAACAGCCACAAACACCGCATCATATTTTTTCTTTAGAGACTTAATGTCCTTTATTTTCTGATTGGTTTTGAACTCTACGCCCAGCCTTTTTATCCGGTTGATCTCTGCATCCAGGACTTTTTGCGGAAGCCGATAGTCAGGAATACCATATCTCAGCATTCCCCCTGGCTTGGGCAACGCCTCAAAAACCGTAACCTCATGACCGCATAGCTTGCGCAGATAATAAGCAGAGGTCAAGCCAGCAGGACCCGAGCCGATGATAGCTATTCTCTTTCCAGTGGCAGGCACAAGCATCCGGGAGTCATCGCTCACGCCTTTGCCAAATTCTACAGCACATCTTTTGAGGACTCTTATGGCAATAGGCTCATCAAGATTGCCTCGCTTACATCTTGTTTCGCACGGATGAAAGCAGACCAGACCGCATACCCAGGCGAATGGGATCTGCTCCTGAACTACTTTGCGCGCATTCTCAAAATCTCCCTGTTCAATCAGCCGAATATACCTGGGAGCATCCACATTTGCCGGGCAGGTATGCTTGCAGGGCGCCTTCACTATCTCCGGACACACCGCAGACCTGCATTTCTTTTCCTTAATATGCTCCTCATATTCTTCCCGGAAATACTTGATCGTGGTCAAAACTGGATTCGGAGCTGTCTGACCAAGACCGCACAGGCTCGCCTTTTTTATCGTGTCGCCCATCTCCTGAAGAAGCTCTATATCTCCTGGTTTGCCCTTGCCAGCGCATATTTCCTCAAGAATCTTTAGCATCTGTCTTGTTCCTATTCTGCAGGGAGTGCATTTCCCGCACGACTCGCTCTGAGTGAAGGTCAGAAAATAACGGGCAAGGTCAACCATACAGGTGTCCTCGTCCATAATCACAAGTCCACCAGAACCCATAATTGAGCCAACCTCTGCAAGATGCTCATAGTCTATTGGAAGGTCCAGATATTCTGCTGGAATGCATCCGCCAGATGGTCCCCCGGTTTGCGCCGCCTTAAATTTCTTGTCTCCTAGTATCCCTCCACCAATCCCAAAAATAATGTCCTTGAGCTTGATCCCCATTGGCACTTCAATTAGACCGGTGCGTTTGACCTTGCCAGTGAGCGCAAAGGTCTTAGTTCCCTTGCTCTTTTCTGTGCCAAAGCTCGCATACCATTCCGCGCCATTCTTCAGGATATGCGGAACATTCCCAAAGGTCTCAACATTATTGATGTTAGTAGGCATTCCAAATACACCGCTCTGAGCAGGAAAAGGCGGACGCTGACGAGGCATACCTCTCCGGCCTTCTATGCTCGCAATCATTGCGGTCTCTTCACCGCATACAAAAGCTCCAGCGCCTTCCTTAATTTTCAGATGAAAATTAAAGCCTGACCCAAGGATATTATCTCCGAGCAGGTTATGCTCTTCCATTTGCCTGATCGCTATTTTCAGCCTTTTGATCGCAAGCGGATACTCAGCACGACAATAAATATATCCGTGGCTTGCTCCAATCGCGTATCCTCCAATTACCATTCCTTCCAGGACCGCAAAAGGGTCTCCCTCAAGAAGCGAGCGGTCCATAAACGCGCCCGGGTCTCCTTCATCTGCATTACAGATTATATATTTATCTTTGCCTTTTGCCTTGCGGGCAAATTCCCATTTTTGTCCAGTGGAAAAACCAGCTCCGCCTCTGCCACGAAGCCCGGATTTTTTCATTTCCTCTATAACCTGCTCCGGCGTCATCGCCAAAGCCCTTTCCAGACCCACGAAGCCATCCCTGGCAAGGTAATGCTCTATTTTTTCCGGGTTTATGATTCCGCAATTTTTCAACACGATCCTGACCTGAGGCTTGAGCATTGGATGCTCAAATAAATTCGGGATACCATCCAGCTTGCCTTCTCCCACAATGCCAAGCGCAAGCTCGGACCTGGGAACTCCTTTTACAAGATGGTCTCTGAGAATTATCCGGAGCTTTTTCGCATCAACCTGGTGATAACAAACTCTGGGCTGACCCGCCGATTGAATATCCACCAGAGGCTCAAAACAGCAGGTGCCAATGCAACCGACTGGGACAATTTCCGCTTTTACCTTCAGCTTTTTAAGCTCAGCCGGAATGATTTCCATTAGCTCTCCTGCGCCTGCGGCTTGACCACAGGTTGCCATCCCGATATAAATCACTGGCAGATTACCCTGAGTGAGTTTTTGATAATCTTCCTTTGCTCTTTCCCGAAGGGATTTTAGCTCCAAAGTGTCCTCCTTTTTATCTCTGTAATTTATCTTTTTGAAGATGATGCTCTTTTCAGCTGATTTAAAATTTTCTTCGCTGATTGCCTTGTCTGTCTTCCATACACTTTTCCATTCACCACCAGCACAGGCGCGAGTGCGCAGGACCCGAAGCAGGCTACCTGCTGAAGCGTGAATTTCAAATCCGGGGTTGTCTCTCCAACATTCACATTTAGCTCTTTCTCAAGCTCTTTCAAAATTCCAGCAGAGCCCCGAACATGACAGGCAGTCCCACGACAAACCGTGAGGATATTTCTGCCAACTGGAGAAAACCTAAACTGAGCATAGAAACTGGCTGTGCCCCAGACCTCGCTCTCAGGCACGCGAAGGTATTTACTGATTCCGAGCATTGCTGATTTAGGAAGCCAGCCAAGTTTTTCCTGAACTAGCTGGAGCGCGGGGATTAAACTTTCTCTTTTTGGAGGAAGGGCTGAAGCCACTTCATCAAGCGCCTTCCTGACCTCTGCAGGACTCGTTCCTTTCATAACATTGCCTCCTCTAAAATCTACTTCTGAAAGTTGCTCGCTGACACTTCCTTTTTAATCTCTACAGAATATCCAGTATTGTTGGTGTATATAAACTATTTTTGCTATTCTTGTCAAGTGGCTTGCCTGTAATCGTGTAAATTTTTTCTTTTTAACAAAATCAGTTTTGATGAGCTCAAGCTATGGGGGTCTGGAGCTGGATTTTGACAGCTCCCGGAGAATGTCAAAATCCGAGTCTTTAGCTGGACCATATCCACCAATCCCCAGTGTATTTAGCGCGGATTTATTTTGACTCAAGCTGAGCAGAGCCTGATAAAAAGCCTTTTTCAAACTTTCTGGCAAACCCTTCCGCGCTACAAAAGGCGCCCCTGGAATCAAGTCGCTCTTCCAGAGAATCTGGAATTGCTCAGGCTTTATGCCAAGGATTTCCGCACTGCGGCTCAGGTCCTTATCATTCGTGGCGCCAACTGTATATTTGCCCTTTGCCACTCCTTCAACAACTGCAAGATGGCTTCCTGCAAAAACCACCTTTGAAGCAAATTGCTCAGGAGATTGTTTTAGCGTTTTTAGAAAATAGTTAGAAGGGACTAAATAGCCAGTTGCGGAATCAGGGCTTGTGAACGCAAGAACCTTTCCTCTTGCTTGAGTCAAGTCCTTAATGCCGGTTTCCTTTGATGTGAACAGCACAGAATAAGTCCCTCGTTTGCCATCTTTATCAAGCTCTATGGCAATCACCTCACAATCCGTAATCAATTTCATATCTATATAAGTTTTAGGACTTAAATATGCAAAATCAATTATATTTTTGGTCAAGCCCATTCCGAGCATAACATAATCGTTCGCCATCACTGGTTCCACTTTGACCCCCAGAGATTTTTCCAGATGCTCAATCAAGGGCTGATACTTCTTGAGGGTCTCTTTTGGACCAAGAGATGGAATAAAGCCGATAGAAATTTCCGAGGGCCAAGATGCTTTATCAATTGCCTCTCCATAGAGCAAACCGCGAGCGCCATCTACAAGGAAAAAGAGCAAAAGAATCAAAAATAACCTGCGAAATATATTTTTAATCCTCTTCATATTTGCCTCTTGATAAACTCACTCAACCTTTCCCAGACCATATCCGGTGTTAGCCTTGTCTGGCAGAGAATTTCTGGTTTCGGGCATTGATGCTCTCCGCACGGACGACAGTCAAGCTCAAGGTATGCTGTTTCGTGAAGAGCAGAGCGCGGTGTCCATTGATTTCCGCTGGGACCGAGTATGGTAAAGCTCGGGGTATTCTGGCTCACTGCAATATGCTTGGGACCAGCGTCTCCGCCGATGAAAAGTTTTGCCCGATGAATAAGTGCGGCAAGCTCAAACAGGTCAAGCTGGGAGAAAATAATATGCTTATGTCTTGCTCTGGAAACCGCGTGTTCAGCCCGAATCCTATTTTCTGGCAAACAGGTGATTACAACTCTGGCATTAAATTTTTCCGTGAGCCTGTCCGCAATCTCCATAAAATAACTAATGGGCCATTGACGCGATGGTCTTTTATGAAACATGTCCAGCGCAACTAAAAAGTTATTATCTATCCTGTTTTCTTTTAGCAATAATGCCACATTTTCATCTGCGCTTGCTGGATAGCGGAAAACCAGCGCTAAATCGCCTGCCTCAATCCCAAGAGGTTTTAGCAAGGATAGCTTTTCCTCTGCAACATATTCTCCGGCTGGAAAAACCTTGAGCTTATAAAACAATGAGCGCGGTTTGTTCGCATAGGACAGCGTTATTTTTGCACCGCTGAGCGCTGTGAGCAAAGCTGTTCTGGGATTGGCTAGATAGTCAATCACCAGACCAGGCTTGAATTCTCTCACACTTTGAATAGTTTTTATCGGTTCAAATTTTTCCTCTGGATCGCGCACAAGAACCATGCTCAGGTCTGGATTGTGCCTGAGCAAGGGCTCAAATGGCTTATCCACAAGAAAAGCTATTTGAGCATCCGGGAACTTTTTCCTGAGTGCCCTGAGCGCAGGTGTGGTCAAGAGAACATCTCCCATCTGCCTTAGCTGAATCACCAGAATGCGTTTTATCTCCTGTTCAATCATTTTTTTAGATTTTATCAAGTTGTAACGATTCCACAAGCCCTGCAAATAGCCAAGAGTGGATAGCCAGGAGCCAATAGACAGGAATTGAACTTTATTTTATGCCTGGAAGGAGTTCCGAGATTTTAGCGATCTTAAAACCTGTGGCGGAAAAGGCTTCCAGCGCAGGGGCAAGCACCTGATCCGGGAATTTGTCTCCCCGCTCTGTTGAGAGATGCATTAACACAATGGCTCCCTTGCCATCATTGCCATCACCTGAATTGGCTCTGGACAGCTCCGTGAGCATCGCTCGGATGTCTTCCGGGCTCCGGTAATACTTGTTCCTTTTATCCACAAGCCAGTCCAGTGTGTCATAATTCCTTCCAGGTGAGCGCGACCAGCCAATATGATAAAAACCCACTTCCTCAGCCCATCTACGGATCTCCCTATTATGCTCTCCGTAAGGCGCTCTCCAGAAAGGAGCCATTTGCGCTCCAGTGGTTTCCTGAAAAAGATGCGCGGTGTTCAAAAGCTCTGCCTGGACAAATTCTTTAGTCACTCCAGGCGCGGTCCAGTGATGAGAATTTTGCTCCCAGGTGGTAAGATGCGGATGCGAGTAGGTGTGGTTGCCAACCTCATGCCCGTCCTCTACCATTTGCCTGACCAGTCCCGGATTGTCCTTGATAAACTGACCGGTCACAAAAATGGTTGTCTTAACCCCATTCTCGCGAAGTATCTCAAGCATCCTTGCCGCATAGCCAGCTTGACCACCCGCGTCAAAAGTCAGGGAAACCCCAGGAAAATCACGCGGTCCGTGCGTATAATCCAGCCCAGGCGTATATGCCACCCGGCTTGAACCTCGCTCCGAGTATTCTATAAGCTGGGCTATGGAATAAGCCTGATTACCATTTTCATCCTGGCTCAGCGCCTGAACCAGATTGATGCCCTCAGCCAGCTCAATATGCCGGAAAACAAATTCAGGTCCGGAAAGCTGAAGGCTCAAACGCTCCCTGCCATTGAGCAAAAGAGAAACCTTTTTTGCCCCTAATGCCACTCCGTAAATATCAATCCTTCCATCTTCTAACTTGAGCTCTCCTGGAGGAAGTTCCAGGGTTGGCGCTTGCAGAAAAACATTTTCAAGAAGTGTCCCCGGATAACCCGGGTCTGATTGAGAAACAACCCCACTATCTGCTGGAGATACTGGCGTGGAACCCTGATTGTTTTCTCTCAACCAAATATATGCGCTCAGTCCAATCAGGCAAAGGAGCAAAACAGAAGATGCCACGCCTACGGATATAAAAATCTTCCTATTCCTATTTGCTTGCTCCTCCTCCAGACGCTTCAGCTTGAACTCCAGATTATGATGCTCCCCAGTGATCTCATCAAGCTTCGTTTCTAAAACTTGGATACGCAATTGCGCCTTAGGCGCTCTTTTACGCGTTTCCCTCAGCTTCCGAGTCTCCTCCTGTTTCGCGCGCCAGCGCTGATGACATTCCTCTGAGCAGAAATAATGATGGTCCAGCTTAAGCTGGCATTCCGGACAGAGCGGGGTCTTGCATTGATAGCATTTGCGCTTAGCGTCCCGCTCTGGATGGCGATAGCATTTCATTACTTTCAATATATCCTGTGTTAAGAAACAGTCAATTTCGGAATCAGGAATTGGAAATTCTCTCACTCCAGAATTCCGAACTCCGAATCCCGAATTCCCTTGCCCGGTTGCTAAAATTTTTCAAACAAATAAAATAGTTCTGATAATCAAGGAGGATTCGCAATGAATAGCTATCTTGTGATTTCTGGGGTAGGACCTGATAGGGTAGGGCTGGTGGACGAGATTTCTGGATTTCTTAGTGGAAAAAATCTCAACATAGAGGACTCCCGAATGGCGGTTCTGGGAGGGGAGTTTGCCTTGATACTTCTGGTCAGTGGCGAGGATAAAAATATAGCAGAGCTAATTGAGAGCCTCCCGAAATTGTCTTCCAGCACAGGCTTGAATCTTCAAGCCAAAGCTACAGTCGCGCCTCAAGCCAGGCATCTGGAAAAAACCATCCCTTATCAGATGGTAGTTTCAGGAATGGACCATCCAGGAATAGTGCGCAAATTTACAAGTATTCTGCATAAATACCAGGCGAACATAGAAGCTATGGAGACTAGAGTCAACCCTGCGCCATTAAGCGGGACCCCAGTGTTCACGATGCAATGCAAGCTAGCTGTTCCAGCGCAACTCAAGATCAAGGAGTTAAAATCAGAGCTGAGCGCTGTCGCAGACCAGGAAAATTTGGATTTAGATTTTGAGCCTGCAGACACAAAATAATTATTACTAACTTTGCTCCTCAATCTAATGAAGACCGAAGCTGTTGCTCAATCTCTCTCAATTCCTTGAGAGCTTTCTTTAGCTTGTCTTTGAGAAGGTTTTGTTCAAAACCAAATCCGAGTTGTTGTTCTTTTTTCAACTCGGGATTCTGGGAACTTGCAGAAGGTTTTGAAAGCTCCTCTCGCGCGCCGTCAATGGTGTATTTTTTCTCATAAAGCAGATGCTTGATCTTAAATATAAGCTCCAGGTCCGACTTCTGATAAAGCCTATGTCCCTTGGGGGATTTTTTAGGACATAGTTGTTTGAACTCGGTCTCCCAGTAGCGTAGCGTGTATTCAGGCAACTTGGCAAGTCTGGCTACCTCCCGTATCTTAAAGTATTTCTTGTCCGGGAGTGCGCTTGGAACAAAAGACTCCTTTTCTGGCATACCCTTCAGCCGCGATTAACCTGTTCCCTAAGAATATGGCTCGCCTTGAAAGTGACCACTCTCCGGGGCGTGATCATAACCTCCTGTTTTGTGCGCGGATTTCTTCCAGGACGGGATTTTTTATTTCGGAGCGTAAATTTTCCAAACCCGCTGATCTTGACATTCTCGCCACTTTCTAGGCTCTGCCTGATCAACTCAAAACACATTTCCACCAGTTTAGCACATTCTTGCTTACTCCCACCCAGGTTCTCATAAACCCGCTCAACTATTTCAGCTTTCGTCATTACTCCCTCCTATTTTTTCCTAACGAATCTCCGCCCCTAATTTTTCTTTTAGCCTCATCGCCACCTTAGCGTGAAGCGCGTTAACTTCATCATCTGTCAATGTCCGCTCTGAACTCTGATACCATAGCCTGTATGTCATACTCTTCTTTCCAGCCGGTAATTTATCACCCCTGTATATGTCAAACAATTCAATCCCAGAGACCAACTCCGAGCGAATCCCGCGGATCAACGCCACAACCTCCTGATGAGTCACAGCCTCCGCAACCAGAAACGAGATGTCCCGATAAGACGCAGGAAACCGCGAGGGCGTCTCAGCAGGTTTTGGCTTACGCGCATATTGTAGCATAAGTTCCAAATCAAGTTCAAAAGCGAATACAGGAACCTCAATTTCAAAATTTTTCAGCACTCTTGGGTCTATCTCTCCAATCTGTCCTGCCCGGTCCTTTCCCAGCATCACACGCGCAGTTTTGCCCGGGAGAAAATAAGGCACATCCTCTGCAGGCTCTATTCTCGCCCCAGGAAATCTCATCTCTTCCAGAATAGCCTCAACGATCCGCTTGACCTCATAGAATCCTCCAGCAGGGCAACTAAAATTCCAGAGAGACTTGGGGTCACGCCTGGAGATTATTCCAGCGAGCATTTCTCTTTCAATCAGCAATTCTCCAGGTTTTCCTGCTGGAAGGAATACCTTATTGAACTCAAAAATTTTTATAAGCTCCTGTTGCCGTGCAAAATTAAAGCTAACATTAAAAAGCATCTGCGGAATCAAACTGGTTCTGAGATATGACCAATTCTCTCCTAAAGGGTTCTCTATCTTCACCGCGTTCCTTCTTGGGTCATCTGGCTTCAGATTAAGCAGTTCTATATCCTTTTTGCTCTGGAAATTGTAATTGATGACCTCTGAAAAGCCAAGGTCTAAGAGAAGCTCAGATAGCCGATTCCTCATCCGCTCACGCTGAGAGCGCGGAAGCGTTTGCATCCGAAATTCTGGCAATTCCGCAGGATTTTTATCATAGCCATACATCCGTGCAACTTCCTCAATCAGGTCTATTTCCGAAAGGATGTCTCCGCGCGCTGGATGCGGAATAACCACAAGCTCTTCATCGCTAGTCTTTTCAACACTCATCTCCAGCCTTTCAAAATACGCTTTCACATTATCACTCGGAATGGAAAATCCGAGTAGGAGAGAAACCTGATTAACTCGGAATTTAATTGGCGCAGGTTTAAGCAACTTCTCGTAAGCGTCCAGCCTTCCTCTTAAAACCTTTGCCCCGGCAAGCTCCTGCATCAATTGAACAGCCCTGTCAGCCGCACGCTCTGTTGCAATCGGGTCAATCCGATGCTCAAATCTTACACTCGCCTCGGTTTTCATTATAAGTTTTTGTGCGCCCCTCCTGATAACCTTTGGGTCAAAAAACGCGCTTTCAATCAAAATGTTTCGCGTATGCTCATTAACCTCAGAATTAGCTCCCCCCATAATTCCAGCAATCGCCACAGGACCCTCGCCATCGCAGATCAAAAGAATCTCTGAGCCAAGAACCCTCTCTATTCCATCAAGCGTTGTAAATTTCTCTCCTTGCTTTGCCCTGCGAACAACGATCTTCTGCCCGCGGAGCAGATCAAAGTCAAACGCATGCAGGGGCTGTCCCATCTCAAGCATCACATAATTAGTTATATCCACAACATTAACTATGGCTCTGATTCCGGACGCTTCCAGCCGATTCCTCATCCAGTCCGGACTCTGTCCCAGCTTAATATCCTCCACCAGCCTCGCAACATACCTCGGACATCCCTTATAATCCTCAATAATAACTTCTGCCTTTTCCTCAATTACATCAGGCTCTTCCTTAAAATTTATCTCCGGATAACGCACTTTAGTGCCAGTTGCCGCAGAAAGCTCCCGCGCCACCCCGAGAACACATAACAAATCTCCGCGATTAGGGGTCGGCTCCACTGAAAGCACTACATCCTTTTTCAAAAGCCATTCCTTGAAAGGCATTCCGAGCGGAACATCTTTTGGAAGGATGATTATTCCAGAATGGTCTGGACCCAAGCCTAATTCATCTTCCGCGCACATCATCCCTTTGCTCGGCATTCCACGAATGATGCTCTCCTTGAGAACGCCTGTTGCTAATTTTGCCCCAACCAGCGCAAGTGGAACCTTATCTCCAACTTTTATATTAGGAGCACCGCATACAATCGGAAGAGGTTCAGAGTCCTCCGAAGGCTTCACCTGGCAAAAAGTGAGTTTGTCAGCATTCGGATGCTTTTCTATTTTCTCAATCCTTGCGATCACTACCTTGTCCAGGTATTGAAGCGCCTCTTTTGGCACAGCTCCGCGAACAGAGGACTCCAGTCCGATATTAGTGAGCAAATCCGCGGCTTCTTCCGCAGAAATGTCCACCGTGAGATATTCTTTAAGCCAGCTGTATAATATATCCATTTTGTTCCCTGATTTCAGTCGCTATTGCCTGAGTTCAATTTTCTCAATAGAACTGTTTAAGGAATCTCAGGTCATTCTCGTAAAACATCCGAATGTGTTCAACCTTGTATCGCAACATAGTTAATCTATCTATGCCCAATCCAAACGCGAATCCGCTCAATTCCTCTGGGTCATATCCCACATTTCTCAACACATTCGGATGAATCATTCCAGCGCCGAGCACTTCCATCCAGCCACTCTGTTTGCACGCTGAACAACCCTTGCCCCCGCAGATCAAACAACCAATGTCAACCTCCGCAGATGGCTCAGTGAATGGAAAAAAACTTGGCCTAAACCGAACCTTAATCCCTGAGCCAAAAACATTTTTAAGAAACTCATACAAAACACCCTTGAGATGCGCAAAATTTATATGTTTGTCAACCATAAATCCCTCCAGCTGATAAAACATCGGTGAATGGCTCGTGTCAGCATCACAACGATATACCCTTCCGGGACAAATAACCCGGAGTGGAGGCTTTAGCTTGCTCATTGCCCGGATTTGCACCGGAGAGGTATGGGTGCGAAGCAGTAATCCGTTCTCCAGATAAAATGTTGCCTGCATATCTCGCGCCGGATGGTCTATAGGAAAATTCAAGGCAGTGAAATTAAAAAAGTCAGTCTCAGCATCAGGTCCTTCTTCAATCCAGAAGCCCATCCCCTCAAATATCTCAACTATCTCAGAAAGCATCATCCTGACAGGATGACGGGACCCGCGTTGGATGCCGAATCCTGGCAGAGTCACATCTATTTTTTGCTTGCGCTCCGCCTGCTCAATCTCTTTCCCAAGCTCCTGCTCTCTGCTGAAGAGAATTTCTTCCAGCTCCTTTTTGGCGCTGTTCAGGATTTTTCCTGCCTCACGGCGTTCCTGCTCTGGAAGGTCTTTTATCCCGCTAAGTTTCTGACTCAGTATCCCTTTTCTACCAAGATACTGAACCCGAATTTGATTAAGAGCCTCAAGATTTTGCGCAGACTTAATTGCGGCGCGGGCAGTTTCCAGTAATTGTTTTACCTCGTCCTGCACCTTGCCCTGTCCCTCAGATAGTTTAATTAATGGAAGCCAGTGCTGATTTAGCTTTATCAACTATTGCAGAGAAACCGCTAGGGTCTGCAACCGCGAGTTCTGCCAGCATCTTCCTGTCCAGCTCAACCTTGGCGAGATTTAACCCGTGAATAAAATCGCTATAACTCAGGTCATAATTCCTCACCGCGGCGTTTATCCGCATAATCCACAAGCTCCGAAACTCTCTCTTCCTCTCCTTCCTGCCACGATAAGAAGCCTTTAAAGCCCTCCGCACCTGGTTCCGCGCAATTTTGATCGCATTCTTGCGCATACCCCAGTAGCCCTTTGCTAACTTTAAAACCTTCTTCCGCTTCCTACGACTCGCAGGGATTCCTCTTGCTCGTGTCATTTATCTGCTCCTTTATTATATTCTCAGACACGCCTGTGCGTGCCCGGGTCATTCAAAGATTGGGCAAAGCCCTTTTCAGCCTTCGGGCGTCACTGCTTGAAACAATCCCGGTTCCCCGAAGTCTGCGTTTCCTCTTTGCGCTCTTCTTATAAAGAAGATGACTCTTGCCAGCTTTATGAAACTTAAGCTTACCAGTTCCTGTCAGCTTAAATCTCTTTGCCGCACTCTTATTCGTTTTGATCTTTTTCTTTGCCAACTTATTTATCCTCCTTTGTCATATCCGCATCAGCAGGCTTAGAAGCCGAAACCGATTGAGACGGTTGCTCCGTGTGCTCAAGCGCGCCTGTTTTTCCCGCCTGCGCCTCTGCCTCTTTTTGCTTCTTAATTTTTTCCAGCATCTGCTTGGAATGAGGAGCAATCATAGTTACAAGGTTGCGTCCTTCCAGCTTGGGCATATACTCTGGCGCGCCCAGATCCGCCAACTCCTGGATCAGCCTCTCCAATAATTGCCTTCCCAATTCCGGATGCGCCATCTCTCTTCCCCGGTACATCACAATCAACTTGGTCTTGTTTCCTTTTTCCAGAAACTCCCGAATGTGCCTCAACTTTGTTTGAAGGTCATGCTCCTCGGTCTTGACCCCTATCTTCATCTCCTTGATCGGCTTCTGACCCGCACTCTTCTTTCTCGCTTCCTTCTCCTGCTTGTGCTTCTGGTAGAGGAACTTGCCGTAATCCATCAACTTTGCGACCGGAGGGTTAGCGCTTTCGCCAACCTCAACCAAATCCAGTCCACGCTCCTCAGCCAGCCTCACAGCATCCCTGGTCAGCATAATCCCGACCTTTTTACCTTGCTCATCAATTACCAGCACTCTTGGCGCTCTAATTTGCCAATTCACACGATACCCAGGCTTCTGTATTATGGGACTGACCTCCTTGTTATTAAGTATTCTCTCAGCATCCCTGAGAGCGCACGCCTCTGTTCACTAAACTCCATCAGTTTCATTCCTAAATCGTTTGCTATTCTAGCATAATGACCTTGTCTGTCAAGAACAAGAACTCATCTCCGGGCATAAAACTATTACACAACGCGGCTCTGAATCTCTGCCTGAATACGCCTGATCAAATCCTCAACCGCGACTGCTCCCTCATCTTTGCCAGCGCGAGTCCGAACCGAAACAGTGTTTTCAGCCTCCTCCCTCTGTCCAACTATCAGCAGATACGGAATCTTCGCAAGAGTAGCAGTCCTGATTTTTGCCCCGATTTTTTCCGCACTCAAATCAAGCTCTACCCGGATGCCAGCGCCTCTGAGCATCTCCGCAACTTTGCTAGCGTATCCCGCAAACTTCTCACTGATTGAAAGCACTATTGCCTGCACAGGAGCGAGCCAGAGAGGGAACGCACCAGCAAAGTGCTCAATCAATATCCCGATAAATCTCTCCATTGACCCGAACGGCGCCCGATGAATCATAACCGGCTGATGAGGCTTATTATCCGGACCAATGTAATATAGCCCAAACCTCTGCGGAAGCTGATAGTCAACCTGAACCGTGCCTAACTGCCACTCCCTCCCCAGCGCATCCTTGACCACAAAGTCTATCTTCGGACCATAAAAAACCGCATCACCCTTCTCCGCACTAAATGCTACCCCAAGAGTCTTTGCCGCATCTAAACAAGCCTGTTCTGCCCGGTCCCATTGCTCCGCAGTCCCAACATATTTAGTGCTATCAGGGTCTCGCAAACCCACCCGCACACGATACTCGGTAATTTGCAGAGTGGATAACACAATCTTGACCAGCTCCAGACATCCCTGAATCTCTGCCCCTAACTGCTCATCTGTCACAAACAAATGCGCATCATCCTGAGTAAAGCCTCTAACCCTGGTCATGCCGCCAAGCTCTCCGGACTTCTCCCACCTATAAACCGTGCCAAACTCTGCAAGCCGGACAGGAAGGTCCCTGTAACTATGATGCTCGCTCTGATAGATTTTTATATGCATCGGACAATTCATCGGCTTAAGCAAATACCCATCAATCTCTCCATTGTCCATCAGATTTGCCAGCTCCGCACAGGATATCCCTTCCTTTGCCCTGGCGCTAAAGAATTCACGGTCAATAATCGGTGGAAACTGACTCTCGCGATAATATGGATAATGCCCAGATGTCTTGTAAAGACCAAGCCTGCCTATATGTGGCGTGATCACAAGCTGATAACCCTGTCTTACAAGATGCTCCGTAATGAATTTCTGAAGCTCGTTCCGGATAATCACTCCCTTGGGCTTCCATAAAACTAAACCCTGTCCAACTGAATCATCCAGAATAAATATACCAAGTTGAGGTCCAAGCCTTCTGTGGTCTCGCTTTTTCGCTTCCTCTAATCGCCTCAAATGAGCTTCCAGCAATTCCTCATCCGCAAAAGCAGTCCCATAAATCCTCTGAAGCTGTGGGTTCTTCTCATCTCCCCGCCAGTATGCTCCAGCAGTATGCGTCAGCTTAAATGCCTTAATATACCTTGTGGAAGGAATATGAGGTCCACGACACAGGTCTATAAAATCACCGCTCTGGTAAATGGAGATAGTTTCTCCTTCTGCCAATTCCTCTATCAATTCAACCTTATAATGCTCCCCCATCTCCTTAAAAAGCCTTAAAGCATCATCACGAGAAAGCTCCCTGCGCTCAAACCGCTGGTCCTGTTTAATTAGCTCTCTCATCTTCTCTTCAATACGAACAAGGTCTTCATCCTTGAACCCAGGAGCATAATCAAAATCATAATAAAACCCGTTTTCAATCGCAGGACCTATGGTGACCCTAGCCTCCGGGAAAAGCTTTTTAACAGCCTCTGCCAAAATATGAGAAGTTGAATGACGCAAAATATCTTCTCCCTCCGCGCTTCTCACACTCACAAATTCCAGTTCCCCGGAATCATTCACACGCGCGCAAAGGTCTTGAAGCTTACCATTCAGCTTAAGAGCTATAATATCCTTTTGCTCAGATGGGCTTAATGCCTTCTTCAAAACATCAAAACCGCTTACGCCTTTTTCAACCTCAACCGTTTTTCCCTGTTTTATCCTTAACTCAATCATTTTCGCTTCCCTTAAAATTCCTTATAGAGTATTGCCAGACAAGGAAAAAGTCAAGGGCACAGCAATCGCATGTGATGTCCGCACCCACTTTTGCAAGGGCCGCAGGCACTCTTGCCTGCCACAAGGGCAAAGCCCTTGACAAGGGACTCTGTCCCTTGACTAAGGGTCGTAGACCCTTAACCCGCTTTTTAAAAAGAAAGGCACTGGTGCCTTGTGCCCCGGATTCGGTGCAGGTGAAAACCTGCCAAAGACCAATTCTATCAATGCCGGGGGCTGGTAATTAGCAGGTTTGCAAATATAGGACTGCAGGCACTCTTGTCAGGGGGGCAGGCACTCCTGCCTGCCTTTTCTGCCTATCATTCCTTAATCTGCTTCTGCTGTTCCGCTGACTCCACTGTTGAAGCCCAAGACCGGAAGCGTTGTCCTCCATCAAGCTTGCGCCCGAACCGCAAGATGTTTTGCTGTGAACCGCTCCTGAATCTAATGGTCCTTGAGGCTTGAAAACCGGTTCAGAAAGAAGGAAGGTTGAGCCGAAACGCGGTGCAGACGATTAGCCTGCCTGGCGTTAAGTCTCATCCTTCCATGCATTCAGAGCCGGTCAAGGGCTGTGCCCTTACCTTGGCTCTATCTTGCATCGTTGTATCTGTGAGCTTCTCGCGGCGAGGTTCCAATAACGCAAACCCAATGAGTCGCTCCTCATTCAAATGAAGAGCGAACAATGTTGTCAAAAGAACCACTGGATAATATACGATTGAAAAACAATTTTTCAAGGCTTTGTTCGGCTTAAGCGAACAGATTTTTTTGTTTTAATATAAATAACTTAAGCTATTAACAGGCTCGCCTGTCTTTTTAAAGGGAAATGCGTGTCCTTGAATTGAGTTCTCGCACTTGACAGGGTTTCTAAATTGTGCTAAAAAAATGCTACAATAAAATAATATCCAATTTATTTATCTAATTCAATTTGACCCGCACAATTTTAAGGTCCTTTCACGGATAAATCTTTTGGATAAGAGAGGAGAAAGGAGGAAAAGAGAAATGAAGAGAAAAGGATTTTTATGGGGGATTATTGTGGCTATTTTGGTTCTTGCAGGATGTGGGCAGGGGCAGGATAGCGATGAGATTGGTTTTGGCAATGATGAGGACTTTGGAGTAATTTCAAGTGAGCTGAGCACAGTTAATACGAAGATAACTCTCAAACCTCCTCTGGTCTCAAATTCCACGACTGCTAAATTTAAATTCAAATGCACTTCTGCTCCCTGCAGTTTCAAATGCAATTTTGATGGCGCTGGTTGGAAGAAATGCAAATCTCCAAAGACTTATACTGGTCTTTCTGAGGCCGCACATACCTTTAGGGTCAAGGCTGGGAAGAATGGAGTCTGGGACAAAAGCCCTGCGAGGTATAGCTGGAGCATTTATCTTGTTTCTTCTATTGATGCCGGTTGGGCTCATACCTGCGCGCTTGCATCAAATGGAGGTGTAAAGTGCTGGGGCGGGAATTATCAGGGTCAACTTGGTAATGGTAGTACTGCAAATAGCACTGTTCCTGTTGCCGTTTCTGGTTTATCCTCCGGGATAAGTGCAATATCTGGTGGTGGGTATCATACCTGCGCATTGACATCTTCAGGAGGCCTAAAGTGCTGGGGGGATAATGAGGAGGGGCAACTTGGGAATGGGAACAATACAAATAGCACTGTTCCTGTTAATGTTTCGGGGTTATCTTCTGGCGTAAATGCAATCTCTGCGGGTGGTTATCATAGCTGTGCATTAATGGTTTCTGGAGGCGTAAAGTGCTGGGGGGATAATTATTATGGTGAACTTGGGAATGGGAACACTGCTGATAGCAATGTTCCTGTGAATGTTTCCGGTTTATCTTCTGGCGTAAGCGCAATCTCTGCGGGTGGGGTCCATACCTGCGCCCTGCTCACTTCTGGAGGCGTAAAGTGCTGGGGGTATAATGAGTTTGGTCAACTTGGGAATGGGAATAATACAAATAGCAAAGTTCCTGTGAATGTTTCCGGTTTATCTTCCGGAGTAAGTGCGATATCTGCTGGTGGTTTTCATACCTGCGCTTTGCTAACCAGCGGAGGCCTAAAGTGCTGGGGATCTAATGGATTTGGTCAACTTGGTAATGGAAACAATACAGATAGCAATGTTCCTGTGAATGTTTCCGGCTTAGGTTCCGGCATAAGCGCAATCTCTGGCGGTGAATATCATACTTGCGCATTGAGCTCTGGCGGCGGCGTAAAGTGCTGGGGACGGAATTATTATGGTCAACTTGGGAATGGGAACAATATTCATAGCAATGTTCCAGTTGATGTTTCCGGCTTATCTTACGGCGTAAGCGCAATCTCTGCTGGTCAATATCATACCTGCGCATTGACCTATGGCGGCGGCGTAAAGTGCTGGGGGTATAATGGGTCTGGTCAACTTGGGAATAGGAACCATACAGACAGCAATGTTCCGGTAAATGTGGTTGGTTTTGGTCCGTAAAGGGATTTTTTAGATTGATTTTTATGTGAGAATCAGAGAGATTTGCTTAGCAGTCTGGGCTAGGGCATATTTTGAACAAGTGTCCTTCTTTTTTAAAAAGTGGGTTAAGGGACTAAGTCCCTTAGGTCAAGGGGGACACAAGTGTCCTTCTTTTTTAAAAAGGGGGGGGCAAGGTTTCAATCTCTGACCCTTGTTGAGGTTTGAAATAGCCTTTAAGAAGAGGGGATAACAGTCACTCACAGGGATAATTCTGAGGTTCTGTTTGATTTTCAATCCCGATTAAGGAGAGTATGAGCAGTTCCCAGTTTGTGGCTTTTCTCAAATGATACCTTGGACATTTTCTATTGAACTCAAAAGCCTGAATTCTAAGAATCCAGGTATCACGCATGATTTCCTGAGCAAGGGTTTTGTTTTCCCTGTTAATTTCTTCAATTGGCTTAAATATCCAGGCGCATTCCTCCAGTGTGCAGAAGGGCTTGCCAGCTTCTTCAAAACGCAATGCATAAACCTCAGAGCTTATATTTAACGGTATGTCTATTTTTTCTTTGTTTAGAAGAAGATTGCAATTTTTGACCAATCCTTTTGCCATAGCTTCTGGACAAAGATAATGATGAAAATATGCATGGCCTGCCTCGTGGAGGGTATTTCGCCTTATAAGCTCTTCAAATTTCTGCTTTTCATTTTCTGGCGTGTATGGTTTTTTCTCTATTCGTGTAAGAAGGTAAGCAATATGTCTGGGCTTATAAATTTTAATCCCGATTATATTTCTGTCTAAATTAAAAAAAGAACAACTATAAGAATCTATCAGAGCAATTTTAACCCCTGCTTTCTTAAACCATTCATAATTACCGGTTTCCTTGAGAATGGTCACCACCTGCTCATATATTTTATTCAAATCATCCATTGAGCGTCCTTTAAATGCGTCCCGCTCAATGTAAAAAGCTCCGACCCTGCGGAACGGATGGAACATTTTTACTGGATAATTCATTTCCTGGTCTGACAAGCCTTTGAACGCTCGTTTTTCAGAAACAAACCATGCTTTAATAGGTCCGCAGGACTCAAACGGGTCTTTGCCAGCACAGCTGAGAGTGACAGGAGTGAGTATTCCGGGAGCTGATAGAACAAGCGCTGTGCCAAACACACAGACCAGAATACATTGTCCAAAAATTTTTAGGGATTTCCAGAATTCGCGCCTGAGCAGGAACCAGTATGGAAAGAAATAAAAGAATAAGAAAAATATCATACCTTTTGCGACAAAAGGAAGGCTCTCAAAAATATAATCTATTATATGGGACTGGATAGGATAATGCCCTGTATGTTGACGGATGTAATTATACATGCTCCATCCTAAAAAAGTCATTATTGAGCTAAGCAGAGCCACGAGCACTTTGCGCACGATTTCCTTGTCCCGGTTATGCTCTAAAAACCTCCGTTTCCAGATTGAAACCTGAACCACTGAATCCCTATCCATTTCTTTCATTACTTGTCTCCTTTCTTTTCTTTCCTATAAATTAGGATTCAACAATAGTTAGAAAAGGATATGGGAATTTAATGTCAGATTCGGTCAAAAACACGAAAAAACCCGGGAAAATAGGCTGAAAAGCCCATTTTGCGGGGGAAACTGGACAGCTAGAGGCATTGAGGATTGTTTGCGTAAATGTTGGACTTGACACAAAAGCTGGAATTAGATATATTGATACTATTGGGATTGAATTCCAAAAAAAAGAAAGGAGGATTTTGGAATGAGTGGGATTTACAGGTCAATTAAGAAAGGTTCTCTTAGGTATTTGCTTTATCTGGTTCTGGTGAGCGTGAGCATACTGGGATTGGTTCCCCGGGTGTCTAACGCGGTGGTGGTAGCGAACCCTGAGGGTTCTGCGCAGGTTGACCGGGCGCAAGATATGGCAAAGATCCGGTCTGCTCTGGAGAGGAAAGAGGTTGCGAGCCGTCTTCAAGCTATGGGTTTAAGCACAGAGGATATAGAGAAGCGGCTTTCTGCTTTGAGTGATGATGACATTCATAAAATTGCGACCAATCTGGACTCTGTAAATTCTGGCAGTGGAGCTCTGGAGACGATTCTTGTTTTGCTTGTTATAGCTGGGCTAGTTATTTTGATTTTGTGGCTAGTTGGCGTTATAGATTTTGACAAGGCAAAGAAGAAGAAACCCAGTAACTAAAAAAGTAAAGCCCCGGGTTATTTAACTAAGAATAGCCCGGGGCTTTTTCTAAGGAGCGGAATTTGAGGTGGGAAGCGGTATGCGAGCGGTTAAGTTTGAAGCCAGAGGTTATATATCCTGCGATTGTTAATGATTTAAAAGAATTATCATTTGGGTCTGATTTTTGTTTAGAGGGTCTTCCTGGTGGAGCATCCAATCGTGGATACCTTCGGTTGCGGTTTAATTCTGGAAAGAGTCCAGGTTCAATGATTTTGATGGTTTTGAAGGAGCTGGACCCGAGGCAGGGCATAGAGGAGGTAGTTGAGGATGGTTTTGAGGTTCGCGAATTGCCTTTTTTAAGTGCGCAGAGGCATTTTGGAAAATATGGTGTGGCTGTTCCTGCAATTCATCATTATAATTCTCAGGCTGGTTTGATTTATCTTGAGGACCTTGGAGATGTTTTGTTGCGGGATATGCTCAATTCTTGTGAAGAGAGTGGCAGGGTTTTATGGCTGGAGAAAGCTGTTGATGAGCTTATCCGTCTTCAATTAGTGGCAGGGAGGGCAGAGGACCCTGATTTTATTGGCTTTCGTATGAGGTTTAATTCCAGACTTATTAGATGGGAGCTGGAGCATTTTCGGGAATGGGCTCTGGACAAGAGATTGGGTCCTGTTTTAAAACCAGAGGAATCAGCACTGCTGACTGAATGTTTTGAAAAAATAAAGAGCGAGCTTCTGGCTTCACCATATATTCTATCGCATCGGGACTATCATATAGACAATCTGATGGTTAGTAATGACAGGATTCGCGTGATAGATTTTCAGGATGCTTTTATGGCGCCATATGCTTATGACCTTGCGTCTTTACTTTATGACCGGGACACATCTTTACTTCTTGGCAAGGGTTTGATTGAGCATATCATAAATTACTATTTTCAACGGCTGAGGGAAAACGGGTTTAAGCCACTGGATTTTGATGGTTTTCGCAGGGTTTTTGACCTTTGCGTGCTTCATCGCGCGTTCAAAATTGTTGGTCGGTTCTATTTTCTAGCTATTGTGAAAAACAAGCCAGAATATCTGGATTTCCAGCCTGCGGAATATATTGTTCTTGGCGAATACCTTGACAGGTTTGCTGAATTCAAGCCAGTGAAGGATATGCTTAAAAACTATCTTCCAGAGCTTACTCCTAAACAGGAAGGTTAAATAATGAAGAGATTGATAATTTTTTTAGTATTTTTATGCGCATCAGCAATTGGGTTTGGGGAAGAATTATCAAAAATTTCGGGTGTGACTTTTTCAGGTTCTCCCAGCTACATAAGCGAGTTCCCTGAGGCTTTTCGCGATAATGGTGGACCATTGAGCCCGTATGGGAGTCATATAGGTTTGAAGGCTGATGTTGAGAGCAGACAATTTGCGAGTGTTCTTCATTTTGCGTGCGCCACTGGTAAGAATGTCCTTGATTATTCTCGCACTGGCTTGTTTGCGCGGAGTTCAATCAGGTTTTTAAGAGATGGCAGGGAATTGATGGAGCCTAAATCTCGCGCTATTAAGTTTGAATACTATGGCTGGCGTGAGAGATCTGAGTTTGATGATTTTTCTGCGTTGGCTTATGTGCAATTTTTGGGTCTGGATCAATATGTAATCAGTTTCAAGCTTGAGAATAAATCCAGTGATTCCATAAAATTATCGCCAGTTTTTTCAATAATCCCTAAAGGTAGAAGCTTTAAGCCGGAGTTGCGTATTTCTTCCAAAGATGTGCAAGAGCAGGGCTGGGTTTTTAAGTTTTCGGTTAAGCCTACTATTACGCCTGGAGCTAATTATCTGGGATTGTTATTCAACAATTTTAAGGGGAGCAAAACTGAAGCCCGGGGGGTTTTTGAAATAAAAGGTGATGAGATTGCGCTTGGTCCTGGTGAGAAGAAATGGATGAGCTTTATTTTTGGTTATGAGCCGGACAGCTTGACTCAGGCTTATGCAATTGCAAGGGATGCGAAGAATAAATTTTCTTCCCCGGAATCTGCCTGGAAGGAGATGGTTTCTGAGCGGGATAGATTTTTCGCTTCTCTACCAAAGCCGCATCTTGGCGCTGAGCAGAAGGACTATCTTGATTTATATTTAATGGCGGTTACGGCTCTGGACAATGCGCTGTATGCTCCACGCGGGAATATGAAATACTGGGGCTGTGTTCCGACCAAGGTTCATTACAACTGGTTCTGGCTATGGGACTCAGGGTTTCAGGCTCTTGGTTATTCTGAGTTTAAGCCGGATATGGCGCGTGATGTTATTCGGGCGATTTTTCAGGCGCAGAGAGCAGACGGATACATTGCGCATATGGAGGATGAGCGCGCAAAGCCGATCACACCGCATTCGCAATCTCCTGTGTTCGGGTTCAGCGGTTCGCAGATTATTGAGCGGTTTCCAGATGAGCCTGCGACAAAGGAGTTTGAAAAGGAGATGTATGAGAAGGGTAAGTTGTATATAGATTGGTGGAAAAAGGCACGAGACCAGAACAACAATGGCTTGTTTGAGTATTTAAGCCAGGATGAGGGAGGCTGGGATAATTCTCCGAGGATGAATTATGTTAAGCCTGGTCCGTTTATTAACTATGTAGGCTCAGCTGGAGAAGTGATATCTTTTAAGTTAAAGCCTCTTGATAATGCGGATTTAAATCCATGGATGTATTTTTATTATGAGGCAATGGCGAGATGGGCAGATGATTTAGCAAAGCCAGAAGAGGCTATTAAGTGGCGGGCAGATGCAAGGGCTTTAGCACAAAAGATTGATGAGGTTTTGTGGGATGAGGATTGTGGTTGCTGGCTGGACACTTATGGCAGGAATGGGAATTACAGGCATTTCAAGGTTCTCACGCCTGCAATCTGGTTCCCAGCTTTTGCAGGCGCAACGCTTGATGAGCATAAGGCAAGGGCTGTGATTGAAAAGCATCTTTTGAATCCAGAAGAGTTTTTCGGCAAATATCCTATTCCCACGGTTGCCTATAATGACCAATACTTTGACGCTTCTGTTCCGGGCTGGAAGGGAAGAATCTGGATTTTTTCAGCATATTCTGCTCTGGAGACGCTTTTCAAATTCGGTTATGAGAGAGAGTCAGATGAGTTGCGAGAGAGGCTTTTGTCAATGATGGCAAATCAGGGAGGGATGAAAGGGATTTATGAGACCTATGACCCGATTACAGGCAGGTATCTTAATCATAAGCCAACGAGCGGATATGCGTCATTTCAATTTGGCTGGAGCTCTGCGTTCACAATAGAGATGATTCTGGAGCGGTATCAACATCAGAGGTTTATTTTTGCGGACACGAACCAGATTCAGGGCTTTATAAGAGAGGCTCAGGACTTTGAGACGCGTGAGGTGTTTTATCAGGTGAATGCTGGATTGGATGTTCCAAGAGTGGAATTACAAAGCGCGGATGGCTCGGCTTTACTCAAGGCGAAATCCATAAAAATAAAACTCACAGACCCGTATCAAGCCTTAACCACAAAATTTTTTAAGGTGTTAATTAAAGGAAAAGCCTTTGAGCTTGAACTTGGAAAAGAATATGAGATAAAAATAGATTGATTCCTAATTAAGAATGCACAGCGTAGAAATTATTGCGTTTTATTTGCTCTTTTTTCTTATTGGCGGGATTCCGTTTGGACAGATTATAGCCAAATTCAAAAAAATAGACCTTCGGCAAATAGGCTCTGGCAATATCGGCACAATCAATGTCTATCGCGCTCTTGGTCTGAAATATGCGGTTTTAGTGTTTGCGTTGGATGCGATTAAAGGCGCTGTCCCGGTTCTGCTTGCTCAATGTTTTTATGGAAGGGGGCATCTTGAAGGCTTGGCAGGGTTGGTTGCTGTTTTCGGGCATATTTTCTCTCCGTATCTAAAGTTCAAAGGTGGCAAAGGCGTTGCAACCGGATTTGGAGCAATGCTTGTAATCAGTCCAATTCCCGCGCTAGCCAGTCTGGCAATCTGGGCTATCCTGATTGCTCTATTTAAAATCGCAAGTCTGGCAAGTATAATTTCCGCAATATCTCTTCCTGCGCTGATTTTGATTTTTAAGCAAGATAAATGGATTTTGCTTACCGCGCTCGCAATTGTGCTCGCAGTGATAGTTTCACATTATGAAAATCTCTTCAGGATTTTGCAGGGAAAAGAAAAACCGATAAAATAGCTGGAAACAAGGAGGACAAATGAAGGGACAAATAGGTCGGAGGAGATTTATCAAGACTTCTGCGCTAACTGGCGCAATGATTCTGGGTTCTCAATTCAAATCTTCAAGCGTTTTTGCGAAAAAGCCCGGGGCTTTGCGGGTGCCGATTCCTGACGAGCCTTTGACAAAAGAGGACTATCTTGCGCTAAAGGCAGAGGCGGGAAAAACTTTTGAGGCAAACCGGGCAGAGTTGAACGGCTATATTTTTCATATGCCTTCTAAAGGAACATATCCTTCGCTATTTGCTTGGGACTCTGGCTGGCATACGATTGGGATGAACCGGATTGACCCGAAGATTGCGGCGTCTGAGGTTGAGTTTTTGATGCTTCAACAAAGACCAGATGGCAGAGTTCCTCACGAGGTCCAGTTCCCGGAGCTTCAGCCCAAACAGGACATTTATCATAAGCTCGGGAACAGGCTGAGCAGAGACCAGTTTCAGGGCACGGTTTCAGTTCAGGTTGACCCTCCGTCATTCATCATAAGCGCTGAAAAAATTTTTAATAACACGCAAGACCGCGCCTGGCTGGAGAGATTGCTTCCGAGATTTGAAAACGCAATTCAATATCTGACCAAAACCCGGGATTTTTTCAAGACCGGTCTTCCCTGCATCGTTCATCCGTGGGAATCCGGAACAGATTCTTCTCCTGCGTATGATGAGATAATCAAGCTGGATTACAGCAATCCTCTCGGAGGTCCCCAAAGGATGCTCCTTTATCCAGCTATGTTCACCAGGCAGAAAAAGCTCGGATATGACCTTGAGAAAATCGCTGAGGCTAATGAGTTCATTGTAGAGGATATGAATATGATTGCGATCACTATCCGGGCAGTGATTGCGCTGAGCAGGATGTTTGAGAAGGTGGGAGACAAGCAAAAAGCTGAGCATTACAGGAATCAGGCAAAGCAGATGACAGAGACCATTCAGAAAATTCACTGGGACGATTCCAAGGGCTTGTTCTGGTCGCGTTATGACCTCAAGAGTCCCAAATTCGCGAAAAGAACCACCTGCGCATCTTTGCTTCCGATAATGAGTGAGTATCTTCCAAAAGATAAAGCAGAAAGGATTGTTAAAGAGCATATAACCAATCCAGAGGAATTCTGGCTGGACTATCTAATTAGCTTTAACGCAAAATGCGAGCTTGACCGTGAGAAAATTTACTGGGAAGACAGACTGCTATGGAGAGGTTATTGCATCTGGACAAATATGAACTGGATGGTCTGTGAGGGACTGCTCACGCACGGGTATAAGGATATAGCCAGAGAGCTTACCCGAAGAACAGCTAAGATGATTCGGGATCAGGGCTTCTGGGAGTTCTATGACTGCAGGACTGGTCAGGGCAAAAACGCACATCCGTTTAACTGGCCCGGAGTGGTGCTTGATATGATTCATCTCACCTGGCCAGAAGTGGTCCAAGCGTAGAGCTATAGCCAGCGCTGTGATTCAATATGAACTGCGCTTGGCAATCTAGCGTTTATGCCATAACAATGCTATCAACAGAAAAACGCACTGGAAAACCGGACCCGGAGAATCAAATTTGAATAATTTCACTCGGTCTTCCCTCTTATTTTGAGTCCAGACCAAACTATGATATAAATAATAAAGTTGAGATGAAAAAAAATAAAATACGCGTTCTGATTACGCTTTTAGCTCTAGTGGCTGTGATTCTTTTTATCCTCGCCTTGATTATTCTCTATGCCTCTGGCGCAGGATTCAGCGCTAGAAATCTGCTCTCTGCTCTTGGGCTGAGCATTGGCTTTTCCTTCATCATCAACCTTGTCATAGCCATTATTTATTATCTGATGTGGGATATTTATACAATAGATACTCAAAGCGGGGAGCATCTGGAGAAATACCTTCGGCTTGGCACTCAGGGAAAGCTGAATCAGGAGGCGCGGAATCTTCTGATGGAAAAAGGCAGAGAAAAGGTGTCCATCCCGCTTGGAGATTTTCACAATAACATCACTAGCGTATTAAGCCAGTCATATCGGCTTACTGGAGACCTTAGAGCTTTATCCCGGGAGATAATTGAGCAGAGCCAGAAGCTCTCACGAGCCTCACAAAGCCAGGTTGAGTCCGCGGCTGAGACTGGTGAGAGCCTCTCCCGCATTGACCAGGGCATCCGCCAGATTCATAACAATGTTGACGAGCTTAAGAACTTGAGCCAGGAAACATCCAGCGCCAGCTTTGAAATGATGACCAATATCCAGAATGTCTCGGAGATGACCGGAGAATTGGCTGGATTTGTGCGCGACCTAGTCACAGCTATCGCTCAGATGGCATCTAATATCCAGAGCGTGGCGCAGGCAACTGAAACCCTGTCCAGCGCATCCACACAGACCTCAGCCTCTATGCGAGAGATTGACCAGGCTTCCCAGCAAATCCGTAAGCGAACAGAGGAGATGGCAAAAATTGCCGCGCTTGCGAGAGAGCAGGGAACCAAAGCCGCAAATCTGACCTCAGGATGGGCGCTTGGAATGGATAAAATAGCGGCCTCTGTCAACCAGGCAAACAAAATAATGCAAGAGCTTACCGAGCAGTCCCAGGCTATTGGAGAGATTGTGACCGTGATAAGCGACATCGCATCAGAGACTCATCTCCTTTCTCTCAACGCATCCATTATGGCGGCAAAAGCAGGGGAGCACGGAAGGGGATTTATGGTGGTTGCAACTGAGATCAAAGAGCTTGCAAGAAGAACCTCTGAGAGCACCAAGGAGATTGAGGCATTGATAAACCGGACTCGCAAGGCAGTTAAGGCTTCGCAGGAAGCGATTAGCGAGGCGCAGGCGCGTGCAGAAGAGGGAACCCGCTTAAGCGCGGAGGCTCGCAAGGCGATTCTGGATATTCTGGAAGGGATGGAGTATTCAGCAAATTATTCTAAACAGATTGCGGAGGCGGCAGAGGAGCAGGTGAAATTAGCTGAACAGGTTTTTCAATCCAGCAGTGAGGTTGATGAGAGGACTCAGCTTATCAAGACAGCTATGCGGGAGCAGGATGACTCAAGCTCTTACTTAAAGGAGCGCGCTGAAAAGATGCGCGAGCTTATGGAGCGTGTAAAGATAGCGACCAAAGAGCAGGCTGAGGGTTCTCAGCGGGTGAGCAAGGCAATGGAAGAGTTGACTGCGTCTGTGGAGGTGATCCGGGTTGCGACAGAGGATCAGAGGAAAGCGAGTTCAGAGATACTCAAAGCAATGGGTCTTTTAAGGCGCGCCTCGGACCTGATTGCGACCAGCGTGGAGAATGTGGAGAACACAGCAATAAGCGTGCTTGACCAGTCATTGATCCTGGATGGAGAGTTGAAGGGATTTGAACTGCCGGAATTGAAGAAGCGGATAAAGGTTGGAATCGTGCTGGACAATCTTCGTGAGGAGCGCTGGAGGCGGGAGCGAGAGATTCTGATTAAGAGGTTAGAGCGTCTGGGCGCTGAGGTTCTGGAAACGGTTGCGAACGGAGATGGAGAGCTTCAGTTAAAACAGGTTGAGGAGTTGATTCAGAATGGCGTGCAGGGATTGATTGTGGTGGCGGTTAATGCGGAGCGGATGGCGGTTGTTGCGGAAAAAGCGCGTAAGAATAGCGTAAAGCTTATTGCGTATGACCGCCTGATGAGGAATTGCGATTTGGATTTGTTCATTGCGTATGACGGATTCCAGATGGGGAAATGGGGGGCTGAGTATGCCTTGAAGCGCAAGCCTGAGGGGAGTTATTTTCTGCTCTTAGGCTCAGAAGTGGACAATACAGCGATCCGAATGCGCCAGGGACAGCATTCTGTTCTGGACCCGCTGATTAAATCCGGCAGGATTCAATTTTTAGGAGAGAGCTGGACTCCGGACTGGTCTCCTGAAAAGGCTTATCAGATTATTCGGAATTTACTGGCTCAGGGAAAAAAGCCGGATGCGATTATTGCGAGCAATGACGGCACAGCTGGAGGGGCAGTGAAAGCCTTGAAGGAGTTTGGGCTTGCTGGAAAGGTTATAGTCACTGGTATGGATGCTGAGCTTGATGCGTGTAAGAGAATTGTGAAAGGCGAGCAAAGTATGACGATTTATATGCCAGTGCGTTTGCAAGCCACTCGCGCGGCAGAGGCGCTTGTGCTTCTGCTAAAGGGACAGGAGGTTCCTGGGGCAGACCAAGTGGTAAATAATGGAAAAACAGATGTGCCAGCCATCCTGCTTACTCCGATTGTTGTGGATGCAGAAAATATGCGTGAGGTGATTATTGCAGACGGATTCCACTCTGAAAAAGACCTTTATGGATGACTGCTCAATTCAGGCTTAACACCGTTCTTTGTCCGATTCAATAACTCCATCCTCACCACTGGAATATCCCGAGGCGCATTTATCCCCAGACTTACCTTGCTATCATCTAAGCGATTAACCGTAATCGTAATACTCTTCCCTATTACTATCTTCTGTCCAATCTTTCTGCTTAATACCAGCATCTCTCTACTCCTTTCCAGGCGCTATCCTTTGGATGCAGAACCAGATAATTGAGTTGCCCGGAAAAAGCTCAGGCGTAAAAAGCAAAGGTTAAAACCGGAATTCTGGATTCGGCTGGCTACTGACCACTGCTCTATGGCTACTGATTATTGACCGCTTCTGACATTACCCTGTGCTATACTATGTTGCAGGCGATTTTAGAATCAGGCTATGGTTTTTTCTTTACATAAACCAGTTAATGCTGTATTGTGGAGAAGGGAAAAATGGAATATGATTTAGAGGATGAAAAGGGCAAGTTTTTAGGCTCAGGATGCTTTTATGAGCCGTGCAAGAAAGGGGGATAGAATATGGGCGATTTCAATATCGCAAGGTTTTTTGGTCCTTTAAATTTATTTCAACTTGGCTCTCCAAGAGCAATGGGACAGATGATTGACCAGATGGTTGGAACTTCGCCTCAGGCTCATATAGACGCTGTAGGCTCTTTGGTTGGAAAAGCAATAGTGCAGAGTTCCTCTGCTAATGCTCAGGTTATTTCAAGCAGGCTTGACCAGGTTTCCAGCCAGCTACAGAACTCCATTCAGGCATCTGGCGCGGACATAAGCGAGCATATCTCCAAAGGCTTTATAGCGTCCAATATCATAAACACCATTGGCTTTGCCGCGGTTACTGCAGGGGTACTGGCTCTAAGAAAATCTGTTCAGGAAAATACAAATGCAATTCAAGAATTGCATGCGGCAATGGCTGAAAAATTCAATGAGTTGATCTGGATAGCTCAAAAGCAGACGCAGGGCATAGAGAAAATATATGACCTTTTAAGACGGGGATTTACCAATGATGCTATCCAGCTTCTGGAGCAGGGTGAGCGGAACTATCAAAAGGGTTTTTATCAGGAGGCTCTGGAGCGTTTTCAAAAGGCGCTTCAATATGATAATACTCTTTATCCTGTTTACCGGAATATCGGGATGATTCTGGTTCATCTTGGAAGGCATGATGAGGCTGAAGAGTATATGAAAAAAGCAGAAGCGTTTTCAGACATATCAGATGAGACCAGAATAACTGCTTTAACTGACCTTGCAAGATATTACTGGGCAAAGGGAGACCCGGGAAAAGCATCAGAATGCTATGAGCAGGCGCTTAAAATAAAAAGGGTTCCGAAAGTGCTTTATGATTTATCTATTGTTTATGCGGAGATGGGAAAAGAGCAAGAATGGAAAAATTTACTTAGAGAAGCAATTGAAAAAGACCCTAAATTATGGGAACTCGCTGTCATTGACCCGGAATTTGAATTTAAGAAAAATGAGCTTCTAATCATTCTTGATGATTTATATAGAGAAAAAAATAAACTAAGGTATAATATCATAAATCCCTGTTTGCAAACGAAAAAGAAAATAACTGAACGCTTACAAGGAAAACTTAATGAGCTAAAAACCATATTGAGCGATTCTGTTCCCTGGAAAAATGAAGTGATTGCGGATTTCCAGCGAATGATACAAGCCTTAAACTCTTCTATGGACAAAGATATTATGTCATTAAAACAAGCAACTGCTTACTCAGATATTGTTTCTAAAAGCAATTACTATTCTTCAAATTACGAAATAACAGCGGAAAATAAGCTGGCGGAATTAATCAATGAGTTTAACAATAAATGGCAAAAAATTTATGATGAAAACCTTAGGAGAGAGGATATTGGATGCGGATTGGTTGGGGGCGCAGTTATGTTCTCAATCCCCGCAATTATTTGTTTTATTTTGGCGATAGTGGCGATAGAGCACGGAGAACCCGAGGCTGCCAAGTCTATGGCTGGCCTTTGGATACTTTTTAGTGCTGTTGATATTCCTTTTTGGATAGCCATATTCAACAATATGCGGAAAAATAGACTCATTGATTTAGAGAATAAGAATAGAGGGATTTTGAGGCAATTTTGTGCGGAACTTCAAGGTGTTCCAAACACAATGGTCTCTGGCTCAAATGTTCTGGTTAAAGGTTCTGGACAGGGGGCTGGAGGTTCAATTTAGTGAGATGGATTTTCTTATTTTGAGTGATTGTGGATGAGATGTTTTGATAAGAGGATTTTAATAATTTTGTTTATTTATTAAAAATACATTAAAAAACTTGACAATTTTAGAAAGATATGCTAGACTTACACTAGCAGTTTAGAAGTTATATCAGCGGAGAATTCAATATGCATATTAAGTCATCAGCCCTCTGGGAAAAGAGGGCTTTTTTATTGTAAAGGCAATGTTCGCAAGGTGTTCTTAAGAAGAGTTAAAAACTTAAAAGAGGGAATGCAGAAATGAAAAAGGGAGTAATTTGGAAGAAGGATTTTAATGCGTGGGTAGAGGGTTTGAAAAAGGAAGGGGATGTATTTGGTCCAAAACTCAGGACTGAGCAGTTTCATTATTTTGATCGGATTTCAGACCCTTCAGAGTTAAGGCTTGATTACACGAGCACGATTTTACCGCCCAAGAAGTTTTTTGTTCCTCCTAAGGATGAGGTTCTTCTGGAGTTCAATTTGAAGACTGGTGAGACCAAGCCTGCGAAGAGCGAGCCAGCGCGGGAGATTATTTTGCTGGGTGTTCATGCGTGTGATATGCAGGGTCTTTTAAGGCTGGACATCTGCTGGAAAGAGGGGAATCCTGATTCTACCTATCTTGCGAGGCGTGCAAAATCCACAATTATTGGCGTGACCTGCAATCCAGATGAGTATTGTTTCTGCTCTAGGGTCGGGAGCAATGAGCATCGTGAGGGGTTTGACCTGTTTTTAAGCGACCTTGGACAGAGCTGGCTTGCAGAGGCTTTTACTGAGAAGGGAGAAAAGCTGTTGGGTCTTGCGAATTTGAGTGAGGCAACAATGCTTGATGAGGAGCTGGCGTATAAAGCCAAGGCAAGATGCGCGAATACCAGGGGCCAGGAATTTCTGCCAAAGGTTGAGGAATTGCCTTTACTATGTATTGATGGAGAGGATTTAGCATTCTGGGAGGAGGATGTTGGAAAGAGATGTCTCGCGTGCGGGACTTGCACAAATGTATGCCCGACCTGTTATTGCTTTGATGTTACTGATGATATAGATATGAATCTTACAACAGGGAGGAGATTGCGTGCTTGGGATTCGTGCCAGTTAGAGGGGTTTAGCGAGGTTGCTGGCGGAGAGAAGTTTATGAAGGACCAGCCCACCCGTCAGAAGCATCGGTTTTACAGGAAGTTCAGATGGCTGACAACTAAATATGGAGGAAGCGCGTTTTGTGTTGGATGCGGAAGGTGCGGAAGGCAATGCCCAGCAGACATAAGCGTTCCTGAAACAGCGAGCAAGCTTTATCTGGGCGTAAAGGCAAAGGGCTGAAACAGGAATTGCAACTGAATTAGCGGGTCGTTTTTAAGGAAAAACTTAAAAGGAGAGAAAGAAATGACGGAGAGCGCGAGGAAAATTTCGGACAGCTTATATTTGCCAAAATCGGCGAGTATTAAGAAGGTTATTCAATTTACTGAGTTGGAGAAGTTTTATCATTTAAGTTTTGATGATGGCTCTGAGCTGGGTCATCAGCCCGGGCAGTTTGTGATGGTTTCTCTTCTTGGAGTTGGTGAATGTCCGATCTCCATATCCAGCTCTCCCACTGCTAAAGGTTTTGACCTTTGCGTGAGAAAGGTTGGAAGAGCCACAGAGAAGATCCATAAGCTAAAAGAGGGGGACAAGCTCGGGATTCGGGGTCCTTTTGGAAAAGGCTTTCCAGTTGATAAGCTCAAGGGTAAAGACCTTCTGTTCATCGGGGGCGGTATAGGAATGGTTCCCTTAAGGTCTTTCATCAATTACGCAGTGGATAAGCGGAAGGATTACGGAAGGATCATCCTTCTTTATGGTGCTCGTTCCCCAAAGGAGATTTTCAATTTTCCGGAATTTGAGGACTGGAAGGCAGGGAAGAAGGATGTTGAGCTTTTGCTTACGGTTGATAGAGGGGATGATAAATGGAAGGGCAATGTTGGTGTTATCACGACTTTGATTCCGGGCTTGAAAATAGATATTGAGAAAACCTATGCGATAGTTTGCGGACCGCCTGTGATGTATAAGTTTGTGCTTCTGGCTTTAGAGGGCAAGAATTTTAAGGAGGACCATATTTATTTATCTCTTGAGAGAAGGATGAAATGCGGGGTTGGTAAATGCGGACATTGCCAGATTCACGGTTATTACTGCTGTCAGGATGGTCCGGTGTTTCATTATCCGCAGATAAAAAATATCAAGGAGGCGCTGTAATGTCAAAACCCAAGGTGGCGTTTTTTGATTTTTCGTGCTGTGAAGGATGCCAGCTAATGGTGTTGAATTGCGAGCCAGAGCTATTGGACATCTTTGGCGCAATTGACATTGTGAATTTTAGGGAGGCGATCAGTGACCGTGGAGAGGATTATGAAATTGCCTTTATAGAAGGCAGTATCATCACCCCGCACGATGTTGAGAGGCTAAAAAAGATTCGCGCACAGGCAAAGGTTTTAATTGCGCTTGGCGCGTGTGCGCACACAGGCGGGGTTAACAAGCTCCGCAATTTTCAGGATACAGAGGAAGCCAAGAAGTGTGTTTATGGAGAGGATGCCAAATACTTTGATGTGTTGCCAAAGGTTTTAAGCGTTGGAGAGGTTGTTCCGGTTGACCTGGTAATTCCAGGATGTCCTATCAACCGGTTTGAATTCCTTTCCATTGTTAAGCAGGTTCTTGCGGGTGTTAAGCCATCGCTTCCTAACTACCCTGTATGCGTGGAGTGCAAGCGGAATGAGAATGAATGTCTGTTGCTCAAAGGTCAAATCTGTCTTGGACCCGTAACATTAGCAGGATGTGATGCCCGTTGTCCAAATAGCCAGTGGCCCTGCACTGGTTGTCGTGGCTTGGTGCCAAGCCCGCATCTGGAGGCTGACCAGATTGTTTTAAGTAAAGCAGGTCTAACGGTTCAGGATATTCTCCGTAGATACCGATTATTTTATGGATACTCGGAGGTAGTGAAATAATGGCGACAAAAACTTTTGAGATTCGGGAAAATTATGTTACCCGGATAGAGGGACACGCCAATATCTGGGCAGAGGTAAAGGACGGTAAGGTGACAGGATGCCGGCTTGAAGTTCCGGAATCTCCCCGGATGTTTGAGTCCTTTGTTCGGGGAAGAGAGTGGTGGGAAGTGCATTGGATAACTGCCCGCATCTGCGGTATCTGCAATCATTCGCATCAGCTTACGAGCCTTCGCGCCACTGAGGATGCTTTCAAGATAAAGGTTTCTGACCAGACCTATTGGCTTCGTGTATTGATTGATGACGCTGAGCAGTTGGAGAGCCATATTCTTCATGTCGCGTATTTAGTGGCGCCTGATTTATTCAAGGCAAAGAGCGTTATTCCTCTGGTTTCTGTTGCGCCTGAGGTTGTTAAGGCGGCGCTAAGGCTAAAACGGCTGGCGAATGATATGTTTCTTTATCTAACCGGGTTTGAGGTTCATTGTATGCGGATGTGTGTTGGTGGGTTCACGATGTATCCTACTATGGATGAGCTTAAGAAATTGAGACAGGCGCTTGATGAGCGGATGCAGGATTTTATGCTTTTAGCTGATACTGTTCTTTCAGTTGCGGACCGGCTTCCTAAATTTGAACGCGAGACAGAATATATCTCCATCAAGCACGATAAGGAATTTCCATTTTACGATGGCAAGCTTTATTCTTCAGATACCAAGAAGACCTATGATAATTCTGAATATGAGGGAGTTATGAACGAGTTTGTGGTTCCCTGGAGCACATGTAAGCGCGCGAAGCATCAACGCACCAGCTTTATGGTTGGCGCCCTTGCCCGTTGTAATAATAACTCCGAGCTGTTAAAGACCGGTCTAGCGGCTGAGGTGGCTAAAAAATTCGGGTACAAAGCTCCAGCTATAAATCCGTTTATGAACAGCGTTTGTCAGCTTATTGAAATAGCGTTATGCTGGGAGCGGTCAAAGAGGCTTTTGGATAAGTTTATTGCGGATGGCATTGAAAAGGAGCCGCCAGTGAAGCCTAATTTAAAGAATGCTGGACGCGGAATTGGAATAACTGAGGCGCCGCGTGGTCTTTTGATTCACGATTACACTTATGATAAATCAGGTAAGTGTATTAAAGCCAATTGCGTAATTCCAACTAACCTGAACTCAGGTAGTATGGAGGATGATATGAAGTCGCTAGTGCCGAAACTGGTTGATGAAGGCAAAAGCCCGGAGGATATTAAATTTATTCTGGAGATGCTGGTGCGGGCGTATGACCCTTGCGTGTCCTGCTCTGTGCATCTGATTGAGAGATAAAAAGGAGGAAAAGATGGCAACTATACTTTTAGTTGATGACGATCCGGATTTTGTGGACGCCACCAAGCTGATCCTGGAAAAAAGTAAATACAAGGTTATTACTGCGAGCAATGCGGAGGAAGGCTGGAAAAAGGCGCAGGCGGAAAATCCAGACCTGATCCTTCTGGATGTGATGATGGAGTCCCCGGACGCTGGTTTTCAGCTTGCGTATAAAATCAGAAATGACAAAAAGCTGAAAAATAAGCCAATCCTTCTCCTGACCGCTATTGGCAAGGTTACTGGGTTCAAGTTTGACAAGAAAAAGGATGAGGATTTTCTGCCAGTGGAAGAATACATTGAAAAGCCTGTGAAGCCGGAGATTTTACTGGAAAAAATCAGCAAAGCGCTTTCTAAATAAATAAAATCCGCGCAAGAGTGAAGTTGCGCGCAGGTATTTTCAGCCCGGAGAAGTTATCTCCGGGCTTTTTTTTGAATAGACTTGATTTTGGAAAAATCGGTATTAAAATTTATACTTAAAAATAAATCAGGGAGGGAAAAAGATGAAGAGAGGTAAAAGCGTTTGGTTCAGATGGTTAGGATTGTTTCTGGTTCTGGTTTTTTTGTCTGGTTTTAGCGCGTGCAAGAGGCCGGATAACGATGGGATGGATGATGCCTGGGAGAAGCAATATGGGCTTGATCCCAAGAATCCAGAAGATGCATTATGGGATAAGGATTCTGATGGGCTAAGCAATCTGGAGGAATTCAAGCTAGGGACTAATCCCACTCTTGCAGATACTGATTCAGATGGTAAAAATGACTCTGCGGAGATTAATGCGAAAACCTCGCCTACTAATCCTGACACAGATGGGGATGGGGACAAAGATGGCTCTGACTGTATGCCTCTGAATCCATCCATTAATCATAATCAGAAAGAAGGACCGATCGGAGATTCCACCTGTGTAGATACCTTTGACAATGACTGCGATGGCTTGATAGACCAAGGAGACCCTGATTGCGCTTGCAAAGAGGATGCGGATTGTAAAAGCCCTAATTCCTGTCAGCAGGCTGTTTGCGAGCAGGGTGTGTGCAATTTTAAGCCTGTTGAGGACGGCACTGCTTGTGATGACGGGAATTGTTGCACTGAAAAGGATAAGTGTAAGGCAGGAGCATGCGCAGGCACAGAAAAGGTCTGTCCCAAAAACAAGGTCTGCGATATTTCTTCTTGCCAGTGCTCGGAACAGCCGAAGTAAAAAGCTGGTTCAAAATTCATAATCTGATAGCTCGCTAAAAGAGTGTGAATCACGCGAGTAAAGGATGGATTTCTGCGCGCGCTGATAGCCTGTTGACATTCAACCGGACATCCTTATTTCAGCCTTGGGGGAAAATCAAGGACTGTTTGAATCTCTTTTTCCCATAAATTGATGAACGAAGCCAGGAGTTCGCTCTTGGAGTGGATATTCATTTTCAAATATATTTTTTTCAAATGGTCTCTTACGGTCTGCTCAGAGATTTTAAGCTGGGAGCTTATGTTTTTTATGCTCGTCCCTTTCAGGATGAGTATAGCCACCTCGGTCTCCCGCTGGGTCAATCCTTGAGCGCGGAAATAATCTCTGATTCCGCCCTGCTTATGCCAGAGTGTAGTAAGGAATCTGAGTCTGAGGAAATTATCCAGATGAGGACATAATGAAGTAAGAAATTCCTTATCCTGCGAGCCAAAATCCGGGTTATGGCGCAAGGAGCGCCTAAATGTAATAATGCCTAGGCTATGGTCCAGCTTAATCACTCCGAAAAGGTAATGACCAGGATGAGAATGGTCCCAGAAGCAATGATATACCTTGAATAAGAAGGATTGCCAGTGACCGAGATTCAAAGTTGGTAATTCCTTTCCAGTAAAAACTGAGAAGTCTTTTAGAGCTGAGCCTGGCATATCCTTTTCCTTACGAAGAAAGGACATCAACATATTCCACTCCGTTTCTTTACAGCCGGATTTAAAAACCAGAACAGGGTTTAATAGCTCAGGATAAATCTGTATTGCGCAAAAGCAGTCTGCTTTGACTATACTAAGACATTTCTCTTTGAATCGCGCGAGCATATTCTCATTGAACAAGCCCGCATTCAAATTATAAACCAGAGAGCTAAATGCCTCCAGATTCAAAACCTTCTCCCGCTCCTCTCATTCCACCCCACGCAGGAATCAGGCTTTATTATTAAAATATAATGCAGGTCAAAAAAGTCAATCCCATATTCAGGGGAAAAACACATTTTTTTATTCCACCTATTTATGGGAGATGCAGAGAAAGTGAAAAGGTTGCGTTTTACTGGAGAAAAATTTCAGGCGATTTTTTTATGATTTAGCTGATTTTATTAAAGCTCTGCCGGGACCCATCCTCCGAAAGCCTTTTCCATCTCCAGCGCAACTCCGATTGTAATATGGTCATTTCCAGGTATGGATGCAACCTGTACTCCTAACGGAAGACCGTCCTTGTTCAGTCCAAGAGGAACTACTGTGACAGGGAAGGTCATTATATTCAGGATAGCAGTGTAGGCGTATTGGAAGGGATTGAATAGCGGAGCATTATGTCTGGGTGCGACACTGGGGAATGGAGGATAAAGCATAATGCCGTTTGGACCTATAAGCTCAATCAGTTCCTTCTGAAGCTCCTTTCCCATGTCCACAAATTTTTTCATTCTGGATGGTAGCATTCTTGGGAGATTTTCTATTAAAGCCAGGACAATGGACGGAAGCGTATGCTCGGATGCTCCAAAGAAGAGTTTGATGAGTTCCCATAAAGGAGATATGTCCTTGCCTTTTCCCTCTCCGAGCAATGTCCGGAACAGTGTCTTGGTCTCTGAATCTATGCTGGAAGACCAGATGTCAATACTGCTTTTGAGTTTTTCAAGTCTAATGGTTTTCACCATCGCTCCTTTTGATTGAAGATAGTCTGCGACTTTCTGCTGAGCGGATTTCAGGTCTGCGCTGACTTTGTGAACCCCGTCATCAGGGATGTTAATGACATTCAATCCAGAGACCTTTACGCTTGCCGGGTCTCGGAGCTTGAATTCTCTGGTTGATGGGTCTTTGCCATCAGGACCCGCAATAATGCGCAGTATGGGCATAAGGTCTTCTGCGCGTCTTGCGAGCGGACCTGTTGCAAGGTATGTAAGCGCTTCATTTTCCGCAATTGGATGCTGACCTGTTGCAGGCACCAGAGTTCCTGTTGGCTTGTGTCCGAATACGCCATTGAAAAAAGCAGGCATCCGGATAGAGCCTCCGATGTCAGAGCCAATGCCAAATGGAGAACCGCCTGCGCCAATGATAGCGCCCTCGCCTCCAGAACTCCCGCCTACAATATGTTTTGGATTATATGGATTATTGGTTCTGCCATAAACCTTGTTATAGGACTCATACCACATACATAGCTCAGATGTGTTGGTCACTCCAAGCGGGATCGCACCAGCTTTGCGGATACGCGCAACAGCAGTGGCGTCCTCTTTAGAGATCAGGTTCTTTCTGGCAACCAGACCAGAGGCATTGGGCATACCGGTTAGCTGGAAGCATTCTTTTATTGTGCAGGGAACTCCAAAAAAAGGAGGAACCTGCTCTGGAGGAATGGTTTTTAATGTTTCATCCGCGTGTTTTGCCTCAGCACGCGCCTGGTCAAATCTGTCTTTGACAACCGCATTTATTATTGGGTTAACCTTCTGAATCCGGGCGATATGAGCTTCCACCACCTCCTGCGAGCTGACCTCTTTATTGCGGATCATCTCTGCCAGCTTAACTCCGGACAATAATAACAACTTATCCATGAATTACTCCTTCCTCTCATTTTGATTTTATCAGATTTTGAAAAATCAGCCAAAAACCAGATAGCCTCTTTCCCATCCGCCTTTTTTAGGATATAATTGAGCTATCTGCAAATTCTGAAAAGGGGGAATAGGCAAATGAGAAAAATAATTCCTGGTTTAATAATGTTCGGGCTTTTGATGGGAGCGTTTTCCATTCGTTCATCTGAAATTATTATGACTAAGCATATTATTCCTGCGCCTGCGCCTATTGACGAGCCAAAGGGGTTCATCACTCCGGATGGGACATTTAATATCCGGGACCCAAATGCGTCATTTCATTCGGACAGGCTCGCGGACGCAATGGGCTTGGATGAGAGCGGTAAGAATTCTCGCGGAGAGTATTTGAATCTCAATCACGCTATTTATACCTCATATAGGCTTTCCACGGATAAAACCAAGCCTCATAGCATTTTGATTTTGATGCCCGGGACATGGGTTGGCGCAATGAGCCTGAATCAATTTGCAACGGATTTGATTCGGCTTATGGAAAAAGCTGGAAAGAGCGGTTTTGAGGTCTGGGTCATTGACAGGCGCTCAGAGCAATTGGAAGACCATACCGGGATACGCTGGGCAGAGAAGAATAAGGGCAAACTACCTGCTGATGAAATCCTTAAAGGGCTTTCCGACTATTACAAACCTGCGTTTGAACCTCAGGCACAGGGCAAGATTATTGATGGCAAAAAATTCGTTCCTCTTAACCAGGATTCTGTCCGGTTTATGGCTAACTGGGGAGCGGATGTCGCTATTAGGGACTGGCGAGAGGTTGTTCTTCACGCTCATCGGGTAGTTGGAAATGATGTGGTTGAGCAGGATGGGCAAATGGTCGTAAAGAAGAAGCCTGGCAATTATGTGTTCATCGGGGGTCATTCTCTTGGAGGCTCGCTCACAGTGCTTTATGCGTCTTATGACTTTGATAGAAGAGCGGATAAGGAATTGCTTGGAATGAATGATGTTGATGGGTTGGTGCTGTTAGAAGGAGGTGGGTTTCCGAATAAAGCTCCAGGCGTGATTACTGCTGACTCATACCGTGCCTCTTTTAAGAAAAAATATAAGAACGGCAAGGTGTTCTTTGACCTTAATATGTTCGGGATACAATACGCGCCAAAAACAATGCTCTCACTCGCTTTATCTGGCTGGGCCGCAGATAATGCCCGTGGTCAGGAGGCTATTTTTCCGTTATATGCTCGTCCTTCTATTGTCCAACTGCCTCATATAACTAACGAGGCTTTGCTTGCGTTTGCAATGGATGATGATTTCAGCTCCTTCTTCATTGCGCGCGTATCTATGGGCTATCCGAGCGGGAAAATAGGAGAGCAGTTTAGGTATAAAGCAGGCATTCCCTTTGACCCCGGGGAATGCAGATTACTCAGTCCCTGGAAGCCTGGACATAAGCCAATGGATGCTGAATTTCTTTACACCTGGACTAACATTGACCAGGATCGGGCATCTGATTTTGGATGCTATAAAGATGAGCCTGAGGTCTCTGATTTTTACGCATTTGCGCGTGCAACATATGGAGGACCGGATAGTTATGAAGAGGCTCCATGCCTCTCAACAGGTCCAAATGATTATGCAGAATGGTATTTCCCTCCACGGCTTTCTACTGATTCAGCAAAACTCGGGTCTAAAATTATTGAAAAGGATGGGACAGAGCTTTTTAATGGAACCCATACGCAGGAGATTTCTATTCCAGTCATCTCTTTTGTAGGAGACGATTCAATGGGCGAGTATTATGTTCCGAAGCTCACAGAAAAGGATTTTCCAAAAGGAGTCCTTGCCCAAAAATCAACACAGGTGCATCTTATACGCGGATACACTCATATGGACATTACTCAAGCCACAAGAAACAATCAGCCGGATTTGAAGCCAGAGTTTGAAAATTTCAATGCGCCAGCTGTTTATTCCTTCCGCTTTATTTCTTCCATAATCGGCTGGTGAGAAAATAAACGCGATACCAGCAATTGAGCCAAAATTCCGCATATTTAACAAAGGGGCTTAGTGTTGAGCTCAAAATAACCGCTTTTTTAGATTTGGTAGGAGTTATGATAAGTAGTCATTGATTTTGTGGGACATTCCGGAGCTACTTTAAGTTAATTTAGTTAAATCAATGTCAAAGATGAGCGGGTCTGTGGGCGCGACCAGATTTCTCACTTGGTCTCCTGGTTTAGGATGTGCAAGGTCTACTTCAAAGGGGTCAGCAATTTTTTTACCAGAGGCGTCTATAATGACCTTTATTCTGGGCGCGAGGGGCGATTGGGGATTGTTCTCAATCACAATACCGATTTCTCCGGTGTCCAGCCGGACCAAGGAGCCGACCGGGAATATCCCGAGCATCCGGACAAACTCCTGGAAATAAATCGGGTCTAGCGCTTTGCCTGATAGTTTTTCCATAATCATAATCGCCTCTCTCGGATGAAATGGCTTCTGATAAGGACGGAGCGTGGTGATTGCGTCATAGGTGTCTGCGATGGCGATGATTTTGGAATAGTTATGAATCTGATGCCCGTCCTCCAGAGCGGGATACCCGGAGCGGTCATATCTGGAGTGATGCTCATATACCAGCCGGACGCAGAGTTCGCTTATGCCCTGCATTTTCTGGAGTATTTCCGCGCTCTTGATAGGATGCTCCTTCATAATTTCCCATTCTTCCGGCGTAAGGTCATAAGGCTTGAGAGTGATGTTTTTTGGCGTGAGGATTTTTCCAATGTCGTGAAGCAGACCAGCAAGACCTATGGGATGAAGGTCTTCCTTTGGCATCTTCAGCGCATCCGCAAGCGCGAGACTCAGCACAGACACATTTACAGAATGATTGAACAGGTAGCTGTCATAGTTTTTAAGAAGAGTGAGCGCTAGAAGCGCTGGTCTGTCTGTTAAGATATATCTGGTTAAATCAGCTACAACCTTTTTTGCGCTCTCGGCTTTGGGTATTTTGCCCATTCTGATTTCGCCCATCATCTCCGAGACAATGCCAAGGGCACGATTATAAACTTCGCGGGCATCCCGGACCTGAATATGTTTAATTTCTCTCTGCGCCAGATATTTAGACGCACTCATCTCCCGGATTTCCTGGGCATCTTCCAGTAAAAACTGGGACCATACCTGAATCTCTAAAGCATCCAGACCTTTGTGAAACTCAACCGCGTTTACTCCGCGCTCCTCCATCCGGCGCTGAAACTCCCGAACCGCCAGGTTCGGTTGATAAAATGGCACCCCTTCAAAAACCAGCACCTCCTCCACTATTGCCACCGTCAGCTTGTCCCGCGTATCCAGAAGAGACTCTAAATCCAGAACCAATTTCTTCAGCTGGTTTTTTACAATCGGATGCTCAGCAGGATAGAGTGTGAGATTCCTGCTGGACGCAATCATTCCAGTGAGAATCTGCTCCAGCTTATCCCTGTCAGTCGTGTCAGGCATTTCTTATCTCTTCTTTCCTTTTTCATCCAGCATCTGTTTTAATAAATCCCGAGAGTATTTAGCAAGTTTTCCCTCCTGCTCTGAAAGCTCCATCAGCATAGCCTCTGCGCGCTCCCCACCTATCCTTGCCAGTGCTTCTGCGCATTTGAGCCGAACATTTTCCGGGGCAGGCTTGCGGAAAAGCAGAGGCTTTTTCAGGATTTTGACCAATGCAGGAAGCGCCTCTCTTGAGCCTATCCTGCCAAGAGCTTCTCCAGCCTTTTCTCTAACATCTGAATCCTCGTAGCGATTCAGGAGAATGGAAATTAAACCGGGAACCGCAATGGTTTCCTGCATCTCCGCAAGGGTCTGGATTAGCAGTGCCCTGGTCTCGGAATCCATTTTTTTATCACGCAACATAGCGGTTAGTCCGAGACTGGCTTTTTTGCCCTTGATCTTTCCAAGAGCGCGAATTGCCTCTCGCTTGAGAAAAGGGTCTTTCTGATTTGCGAGTTCTAATATAAGGGGAGCGCTTTCCTGCAAACGAAATTCGCCCAGTAAATAAACCAGCTTGAGATTGGCCGCGGATTTCTGGCTCATCAAAATTGATTCCACATTAGCTCTTAAAATCTTGCCCCTCTGTCTTAGATAGCTGATTATCTCCTTCTGAAAATAGACAGATTCCGGGGTCATTAACCGCTCCAGCATCGCCTTCAATGCAGGCTCTCCCACCTGGTCAAAATACCTATGAAAAGCCTTGCCAGTTGCCTCTCCTGTATAAATAAAATTATTCACCAGCCAGGCAAGAAATTTTTGCTCCGCAAACCTTTTTAGAATCGCCAGCGACTTTTCAGCTGAGAGAGGAAAAATTTTTCCTTTCTGATCCAGAAAGTCGCTCACTGCTCCGAGCAGATACCATTGCTGTGCGAATTTATCTTTTCCAGCCATCTGCTCAATTTGTTTTTCTATCTTCTCCAGAGCTTCCTGCGCCTGGGTATCATCATGCGCAGAGTCCAGCGCATCTATCAAAAGACTCAGGTTTTGTAATTCATCTGCTTTGAGTTCCTTCTCGCTTGAGTCTTCATCCGCCTTTTCAGCAGTGCCCTGTCCGAAAAACACCTTTCCGAAATCCACCTCGTTAATCCAGATTGACCTGATTTTTTTCTCGCGAAAGTAGTTTTCAATTTTGTTGCCAGAGCGGAACTCTTCTGCAGGCGCAAGGAGCAACTCCAGAAGCGCCATAAACTCTCTCAAGTCCATATTCTGCCTGAAAGCGAATTTCCGAATCTGGCGGATATGAAGCTCACTGGCTAATTGATTTAATGCTGGAAGGTTTTCTAATCTCTTCCCTTCAAACAAAAGCGTATCCCTGCTTACTGTGAAGCTAATTTCTCCCAGCTTTTTTATTTCTGGAAGAATTTTTTGATATGACATATTGATCATAGACTTAAGCTGTGGATGACCAAGCGGATAAAGCTCAAACGCGCGATATGCTTTTGCAAACTCCAGGGCAACCATTTGAATGTTCTGGCTTACAGCTTCTCTGGCTTTGCTTGAGCTAGAGGCATTCTTGTCCATCAATTTATATATTAGCTTTGAAATTTGATTCGGTCAAAACATTTGCCGTTTTCAGGTTTCTGGTTCTCTTTTCGGGTTTGACATAATAGCCGTAGCGCATAAGAATTAAATCAATGCGCGGTTTGCTCTATTTATTTTTTTTCTGCTCTGGATTTTGTGGTCTGATCTACGAGGTTTTGTGGACGCGTCTGTTCGTGATGGTAATGGGAGGCACGGTTTATTCCTTTACCACGGTGCTTGTTGCGTTTATGAGCGGATTGGCGCTTGGCGGATGGCTTGGAGGCAGATACGCGGACCGGATGAAGAGGAACCCGCTGATGGTCTACGGCATTCTGGAAGGCTTAATCGGTTTTTACTGCTTGTTTATACCGTCTCTTATAAATCTTCTCAATCCTGTATTTGATGCGATTTATCCGTTTTTAGTCCAGCATAACCTGGCTGGCTTGCTAATGCGCTTTTTCTTTTCCAGCCTGCTCCTTATCATCCCCACAACAATGATGGGCGCGACGCTTCCCATTCTTGTCCGGTATCAATATGAATCTCAAAAGCATATTGGCAGAACCACAGGCTTATTGTATGGGCTTAACACCTTTGGCGCGGTTTTCGGGAGCTTTGTTTCAGGGATGATTTTAATTCCGGAGCTTGGTCAGCGGAGCACGCTTTATGTATCTGCTGGGATCAATTTTCTGATTTTTATAAGCATACTGGGATTGAGCCAGACGCGTAAGGATGCGCTTGCGCCAAGGCGGTCTGAGCTTGATAAAACTGACCTGCCAGGTCCGCTTAATTTGAGATCAGCGCTGGTGCTTCTGGGCTATGCTTTGAGTGGCGGGGTTGCTATGATTTATCAGGTTTCCTGGACCCGGGCATTGATATTGAGTCTTGGAACCACGCTATATGTTTTGAGCCTAATTCTCACAGCGTATATAGCTGGCTTGGCTCTGGGCGCGGTTGCGATCACTCCTTTTGCAGACCGGATCAAACGGCTTTATCTATTTATAGGTCTGATAGAATTCGGGATCGGGATTTCTGCCTGGGCAGTGGTTCCGCTTTTAGCTAGGCTTCCAATCTGGATGATTCTTATACATCATCCGGAAACATATTACCGCTGGCTTTCTATAGAGTTTGGGATTGGAGTTGCGCTGATTTTTCTACCGACTTTTATGATGGGTGGATTATTGCCATTAGTTGTTCGTGTATATGCGCGGTCTCGGGGCGGGGTAGGGGATGCAGTTGGGGATGTCTATGCATGGAACACGATTGGCGCTATTCTCGGCAGTTTTGTGTGCGGATTTTTTCTAATTGCGTGGCTCGGGCTTCGGGACAGCTTGAGCCTGGCTTGTATTTTGAGCCTTTTAATAGGAACAGGTTTTGTTTTTGCGGAAAAGATTCCGAAACCGGTGCGCGCAGGCGCAGTGCCAGTGGTTGCGCTATTGATTTTTCTCTTCAGCTATTTTCAGCCTGGCTGGTCTCCAGAGATAATTAACAGCGGTCCTTATATTTATTTCAACGATTATTCCAGACAGGGCGCTCAAGGCAGGAAGGCTATTCTGGAAAATCTTAAATCTATGAACAGGACGCTTTTTCATAAGGAAGGTGTGGAAGCCACGGTTTCGGTATTTGAATCTCCGGAGCATACCCTGGCGCTCCGGATAAATGGCAAGACCGATGCGTCAACTGGAGTTGATATGACCACGCAGGTTTTAACTGGACATCTTCCGCTTTTGTTGCATAAGTCTCCTGAAAAAATAGCCATCATTGGACTTGCGAGCGGAGTGACTTTAGGAAGTTCGCTTACACATCCGATTGAATCTGCGGTTTGTCTGGAGATTTCTCCAGAGGTGGTTGAGGCGAGCAGGTATTTTAATTCCGTGAACAGGCGTCCTCTTGATGACCCGCGCACCAGGCTGGTGATTGATGATGGAAGATATTTTCTCAGGCACACACCAGAGAAATACGATGTGATAATTTCCGAGCCGAGCAATCCCTGGATTTCTGGAATGGGTCTTTTGTTCACAAAAGAATTTTTTAGCCTGGCAAGGTCAAAACTCAATCCTGGAGGAATTATGCTTATCTGGATTGGTGTTTATGACCTTGATCTGGAATCAGTTCGGATGATAGTTCGGACCTTTCTTAAGGAGTTTCCGCAGGCAACGCTTTGGGAGTCAATTCCAGGAGGGGATTATCTTCTGATGGGCTTCAGGGATGAAATGGAACTGGATTATTCGCGCCTGAAATTGAAGATGAGGGACCCGAGAGTTAATTCAGACCTTGCCCGAATCAATCTGCAATATCCGGAAAGATTGATTGCGCGGTTCCTGATGGGACCGGCTCAGCTTAAGCTATTTGCCAATGGGGGACCTGTTCATATTGATGACCTTAGACAGCTTGAACTCGGGGTTCCAAAAAGCAGATACGAAAATTTTGAACAAAATCTTGGTCCCATCTTGAAGGCTTTTCTTAAGTGGCGAGAAAGCCCGACTAACTATCTTAAATTTTCCTTTCCGAGCGACGCTCAGGACTTATCAGGAATAAGCAGATTTTATCAAGGCAGGGTCTGGGTGATGGAAGCGCATCTGGCGATGATGAATAAGGAGTTAGCTAGAGTAGCGCTTGAAAAACTTCTTATGGTGAACGAGCTTGAGCCAGAGGATAGATGGGTGCGCGATAATTTATATTTTGCATATCACTTTCAGGGTCAGCACGATTTGAGACACGGAAATTTTTCTCAGGCGGTTCTTAATTTGAGCAAGTCGTGGGAATATAATCCCAAAGGCTCGGAAATTCCGGGTCTTGCGAGCTTTTATTATTTTCAGAGCGGAGACCTTGTGCGCGCTGGCGAGTGGGTAGCCAGAGCGCTTGAAACAAATCAAAAAGACGCGCTTGCTTGGATGATTCGGGCAGAGCTGGAGCTAAAGCAAGGTAAGCCTGAACTCGCAGTTAACTCTTTTGAGCGCGCAAAGCAGAACTGGCAGAGCCTTGTGCGAGCAAAGGACAGGTCAGCGATTATCAGAGCGGTCTGGCAGGCAAATCCAGAAGACCTGAGCGCGAAAATGTTCTGTCATTCAGGAGAAGCTAATCTTCAAACTGGCAATTTTCAGCAAGCCCTTGCTGATTTTGAGCACGCGCTCAGCATCAGTCCGGACTATATCCCTGCATTAGTGGGCGCTGGAAGAACTTATTTAGAGCTTAACGAGTTAGACAGGGCACGCGAAAAACTTTCCCGCGCAATAAAGCTCAGCCCTAAAAACGCGCTTGCGCATTTTTATCTTGGAAAAACTCTGGCGCGCTTGCCTGAATATAAAAAAACCGCGATTGCTGAATTCAACATTTTTTTAAAACTGGCTGAGCAGAATTTACCAGAGCGTAAAGAGGCGGAAAAAATTTTGAAAGAGCTTAAGGTTGTTCAATAAGAATCGCTCTAAAACCAGGAGGCGACGAAAAATTTATTTCTGGCTTTTGGGTTTCCTTACAATTCAGGCTGGACAGCTTTAAGTCTAGCTTGAGCTCATCGTTTTTGAGTTTAATCTGGTCTGGAAACCAGCAATCTCCTGGATATGAAAATTCTGCGTGGAAATTGGAATCGCCTGTTTGATTTATCTGCATCAAGCGGAGCGGAGATTTTTTGAAAAGATATTCAAGCTCAAATCCTGAATCTGTTTTCTCGCTCAGCTTGATGAGATTTCCTTTATGGCTGAAAGTTTCCATCTCAGGCTTAAGCTCTCCTGCAAGGGCTTTGAGAAAAATTTGAAAAAAATTGAGCAGACCTTGTTCGGTGTTTAGCATTGGCTTTGTTTCAAAATCCTTAAGCCAGTCTTTTCTGTTAGAGTATGCGGTTTTCGCTGAAAGATCAATGTAAATGAAATCATTATTCTGGATAGTTATCTGGAATAAAGGCTCTCCGATTGGAAGATAAGCAAAAAGCAATGCAGTGAGGTTTTCTGCTTTTTCCACATAGATTTCTCCCTGAAAAAAACCGCGCGAGCTTATTGCCTGAAAACTGGCAGAAACCGGGCTTCTGGGTTGAGTTCTGTATTTTTCCAGAAGCTCCTGCGCCGAGGATGGCTTATTCAGAGATATTTTTTTCGCGCAAGCCCCTGAGAACACAATTGTCAAAATCAAAATCAACTGGCACAAGTTTTTCATTGCAAAAAGTATAAATGATAATCAGAGTTTTATCCAGCGGATTTGCTGAAAGCATAGCCCAGATGATATGATTTATTAAATGATGTCAAAAGCTAGTCAACATACGCCCGGGTTTGAATTCTATATGGCTTATAATGCCTTGTTCTGGAGTATGGTCAGCCTGGTGCAAGCGGGATTATTTTTAATGGTTAGGAAGGGGCTTTACACCCCGCGTTTATTGATCCTCGCGTGTATATTTATTTTTATCTCTGCGGCGTTCTCTCCTTTTTTATTCCCGGAGCGATTTCATCAGAGATTTTCCAGCCGTCTCTTTGTCTATCCGCTTATCAGCCTTGCTGTTTTTGCGTCTCCTTTGCTGTTCTGGCGTTTTCATTCATACGCTATTTATTTTTACGCTATTCTTGGCATTGCAGGTGTTTTTAAGGGATTGCCACATTTGAAAAAGATCAGCATCGGGCAGATTTTATTCCTGGTTATTTTCGTGCCTCTGTTGTCTGCCTATTTTTTTATTTTCATCAATCAGGCTGACTATGCGAATGTTTTTGCTCCAGAGCAAGCATTGCTTGGAAAGATACGCAAGGACAGTTATTATGCAACTTCAATCGCTCATATGCTCCAGAATTATGGGGTCTCATCAACCGGCTTAGATGGTTTAGTGCCTCATCACTATCATTATGGCTCTCATATGTGGTTTGCGATGCTGGGAAGGCTGGCAGGAACTCCTCCGCTTTTTAGCTATGCGATTGGCTTATTTCTTATCCTTGTGCCATCTCAATTTTATGCGCTCATTCTCTCCGGGATTTGTGTGGCAAAAGAGCGGATTAGAATTTTAGAATACTTTCTCATCTGCCTATCACTTGTTTATATCACAGACGCCATTGGCCGCAATACCCATTATATAAGCGAATCATATAACAGCGCTATAACTGCATTGCTTTTTCTGTTTCCATTATTGATGAGCCAGCTACGCTCTTCCAGTCGCTCCTGCAGGGAAAATGTTTTCTGGATTTTGTTTATGCTCGCAATGCTCTATCCCTTAACAGCGCTAAAAATTTCAGTTGGGATTCTGTTTAGCATTAGCCTTGCGTGTGTTGTGGTTCGTGTATATGGATTCAATCTCAAGACAATTATTTATCTGCTCGTGCTGGCTGGCGTGGAGAGCTTCGCTTTTAAAATTTATAATGACCCTGGTCAGCCAGCTATTTTTGCTCCACTAAAATTCTTTGCGAGCCATCCTCGTTTGCTTTTCTTTACAAGCTGGCTTGTGCCAGTTCTGGCAATAACCGCATCTGCGCTGGACCTTGAGATAAAAAACCTTAATGACCTCAAAAATGCTTTCCGCTCTAAAGCAACGATAGATATAGAATTGCTCATTCTGGTTGGAGTTATTGGAGCGCTTCCAGCATTTCTTCTCTGGCTTTCTATTGCCTGGGCTTGGGCGTTTTTCAATGTAGTCCAGTGGATGGCTTTTCCAGTTTTGTTTTATCATCTCTCCTGGCAAAGAATTGAGTCTGTCAAAACAAAAACTCCGGTTTTAATCCTCGCGTTGCTGATAGCAATTCCGGTTATATATAAGTCAGGCGTTCATACCAGAAACGCGTTCCGGTTCGGATACCTGAAAAATGCAAGACAATTCCTTGCTGGATTGAGTTCGCAGAATAAACAATCTCCAGGAGCTCCTCCAGGCGATTTATATGGCGCAGAGCTTGCTAGGCTTTTTCAGAAGTATCCGGGATATAAGGCATACTCATTAATAATGGAAGCCGCGGAAGGTAGAACCAAAAATTTTGCTGTGTTTGTTCCGCCTGAAAACCGTGAATTCTGGACTATGCTTAAGAATTGCGTGGCTCTGCCAATGTTTGTGCCAGCAGTTACCGGGAAAATGATGTTAATGGGACTCTCTCCTGTAGAGTTTAATTGCGAGCTTGAGTATTATGGATACTCTAATTATCCTCCGGATGCGCATAGTCATAATACTGACGATGAATCCTTATGCAGGCGCGCTCGGTCCAAGAAAATTCAGACAGTTTTTATCCTCAATGACCTGAACCAGAAAAACCAGAACAGAATTCTCAATTGCGGACAATAACTAAGATAGACCCACTTATCTATTTATATGCGTTTGCTTGGAAAATGGGGAATAGGCGGGCGATTAACTGGATTAAAAGCACGCTGAATATAAAGACCATCAAAGCGATTGACCACTCCTGCCAGGTTGGAATGTAAAAAGTTTTATTTTCCAGAATATATCCAATCACCACGACATTGAGCCGGTTAAGGGCGATTCCAAAGACAGCCAGGAAAGAGCTGAGAAAAAGCCCGAATCTTTGGTCTTTAAGTCGTGGCAGACGCAGGATGATTAGTGGCAGAAAGATGGTAAACAGGATTTCCAGACTGAACCAGCCAGCAACCTTAGGCTCCTGAATGAGCAGGTGCCATTTATGGTTTTTAAAAAAGTCAGCGATAAGCAAAGCCAGGTAAAACACGAGCACTACAGATAAAGCTCTGCTCAGGATTTTTACCAGATTGCTGTTAAGTATTTTTCCCGCTCGGTCTTCTGCTAGAAAAAGCAGGATGCTTAAAAAGCTGATGCCCCCGATGGGAGCGGAAAATAGGAACAGATAAGGTAACCATGTTGAATACCAGATGGGATGAAGCCTTTCCGGTGTGATAACAAACAGAGTTCCGAATGAGGATTGATGGAGAAGTGAGAGAATTACTCCAGCGCTTGCAAGAACAGCGCAGAATTTATGAAGGAACGAGTTGAGGCTGAAAAGACCGAGACCTTCTGTGACGGGAATGGTTATTTCCAGTGCAAGCACTGTGGCGTAAAGCATCAGGCACCAGGAGATTTCAAACATTGGTGAATGAAAATTCCACATTGTGATCGGGTGCCAGAAATGCTGGGGCAAGCCGAGGTCATAGATAAGAAGCAGTCCAGCCATAGTGTATCCGATAAAGGCGATGAGAACAGCTGGTCTAACAAGAGGCTTTATACTTTCAATATGAAAAACAAAGTAGGCGGCGCAAAAAATAAATCCGCAGGAACTGAACGCAATTATGCCCAGGTCAAGCCATACCCATAAGCCCCAGGGTAATTTGTCAGAAAGATTAGTAGTTAAGCCCAGTCCTTGTGAAAAGCGTAGCCAGCTAGCATAAACCCCTGCCAGTATAATTGCAGAGAAAAGCGCAATCGCTAAAAGTGAACGGGATTTATTCTCGGCTATTTTTCTTTTGCTCTGATTGGCGTTCATCTTTTTTCACCTGATTTTTACGTCTTGTTAGCCACCAGATTCCTGCAAGGAACAAGCCACCGCCAGCAACGATTGCAGGAACTTTATTCAGATATGATGCGGTCAGGTCTGGAAGCGGAGAGGTTATTTTAGGAACCGGAATTCCGAATTCAGAAATATGCTGAGCAGATATAATCAGGACAGAGGAGCCTCCGACTTCTTTTTCTCCAAAGATGTGCTGAAAATAAGCATCTGGCTTTGATTTTAACCTTTCTCTGGCTTCTGCTAGAAGGTCTTCTCGGATGCCGAACTTTGTGGCGCCAGTTGGGCATACATTTGCGCACGCAGGTTCTTTGCCCTGCGCCAAAAGTTCTTTGCAAAAGTCGCACTTTCTTACAAGCGGGCTTTGTTTGGACCATTGATACCGCGGGATATTATAAGGGCACGCGACTATGCAGTATCTGCATCCAATACATTTCGCGCTGTCATAAAGCACAGGACCGTGTGAGGTCTTGTGCAAAGCGCCTACTGGACACGCGGATGCGCAAGCTGGCTCAAGACAATGTCTACAGAAATTTCTGCAAAAGATTCCATCTTTTTCCTTAACGATAGTGAAAGTTTCCGCATCAAGCTCATCTGGATTAGGCTCGCCCGGAAGATTATGGCTCTGCTTACAGGCGATGGAACACGCCTTGCAACCGATGCAGAGCGTTGAGTCAAATAAAATTCCAACTTCTAGGCTCATTTATATTTTTTCATTGAAGGTTCAATTTTTTTAGCGTAAAGCAATTCAGTATAAGCTCTTTGCTCTATTTTGCTTTCCGGGATTCCGAGTTTATGGAGAAGGCTTTTAAGGAACAGGGATGCTCTGCTAATCTGATTCTTGCGTCTGACCAATGTCTCTATCTCAATGAAATTTCCCAAGCCTTGAACCCGGTTTAACTCTATGGTGACAGGCAACGGGAATTGTTTTACAGGAGGTTTGTAAAGATATTTGGAGACCTTTTTGGTTTTTTCAATCAGGACCCGGAATCCGAACTCTCGGCAGAAAACCTTGAATTCCTGCGGGTCAGAAACCTCAAATTCGTGCTCCTCATTGGCTTCTACACCGGGGCAGGATTTGCCTTCAATTTTAACCGTGACTATGGATCTATTCCCTATCTCTCTTAGCCTGAACCTTTGCTTCTGATAACCCTTTGTGCTGGCAAAAGTAAAATATGTATCCCTCTGGACTATCTCTCCCTGAAACTGCGCAATCTTCTCAATTTTCTTACAAAGGCTTTTTAAGTTCCCTGCCCAGGCTTTAAGCTCTACCTCTATTGTTCCTTTGGAAAGGACAGGACGCTTTAAGGCTCGTTCAGATTGCTTCAAGTTTTAGACGCGTGGCTTTGTTTGGAGTTATCGGTTTTGGCAAGGTCAACCTTTGGGGAGCTGGATTCCTCGTGCTTCTTCTTGCCATTGCCGCCATTGCCTCCATTGTCAGAGCGTTTATAGTCAGTGGCATACCAGCCAGTTCCTTTAAGATGAAAGTTAGAACGGCTGATCAATCTCCGGATTTTGCTTTTACAGTCAGGGCATTTTTTCAATGGTGGTTCTGTAATTTTCTGGATTACCTCTATCACTCCACACTTAGGACATTCATATTCATATATAGGCATCCCTCTACCTCCACTTGGCTAAAATTCTAGTCATTTTTTTGAAAAAGTCAATTGGTTAGCTAAATTTTTGCGCGCTATTTTACCCTGATTCCAAGCCGATGAGCAATGATTCCCCATGCAAGGTCTCTTAACCTGGCATTCAGAGGACCTAGCACGCCTTTTTTGGTTAATTGATAAGTTATCTCCATTGGCGGGATTGGACAACCCGGTATAAATGTTCCCAGATGCTTATACTCTGATGCGCAATCACCAATGATAAATGTTTTTCTGGGATTTAACCCTGAGGGAATCTCTTTAATAGGCTTACCCACGATAAAGGTATATCCTGCTAATTTTTCAGAGCTATTGGAGATTAACCATCTGTCAAGGGAACCCCGGATCATTCCCAGACATCCCTCGGGGCAAACAAGCTCGGTTCCAGCAATAATCTGAATCTCGCTTGGAAAACCAGATAGGTCGTTGCGAGGTCTTACAAAATTGTGTCGGTTTTTTTCCAGAAGCTCAGCGCCCTGTATTTCAATCTGGTCAAGCGAAATAGGTCCAATGCCTTTTTCTGCAAGATAGACTAAATGCGGAACTTCTCCGGGGGCATATCCCATCAGGTAGCAGGAGATAGCGTCAACTGCCACTCCGTTTGTTCCTGCCAAGATCACATTAAGAGGAACCGGCTCTGCGTGCATAGGTCCCTGACCCTGTCCAGCAAGGATCGCATCTGTCATCACAAAATCCGGCAAACGCGCCCTGTACAGGTCTGCAATTTTTTTGTGAATGTTATAGTGATGATTGGTTAGCCTGTCTTTTGCGAGAAGTAAGCCGATATTATTTTTCACAGAGAGAGTCACCACTGCATACATATTCACTTTCAGCTTGGGAAGGCTCAGGAAATAATCAGCTTCTATCAATTTTTTCGGAAGAAAAAACCTCTCCTCAATCAATGGCTCGGAAATTTTCACTTCCACTCTTGGCTCATCAGCTAGGTAAACCGGCTCTGCAAATCCGCGCAGATACGGGAGCACACCCATTGCCAGGAATCCGGATTGAGAAGGACCAACCAGGCAATCTTCAGCAACCCATATCTTTTTTGCGCCCAAATCCTTGAGCGCTCTTACCACTCCACCGACAAATTCCGGCTGAGTGTTTATCCCGCGATTTTTAGGAGGTCTTGCAGGATACACAAAGCTGGGTTTAACAAAAATAGTTTTTCCAGTAATGAGCTCCTCTTCTGATTCCAGAATTTCTCTCGCGCGGGTCCGGATTTCTTCAACTTCATATCTTGTCTGCTCAACAATCCTGACCAGAGGCTTCATTTAAATGCAATGATAACTTTTTTGCTTTAATTCCGCAATTTGACTATATGCTGATTTAGCTGGAATAATTGAATGCAAGGAAAATTGGGATAAGAAAAAGGGAAAAAAATGAAAATACGAGTGTGGCTATTGTGCTTGTTAATAGATTTATTTGTAATAGCTGGCAGAGCTGAAGGGGAGCCCTATCTTCTTGGCTCTGCTGACCATTATTTTTATGCGTTTGACCCGATTGCTGGAAGCGCTGGCGCGGAAAACGCTCTGATAAATCGCGCGTATCCGGGTTTTAGAATCAGCCAGATGGCTCAGTTTCTAAAAACGCCAGCCTGCTTGTGGAATTAAAGCCCAGGAGCAAATTGCAGGCATTGACCGCGCTTAATGTGTCCACTGGCGAGGAACCTGAGGATGGGAATTTTATATCCAGCTTGCTGACAAGGGCAAGTCCAGCACAGTTTATGACCGCTGTAAAGATGACTGTTCCAGCTATTTTGAAATTTCTAAATCGCCGGGTCTGGAAGGACTGGGGTTTTTATAATCAGGAGCATAAATTTGTTGGCATAGGCACTTATCGGATGGCTCCGGTTTCTAAAGAGCAGATTGCGCTCACAGGACAAATCCAGGTTTTAAAATTTAAGTATGATGATGCGCAGGGAGAAGTTTGTGCGGAAGTATCTGGCTCGCAAATCACGAGAAATGGTGTTCCAGCAGTGATTGCTATTGTGCTCTTGGACAGAGAAAAGAATGAGCCCTTGCCTCTCAATTACAATCTTGCTCTGTCGCGGAAAAAGCTGGAAAACGGGCTTCTTCGGATCACGCTTCATATTCCAGAATCTTTTAGATCAAAGCGCGCTAAAATTCGCGCTTATCTGCTTTCAGAGATGAATCTTTTAAAATCAAAGGAATTTTAAAAGTTAAACTTCATCTCTACATAGGTTGCCTTTACAGAAATACTGATAAAAAACAGTGTGGATAGATATTATTCTTCCGGCTCGCTTTCAACCGGACTGAACACTAAGGCATCTGTGGATGTGTCGCTTAAGGAATAATCCCCGTTAATCCATTTTTCCAGTTTTTCTTTGATAGCGTCTCTAACCTGGCGGAAAACCTTGAGTCGTTGTTCCTCACTGCCCTCTGCGCTTGCAGGGTCTGGAAATTTCCAGGTTAGCAATTGTCCAACCCTGCCAATAAATGCTGGGCAGGAGCCTTTTCCTGGTTCAAGTTCGCATAAAGTAATCACATAATCAAATTCCTGTCCGAAAAACTCCATAACGGATTTGCTCCGTTGAGAGGATATATCAATGCCCAACTCCTTCATCACCTTTATTGCTAATGGATGAACATATTCTGGCTCGCTCCCTGCGCTTTGCGCGTATAATTTCTCAGAGAAAAAATAATTAGCCAAGCCCTCTGCCATCTGAGACCTGCAGGAATTATGTGTGCATAGAAAAAGAATTCTTTTCTTGCTCATTGCAATTTCTTCTTTATAGCTCCTGGCTTACCTGCCAAATATCATTCCAGCCAGAGTTCCGCGATATGATATTTTTTTATCAGACGGGAGCATGGCTTCCAGCATCTTGATCTGGTCCAGGAATTGCCTGCTGGGATTGAGCTGGGCTTCCAGCTGAATCAGGCTGTTTATGATTGGCATTCTTATCTCCATCTGACCTGTTCCTTTTATCGGGAAGTCCGGGCTTGAAAGCTCAAATGTATTTATCCGCGCGCTTCCGTTTTTTAGCTCCAGAGCCAGCTTTGCATTCTCTAATTTGATCTCTGGAATCTGAAAACCCTGATAAGTAAAACTGGGAATGGCTCCAGGACCAAGGACCGCATCTATTTTTCCAGACCAGTTTTTAGGATTGTCTTTAGGAAACAGGTTCAGGTTGCCATTACAAGAGAGCTTGGATGCTATCCAGAAGCCTCCCTGATTCCCTGCCTGCATACTCGCCAGATTCACATTCTGTATCTTGAATTCAGCTTTGTATCCTCGTTTAGCTTGCTCTATTTTCCCAACAAGTTTTCCTCCGTAAAGCGCGACCTGGAATCCGATTTTTCTTTTGCCAAAAAGCAGTGGGATTATGGCAACACGGGCTTTAAGCCGGTCTATTTTAATCAGCTTTCCGCTCTTAGTCTGAAGCGTTATGTCTCTGGCTGAGACCCCGCTCAGCCAGTATTTATCCAGGCTGGAGATAGTAAGTTTTATTCCCTCTTCATTGGCTTTGGATTCCAACCATGTTTTTACTTGCGAGGTGTTAAAAGTCAGGTACAGGGAAAACAGGAACGCAAATATAAAAAAAGCTGAATAGCCTATGACGATAAAAATTTTCTGTCTCATTTAACCTTTTCCTTGTAAGAGGATATTCGCATCACCACATCCAGAGTCTTGGTATTGTCCATTCTGGTCTTGATGGTCAATTGCCCGATTCGGACCAAGCCCGGTAATTGCTCCACCTGAGTCAGAAAATTAACCAGCATGCGTATATCTATTTTCTGAAGATTTAAGTCCACATAATCCTCATCTAAAAATTCTTTTCCTTCAACACTCCCGGGGTCCATCTTTACAACAAAAGGTCTGATGGTGGTTGTCTCAATGAGCTCGTTGACCTTGTTGTAAAGGTCAAAATCCGCTGGTCTTTGCGCCACCCTCTGGTCCACTATATCCACAACTGGCTTTATCTGCGCGTATTCCTGCACTGCCTGCTCAAACTGCATACGCTGGTCAGAAAGCTGGTCAAGACTGGTTTTTTTGCTCCTTCCTCCGCGGTGCGAAAGAGAGAGACCAAGGAAAATTACAAAGAACAGAAGAACCACAGCGCCAACCAGAATAAAGGTTCGCTCGCGCGGATTGAGACGGGAGATATAGGCTTGCGCTGATTGCAGAATAGAGTTTTTATCCGCCATTTTTTCCTCCAGCGCTCTTGAGCTCAATCTGAATGGAGAAATTTACTTTCCCATTGGGGGTACTCCGCGAATCCTCCAGAGTGACCTTTTTGAAAAATTCCACTTTTGAAAGCTGGTCCTTGATCGCATTTGCGCTGGCAAAATCCGAGGTCTCTCCCTCTATCCGCGCCTTGTCCTTGGAATAGCTGTATCTGTTCAAGACAAAACCTGTTCCTTCCGGAAGCTGGTCCGCTATAGCAGAGAGCGTCTCAATTGAGCTTGGATAAAGCAAATCGCGATACGCTTCTGTCTTGGCGCGCGCTGTGCTCAATGCCTGGGTCACCTGCCTGAGCGGGTCTGTGCAATTCGGGATCAGCTTCTGACATTCGCCAAGCATCTGTTTCTGAATCAGGGCTTTATGCTGTTTGTTCAGGCTATATTGCCCATAGGATTTAGCTATGCCCAAAGTCAAAATCAGGACCAGCAGGACTGCTGGAAAAATCATTTTGCGATATGGAATCTGGAACTCCATTTTCCATGCAAATTCCCCTTTGCGGAAGTTGATCAGCCTTCTTCCCTCCCGGCGAACCCTGGCTAATGCAAGGCTCAAAGGCTCAGCAAGCACAAGCGCTTTATCCTCAGCTAATTCCTGCTCAGACTTTATCCAATCTGGAATTTGAAATTTACGACAGGGGAGATTCAAGCCCTGCTCCATATACCGGTCAATGCCTTTTATAAGAGCGCCGTTGCCAGCAACAATCAGTTCCTCAAACTTAGCCAGCACAGAGCCATCTTTCCTGTTCCGCTCAAACCAGTGAAGGGTCTCGTTCACTTTGGACAAAATAGAGTCCAGCCATTCTGAGATGATGCGCGCTTGCGGGCTCTGGCTGGCTTCTGTGTCCTGGTATAATGCTGTTTGTAAAATCCATTGTTCAGCCTGTTCAGGACTTGAGACTTGTTGTTTTATCAATGCATCCTTCAAGGCATTGATCCCGAGCGGGATACGCCGGTATAAAAAGGGCAGGGCGCCTGAAGAGCCAACTAAAATTGTCCTATTAGTTCCGATCTCAAGCCATAGCCTGTTAATCTCTGGCTGATTGATGCTGAGAAGAGGAAGAGTTAGCCCTTCAATTCCGCTAAAAGCTGGGTCCAAGCCCAGGGTATTAAGCGAGGACAGAACCTGGGATAAAGAACTGCGCTTGAGAGCAAAAGTCAGGACATTGCTGGAATGATTCTGGCTGATAGGAGGAAGGAACTCCAGAAGGAATTCATCAAGCTCAAACGGGAAGTAATCCTCAGCTTCCAGACGGATTACCTGATTGATCTTCTTAGTATCAGTGAATGGGAGTTCTATCTCCCTGTAAAAGCAAAGCTCGCTCGGAAGTGAAATGCTAAGTTCCAAGTCCTCGCTGAGAACCCTAGCAAACTCATCCGGAATAGATATTCCTTGCTCCGGACCAGGAGCTATTCCAAAAAGCGCGTTCCGGAAATAGTCCGGAAGGTCTATCAACCAGTAGCGATTAAGGATGAGCTCACCAAAACTGCTGATAAGCTCAACTGCCTTCAGCTTACGCGGTCCAATAACTATGCCAACGCATCTTTGCGCCAAATCTATCTCTCTCCGATTTTAGTATTCCTCTTAATTTTTCAGATTTTAAGGTGGTCTGCTTAAATTGTCAAACTTCACTATTTAGACAGCAGATTTTTCATTTAGATTCAATTATTATCTTTACGGTGTTCCATTAAAATTGCCCAATACGCGCCTCTAGCTCCCTTTTTAATCAGTTTTTCCAGAAAAAGGTTTCCAGAGTAGTTGTAATTTTGTTTTTTTTCCGCTTTAGCAGGCAGGAAGAATCTTGGGTCTGTTCCAACAAGATTCTTTAGATATTCCAGCCCTTCTTTTTCCAGCTCCGGCGACAGATAAAAAACAGGGAAAATCAATTCCGGATTATCTGTTCGCTTTTCCAGAATGCCCTGTTTTTCAGCAATACATTCCAGTTCTGTTCCTGCATAAATTCTGAGACCATAGCTTATTCCAACCCTGTCTGGCTTGAGCTTTTTCATTAACCGAATAGTCTGGCTCAAACTCTTTCTGGATTCTCCGGGACCGCCCAGCAGAAGGTCATACATAACCTTTAGCCCGTATTTATGGCAGAATTTAAGCGTTTTTTCCAGGTCGCTTACTGAATGGTCTCGTCTGAGAGTTTTGAGCATCTCTTCTGAACCAGAGTCCGCTCCAAAGCAGATGCCTTTGCCACCTGCTCTTGCATAAAGCCTTGCCAGCTCAGCATCAAAAGGCTTGGGAGAACAATAGCTGTATAGATGAATCCTCTTTCCGAGATTCCTCCTGCATATCTCCTCCAGCACTCTTACCGAATGAGAATAAGGTCTATTAAACTCGCTATCGCATATATGAAACGCAAACACGCCCTTGCTCAAAAGTTCCTCAATCTCGTCCGCAACTGACTCCGGGCTTCTCATCCGGAGCCTTTTCCCTTTGGCAAGAGGGTCCGCGCAATAAATACATTTGCCATCGCACCCGCGCTTGGTCTCAATGCCAATCTGACCCCCGAACTGGAAATACAGAGAATTGTTAGCCAGATTACGATTAAGCGCAATCTCATCAAGCGCGGTCTCTGAGCGGGAAAAATCGTTTAAGCCAGGAATAACCAATCCCTGAATCTGCTCTGGAACTGGCTTTTGGCGTTTGGATATTACCCCTAATAATTTCACAATCGCTTCCTCTCCATCTCCCCAGATGCCGTAATCAGCGCCAAAATGCTGAATCAGGGCTTTAGGCGCAATTGAATATCCTACTCCTCCAAGCACGATTTTTGCCTTGGTATTCTGTCTGAGCCAGAGAATCAGAGTTCTTATTGGTTTAAGAAAACACTGCCCTGATAGAAAATAGCAATCGTCAAGATTCCGAACCGTAATTCCAACCAGATGAGGCGCAAAATTTTTCAAAAGACACTTGAGCCGTTCCTGCCAGCCTCTACCTTCAAACGCAAGGTCAAAAAAAGCAATCTCTGCACCAGAATGCATAAGAGAACACGCTAAATAGTCAAGCCCGATTGGTGATACTCTTGGCTTGAGCCGGTTAGTGTTTATCAAAAGGATTTTCCCTGCCATTAAAACCTAGTTCTATTCCTTATTTTCTGAGTTTCCTTTATAAAACTATTGACCAGTCCTGACATAGGAATAAAAAGGGAGCTTCTGCCTGCATCGCAAGCAAAGCTCCCAATCTATGCCAAAAGCATTCGTTCAGAAAGAGGATTATTTCCCCTCTGTCTCGCTCGGAGGTGTTCCTTTTCCCTCTGGCTTGGAACCCTCTTTTGGAGTACCGCCCTCTAAAAGCCGAGGGACAACCAGTGGTTTCACCTCCTCAAAAGTCCGCTCCACGGTCGGCGCCTTTGTTGCCACTTTTTTCATCCCCGGGGTCTTGCCAGCGTTCTCAGCAACGAATTTGTCAAGGTCAAATTTTGGACTCCAGCCAGGGTCAACCTCCACTTTAATCATCTGTCCAACATTGATCCGGTTCGGGTTCTTGATCTCCTTTTTGTTCAGCTCCCAGATTTTCCGCCACTGCCTAGCGTCCCCGTAATAATAGGCTGAGAGCAGATGAAGGTTCTCACCTGCTTTGACCTGATGCACGCGCAAAACCTTTTGAGCCGCTTTTTGCTCTGAGGGGGCTGTCTCCTGGCTATAACCCGCGCAAACAATCATCAGTCCAATAACCGCCACAACCGCCAGTATTATTGCTTTTTTCATTGTATCCACCTCCTTGTCAGCATATTTTTATTCTATACCAGTTCCCATGGTTTTGCAAAACCCATCTTTTGCCTGAAACCCATTTTCTCATAAATTCTGAAAATCAGCAAATTCCGTATCAGTTAGGACAGAAGCTGAGGTCAAAATCAGGTATGTTCTGTCTGAGCCCCGGCTGTGACATTTCCCTTTAGGTGCTCCAGAGAATGGATAAGGTGCTGGGCAAAGGCTGGCTCAGGTAGTGCGCCCGTGAATTCAATTTTTTCATTGACCAGTATTTTGGGCACGCCCATCACATTGTATTTCTGAACCAGATGTGGAAACTCAGCGGTTTCTATGATGCTGACCTTTATCAGGTTATTCTCATAAGCGAATCTTCCAGCGCTGACACCGGCGCGAGGGCAATACGGGCAGGTTGGTGTCACAAAAATTTTCAGCTCAAGGTCAGTGTCTATTTTTTTCAATAGTTCTCGCGTCTTGGGCTGAAGACCGGAGTCGCGCTGGCTGGCAATAATGATCATCTGAATCAAGACCGTAAACTCATATCCCATTGGTGTCCCATAAAATCTGAACCCGAAGTCATGGTCTCCTGCAAGAATAACGAGCGCAGGTATTTGCTCAATTTTATATTTTTCAACCTCTGGCTTATCTAGCTGGTAGTTATATATTTCCAGCTTGATTTTGTCGCTTAATTCCGCAACCTGCGAAATTACGCTCTTTGCCTCAGCGCAGAAATTGCACTCAATCTCCTGCGTGAAAAATATAAGCCGAACCTGCTCTTTCAACTTCTGAAACTCATCCAGCACTATCTTCTTTGTCTTCTCGTCCAGAATTGGCATCTTATCCTCCTTATATTTTTTTATTCACAATCAGCCAGCGATATGCAGTCAGAGCCGCTTTTGCTCCCTCTCCCGCGGCTATTATGATCTGTTTCTCTGGAACAGTGGTCACATCTCCAGCCGCAAAAACACCTTCAACCGATGTCCTACACTGGCAGTCAACAATGATCTCTCCTGCTGGATTCATTGCAAGAAACCCTTTAGCAAATTCTGAATTAGGCGCTAATCCTATTTCAACAAACACGCCCCGCGCCTCAATCTGTTTTTCTCCCTCCGGGGTTTCAAGTATTATTGAGCGCACCCGGTCATCTCCCTTGATCTCCTTTACCCTGCTTTTTAGCATAGGAACCAGCTTGGGGTCTTTTAAAATTTTCCGCTGATATATTTCATCCGCCTGCCACTCCGGCATTATATTGAGCAGATACACTCTGGGACATAGCTTGAGAAGGTCAATAGCGGCTTCAAATGCGCTATTTCCTCCGCCAATCACTGCCACTGGAAGGTCCTTAAAAAAAGGTCCATCACAGGTTGAGCAATAGCTAATGCCCCTTCCAGCAAATTCTTTTTCTCCAGGAACATTCAACTGCCGGGAGCGCTTACCGGTTGCAATGAGCACAGCTTTTGCCTCTATCTCTGTGCCCTGATCAGTCTGGATAAGAAAATTGCCATTACGCGAAGAAAGTTTTTGTGCCCCTTCTCCCAGGTATTGTTCTATCTCAAATTTATTTACCTGGCTTTCAAATTTCTGGACAAGCTCTGACGCAGATATAAGCTCAAAGCCAAGATAGTTCTCAACCTCGCTTGTGAGAAGAATCTGTCCGCCAAGGTCTTTGGACACAATGCATGTTTTGAGCAATTTTCTCAAAGCGTAAATCGCCGCGCTTAAGCCAGCAGGTCCCCCGCCAAGTATTGCCAGGTCAAACATATTCTTTCCTCCCCATTAAAATATAATTTAATATCGCAATTTATATAATTCAAGGGATGCAGAAAAAAATACTCCCTGCTTACTTTTGCAAAAAAGCATACTGATATTAGATTTAGGCTCTTATCTATTCTTCTGACCTAGACCAGGGATGGGTATTTATTGCCGAGCCAGTTCCCTGGCTATAAAGTCCGCAAGTAAGGCTTGGGTCTCTGTGTCCATATCCAGAAATTCTATGCCCATACCAGGGACCTTTCCCATATGTCTTGACTCTGGCGGTTCCACACGAATAACTCTCCCGCGTAGCCGGAGCTTGTCAGCAATTTCCGGCAGAACCAGCTCCAGCTCAAGTGTAGTCCCTGCAGGATAAGGATGGTCTGATTCAAGGAATATGCCGCCAACAGACAAATCCCTGGAATAAAAATAATGGAACTGATTCCCGCGTATATGCGCAACCTTGGCAATCAGCCGAATTCTCGGATACTTTCTTCTTTCATCAATTCCCATTTTTTCACCTTCATTTATTTCCCCATAAACATCCGGCGCTTAGTATTCATTCTGACGCATAAAGATTGCGTTATTTTTCAGAAAAAATCAAATGTCTCTTATATGCTTGAGAATTAACACCGGACATCTCTCTGACCAGAACCCTGTATGCACGGTCATTTTCATCCACTATACCATAATTGGAATTTTCTCCGTCAAACCTTCCCTCCTTAGGCTCATCCATATAATTGAACCAGTGATAACCAATCACATAAGGCGCATTCTGACATTTATGCGCATACTGCCGAAACCATAAGCCGCGGTCATATTGGCTGAAAACTGTTACTGGCGCGCCTTTGGTGTTGGGAAGACCGCTGGTGATGGCGCGATAGGAAAATTCAGTTGCAATAATAGGCTTCCCGCTTATTTGATAATACTTTTTCATCCAGCCTGAAAAATCAACATTCCCGAGCAAAACCGGAACCAAATCTTGAACCGGAGTTAAATAATAGTAATTGATGCTTATAACATCGTTATACTTTCCAGCATATTTGATTACCTCCGGAGTTACTCCAAGCGCGTGAAACCTGCAACCAAGAATCAGATGATTAGGGTCTGCGCTCCGAATAGCATTCGCGGAAACCGAGAAATACCTTTCTGCAACCAGCCCATCAAAAGCCCTGAGGTCCTGCTTGACCCTATTTCCGCGAGCTCCAAGCGCAATGCTCAGACTATCTTTTTCTAATAGCTCCTCAAAACCTCTTGCTCCGCTCCTCCATACCCTTTCAAATTCAGAAAAATCTCTTCCATATCTTTGCTCAAAAAAGTCCACCAGCCGCTTTTTCCCAGGCGCATCCGCAGGCAATTTCAGAAAAATCTCCAGCAAACTATCCATCCCTCGCCAGTCCGGACCCCAGTGGAGCTCATTGTCTGTAAAATAGCCAATTAAATAAGGGTCTTTTTTTCTAGGCGTGCAAATTTTTTGTGCCTCTGCAAAAACCTTGCGCTCCCATTCAGGGGCAAACACATCCGGAAACCTTCCCTTTTGCCAGTCCCCTCCGCCAAGGCTGGAAAAATTTAGTTGCATAACATACGGAAATTCTGGAAAACTCTCATGTGCGCTCCAGGCGCCAATAGTGTTAAATCCCCATTCCTGAAGCCTTGACCTTGTTGCCTCTGCCCATTTCTCTTTGGAACCATAAAGCCCCAGGATGTTTTTCTCATAAGGCGAATATCCCAGCCTGGGCGCATAGTAACCCTCTGGACTGATATGATTCACTCCCATTGAATAAAACGCATATCCATCCGGAGTGACCAGCCACCAGACATGGTCTTTTTGCTCAACTCTGAAAAATCCCGTTGCCTCAAACCGCTCAACATCATCCCCGAAGAATTTTCCAGCAGGAGCAGCTGATCCGGCAAAAGAGAATAATAGAAGAAAAGGCAAAGCCGCTCTTTTGCAAATTCTTTTCATCATCAGTAAATTACCGGATTATGGAAAGAATTACAATTGGCGCTGATTTTGAAAAGGCAAAAACTCCTGCTTATTGAATCCCTCGGCGAGGCTCCTGAGCAATACCCGATGGAAGATGATTAACTTTAAAAACAAGGGCAGCCGACCTTCTGCGGATCGCCCTCCTTTTCATCTGAAGAATCCAGCCATCCTTTTGCCACCAGAATTCTTAAGCAGGCTCAAGGATTCGGAGCAGGCGCAGGATAGGTAATGTTAGCGATGGGCGAGGGATTTCGCGCACACAATTTTATGAGTATAAGCGCAGATGCCAGACCCATGTAATTGAGGGCTTAAAAGACATTCCACCAAAACGAACGGCCTCACCAGGGATATCGCAACTGAGGGAAAAGAGCGTTTGACACTATAAAGGAGTTTGTGGAAAATATTAGGAAAGAAGGTTAGTCTTACACTAGAAATCCAAACCGCTTTTCTTTAAATCCCTCTTTGTAACAACTTGAACTCCTTCCATAAGTTTTATTACATATACATGGACTTGATATTCATCTATATGTATCGCACCCAATTTCTTGGACACTATTTAAGCGCATTTTGTCCACTTTTCCCCTTTGCCAAAAGTTAAGCGCATTTTGCCAACCCTGTCAAGTAGTTTTCCCGTGCCTGTTTTGGGCAGAGAAATCCCAGCCTCTCAATGCGCCACTCCTGATTATATAGCTTAACGAACTTATCTACGGCAACTTTCAAATCCTCAATCGTCTCATAAACCCTACCGTAGATAATCTGTTCCTTGAGGGTGCGGAAGAATCGTTCAATCACTCCGTTAGTCTGAGGCTGTTCAATAAAAGCAAAGCTGGCCGAGATTCCCCAGAATTTGATCTGGTTCTGAAAATGCTCGGACACATATTGCGAGCCACTATCAATCCTTAATCTCAAGCCCCGTGCACTATCCGAGAGAGAGTTATGTAAGCCTAAAGCCATGCCTCTGCTCCTCAAAAATAGCATATTTTAAAAATTTGTCAAGAAAAAAAATGCATCTTTGTCGTGCCAAAGCGAAAACTCAAGTTATAAACACCCGATCCCTTTTTCATCAGGCTTTTCAAGCAAACTGAAAAATTTGTTCAGTAATACCGAACAATGTAACCAAAAATCTCTGTCTCAATAAGCCTTTGAATTTTTAGAGGAAATAATTTTTTTTTGAAAAAAGTGTTCGCTAAATATGAACAGATGCAATTTGGCAACTCAAGCAAAAAATCCTGGATTTCTAAATAATATCAGCAAGTTATAGTTGGCACTGGCATAAGTCCCTGCTGGGACAAAATGCTATATATATGGGAGGGGTTGTGATGCTTTTTAAGAGTATTCGGTTTAGCTGAACAGAAGGTTTGTTTAATGGTTTGGCTTAAAGAACCGGTCAAGGAGACTAAAGTCTCCTGCACAAAGCAGGTTTTGACCTGCACCGAATCTTGGACACAAGTGCTTTTTTAAAAAGTGGGTCAAGGGGTACGCCCCTTGTCAAGGTCTACGACCTTGCAGGTTTTCACCTGCACGGGATATGGGAGAGCAGAGCCTTGCTTTTTAAAAAGTGGGTCAAGGGGTAAGCCCCTTGTCAAGGTCTGCGACCTTGCAGGTTTTCACCTGCACCGAATCCGGGGCACCAGGGCACCAGTGCCTTTCTTTTTAAAAAGCGGGTTAAGGGTCTACGACCCTTGTTCTTTTGATAATTTAATTGCTCTTTACATCATTGTTCGCTCTTCATTTGAATGAGGAGCGACTCATTGGGTTTGCGTTATTGGGACCTCGGCGCGAGAAGCTCACAGATACAACGATGCAAGATAGAGCCAAGGTAAGGACACAGTCCTTGACCGGTTCTGAATGCTTGGAAGGAAGAGACTTAACGCCAGGCAGGCTAATCGTCTGCACCGCGTTTCGGCTCAACCTTCTTTCTTTCTGAACCGGTTTTCAAGCCTCAAGGACCATTAGATTCAGGATCGTTTCACAGCAAAACATCTTGCGGTTCGGGCGCAAGCTTGATGGAGGACAACGACAAGGGTTTCACCCTTGACCCACTTCTTTGTGACCCTTGCGCATTGATAGAATTGTTCTTTGACAATTTAATAACCAGGCAGGGTTACGACGGTTTCAGGGTTGCAGGGGGGCAAGGTTTCAAGCTCTGACCCTTGGGTGCAGGGTTAGGCCCCTGCTTGTTCGGTGAGCCCGAACAGGCTATCCTGTCTTTTTTTAAAAAGTGGGTCAAGGGACTCTGTCCCTTGCAGGTTTTCACCTGCACCGAATCTGGGGCAGCAGGGCACCAGTGCCTTTCTTTTTAAAAAGCGGGTTAAGGGTCTACGACCCTTAGGCAAGGGACTGCGACCCTTGTGTTTTAAGTTCTTGTCTGGCTTTGCAGGTTCAGAATACATTTGAATTTTGTCACATCTGAATTAGTTTTTGGAATAGTGGTTTGACTTAATCTGATTTTGTCTCTAAAATTTTGGGCAATGTTTAAGCGGAAGATTTATAGAGAGATTTTGCTGTTTCTGTTTTTATTTTTGCTGATTTCCGCGCACAAGAGGTCAGAGCGTGAGATAAGGGTTTTGCTTTGGGAGATGAAATCTCCGGTGATGTTAGAGTCCCGTGGTTTGCAGATTCATTCCAAGCTCAAGACCTTGAATTTGAGTGGCATGGTTCAGATAGAAGATATTGATGGCAATCTGATGGCGCAGGGGAAAAAGCTGGGAACATCAGCCAGGATTACAGGAGATGGACCGATTTCTGTAAATGGCAAGAGCTATCGTGGATGGATACAGATTGAGAAGTTTGAGGGCAGATTTTTAGTCATCAATTTTCTTGATCTGGAGGACTATCTTGCTGGAGTAGTTAAGAACGAGATGTCCAGTAAATGGCCAATGGAGGCGTTGAAGGCTCAGACGGTTCTGGCGCGGACTTATGCGCTTGGGAAAATAAAAGCTCCGAGGAATGAGCATTACGATGTGTTTGCAACAGTAGAAGACCAGGTTTATTCAGGGATGGAAGGTGAGGATGAGATAGTATGGAAGGCAGTGAATGATACTCGTGGAGAGGTTTTGTTTTATCGTGGCGCTCTTGCTGAGGTTTATTATCATTCCTGTTGCGGAGGGTTTACCGAGCCTGTTGAGTATGTCTGGGGCGGAACTGGCAAGCCATATCTTGGTTCTGTAAAATGCGACTATTGTCAGGAGTGTCCTTATTATTTCTGGAGGTATCCTGAGAAGGGCGCTTTGAGCGCAGAGGAGCTTGCGACAAGGCTGGGCTATGAAGGTGAGGCTGTTAAAGAGGTTCGGGTTATGGAATTGAGTCCTGGACAAAGAGTGCTCAGGCTGGAGTTGACATTTTCCTCTGGATACAAAACCGGGATTAGCGGAAACGACTTTCGGGTAAGACTTGGAAGGGATGTTATTCGGTCAACGCTTTTCAAGATTGAAAAGACAGAGAACGGGTTTATTGTTTTCGGGTCTGGGTCCGGTCATGGTGTGGGGCTTTGCCAGTGGGGAGCTAAGGGAATGGCAGAGTCAGGGAAGAGCTATCGGGAGATTCTGGGATACTATTTTGCTGGGACTGATTTGAAGAAAGCATATTAGGATTCAAAAATGGATGAGCGGGATAGGCTGAAGAGGGAAAACAAGCGTTTGACCGAGGAGATTTTTCGGCTGGAGGATGCGAATCGGAAGCTGAATGAGCGGATGATAGAGCTTTATATACTTTATCAATTGACTCGTCAGTTGAGCTTGACGCTTAATCTGAATGAATTATTTGAGCGGGCAATGAATCTTATCCAGGATGTTTTGCATCTGGACGAGTATTCCATAATGCTTTTGAATGAGGAGAGCGGTTTTCTTGAGATTCGTGCGAGCCGGGGATTGAGTGATGAGGTCATAACTAAGGCGCGTGTTAAGCCTGGAGAGGGTTTGAGCGGAAAGGTTGCGGCGCTGGGCAGGCCGGTTGTAGTTGCGGATATGGCGAGTTGTAATGAGTACATATATTATCCTGGGAGTGGCAGGCGCCAAGGCTCTTATCTTGGAGTTCCGCTTCTGTCAAAGGACGGTAGGGTTCTGGGCGTGCTCAATTTTCATAATCCAGAACCAGGGAGCTTTTCGGAGCGGGACTTGAAGCTATTTCAAGCCGCGGCGGAGCAGGTTAGCATCTCGCTGGACAATGCGCTGACTTTTCAGATGACCAAAGAGCTTACTAACCGGGATGAGCTTACAAAGCTGTATAATCGCAGGTATTTTTTTGAGCGGTTGGAAAAGGAGGTTGAGCGTGCGAAAAGATACAATCGCAAGCTATCGCTTTTGATGATAGATATAGACCATTTCAAGAATTACAATGACACCTTTGGCCATCTTCGCGGGGACGAGGTTTTGAGGAAACTTGCAATGTCTTTAGAGAATAATCTTCGCAAGGTTGATGTTATTGCGCGATATGGTGGAGAGGAATTTCTTGCGCTTCTTCCAGAGACGAATAAGACGAGTGCGAAGCGGGTTGGAGAGAAATTACGCAAGGCTATTGAGAAGACAGATTTTCATTTAGGTGAGGGCAAGCTGGGACCTGGCAGGGTGACCATCACGATTGGCATCAGCGCTTATCCAGAGGATTGTCAGGATGCGTTTGAATTACTGGACTTAGCTGATAAAGCTATGTATTATGGCAAGGCTCAGGGCAGGAATCGGGTCTGCGCAGAACTGCCTTCAGAGCAATAATTTCAGATGCTGGTTTCTGAGTTTGACTATCATTTGCCGAAATCCGCGATTGCTCAGCGTCCTTTAAAAAATAGAGACCAGTCCAGACTCTTACTGGTAGAGAGAAAAACCGGTAAACTTACGGACAAAAAATTCCGGGAGATTTCCCGGATTTTGCGGTGTGGAGATATTCTTGTGGTGAATAATTCCCGTGTTATTCCAGCACGGATTCTGGCTAGGAGAAACACTGGAGCGAGGATAGAGATAACTCTTATAGGTAAGAGCCAGGAGGGAGTGTGGCAGGGATTGGTCAAGGGCAAGAAGCCAAAGCCTGGGGAAAGGGTTGAGCTAGGAGAGGGAGCTTTTTTGAGTTTTATAAAGGAGCTTGACCTTTCACCTGAGGCTAAATGGAGTGGCGGATTATGGGAGCTGAGTTTTAATCGGGATTGTCTGGATGTTCTGGAGAAGCTGGGGGTTGCGCCACTGCCACCATACATCAAGCGTTTTTCTGCTGAGGAATATGCAGAGGACAGGAATCGGTATCAGACGATTTTTGCAAAAGAGCCTGGAGCGGTTGCGGCGCCTACTGCGGGTTTGCATTTTACGCAGAGAGTGCTTGAGGATTTGAAGGAGAAAGGGATTGAGATCGCGGAAATAACTTTAGAGGTTGGATATGGGACTTTTTCGCCGGTGCGTGTTGAGAGAATTGAAGACCACAGAATGTATAAGGAGCGGTATTATGTTCCGGCTGATTCAGCGCAAAGGATAAATGAGGCAAGAAGAAGAGGGGGCAGGGTTGTTGCGGTTGGGACTACTGTAGTGAGAACCCTGGAGGTTGTGAGTAATGAGAGCGGGGAGATAAGAGCAGGGGAGGGCGAGACGGATTTATTCATATATCCTGGTTATAAATTCAAGGCGATTGATGCTTTATTGACCAATTTTCATCTTCCAAGGTCAACGCTATTGATGCTTGTATCCGCGTTTGTCGGACTGGATTTAATCAAGAAAGCTTATGGGCATGCGCTTACGAATGGATACAGGTTTTTGAGCTATGGTGATTGTATGTTGATTATCTGAAGGGCGGTTATAAGAATAATTGACCTGAGCACTTAGCTTGCTTAGAATAAGCTGGATGAGGATTTGGTATTTTGGTTCATATCCGGAGTGGTATCCGAGGAATAGTGTTATTCGGAAGGGCTTAAGAATAGCCGGTGCAGAGGTAATTGAGTTAAATGTTCCTGCGCAAAAGCTCTTGCGAATGCCCAGGCTTTTCTTAAAGGCTCTGCTGAAAAGAACTCCGGATGTCATTATTGTGCCAGAGTGCGATTTAGAGAGTTTTCCTTCTGCGTTTGTCATTGCGAGGGCGCTTGGCGCGGTTTTGGTTTATGACGCTTTTTATTCGCGCTGGGACGCGCTTGTGAACGATGAAATGGAGGTTTCCAGCGGGTCTGCCAAAGCCAGGCTGACTAGGATGCTGGAGGGATTTACGGTTAAGAACGCAGACCTGGTGCTGGCTGATACGAATGCACACGCTGACTATATTGCTGACATTTACAGGGTTCCGCGTGATAAATTTGAGACGGTTTATATTGGCGCTGATGATGAGCTATTCTATCCGATGCCAGAGTCAAAGGAAAAAACTTTTATCGTTCATTATAATGGATTTTATCATCGGCTTCAGGGCGCGCCAGCGATTATAGAGGCGGCTCATCTTTTGAGGAATGAGCCTGATATAAGGTTTGAGATGATCGGGAAACGCGCGAGCGCTTCTTTTAAGGATGTAATTGCGAAGATGGAAGAGCTAAAGCCTGAGAATATAACCTTTGTGGACACATTGCCTATTTCAGAGATGCCTTCTCGGATGGCGAAGGCAGGTGTTTGTCTGGGTATTTTTGGCAAGACCGGTTTTGGAGAAAGAGTTTTCCCAAACAAGGGTTTTCAGACATTAGCAATGCGAATAGCTTTGATCACGCGTGAGAGTAAAGGCTCAAAAGAGATTGGAGTTGCGGGTCGGGATTTTCTCACGGTTCCTGCTGAGGATGCGAGAGCTCTTGCGGATGCTATTTTGTTTTTGAAAAATAATCCAGAGAAGCGAAGGGGGATTGCAGAGGCTGGATGGAACCTGTATAAAGAACGCTTTGCTCCGGGACCGATTGGGAAGTCACTGCTGGCGCGTTTGGAAAAGGTATTATCGGAGCGGGAAAAGCAATGAATCAGAAGCCAGTTGCCAGCATTATCATTCCGAGCAGGGGTATGGAGCATAGTTTGCGGAGGTTATTTGAGATTCTGGCTTTAGAGTTAGCTGGTCAAAATGTGGAGGTGATTTTAGTAGATGACGGCTCTGAGAAGCCGTTGATTTTTCTAGCTGATGAATTCAGCGGTAAATTGAATTTGCGGGTTATTCGGCAGAAGCCAAAAGGACCTGCGGTTGCGCGAAATTTTGGATGGAAGAGCGCGCAATCTGATTTAGTGATTTTTTTGGACTCGGATGTTTTGCCACAGCCAGGATGGTTTTCTGCTTTGATAAATCCGTTGATGCAAGACCCGGGGCTTGCTGGTGTTGAAGGTAAGACGATCAGCAGTAATATTGAGGACCTGACCCCTTTTTCTCATTTTTTATATAATCTGAAAGGCGGGGTATATTTAACCTGTAACATTGCTTACCGAAAAGAGTGGATTGAGCGGGCAGGAGGCTTTGACGAGCGATTCATTCATCCCTGGCGTGAGGATTCTGACCTGGCGTTCAGCATTCTGGAGCGAGGCGGGAAAATTTTATTTGAGCCTAAAGCTGTAGTGGACCATCCGGTTCGGAAGGTAGACCTCTGGCGTTTGTTCTGGTTTTATCCGATTCGGAGAGGATATGACTGGCTAATTTACAGAAAGCATCCTCAATACTGGCGCCAGCTGGAGTTTGGTTTTCCGGACAAGAGTGAATTAACTTTTTGCTTGACATTTATGATTGCGCTTGGGTTTTTTGTTTTGGACTTGCCAGTGCCGGGGCTTATAACTTTGCTGTTTCATCAAGCGGTGTATAATCACATTTTTCTTAGAAGACTTTATTTTGGAAAAAGGACCTCATACAATTTCTCTGTGCCCTGGAGGATTTTTATCAAGGCATATCCGTTTTTTTATCCTTCGGTTTTTCTTAGTATGGGGAGCTTTATCTGGGGATGGGTCAGGTTTATGGGTGTTAAGCCAGCAATTGAATCTGGAAAGGATGAAAAATGAAGAGAATAATTTTCGCGCTGGTTCTAGGGCTTGTTTTCAGCATCAGGGTATTTGCAGAGGATGTTTTTGAGATTCCGGTTATGGGAAAAAGTATTCATATTTTTGACCAGAGCGCTGGAGAGAAAAAGCCCTGGTATATCAATGACCATTGCATTATCAAGGGACCAGACGGCAGGTATCATGTTTTTGGCATTACTCATAAAAAGGCATTGATTCCTCCGTCCTGGTCTGAGCATACTTTTGCGCACGCAAGCGCTGATGAGCTTTTTCAGATTCCCTGGCAGAAGCATCCACGGGTTCTGGATGTGGATAAAAATCTTGGCGAGACCCATCTATGGGCACCGCATATTATTGAGAAGGATGGGACATATTATATGTTTTACGCTGGAGGCGGAAAGCCCTGGGATTCTATGATTAACCTTGCGACCAGTAAGGATTTGTTCAAGTGGGAACGCTCTTTGTCTAACCCGATGTTCCGGGATTTTTTTGATGCACGAGACCCGATGGTTATTAAATTTGGTCAGGAATACCTGATGTATTATTGCAAGACTTATTCGCGTAAGGACTATCGGTCCACTGTAGCCATTCGCAGGAGCAAGGATTTAATTCACTGGTCTGAGCCGGAATTTGCGCTCGTGCTTTCAGACAAGCCACTGCTGATTAATTCCGGTCATACTGAATCGCCCTATGTTTTTGAGCATAATGGAAAATTTTATCTTGCAGTGTGCACCCCGTTTTATCATTATCGTTTGACACGCGTTTTTGTTTCAGACAATCCTTATCGGTTTGATGAGAGGAACGAGGTCACAAGTTTTATTGCTCATTGTGCGGAGATTTTGAATTTTGATGGCAAATGGTATCTTAGCCACGCCGGATGGTTCTATGACGGTGTTTATCTTGCGCCCATAACCTGGATAAAGGCGAAAAAATTTGAGCCACAATTCATTTTTGTGAACGCAGGAGAGACTGAAGACTTTCTTGTGGAAAAAAGCAAAACCGTAAAGATCGGCTCAGTTCCGCTCAGCATTCTTACCCCCAACGCCTTTCTGAAGATACTGCCCGGTGGATTTGCCAGATACGAAATTCCGGTTCCCACAGAGGCAAATCAGCTTCAGCTTTTTATTAGCGGGAAGGGCGCTTATGAGATTTTTTTGAAGGATGAAAAACTTTCGTTGTCCAGAGACCCGACCAGCTTTGAAGGATTGGACCTTTACTGGCTGGATGATAAGAGTAAATGGTCAGACGGAAAGCTGGAGCTGAGAGTTAAGCCTGCGGGCAATAATTCAAGTTATGAGCTGAATTTTTTAAGAATCTATTTTATTAACTAGGAAAAAGGTTCTGAATTATTTTTAACACTTCCTTCGCGGTGTTCTCCCATTTAAATTTTTGCGCCTGTTTAAGTCCTTTTTGCCTGAGGCTTTGCGCGAGAGAGGGGTCTTTAAGAATTTGTAAAATGGCGTTTGCCAGTTCAGACTCGTTTTCAGGATTCACTAATAAGCAGGCATCTCCAGCAACTTCTGGCAGGCTGGAGCGTTGCGAGGTAACAACCGGGGTTCCACAAGCCATTGCCTCTAACACAGGCAGACCAAATCCTTCCTTTAGAGAAGGGAATATAAACGCATCGGCTCCGCGGTATAAAGCTGGAAGGTACTGGTCCGAGACATAACCAGGGAAAATAATATCATCGGGAGCGACCTTAGCAATGCCTTTAAGTGGAGGATAGAATTTTGGGTCTGCTCCAGAGGTTCCAGCCAGGACTAAAAGATGCGGAATTTGATTGTCCTTTTTAAGCTTGTCAAATGCGCGAATCAAAGTTGGCAGATTCTTCCGATAATCGTGCGCGCCAACAAAAAACAGGTAAGGCTTTTCCGAGCCAATGTATTTATCGCGGATTTCCTTGTCATCCGGACCGGGTTTAGCCTGGAACAGAGAATGGTCAACTCCACAATAGATAGCAGTGATTTTTTCTGGCGCAGTCTTCAAAATAGAAATGGCGTCTGTGCGTGATGCTTGAGAATCAGTAATAAAATGCGTTCCCACTTTAGTGATTCTATTTTTGCGGTAGCGCCAGAGGATTTTTTCAAAGATGTTATGGCAATACAACTCTGGTTTTTCAAACGGCTCAGTATCGTGAATAGTGATTAAGGTGGGACAGGATGGTATGAACCAGAAATTATTGGCAAAGAAATACATCAACTGGATTTGGTCTTTTTTAGCTACTTTCCAGAGCGTTAAATGGGAGCGGACTCCAAGGAAAGAGGGAAGAACACGGATGAGGACTTTGTGAGATTCTGGAAAAATTTGATTGAGAGCTGGGTCGTGAGTGTATAGAAACCATTCAATATCTGCTGGCAGAGCGATCATCTCTTTAATCAGACTTCTTGAATATCTTCCAAAACCCCGGAGGTCCAGCGTTGCTACCCTGGCATCAAGCCCAACTCTCAATTTTGTTCTAGCCATTTATTATCTGATTTTAGTTTATTTATGAAACAGGCGCAATAAAATGAACATTTTCTGAGGAAATTATCAGGCTCAGGTATGCTTTGCCTGAAAAAGCCTTAGCGCGGTGTTTTCAATAATGTCGTGTTGATAAAGGTCTTGAAGCAATTTTGAGGGAATAGCAGAGGCGCCGTTAAAAGAGCCACTGATTGCGCCAGCAATTGCCGCGGTTGTGTCAACATCTCCACCAGCCTCCAGAGTGCGCTTGACGGTCAAGGAGAAATCTTCAGGAGAGCGCAAGAAATTGTAAATAGCAATAAGCACGGTTGGGATGACAAAAGGCGTTATCTGGTCAAGCCATTGAGGGGGATGAATCCAGCCTGCACAGGAGATTTGCATTATTGCGAACTGCTCATCTTGAGTGAGCCATTCCGGAATCCGGGATAGATAGCTCGCAAACCCCGAGTCAATGTCCCTGATAAACTCGCTTACATCTGCGCAAAGCTTTTCCGCATCTATTTTCTCGTTATTGAGATTATGGGCAATAATAAACGCCACTGCGACTGCGCCTGCTTTTGCGCGAGAGTCCTTATGAGTTATCTGGCTCTGAAACACAGAATCCTTTTTCAACTGCTCAAGATTATCATAATTCCATAGTCCAACCGGGCTTGCTCTCATTGCGGTTCCATTACCAGCTTTTCCTACTGCTGAGCCTGAATCCTGCCATTTCTTTCCTCTTTGAAGATTCGCGACCGCCTCTGTGCAGGAGAGTCCTGGTCCTATAATCTGTCCTTTTGCCCATAGCTCAGCTATTCTTCTGGCAAAGTCCGCGCCCTTAAAACCGCGATTGGCAATATAAGTTTCTGCAAGCGCAAGCGTCATTTGCGTATCATCTGTATATTGCCCAAGCGGATATCGTTGCATCTTCCGATACCCTCCGAGTAAATTCTCCTCCCGCTTGAGCACCGAGCCTTTGACAAACTCAAACGGCGCTCCAAGCGCATCTCCTACAGCGCATCCAAGAATGGCTCCAAGAAATTTCTCTTTAAGTTTCATATTGCTATCCAGAACTATTCAATGGCTCTTTTTGCGAGCGTAAATTAAAATATCTTGAAATTGCTCCTGACCAGAAAATACAAACGCTTCTGGTGAATAAATTTGATAGAAAAATCCCGCGTTTTCCAGCAGGCTTAAAATCTGCCTTAAGCCTGAAATACCCGGCTGAATATAATGATGATATTCAATGATTAGGGAGTTGATCATCTTTAGTTTACCTTTTTCTTCCAGCTCTTTCAGCACATCCAATTCCGCTCCCTCTATATCAATTTTAACCAGGTCCGCAACTTGATCCAGAAACCTGGAAAGCGGAACGGTTTTAACCTTCACTTTAGTTCCCGGCTGTCTTGCGGGAATGATACTCATTACAAGAGAGCCTGGTTCCGAGCCGACGAACAAATCCATTTCTCCCTCCTCGCGGAACAGAGCGAGATTAAATAGTTCTACTTTTTCCAGGCGGTTCTCCTGTATATTTTTCTGAAGAATTTCAAAAGTCGCTGGGTCTGGCTCAAAACCAAGAACCTGTGCTCCGGGATAAAGTTGTTTAAAATATAAAATAGACAAGCCGATATTAGACCCACAATCAAGAATCCTGGGCTGGGAATTCTCCGCCTGGAAATAATACTCGTTCTGGATGAAAACATGCTCAAACAGATAGTAAAATCTCCAGTAGTCAAAAAATCGTATCTTATAGTTGAATAACCTTTCGTGTTGAATCGGAATTTTTCGCACCGGATACAAAACGCGGTAAATAAAAAGATATTTTGCAGTAAGGTATAAATACCAGAGCAAAAGCCTGATTTTTTCCCCAAGCGGCCTGTTGGGCTGAAAAATAAAAGTCAGATTCTTAAAAATTCTGGAAAGCATTTATCTTAATTATAGCGACAAGGGCTTTATCAGACAATTTGCATTAAAAGCTCAACTCGCCATTCGCGCGGGTTTCTTGTCAAAAATGATTTTCCGCAAAAACTGTCCGGTGTAAGATTCCTTGACCTCGGCAATGGCTTCAGGTGATCCCTGGGCAATGATGCGTCCGCCATCATCCCCTCCCTCTGGTCCTAAGTCAATGATCCAGTCAGCGGTTTTGATCACCTCAAGGTTATGCTCAATTACTATGATAGTGTTTCCCTGGTCTCTCAGGGCTATCAGCACATCCAGCAGTTTTTGAACATCCGCGGAATGAAGCCCAGTGGTTGGCTCATCAAGGATATAAAGGGTTCTGCCAGTGGCTCGTTTAGAAAGCTCCCTGCTCAGCTTGATCCTCTGCGCCTCTCCTCCGGAAAGCGTAGTTGCGGATTGACCGAGCTGGATATAGCCCAGTCCAACATCCTTGAGGGTCTCAAGCTTTGCTTTTGCCTGAGGTATGTTGTAGAAAAACTCATAAGCCTCATCAACTGTCATCTCTAAAACCTCAGAGATATTTTTTCCCTTATATTTAATCTCAAGCGTTTCGCGGTTATATCTTTTTCCTCCACACACATCGCAAACCACATAGACATCAGGCAAGAAATGCATCTCCACCTTGATCAATCCATCTCCCTCGCACGCCTCGCATCTTCCGCCTTTGACATTGAAGCTGAATCTGCCAACTTTATATCCCCGGCTTCTTGCTTCTGGCACCTGCGCAAAAACCTCGCGAATATGCGCAAATAGCCCGGTATATGTTGCAGGATTGCTTCTAGGGGTCCTGCCAATAGGTGACTGGTCTATGTCAATCACACGATCAATATGCGAGAGACCATTAATGGCTTTAATTTTCCCAGCAGGCTCTCTGCTGAAATAAAGTTTTTGCGCCAGAACCCGGTAAAGCGTGTCAATCACGAGCGTGCTTTTTCCAGAACCGCTCACGCCTGTTACGCAAACAAACAGCCCAATCGGAAAGCTGACATCAATGTTCTTGAGATTATTCGCCTGACATCCTTTCAAAGTGAGCCATCTTCCATCCGGCTCCTTGCGACTGGAAGGAATAGCGATCTCCATTCTGCCAGAAAGATAAGCGCCAGTTAAAGATTCCGGATGTTTCATAATTTGCTCAGGCGTGCCCTGCGCAACTACTTTTCCTCCATTAACCCCAGCACCGGGTCCTAAGTCAATAATCCAGTCCGCGCTTCTGATGGTCTCTGCATCATGCTCAACCACAATAACGCTGTTTCCCAGGTCCCGAAGCGCGATCAATGTGTCCAGCAATTTCCGATTGTCTCGTGGATGAAGACCGATGCTCGGCTCATCCAGGATATAAAGCACACCAACAAGCCTGGAGCCAATCTGAGTCGCAAGCCGTATCCTCTGGCTCTCTCCACCAGCAAGCGTGCCTGAGTTCCTGTCAAGAGTGAGATAGTCAAGACCAACATTGCTTAAAAATTGAAGCCGTTCCCTGATCTCCTTCAAAATCCTTCGCGCTATCTCAAATTCCTTCGCGCTCAAGCTGAGATTCTCAAAAAATTGTTTTGCCTGCTTAACACTCATCCCTGAAATTTGAGCGATATTTTTATCAGCGATCTTGATATGGAGCGCCTCTATCTTTAAGCGTGCGCCATTACATTTTGGACACGCACGGATGTTCATATATCTCTGCAACTCTTCCCGAATCGCCTCTGAATCTGTCTCTTGGAAGCGTCTATCAAGATTTGGAATCAAGCCTTCAAAAACCCTTTTGTCCTTCCAGACACGGTCTTCCAGCTGAAGAGAAAATTCTATCTCCTCATTCCCGGAGCCATACAGGATTAAATCCTTTACTTTTTGTGGAAGTTTTTTCCATGGTGTATTAAGGTCAAACTGATAATGCCTTGATAAAGAGCGGAGCATCTCATAAAAAAGCGCAGAGGATACGCGTTTTGCCCATGGCACAATTGCTCCTTCCCGAATTGATAAATCAGGATTGGGCACAATTAGCTCCGGGTCAAAATACATTTTTGTTCCGAGTCCATCGCATTCCGGACACGCTCCATAGGGGTTATTGAAGGAAAAAAGCCTTGGAGATATTTCCGGATAGCTTACTCCGCAATCCGGGCACGCGAATTTTTCGCTAAAGGTCAGGGTTTCTCCACCGTCAACTAATTCTATTTTGACAATTCCATCCGCAACCCTGAGCGCAGTCTCAATAGAATCCGCAAGCCTGGTGCGTATCTTATCCGGCTCCATCACCAGCCTGTCAACATAGATGTCAATGTTATGCTTCTTATTCCTGTCCAGATTTATCTCTTCAGAAAGCTCATAAACCTTTCCGTCTATCTTTGCGCGCACAAAACCAGACCTGCGCATCTGCTCTAACTCTTTTCTGTATTCCCCTTTTCTGCCACGCACCAGAGGCGCAAGCACAGCAAACCTGGTTTTTGGAGAAAGGGAGAGAACCTGGTCAACTATTTGCTGAATGCTCTGGGACTTGATCTCTTTTCCGCAAATGTAGCAGAAGGGATGTCCAACCCGGGCAAAAAGCAATCTCAGGTAATCGTAAATCTCGGTCACAGTGCCAACTGTTGAACGCGGATTTTTGCTCGCAGTTTTTTGCTCAATGCTGATCGCTGGGCTTAATCCCTCAATGCTGTCAACATCCGGCTTGCTCATCAGCTCCAGAAATTGGCGCGCATAAGCAGAGAGCGATTCCACATACCTTCTCTGACCCTCCGCATAGATCGTGTCAAACGCAAGCGAGGATTTGCCTGAACCAGAAAGTCCAGTGATCACAACCAGCTTATTACGCGGAATCTCAAGCTCTATGTTTTTGAGATTATGCTGACGCGCTCCTCGGATGATAATTTTGTCTTCTCCCATTTTCCTCTTCTTTAAGATAATCTCACAGAGATTTAAATCAATCTTCACAGCAGGCACTCCTACCCGCGAACAATTTTGTGCGTGCGACTTAATTCGCAAGGCCGAAGGTCTTAACAACCTTGTGTGGGAGAATTTAGTATCTATAAGGGACTGCGTGCCTTGGCGACCCTGCTTGTTCTGCTTAAGCGAACAGATTTTTTTATTCTATTATCACAATAGGTTGGGATGTTAATAGAGACTGATTTTTTGAAAAGTGTTAAGCGTGGCTCCATTGTCCTTCTTTTTAAAGGACACGCGTGTCCATAACTTGAGTTTTCGCTTTGGCGCGACAAGTGGAATTGAGTATTTGAAAAAGGGAGATTTTTTGCGGGGTTTGATTTTTTATAAAAGATAATAAAATCAATTAGTTATAAAAATTTTATTGACAAACAGGGGAAAAATTTATATAATTTATGTTTAATTTATTTTTGTGCGGACAGGGGTGTTCGCGCCAGGGGAATCGGCAAGAGAGAAGAGATGAATTTACAGGAGTTAATTTTAAGGCTGGAGCGGTTTTGGTCTGAGCAGGGATGCTTGCTAGATCAATCTTATGATGTGGAGGTAGGTGCAGGGACTTTTCATCCGTCCACATTTCTGAGGTGTCTTGGACCTGAGCCTTGGAGGAGTGCATATGTTCAGGCGAGTCGTAGGCCAACAGATGGTAGATATGGAGAGAACCCGAATCGTCTTCAGCATTATTTTCAATATCAGGTTATATTGAAGCCATCTCCGCTTGATGTTCAGGAGTTATATCTTGAAAGCCTCAAGTCATTAGGAATAAATCCGCTGGAGCATGATATAAGGTTTGTAGAGGATGACTGGGAGAGTCCGACGCTTGGTGCATGGGGTTTGGGCTGGGAGGTTTGGCTGGATGGAATGGAGATAACCCAGTTCACATATTTTCAGCAATGCGGAGGATTTGATTTATCGCCTGTTAGTGCGGAGCTGACCTATGGTGTTGAGCGAATAGGGACATATCTTCAGGGGGTTGACAGCGTGTATGAGCTTAAATACAACGATGATGTTTTATACGGGGAGCTTTATCGCGGGGCGGAGTTTGAATGGAGCAGGTATAATTTTGAGGAATCAGAGAGAGAGATGTTGTTCAGGCATTTTGATGATTGCGAGAAGGAGAGCCTGAGGCTTTTAGATAAGGGTTTAGTATTTCCTGCTTATGATTATTGCTTGAAATGCTCACATTTATTTAATCTTCTTGATGCAAGATCCGCGATCAGTGTTTCAGAGCGCGTGAAATATATTGCGCGGGTAAGACAGCTGGCAAGGAGATGTGCGGAGTTATATCTTTTTCGGAGATACGAGCAGAGATTTCCATTGATTAGGGATGAGGCTGAAAGGAAGCGTGCGCTGGAGGAATACGGTGAACGCGAAATGAGAAAGGAGGAAAGGAATCGCGACTAAAGTCGCTCGCGCATAAGAAGCGAAAAATGCGAAATGGCTGAGTTTCTTTTAGAAATAGGATGCGAGGAGATACCAGCGAGGTTTGTTCCAGAAGTGCTTATTCAGCTTGAAGAGAGGTCAAAGGAGCTTTTGGAATCTGAGCGGATTTCTTTTGATGGTATCCGGACAATGGGCAGTCCGAGAAGACTGGCGGTTATGGTTTCTGGTGTGTCGGAGATGCAGGCGTCAAAGACTGTTGAGAAGTGGGGACCTTCAAAGAGCCAGGCTTATGATGAGAATGGTAATCCGACAAAGTCTGCGCTTGGTTTTGCCAAGAGCGTTGGAGTGGATGTTTCTGAGTTAGAGGTTCGTGATTCAGAAAAGGGTCCTAGGCTTTATTATAAAATTGAGCAAAAGGGGAGGGGGACAAGGGAAATTTTAAGGGAGGCTTTGCCGGAATTGATTTTGAGCCTTCGTTTTCCCAAGTCAATGAGATGGGGGTCTGGAAAGGTCAGGTTTGCGAGACCGATTCACTGGATTCTTGCGTTGTTTAATGGCGAGGTGATTGATTTTGAGATTGACGGGGTCAGGTCTGGGAATAAAACGCGCGGGCATAGATTTTTATGTCCGGGTGAGATTGAGGTTAAGAATTTTTCTGAATGGCAGGATGTTTTGCGGAGAAGATTTGTGATTGTTGACCCACAGGAGCGGAGAAAAGAGATAGAGAGACAGCTTGATGAAAAGTCAGAGGAGCTCGGGTGTAAAAGGGTTATATCATCGGATTTACTGGATGAGGTTAATTTTCTGGTTGAGTATCCAGTTGTTCTGGCAGGGGAATTTGACAAAAGGTTTCTGTTTCTTCCGGCTGATGTTTTGGTGGTTGCTATGGCAAGGCATCAGAAGTATTTTGCGCTTCAGGAAAAGGGGTCCAATGGTCTGGCGCAGAGATTTTTATTTGTTGCGAATACAAAGGTTTCGGATGAAAGTGTTGTGATAAAGGGCAATGAGAAGGTTTTAGGGGCAAGGCTTTCTGATGCGGAGTTTTTTTATAATGAGGACTTGAAGGTTCCTCTGATAAAGAGAGCGGAGCGATTGGACCAGATGGTTTTTCAGGCTGGTCTTGGCACATATAAGGATAAGGTTGAGCGTCTTGAGAAGCTGATTGAGGAATTGCTTTTTGAGCTTTGCGCTGATGATAAAGAGGTTCAGAAGAATGCTATAAGGGCTGTTAAGCTGTGCAAGGCTGACTTATTGACGCAGATGGTAGGAGAATTTCCGGAGTTAGAAGGAATAATGGCAGGGGAATATGCCAGGGCGCAGGGTGAGCCGGAGATTGTGTGGAAAGCGGTTCGTGAGCATTATCTTCCAAAGACTGCTCAGGATATAGAGGAAGGGAGGTTTCCTGAGAGTTTGCCAGGACAGGCATTGAGCATAGTTGACAAGGTGGATTCAATTGTGGCAGGTTTTATCAGTGGCAATCAGCCCACTGGTTCAGCAGACCCTTATGGTGTTCGGAGAATGGCGAATGCAGTGATTTATACAGCTCTAAGGTTTGGGCTGGATTTTGACTTGGATAAATTGCTAAAGAGGAGCGTGGAGCTTTTTGGTGGACTGAAGCGGAAAATGGATTGTGGGAAGATTCTTTCGGATTTGCAGGAATTTTTCAATGTTCGTATGAGGAATATTCTGATAGAGATGGGAATTGAGTATGATATTGTAGATGCGGTTCTTGGTTCATGGGATGGGAGCATAGTAAGCGCGGAGAAGCGTTGTCGGGCATTGAGCGAGCTGAGGATGGAGCCTGGGTTTGATGATTTGTTCATCGGGTTCAGACGAGTTGCAAGGATTATAGAGGAGACCGGGGAACTGGATACATCTTTATTTGAGTATGAAGAGGAGCGTGCTCTTTGGAGGGCGTTTCAGGGTGTTAAGGAGGATGTGGAAGGGTTGATTCAGGGGAAGAGATGGAAAGATGCGATGAGGTCTCTTGGGAGTTTGAAGCCTGTGATAGATAAATTTTTTGATGTTGTTCTTGTTAATGTTGATGATAAAAAAATTCGTGTGAACAGGCATTCTCTTTTAAATGAGATAGCAAAGGAATTCAGGAGAATTGCGGATTTTTCTCGTTTAAGCGGAGCAGATAAAAAAAATTAAGGAGGATACAATGGCAAAACGGAGGAAGTATATTTACTTTTTTGGAGACGGGAAGGCAGAAGGCAGGGCAGATATGCGGAATCTACTTGGGGGCAAGGGAGCGAACCTTGCTGAGATGACCAATCTTGGTATTCCAGTTCCAGCGGGTTTCACGATCACTACTGAGGTTTGTAATTATTATTTTCAGAACAAACATCGTCTGCCATCTGGTTTGGAGGATGATGTTGTAAAGAATATCCACCGGATAGAGCGAGTGATGGGTGCGAGGTTTGGGTATGAGGCAAATCCTCTTCTTGTGAGTGTGCGTTCAGGAGCGCGTGCGAGTATGCCTGGGATGATGGATACGATTTTAAATCTGGGCTTGAATTTCAAGACTCTCAAGGGACTGATAGAGCGGACTGATAATGCGAGATTTGGGTGGGATAGTTTCCGTCGTTTTATTCAGATGTATGGTGATGTTGTTATGGGAATAAAGCCCAAGGATGAGAAAGAGAAAGACCCTTTTGAGGAGATTCTTGAATCTGTGAAGAAGGAAAAAGGTGTTGAGAAGGATTTGGAGCTTGATGCAAAGGATTTGGAAAAGGTAGTTGAGCTTTATTTAAAGATGATAGAGAGCAGAGGGATGAGATTCCCGCTTGACCCGTGGGAGCAGATTTTTGGAGGGATTAAGGCGGTGTTTGAGAGCTGGAACACGAAGAGAGCAATAGAATATCGGAGGCTGAACAATATCCCGGAGGACTGGGGCACGGCTTGTAATGTTCAGGCAATGGTATTTGGGAATATGGGACCTGATTCAGCCACTGGGGTTTGTTTCACGCGTGACCCAGCGATTGGAGAAAAGCGCTTTTTTGGAGAATGGCTTCCGAATGCCCAGGGCGAGGATGTTGTAGCAGGGATTCGGACGCCATTACCAATTACTAAAGATGCGAAGAAGTCCCTTAGCGAGGTTAGCCTTGAGGAATATATGCCTAATTGCTACAAGCAGTTGGTAAACATTTACAGGTTACTGGAGAGGCATTTCAGGGATGTCCAGGATATTGAGTTCACGATCCAGAGCGGGAGGCTCTGGATTCTGCAAACTCGGAATGCTAAACGAACCGGGATGGCGGCTGTTCGGATCGCTGTAGATATGGTAAGAGAGCGTTTGATTTCCAAGCAGGAGGCTGTTCGGAGAATAGATGCTGAGGCTCTGATACAATTGCTTGCGCCGATTTTTGATAATGAGGAGAAGAAGAGGGCTATAGAGAAAGGAAGGCTTTTAGCAAAGGGTTTGAATGCTGGACCTGGAGCGGCTTGTGGGAGGATAGTTTTCACTGCGGAGGATGTAGCGAGGGAGGCTAAGAAGGGACCTGTGGTTTTAGTTAGGGCAGAGACGAGTCCGGAGGATATTCACGGGATGGCGGTTGCGGTTGGTATTTTGACTGCGCGTGGCGGTATGACTTCTCATGCGGCTCTGGTTGCGAGAGGGATGGGCAAGCCGTGTGTTGTTGGATGTTCTGCACTGGAGATAGACTATAAAAAGAAGTTGATGCATGTTTCTGGCAAGAAGCTAAAACAGGGGGACTGGATTTCCATAGATGGCACTACTGGCGAGGTTCTTGAGGGGCAGCTTAAGACTTATCCTAGCGAGGTGATTCAGGTGCTTGTTGAGGGCAAGCTGAAGCCGAGCGAATCTTTGCTCTATCGGTATTTTGACACGATTTTAAGCTGGGCTGATGAGATAAGGAAGCTAGGAGTGAGATGCAATGCGGACACGCCTCGGGATACGGCGATAGGAAGGAAGTTTGGAGCAGAGGGGATTGGGCTTTGCAGGACAGAGCATATGTTTTTTGAGCCGGACAGGATTGATGCGATGCGGGAGATGATTTTGGCTGAGAACAGCGATGAGAGATGGAAGGCTCTGGAGAAGATTTTGCCGATGCAGAGAGGGGACTTTGTGGAGATTTTCAAGGAGATGCCGGGGATGCCAGTGACGATAAGGTTGCTGGACCCTCCGCTTCACGAGTTTGTTCCTCACGAGGAAAAAGAGATTAAGGCTCTGGCAAAGAAGATGCGAGTTCCTCCATCAAAGGTCAAGGCGCGAGTGGAACAGCTTAAGGAATTTAATCCGATGCTTGGTCATCGTGGCTGTCGTTTGGGAATAACCTATCCTGAGATTTATGACCTTCAGGTGAGGGCAATTATAGAAGCCGCGTGCGAGGTTGCAAAGCGGTTTGGAAAAAAGCCGGTTCCAGAGATAATGATTCCAATCGTTGGTCATAAGCAGGAGCTGGATTTGATTCGGGAGCGCTCTGAGAAAATAATTAATGATATATTGAAAGAAAAGGGTGTTCGGCTGGATTATAAAATAGGCACTATGATAGAGATTCCGCGAGCCGCGGTTAGAGCGGATCAAATAGCGGAGGTTGCTGAGTTTTTCAGCTTTGGTACCAATGATTTGACTCAGACCACTCTTGGGATGAGTCGGGACGATTCCGGGAGTTTTCTTCCTGAATATGTTCGCTTGAAGATTTATCAGCGGGACCCGTTTGAAGCTATAGACCAGGAAGGGGTAGGGGAGTTGATGAAAATAGCGGTTGAGAAGGGCAGGCAGACTCGTGCGAAGTTGAAGATTGGCATTTGCGGGGAGCACGGGGGTGAGCCCAGTTCAGTTGAATTCTGTCACAGGATTGGTCTGAATTATGTGAGTTGTTCTCCGTATCGGGTTCCTGTTGCGAGGATTGCCGCGGCGCATGCTGTGTTAAAGGAGAAAGAGGAAGAAGCGTCTGTTGATTGATATATTTGCAGTGCTAACATTCGGTGAAAAGGCTCCGGGTTCTGCCATAGCAGATAACGGAGTTATGCAATAGGTGTATGTGCTTGACAAATTTTTTTTGTGCAGATATGCTTGAAAAAATTTTTGGGGTGAAGGAATTAACCTAATGGAGGAAGATATGGTGAGGAAAATTATAAGGGTTTGGGCTCTGGCGTTATTATTGTTTTTTTCCAGCCGATTATATCCTCAAAGCCTGGGCTTAAATGATGGTTACACGAGAATGTTCGGGATCAGCGCGCGTAGCACAGCAATGGGAGGGGCAATGGTTGGAATAGCAGATGGCATAGACGCTATTGCTTATAATCCTGCGGCGATAGCATTGAGTCCTGATTCTGTGAGTTTGCAGTTTCAGGCTTTTCCAAGCTCGGAGCTTATGGTTAATGAGACTAATGAGGGACCGCAATCCTTTGGCTTGATTATGGGTTTGACTCAAAAGGTTTTGCGAGACCGGATTGGGGTTGGTGCTCTTGTTGGGTATCCTGCGAGCGTTGGAGGTGATTGGCCTAGCTATGCTACTGGCACTTTGCCCCTTCTTATGGGGTATGGCGTTGCGATCCGTCTTCATGATACTCTTGGAATTGGAATAGCTCCTGCTTCCAATCTCTGGATTCGCTCCAGTGAGATTCAGTTAAGTTTAAGTCAGCTGATCAGCGGTCTTCTTGGCATCCAGGTAGGGGCGCCAGCCACAGATGTTAATCCAAATGTAGCTCTTGGGATTTCCACCGAGGATACCAAGTATGCAATTGCAGTAGCTTTTCGTCCGGTAAAATATCTCAGCCTGGGCTATATGGACATCCCGCTCACCAAGACCCGTCTCCGTATCCCAATTGTTATCAAGGGAGGAGGAATGGTTGATGATATGAGAAGCATTATGTTAAGTGATATTGCCACTACTCCTCCGATTCAGCAATATGGAGTAGGGGTTCACATTCCTATTCCCAATAGCAAATTGACATTAGCATGGACACAGCAAAAGCTCGGTTTCGGGGATTTGTATGATGAGCTTTATGGAGACTATCTTGAATGGAGTGACCCGAAATTAACGAACGCGATCAGCGTTGGGTATGGGCCTCCAGCTCCGATGAAAAATGCTACTGTAAATCGCTATGGTCTGGAATATCTTTTAAATCTTCAGGGAATAGGGGGTATTCCTGCTTCGTTGAAGCAGAGGAATTCCACGCTAGCTGTTCGGGGCGGATATTTCCAATGGAAGTCTCCCTATCCAGAGGAGCTCTGGGGCACAAGGTTTGATAGTGATGCGGATATTTATTCGTTCGGACTTGGTCTCAGCTTTGATCGGAAAGGCAAGACCAGCCTGGAGAGGCCCTTGTTGAATAACAGATTTTCAGTGGATATGGATATTCAATATCTGGACCTGGAAGAGAAGGATTACAAGCTCCAGTATGACTACTGGGGTAATCCGCGTAGTCCCGGAGATGTTTACTGGTATCATACCGAGGGTCAAATCTGGGCAGTCGGGTTCCAGTTTAGCTGGCTCCATTGATAATAAGAAGGATAAGGAGGAATTAAATGAAAAGGGGAGAGGATAATAAAATGATAAAATCCGGGATTAAAAGAATTTGGATATTTTCTCTCTTGATCTTGTTAACCGCTGGTATATCCTGCTCCGGGTTTACTATCGGGGGAGTTGTTCCAAATGATGAGCCAATGACCGCTCCCTTTCCGCCAAAACCCGCGACGGATTATGGCAAATTTATTATTTATCATGTTGGTCAGGGCAAGCTCAAGACTTTACAGGATCAAGACGGAAAAATTTCTTTAATTCATTATCATATCAGCGAGTTTCGGTATGAGCCTTATGCCTTAACCAAATCTATTGCGCAGAAGATTTACAATTTTAAGCATCTTTGCGGAGATGGTTATGGTTGCAATACCTCACCCTTATGTTCCCTTTCTCCCTATGTGCGTGATAAGGAGCAAACTATCTTTTATAAAGATTTCGTAGATAATTCCATTTGCGGACGATACATTCGTCCAGCGTCTGATCATCCAGAGGCGATTGTGGTAAATAACAATCTTCACTTTTACTATGTCAACTCTCCGTATCTGATTTCTGATGATTCCGGTAATGAAGCGTTGTCCTGCGATTGCCAGAATTTAGGGGTATGCAATAAGGTTGACGGCACTTGGACTGACTTTAATGACACCCCTGCGCTTGATTTAAATCAGGAGTTAAGCACGCTCGGCAAATTGAATTGCTATTTCAAAGATGTAATGGAGGTAAAAGGCTTGCCAGCTTATGATGAGGATTGGATTCGGATTCCGATCAGCCAATTCGGATACAACCGGCTGATCCCTTTGCGCTTCCGAGTGATGGGCGACCAATTTCATATGCAGGGAGCGCGCGTGATAAAGCTGACTCTTTATGAAACCGCGGCTGGAGCTGTGCCGGTTCCGGGCGTGGATAAACCAGTTGCTTGGTCGCGTTTTGGTCTGGATTATAGCCGAATGAGGGACCCTTTTATTGGATATATGGCAAAGCCGAATAAAGATTACTGGCTCTTAATCACGGACTGGGACTCCAAGAGGGGCATCTGGCAGGCGTATAATTATCCCTTTATGGTTTTTGTGGAAGCCACTCCTGCGCAACCTGTGGAGTATATTTTTGACCATAACAGTCCCAGTCCTGTTATTGAGCAAACCGCGTATATTTATCGCGCGGATATGCGTCGTTCGCGGAGTGGAAATCCAAAACTTGATAACGGTCCGTCTTTTGAACCTGATGATCCCAGCACCAAAATTGAAGATAAATATCCGGATTGTGATGGTATTCCGGATAGCGGAGATGAGGGAGATTGGGGGATTTATGAAATTTGCCCTGCAGAAGGAGGCAATATAGATGACCCGAACGCACTTGGGATCAAGGACGGGAATATGCAGTACTGGGAAGTGGATAATAAATATACTATAGATGACGGAGAATCTTTCCATGGAGTAAAAACCAATATTCCTTCAATGGGAGATGAGGCGCCAAGCGTTATTCAGATTGGAGACCGGCTCTGGATGTTTATATCCACTGGCGCAGGTATCTTTCAGCTAACTAGCCTGGACGGTCTCAAAGGCTTGGAATGGAGTCTAAACAATATCTATGAGAATCGTCCGTCTATTCTTCCCAGGCAGTATGCTGATGGAGTTCCCGGAGAGCCGGATGCGCCTGTGGTTTCAAGCGGAAGATATGGTATTTGCGACACCAAGGCAGAGGGAGACGATGTTCAGGCTATTCCCAAAGGGAAAGGATTTCCGGATGCGATTTGCACGACATTTGGTGAGGATGAATTTCTTGACTCTTACCCAGGGATTGATGAGCAATCATCCAATAATGGAACTCCGGTTATAAATTCTGGACCCGACGGCATCATCAACAGCTGGTATATGCCTGCTTGCGTATCTTATGGGGAGCCGGTCTATCAGATAAACTCTTTTGCATATAATTATTTTGAGCTAAAAACAGAGGCGCCTGGGAATCCGGATGTTTATTGCGGAGACTCAGTGGCTGGCGCCAAAGATGAGAACGCCTATCTTCTCGGGGATGACCAATGGGCAACTAATTCTATTGGTCTAAATCCTCCTGAATACTGGAGAAGGCAGAATTGCAATCCGTTTATGATGGCAGAGCAGTTTAACGCTTGCGCCTTAGGTGGTGAGTCAAATGCGGTTGCCATCAAGACCGGCGGAGACAGCAAGTTGCAGACTGCGGAGCAATTTCTCAAAGGAGATGATTATTTTTGCCATCAGGGGGGGGTAACGGGAATATGTCCGGGCAAGAATGGTCGGTTTGATAATGACAGCACCGAGAGAATCCTGAGAACCCTTAAGCAGGTTACTGCTAATGATGATGAATTGTGCGAAATAAGACCAGCAGGAGGATTGGAATATGTCCGGTTCAAGTATTCCAATTCTGTTCGGCTGAAACATAATAATATAGTCCCTGGCAGTGAGATAGTGGTTTCCTTTTATCTCGCTTTTTATAAGTATGGCTCTGGCTTATACGGCTGGCCCGGGATTGGTGCAAGCGAAATTCTTACCCAGGGACTTGATTACGACATCAACTATAATACCGGAGAGATCACCATGCTCGGTAATAACTGGCTGGACCCGATAGCTACTGCTGGCTTTGACCCGGGGTTTTTTGGAGACCCGAACACCAGGCTTAAGGATGTTTTAATTGTTTATTACAGGTATCAAGGCGCTCAGGTCGGTGTTTGTCCTGGACCAAACGGAACGATTGATACCCCGAATTATTTTTACGCTTCCTGGAAACTGCCTGACCATATCCTGGGAGGACCGGTGCTGGAGTTTTCTCCAACAATGGGAGCAAGCTTCAATGGTGTTAACAGGAGGGATTTGCCGGATCTGGGAGATACTTTTGTAGGTAATATCGCCTGGGATTCTAACCAGATGCTGTTCGTATGTACAACTGGAGATTGCCCGATTTCTCCTGGCTCAGATGAAAGCATGGATGGCGCCTGGGTTTTAGATGGCTCCTTGAGCTGGTATTCCGGAGGAGATATTACCAGTTATAGCTGGCCACCTAATCCGGCTTTTCTGATGAGACCTTATATTGAACCGCATAGGTTTGATCTTTATGGACAATATGATGACTGGCTTTGCCCAATTGATAATCAATGGGCGCTCTGCCCAGCTGAGAACGGCTATTTCCAGCTTTATCAGCTCTGGGATAAGGTGGAGGTTAAGCGGTATGAAGGAGTAGATGACCTTCTGGCTCATTATAAAAAATATAATGACCCCTGCTATGTGCTGGAGACGATAGAGGAGCAGGATGAGTTTTATGAAAGCTCAGAGATGGTCTATGTTCAGAACGCTTACCGGGGGGTGATGGGCGACGACCGTGTGGAATGGAATGAGCAGACTAAAGAGTATCAGGTGACCACAGGAACAAATGGTGTTAATCAGAGTTGCTTTGCGCCATCGGATTCTCAATTGATTCCGAGGTTCCAGGGGGCTCCGTATAAAAGGATTATAAATCCAGGTCCAGACGGAAAGCTGGATAGCTCCGCTCTTAAGGATGAGTTATTTTTTGAAGAAGTGGAAAATGAAAAGCCGATTCCTAAAATTAAGGCGGGAGATGATGGAATCTGCAACAGCTACAGAATTGGGGATGATCGGGCTGAAATTTTCTTTGGAACAGGTGCTCCTGATTATGCGTGCGTTCTAGCTGGTCCTAATGGATTCGCCAACACAACTGCGCAGGGAAATGACACTCAGCTTTATCTTCCGGGCGAGAAGACCGGTTTTGACGCTTATCAGGTTGATACGCCCGAGATCGTGAAAGACGGGGATAAACTCTACTTATATTATACCGGTCTGGGCTGGCTGAAAGCCCCGAAGAGCACTCCCTCAAGCAAAGGCGCCCTGGGCTCTCTCGGCGAATGTAAAAGACCGGGCTTGGATAATCGCTGGGGCAATATGTCTTATAAATGGTCATCTGACACACAGTCAGTAGACTTAGGTAGAAAACTGCTCACCAAGAGTGGCACTTTGCATATGGGATTCTATACAGCGCTGGATGATAATCAAGGGGTTATTCTTGCGCCCAGGATTGGTGTCGCAATATCCACTGTTGATAGAATCACCCAGAATCCTTCGGACTGGGACAGAGTGCTTCAGCCCGCGGTTGATGTTGGAGGCATTTGTCAGGCGCAAATTGCTGGAAACCTGATGAGTATCGTTGGTGGTTTGCTTGGAAGTGCCCTTGGAGGCGAGGATATCTCATTCCCGCCCATCTTTAACTTTTATGGCAGTTTTTCACCAGATGTGTTCATTAAGTATAACGAAGCAGATGATCAGCCAATCTTTATGATGTTCCTTAATGGAATACAGATGCCCAAGTCATCCGCGGCAATGGGCTCTGATATCTTTACCCATAACACCGGTCTTTATAAGCCAGAGATTCAAGTGGGATTAGCAAGAAGCATAGATGGCATACATTTTGACTTGGCAAATGACATAAATCCCCTGATAACATCCGATGATTTAATGGAAGGAGTAGACTGGGCTCTGGGAGGAGTGCTTGGAGGGGAAAAGCCTTCATTTTTCAATCCAACTGTTTTTGAGGCTGACAATGACAGCTATTCAATGATTTTCAAAACATATTACGGGACAAACATCTCGTCAGATGGTTATACAAACCTGCATTCAGGCTTAAGAAGCCAAAAGGAATGGCTCGGATTCGCTGTGAGAAGCGGTGCGGTTTATGGGGGAGGACTGGCAGGACTGATCTCCTGCAAAATCAATCCGGAACAATTAGCTGATTCTCAAAATTGGCTCAGAGCAGGCACAAGCGCGCTCCTGTTCCTGCCTTTGCTCGGGTTGATCCTTTTCAAAATCTGGACACGGAAAACTGGGAAAAGCTGATTCCAGGAAATAAGCGAACTTTCTAGGGCAGACGCCGGTCGCCCCTGGAAAACCATTCTGCGGACCCGGATTCTTTCAGCTTTGAGCGCAATTTTTAACCTGAATCCTGCGTGAAAATGTATCATTAAAGTGTCAATTCGTCAATTTTCCGTAAGGCGAATTCAAAAGCCTCTTTATACAAAAAGTTAGCGGGTAATTTCAGAGTCGGACGATTATCCGA